>Ga0209048_10006263_pt1 | contig 11165 bp, 11 predicted proteins | sample FrelakmetCRP12CR_FD_187146 | JGI IMG/M metagenome (GOLD analysis project Ga0209048, IMG submission 187146) | Freshwater lake sediment microbial communities from the University of Notre Dame, USA, for methane emissions studies - CRP12 CR (SPAdes)... | ecosystem: Environmental > Aquatic >... | reverse complement strand
AAGGGATTTTATCTGTTGTCTGTCCTCTGTTGTCTGTCGTCTAGCAGCCTATCGGACTTGGAAGCCCGCAGCGACCCAACGGGGAGCGGGCCGTAGAAATGATGCCGGCCGCAGGCCCTAGCAGGCTTTGGGGCATCGCTCACTCCTGCGGGCCGAACCGCACCCGCGTGCGGGCCGCCTGCCGCCGCCGCCGGCGGATGGCCTCGCGCGTCTTGCGGCGCTTGCGGTCGCCAGGTTTCTCGTAATGCTCGTGGCGCTTGATGTCCTTGAGCAAGCCCTCTTTGAGGACCAGCTTCTTGAACACGCGTAGCGCGGCTTCGATGCCGCGGTCATCGACCACGACGGTCAACGCCTGCCCGCGACGGCCGTAGCCGCCACCCTCTCCGCGGCGGTCCGAGCGGGGTCGCTCGCTACGCTCCGCCTGTTGGCGCTCGGGTTCAATCATTGCCATCTACCCTCCGAAAAAAGTCCCATTGCGAACACATGCAACATTCCTCTCGAAGTTCCTTCCAACTCCATCGCGCCCCAACGGCGACGACCAACCACTATGCGGCCAACGGCTTAGAAGACTGAGGCCAACTGGACCTGCTGCTCGCCCGAGCACAGCGCGGGCTGTGAGAACGAAAAAGAGCAGCCTCATTCTCTAGCAAGGCCACCTGTGGAAGTCCAGCCTTTCTCCGACCGCGCCGAACCCCTTGAGGCTTTACACCGCGTCTCGCAGGGTGCTGCGCATGCTAGGCCGCACCAGGGTCGCCATCCAGGCGCGCACAACACGCTTCGAAACGCGGCCGCAGCGTGCCGCCCGCGCATCATGTAGCGTTACTGATTTAGCGAAACGCCCAATGGTCGGGACTTATGTGGCAGCCCGAATTGGATCCGCAACACGACCTCGGCACCCTTGCAGCTTGCGGACACGGTGGCATCTGTGTTGCAGATCACCGCCTCGCCGGACTCGGGGACACGCGAGCACACTATGGATGGGGAAAGCACGCAGCGACTAGGTATCGACAAGAAGCGGACAGTAATCCTGCTCCGCTCGGTTGTCGTCATCTCGACGAGTTATCTGATCCTCTTCGGTGAATCCGCCACGAACCTGACCAGTGTGGGATACATCCTTGCACTGATTGTGAGCAACTCACTCCTCGCGCTGACCCCGAGAGAATGGTTCCACGAGCCGCGGTTCTCGGCTGCGCTACTGCTGGGGGACACCGCGGTCGTGCTGGTTGGACTGTACCTGACGGTCGGCTGCTTCTCGCAGGACTTCCTGATCATCTACTTCTTTACGATCTTCCTGACGACCGCGACCGAGAGCGTTGCCCAGATCGCCGTTGGGGCGGCGATGATCAGCGGCCTCTACGGGTACTGGCTCTGGCTTACGGCGGCACACGCACTGGGTCCCGGCGAGTGGCTTCGGCTGCCGTTCTTCTTCATCGTCGCTGTCTTCTATGCGTACATGACCGAGGAGACGAAACAGGAGCGCTGGCGCCGCCAGCAAGCCGAGCGCGAGAGCACGCGCTTGCGGTTTCTGTTCGAGGTCAGCGAGACCTTCTCGCAGCGTGTGGTCAACGAGCAGCTGGTGCGCCAGCTCGGCAGTCTCGTCGAGGAGGCGTTTCCGCGGCTGGCATGTGATGTCGACGTGTCCCCCAGCGAGCCGGAGACGGGCGCTGGAGCCGCGTTCCTCATTCGCTCACACGACCGCACGTTTGGCGTGCTGCGCGTCACCCCAAAGGAAGGCAACGTCCTGAGCCCGTACGAAGAGCAGTTCTGCAAGGTCGTGGCGATGACTGCCGCGAACGCACTCTACGCCACCCAGCAAGTTGCGGTGCCGCAGGAAAGTGCACGCCTGAAACAGGAGTTTCTCTCCACGCTGTCGCATGAGCTGCGCAGTCCGCTGCACGTGATTCTGGGCAACGCGGACATCATTGCGGAGGAGACCAAGCAGGTGGCCTCTCCCTTCGTGCGCGAAAGCATCGACCGCCTGCGCGCCAGCGCGTTCCGTTTACTCGACATCGTCGAAGAACTGCTCTGCTTCACCGAGCTGCGGTCCGGACACGCGTCGGTCTATCTTGAGCGCGTCGACCTCCGCGGGCTGTTCGACGAGTTTGGCGCCAGCATGAACGAGTTGCTCGCGGGTCGACCCATTCGCTTCGAGTGCAGCCTGAGCGCCGATGCGGCGGAGCTGTACACGGATCGCCGCAAGCTGCGCTTGATCCTCAACGGACTGCTTGGGAACGCGGCGAAGTTCACCGAAAGCGGATTCGTACGCCTCAGTGCGCAGTGTCACTCAGGAGATGCCATCGAGATTGCGGTAGAGGACTCGGGCATCGGCATCGATCCGAAGGATCTGCCGGAGATTTTCCGAGAGTTCCATCAGGTCGACGGCTCGTTGAGTCGACGATTCGATGGGCTCGGATTGGGGTTGGCCCTGGCGAACGAGTTGGCCAGCGCGCTCGGCGGGCGAGTCGAAGCTGAGAGTCGGCCGAAACGCGGCTCAACGTTTCGTGTCGTCCTTCCCCTCCGCAGCGGCAGCGACACCCCACACGCCGTTCCGCGCGCCGCGCCCCACGCGGTGCCCCTGCGCGGATCGCGTCTGCTCACCGCAGCGTGACGCGGCCCTCCGCCCGGCTGAGGCCGCGCGGTGCCGTCGGAGATCGCCGCTCGCCTGGCCCTTGCGAGCGTTCTCTGACAAGCTACACCACACCGTTCAGCGAACGAACTCTGGGAGGGACGTATGCAAGAGGTGTTGATCGTTGAGGCTGTGCGCAGCCCGATCGGGCGCCGCAAGGGTGCGTTTGCGGGACTGCATCCGGCGGATTTGTTGGGTGCCGTGCAGCGGGCCGCTGTCGAGCGCGCCAAGATTGATCCGCGGGAGGTTGGGCAGGTGGTGGGCGGCTGCGTCTCGCAGGTTGGGGAGCAGTCGTTCAACATCACACGCGTCGCCTGGCTGTCGCAGGGGTTTCCGATGGAGATCGCTGCGACAACCGTCGACAGCCAATGCGGCTCGAGCCAGCAGGCGACCAGCATTGCCGCCAGCCTGATCGGCGCAGGCATCGAGGATCTCGTCCTCGCCTGCGGCGTCGAGATGATGACCCGCGTACCGCTCGGCGCCAACATGAAGGGCGGCTCGCCACTGCCACCGAGCTACACGACCCACTATGCACATGCCTCCCAGTTTCAGGGCGCCGAGATGATCGCCAAGGAATACGGCATCACGCGCGAGGACACCGACCGTTTCGGCCTGCGCAGCCAGACGCTGGCGATCCAAGCATGGGACGAAGGCCGTTTCGTCAATGAGGTGCTGCCGATGGACGCCCCGATACTTGATGACGGCGGGAATCCGACAGGCGAGAAGCGCCGCGTCGGCCGCGACGAAGGTCTGCGGCAGACGTCGCTGGAGAAACTCGCGGCGCTCAATCCGGTCGAGCCGGGCGGCGTGCACACTGCCGGCACGTCGTCGCAGGTGTCTGATGGCGCCTCTGCTGTCCTGCTGGCCTCGCCGCAGCGCGCCAAGGCCCTCGGCTTGAAACCCCGCGCCCGCATCGTCACGACGACCCTCGTCGGTGTCGACCCGGTCACCATGCTCAAAGGCCCGATCCCGGCGACGCGTAAGGTGCTCAAGCAGACGGGATTGAAGGCGCATGACATGGACGTGTTCGAGGTGAACGAAGCGTTCGCCTCCGTGGTGCTGGCATGGATGAAGGAGTGCGAACCGGACCCCGAGCGCGTCAATCCGAACGGTGGCGCGATTGCGCTCGGCCATCCGACTGGATGTACCGGCGCGCGACTCGTCACGACGGCATTGCATGAGCTCGAACGCACCCGGCGCCGCTACGGCTTAATCGCCATGTGCTGCGGCGGAGGACTGGGGACCGGAACGATCATCGAGCGCCTATGAGCCCGACGCGCCGGGATGTTGCCCGGTGCCTGCGGCCAGCGTCATTTCTTGTTGCCGGCGACTCCGTGCGCACCCTCGGGCAAGCTGCCGAGGAGCAAGGCACGCCTGCACTAGCTCGCATTCCGGGTACGCACGCGTCTGCCACCGCTTGAACAGGACTACTGCGGCTGCACGCGGAAGCCGATGCTTGGGAAGTGCGCCACCACCTCGCCGACCCGATCGTCGCGCCGGCGGATGGCAATTTCATGGACCGATGACGTAACCACTTCACCGGCCACCGGGTCGAAGGCGTAGTCGTCCAGCGTCACCGTCACCTGGGCACCGGGGCTGATGCCGTTGGGCTCGCGTGGATCGGTGCCGGTGACGTTTGTCGGCGTGCTGTTGTGGGCAATCTGCAGTGCCTCTTCGGCACTCATGTCCGCGCGCTTGCCGTGGCCCATGGCTTTGATGCGTTCCGACCACTCGACCACCTGCGGGAACTCGTCAAAGACAACGGCGGCGGGTGGGAAGTTCCGAAGGAACCAGACGGGGTGATAACACGCGGCATCAGCAAGGCTGAACTGTTCGCCCAGGATGAATTGATGTCCATCAACCAGTTGGGCCGCGAGCAATTGGGTGAAGCTGCGGCATTGCTCCTTGGCGTGCGGCGCCAGCTTCGGGATGTCCGCGAAGTTGTGATCTTCTCCGAAAACGGCGACGTGTCGTAGTGATGCAGAATCAGCTCGGCCATTGGGTTCTCAGATACGCGATGCCGCGACGCGCTGCGTCGATCGACAGTTCCAGGATCATCGGCAGCTCCGCAAACGCCGGATGATGAACCACCGCGAGCAGTCCCTCGCGAATGGTGCCCTCGCCGGGAACGGCGTGGCGATCGCGCTTGCAGCCGCTCGGTCCCTGCGAGTCGTTGAGATGAAAGGCGACGAGGCGATCGAGCACGCCCGCGTCGTGCAGTTGATCGGCGAGCCGGTTGCCCGCTTCTGGGCCGCTCAGGTCGAAGCCGGCGGCGTGCAGGTGGCAGGTATCGATCAAGACGGCGAGCCGCTCGCGCGGCGCACCCACGTCGCGCACCAGCTGGCCGATCTCGGCGATCTCCTTCCCCAGTTCCGTGCCCTCGCAGCTGTTTTCGATCACCGCGCGGGCACCAGCGGGCATCGACTCAACCACTTGGCCCAGCTTGCGTGCCGCTGCCGTCATTGCCGCGTTGACGTCGGTATGCCCCTTGGCATACCCAACGTGGAAGCAGACCCCGGCCAGGCCCAACTGCGCGGCCAGTTGCAGGTCACCGAGCAGACTCGACGCAGACGCGTTCCGAATGCGGCCCTCCGGGCTGGCCAGGTTGATCAGCAACGTCGCGTGCGCGATGCCCCAGAGGCCGGCGGCGCCAGCCCGATACGCTGCCTGATCGGCGGCGTCGGGAATGCCCTCCTTGCCGAAGCGCTGCGGATTACGCAGCGTCGTTTGGAACGCGTCAACGCCGTCGTGGCGAAGCGTTTCAGGAATGGCAGCGAGCGGCGGATCGATGTGCAGCGCGGGGCGCATCTGATTGCGGATTGCGGATTTCAGATTGCGGATTGAGTCGTGCGGCCGCGCGGGTGTTTCACTTGAACGCCGCCAACAACTCCTCGATGGCCTTCATCTGCCCGCCGCTGGTGGAAGACGGGACGAGCATCGGCGTCTTCACGCCGGCGGCGTACCACGCCTCGACGCCGTCGCGGACCTCCGTTACCGAGCCGAAGAGCGTGCAGTCCGCGAGCCATTTGTCGCTCATCAGGCCGGGAATCTTGTCGTGCTGGCCGTCGGCGATGGCACGTTGGATGGCCCGCATCTCGTCTTCGTAGCCGGCCTCGATCCAGTAGTTCTGGTAGTTGGGCAGCATGACGTAGCCGGTGAGCGTTTTGCGATTCACCGCGGCGGCGGCATTGCGGTCGTCGGAGATGCACGTTGGGATCATGTTGCCGACGAATGGGCTGCGCCCGGCGGTGCTGCGCACTGCGTCTCCCAGAACCGAGAGGGAGGCAGCCATGTGTGACCGGGCTGCGTTCGCCCACACCGCGCCTTGCCCGATCTCTGCGGCGAGCTGCACCATCTTCTTGCGCAACGTGGCCAGGACGATCGGCGGCAGGTCGCCCCAGCGCTGCGCGCCCTTGTGCAGCTGCTCGACGAAGCTGCGGACATCTGCGAGCGGTTTGCCGGTCTTGACGCCGAGCCGTGAATTCGTCGGGGCATGACTGATGCCGATGCCGAAGGAGAAGCGGCCGCGGCTGAGCTCGTGGATGAGCGTCGCCGTCTGTGCGTAATCGAACGGATGCCTGGTGTAGATGTTGGCGATGGCGGTGCCAAAGGCAATCTCCTTGGTCACCAGCGCCAGCGCCTCGCACAGGCCCATGCCGTCGCCGAAGCTCGGGCAGTAGATACCTGTGAAGCCCTGCCGTTCGATTTCCTGCGCCATCTCCAAGGTGGCTTGCCTGCGCCCGGCCATCGCTGCCAGGCTCACCGCGGGTTTTCGTGTCATCAAGAGGCTCCTACTCGTCGTCTTCGAGCGCCCTTCGATAACACGGGGGCAGTGCCTCGCAAAGGCCGGCGCGCGAATTTCTGGCGCTGCCGGACTACAGCAGCTTGGTCAGTTCGTCGCGTTGCGACCAGACGAAGCGGACGCGCTTGTTACCGCGCCGTGCGGTGACCCCGCTGCGGCCGGACGTGACGTGGCCGATACTGGTGGCCGGGATGCGCCGTCGCTGCAGTGTGCGCAGGAGCGAGTCGACGCACGCCGGCGGAACCGTCAGTAACAGCGCACCCGACCCGATCAGCCCGAGCGGTTGCAGGCCGAAGTGCGTGCACAGACGCGCCGTGTGCGGATGGACGGGAATGCGGTCGAGGTCGATGACGAAGCGCTTGCGCGATGCCGTTGCCAGCTCATACAGGCCCGCGGCCACGCCGCCTTCGGTGGGATCATGCATGCTGGTCGCACCCGCGCCGGCCGCCAGCAGGGCCGCCGCGACGACGGAGATGCCCGGGCGATGATGAAAGCGCGCCGCCTCCAATTGGCCGCGCGTGCCCAGCGCGCTGCGGGCCTGGCGCGCGAAGGTCCGTGCGATGATCGACGTGCCCTCGATGCCAGCCGTTCCGGTAAGAATAATCGCATCACCGGCGCGTGCGCCGCTGGAGGTGATCAACCCCGCGCGGTCCACGATACCTTGCATGTCTCCCGCGACGATGGGCTGCCGCACGGCAGACGACACCTCGGTGTGTCCGCCGGTAACCGCGATTCCCAAGCGCCGGGCGCTACGGTCGATGTCACGCACAATCGAGCGCACCACCGCGGGGCTACTTCCCGGTGGGACGATAATGGTCGCCTGGAACCAGGCGGGCCGGGCTCCCATCACTGCAACATCATTGGCGTTGACGTTCACGGCGTACCAACCGATCTCGTCGGCCGTGAAAGTGACGGGATCGCTCTTCAGAATCAGGAACTGAGACCCAAGATCGATAACCGCGGCGTCTTCGCCAAAAGCGGGCCCCAGCACCACGCGCCGGTCTGGCGCGCCGCGGAACCTGAGGAGGGATCGCAGCAGCGTGGGTGGCAGCTTGCCAGGCGGCAGCGGCATGCGGCTGATCGGCGGCCCGTGCCTTTTCGGTTAAACGGTGCCCGTTAGCTACTCAATGCGCATCAAGCGGGCATCTGCGGACGTCGTCGCGATGCCTCTTGCTTCTTGTGGTGCTTGCGCCGGTCGACCCACCCTTGCAACTCACGTTCGAGTGCCGTGAAGGCGGCGTGAATTGCGTCACCCATGTTTGCCTGAGCCTTCTGCGCGCGCAGCGTGTCGTTGGGTACGCTGGCCAGTAGCCGCGCTTCTTCGTTGCCGTGCAGGTGGTGCGTGCTGTGCACCAGCGTCACGTGGAGCCGAACGATATCCTTGCAGAAGTCGGTCAACTTTGCGGCGCGCCGTTGAACGATTGCCTCCCACCTTGGATGAACGTCTATGTGTTGAGCCTTGATGTCTATTCGCATCGCCTGCCATCCTTCCGTTCCTTGCGCGTTTGCACGTCATGGCCACATGCGGCCGACACCGTGGTCGCGTTCGACCATTGTCTGCGCACAGCAAAGCTCACTGTAGCAGACGCGGTTGGCCATCAGAAATCCCGCGAACTCGTCGGATTTGCAGATGACAGCGTACTGCATTTGCGCCACGTTTGCCTACCTGGCTGGCGAAACAGCCAGATTCTCAACACAGGTCGCGCCGTGGTGATGGGCGCGCATTGTTTGCGGTGCTCATGGCATGGATACTGCTGTCTTCTGGAGGCGGAGCGCGACGTGAAAGGGGAATGGAGATGACCCAGACTCAACCTCAATCGGAAGTCTCAGTAAACGCTAGATTGCTGAAGATCGGCCTAGAGGTATTTCCGGTCTACGGTGACGAGAAGTCGGGGTTCAGCGTCGACCCGGGCGACCTCTATCCGCAGATGCCGATCTGGTTCCGCTATCGGTCACTCGACGAGCTCTTCTTCGCGCTGGTCAATCTCAACCTCAGCCAAGAGGGGCAGGCTTGACGGCGCGGGACCAACTCGGGTCCCACTGGGTTTAGAGCAGGTGCAGTCCCGGCACTGCAAGTTCTCCACAAGAAGCGCAGCCAGGCGGATGCGCACACCGTTCACCGACGGGCTTTTGCAGAACCATCTCACCTCCGCCGCACCTGGCACCCTCCTTGCCTTGACCGATATTCAACACGGTCTGGCAAGGAGGGAGTCATGGGATTGATCGAACCACTCGCGATAGCAGCACCACTCCCGAGCAGCGTCTTGCTGCTGGGTTCGTCGTTTTCGCTCATGGTGCCGCTGGTGGGCTTGCTGAGCATCGCCGCCATCGGGCTATGCTACGTGCTGGCGCGGCGTCAGCGGCCGCTGCGGGTGCTGCGACTCGCGCACTCCACCGCGGCGTGAGCGCACATTCCATTTCATACCCCTGATGAGGTATTTTACCGACACATGGCATTTCTCGGGTTTCTCGTCGCCCTCATGCTGTTCTTCCACTACAAGCGTCGGGTGCGACACTACCGGCGCACCTACCGCTTAGAGGACGACGTGCGCAACGACGCGGCCGGTGCGGCAAGCTGCCAAGGACACTGGCAGCAGCAATGGGCGGAAAAGGTGCAGCACCAGGCGGAGCGCCGCATGCGCCACCTCGAGAAGCACGCGCAGCGGCGGCTGCGCCAACTCGATCGCGAGGCGCGCCGCTTCGGCTTTTCGGTTATCGGTCCGCAGCCAGCCGCCGAGCAATCGACCACCGCTGCCGCCAATGACCAGGCACCAGCTGAAGACGAGACGCTGCGACGCGCACGCCGGCGCGCTGCCGCGGAAGTCGGCTTCTACACGCACCTGATGAGCTACCTCGGCGTGATGGCCTTCCTGGCACTGATCAACCTCTTCACCACTCGCTACCCGTGGTTCGTCTGGCCCGCGCTCGGTTGGGGCGTGGGGCTGTTCTCGCACTACATGGCGGTGTTCGGCTCGCGCATGCTGCGCCAGCGGTACTTCGATCCCGCCGTCGACCGCGAGGTGCGGCGCGAGAAGGTCGTGATGCAGACGGAGAAGCAAGCCAGCATCGACGAGCTCTCTTCGACGATTGCCCACGAGATCCGCAACCCCATCGCCGCCGCCAAGAGTCTCGTCCAGCAAATGGGTGAAGATCCACAATCGGTGGAGAACGTTGAGTATGCGAAGGTGGCGCTCGGGGAGCTCGACCGAGTGGAGCGCCGCATCTCGCATCTCCTGAAGTACGCCAAGGAAGAAGATTACACCTTTGCGCCGGTCAACGTTGCCACGGTCGTGGACGCCGCACTGACCCAGATGCGCGCCAAGCTCGATGCCGCCAAGGTCAGCGTCGTCCGCAACTACATCGCTGGCCCCACCGTGCTCGCGGACAGCGAGAAGCTGCGGCAGGTGTTCGCCAACATTCTCGACAATGCCATCGACGCGCTGGACACGGTCGTCGAGGGGCGGCGCGTTGACGTGTTCATCGAGAACGGTGCGCGTGCCGCGGCTAACGGAGCCCGCGGTGCCGCCGCAACCGTCCGTGTGCGCGACAACGGTTGCGGCATTCCCGTGGACAAGATCGACCGCATCTTCAATCCCTTCTTTACCACCAAGGAGAAGGGAACCGGCCTGGGAATGGCAATCTCCCGGAAGATCGTCGAGGCGCACGAAGGTGCGATCGACGTGGTCAGCGAGACCGGCCGCGGCACCGAGTTCCTCGTGACATTGCCGCTGCCGCAATGAAGAAGTCCTGAGTGCTGAAATGAAAGGGCGCGTGCTCGTTGTTGACGACGAAAAGGCCATGGTGCTGGCCTTGAAAGGACTCCTGAGCAAGGAAGGGTATCAGGTGGAGACCGCCGGCAGTGGTGAAGAGGCTTTGCGGCGGTTGGAGACCGGAAACTTTCATCTGGTGATCACCGACCTGAGCATGGATGGCGTCGGCGGCATGCAGGTCCTGGAGCGTGGCCGGGCGATCGACCCGGACCTCGCGGTAATTATGATCACTGCGTATGGCTCCGAGAAGATCGCCGTGCAGGCCATGAAGCTTGGGGCGTCGGACTATCTTCCCAAACCGTTCGACAATGACGAGCTGCGTGTCGTGGTGCAGCGTGTGATGGAGACGGCGCTGCTGCGCCGCGACCACCGCCGCCTGCTGGAGCAGGTGCAGAGCGACTTCGGCTTCGACCAGATCATCGGCCGCAGTCCGTCTATGCGCCGCATCTTTGAAACCATCGACAAGGTTGCCGACACCGACGTGACCGTGCTGATCCGTGGGGAGAGCGGGACGGGCAAGGAGCTGGTGGCCAACGCGCTGCACTATCGCAGCCCGCGCCGCACCAAGGCGATGATCAAGATGAATTGTGCGGCGCTCAGTCGCGAGTTGGTGGAGAGCGAGCTGTTCGGCCACGAGCGCGGCGCCTTCACCGGTGCCATCGCGCGCCGCGAGGGAAAGTTCGAAGCTGCCGACGGTGGTACGCTGTTCCTCGACGAAGTCGGCGACATGCCGCTCGAGACGCAAGCCAAGCTGCTGCGTGCGATCCAGGAGAAAGAGTTCGAACGAGTCGGCGGCAATGAAGCGATCAAGGTCGACGTGCGCCTCATCGCAGCGACCAATCAAGACCTCGAAGCCGGCGTGCGTGCTGGCCGCTTCCGCGAGGATCTCTACTACCGCCTGCGCGTCGTCGAACTGGTCATCCCGCCGCTGCAGGAACGCCGCGAGGACATCCCCCTGCTCGCCGAC
>Ga0209048_10006262_pt1 | contig 11165 bp, 10 predicted proteins | sample FrelakmetCRP12CR_FD_187146 | JGI IMG/M metagenome (GOLD analysis project Ga0209048, IMG submission 187146) | Freshwater lake sediment microbial communities from the University of Notre Dame, USA, for methane emissions studies - CRP12 CR (SPAdes)... | ecosystem: Environmental > Aquatic >... | reverse complement strand
GTCGCCCCGGCCCGGGACGGCCCGGGGCGACCCGGGACAAACGCGGCGTGGGCCGGGACCGCGTCGGGCTCGCCACCGGAGCTGCCCCGCCGCGCGCGTCATCCGGCCTGCGGGTGCATCAGCGATGATTTCCCACCACGCATCCACGACTCCGGGGAGGGCGGGACATGACCGATCCGACGACGGCGACCACGCAGATCGATGCCACGCTCGCGGCGCTGCCGGCGGATCAACGCGCCGCCCTCCAGACGCTGCGCCAGACAATCGCCGCGGCGGCGCCCGAGGCCAAGGAGACGATCAGCTACGGCATGCCGGCGTTCCGGTACCACGGGCGGGCCCTGGTCTCCTACGCCGCCTTCAAGGCACACTGCTCGTTCTTTCCGATGAGCTCGACGCTGATCGAGACACATCGCGACGAACTGGCGGGCTTTGCCACGGCCAAGGGAACGCTCCGGTTCACGCCGGAGCGGCCTCTCCCCAACGACCTCGTGCAGCGAATGGTGCGCGAGCGGATGGCCCAGATCGACGCGCGCTGAGCGACGGACCGCGGCCACGACGCGGACCGCGGCCACGCGGACCGCGGCTGCGACGCGGCGGCGACCCACGCGCCGCTTCGGGCATTTCGGGGCCGCGGCTCGCGAACCTAGACTTCCTTGAACTCGCCCTCCACCGTCTGGTCGTCGACGTCCGGGGCTGCCCCGTGCTCCCCGCCGGCTTCGCCGGCCGGTCCGCCGGCCCCATCGCCCGAGGGCGTCCCGGCCGCCGCGTACGCCGCCGTGCCGACCTTCTGGAGCAGGTCGGCGAGCTCGGTCGCGCGCGCCTTGACCACGTCGGCCGATTCGGTCTTGAGCGCGTTGCGGACATCGGAGACCTTCCCCTCGACCGCGGCGCGGTCCTCGGGCGAGACCTTCTCGCCGAGGTCCTTGAGCGTGCGCTCCGCCTGGAACGTGAGCGCCTCCGCCTGGTTCCGGGTCTCGACCTCCTCGCGGCGTTTGCGGTCCTCGGCCGCGTGCTCGGTTGCCTCGCGGACCATCCGGTCCACGTCCTTCTTGTCCAGCATGGACGACGCGGTGATCTGGACCTTCTGCTCCTTGCCGGTGGCGCGGTCCTTCGCCCGCACCTCCACGATGCCGTTCGCGTCGATGTCGAACGTCACCTCGACCTGGGGCACGCCGCGCGGGGCGGACGGGATCCCGTCCAGGATGAACCGCCCCAGGGTCTTGTTGTCGGCGGCGAAGTCGCGCTCGCCCTGGAGGACATGGATCTCCACCTGCGGTTGGTTGTCCGACGCCGTGGAGAAGACCTGGCTCTTGGAGGTCGGGATGGTCGTGTTCCGCTCGATGAGCTTCGTCATGACGCCGCCGAGCGTCTCGATCCCGAGGGACAGCGGCGTGACGTCCAGCAGGAGGACGTCCTTCACGTCGCCGGCCAGGACGCCGGCCTGGATCGCGGCGCCGACCGCCACGACCTCGTCGGGGTTGACACCCCGGTTTGGCTCCTTGCCCCCGAACATCGCCTTGACGGCCTCGATGACCGCAGGCATCCGGGTCATGCCGCCCACGAGGACGACCTCGTCGATCTCGGCCGCGGTGAGGCCCGCGTCTTTGATCGCCTGGACGACGGGGCCCTTCGTCTTCTCGACGAGGTCGCCGACCAGGTCCTCGAGCTTCGCGCGGGTGAGCGTGACGACGAGATGCTTCGGGCCGGCGGCGTCCGCGGTGACGTAGGGCAGGTTGATCTCGGTGGCGATCGACGACGACAACTCGATCTTGGCTTTCTCGGCCGCTTCCTTGAGGCGCTGGAGGGCCTGTGGATCGGAGCGCAGGTCGATCCCCTGGTCCTTCTTGAACTCCGCGAGGAGCCAGTCCATCACCCGGATGTCGAAGTCGTCGCCGCCGAGGTGCGTGTCGCCGTTCGTGGACTTGACCTCGAAGACGCCCTCGCCGAGCTCCAGGATCGAGATGTCGAACGTGCCGCCGCCCAGGTCGTAGACGGCGATCTTCTCGTCCTTCTGCCTGTCGAGGCCGTAGGCGAGCGACGACGCAGTGGGCTCGTTGATGATCCGCTTGACGTCCAGGCCGGCGATGCGCCCGGCGTCCTTGGTCGCCTGGCGCTGCGTGTCGTCGAAGTAGGCCGGAACGGTGATCACCGCTTCGGTCACCTTCTCGCCGAGGTATGCCTCCGCGTCCGCCTTGAGCTTCTGAAGGATCATGGCGGAGATCTCGGGGGGCGTGTAGCTCCGTCCGTCGGCAAGGGCGACCCGGACGCCATCGGACGCGGGGTCCTTCTCCACGGTGTACGGGACGAGCGCCCGGGAGTGCTTCACCTCCGGGTCGTCCCAGCGGCGCCCCATGAAACGCTTGATCGAGTAGACGGTGTTGGCCGGGTTCGTCACGGCCTGGCGCTTCGCCAGCTGGCCGACGAGGCGCTCGCCGGTCTTCGTGAAGGCGACCACGGACGGGACGGTTCGGCCGCCCTCGGCGGACGCGATGACGGTCGGCTCGCCGCCCTCCATGACCGCGACGACCGAGTTCGTCGTTCCGAGGTCGATGCCGATGATCTTGCCCATTGTGTGTTGCTCTCCTGGTATCGAGGCTGGGGTTGGAGTGGTTCGATGGTCAGTTCAGGCGCGGGCTTCCGTCGCTGACGGCCACGAGGGCCGGGCGCAGCACGCGGTCCCGAAGGCGGTAGCCGCGCCGGATCTCGAGCACGACCTCCCCCTCCGGGGCGCCGCTCCCGGAGAAGTGGCTCAGCGCTTCGTGCTCATTCGGGTCGAAGGGCAGTCCGAGCGCCTCGATCGCCGACACGCCCTCGCGTTCGAGGAGGGCCCGGAGCTTGCGGTCGATCGCGACGATTCCCTCGAGCCACGGGTTGTCGCGCGCCTCCGGTGGGAGGTGCTCGAGGGCCAGGTCGAAGTCGTCGGCCAGCTCCACGACCCGCGTGAGCAGGGCCTCGCGGGCGCGGTCGAGGTCGCGCTCCCGGTCGGCCTCCGAGCGGCGCTTGAGGTTCGCGTAGTCGGCCGCAGCCCGCTGGGCCGTCACGAGGTGCTCGTCGGCCTTCGCGAGCGCGGCGTCGCGCTCGGCCGTCAACTCCTCGATCTGGGCGAGGAGCGCAGTCGGACGTGTCTCCAGCTCGGCGATCCGGTCCTCGGCTCGCGTGCGGCGGAGCGGCTTGGGGTGGTCAGGCTGGTCAGGCTGGTTCGGCATGCGGTGTCCCCGGACTTCAGGAGTAGAGATGGTCAACAAGGTCGTTCATGAGGCTGGCCACGAAGCGCACCGTGCCGATCGCCTGCGGGTAGCGGAGGCGGGTGGGCCCAAGCACGCCGACGAAGCCGACGGCGGCGCCGGGCCGTCCGTAGGGTGCCAGGACCAGGCTCACGTCGGCCATCTCGTCCGGTCGGTTCTCGCGACCGATGTAGACGCGCAGGCCTCCGTCAACGGTGACGGCTTCGAACAGCTCGGCGAAGTAGGTTCGGTTCTCCAGCGCCTCGAAGACGCGGCGCAGCTTCTCCGAGCTGGCGAACTCGGGTGCGGCCATCACGTTGAGGAGCCCGTCGCTGAACAGCTGCTCCACGGTGGCCGCGTCGAACTCGCGGAGGAGTCGGAGCGCGCGATCGCCGGCGCGGCGCACCAGGGCGAAGATGGCGTCGTCGGGGGGCGCCTGGTCAAACCAGCGGAGATGCTCGGCGACGTCCGCGGCGCTGCGTCCGGCGCACGAGGCGTTGAGGCGACGCACCGTCTCCTCAAGGTCCGGCTCGGTGGTCCCTGGGTCCAGCGTGAACAGGGTCTGCTTCAGGGTCCCCTCGTTGAGGACGATGATGAGGCTGGCCATCCGGTCGCCGATCAGGACCAGCTCGAAGCGCCGGATCTGGGCCGCGCGCGGCTTTGCCGGCGTGGCGATGCCGGCCGAGCGCGTGGCTGACGCCAGCGTGGTGGCCGCCAGCCGGAACCACTGGTCGGTGGCGAACTCAACCTGCCCGAACTGGTGCCGGATCGTGAGCTGCTCGATGGGCGAGAGCGGGACCTCGCCCATCAGGCTCTCCACGTAGAAGCGATACCCGGCGTCGGTCGGCACGCGCCCGGCCGACGTGTGCGGGTGGGACAGGAGTCCCTCCATCTCGAGCTCCGCGAGGATCGTCCGGACGGTGGCGGAGCTCACCTGCAGGCGATAGCGTTCCACGAGCATCTGCGAGCCGACCGGGGACGCGCTCGTGATGTACTCCTCGATCACGGCGCGCAGGATCGCCTGGGCCCGGTGGTCCAGGGGGCCGGCGCTGCGTCGAATACCACGTGTCACGGGTGTCTCGCTCCTGCTGGCACTCGCATGCGTTGAGTGCCAAGGTTGGTTGGCACTCTCATACCCAGAGTGCCAACCATTCGGGACGGATCGTAGCAGGAGGTCCGAGCGGGTGTCAATGAGGCCGCCGGCAGGTTGTCGTCGGCGGTCGCCGCCGGCAGAACTCGTGGGCGGTCCCCAGGTCCCTCCGGCAGCAGTTGTCCGCGGTTCCCGGTCCCCTCCGGCCGCATCAGCCCTTCCTGGCCGGCACGCGGTGGCAACCCGGCGCGATCTCAAACGAGGCGGGCGAACAGCTCATTCGAGAGGAGGCGGCCGCGGAGCGTGAGGCGCACCCGCTCCTCCGGGCCGTCCTCGACCAGGCCGTGCTCGGCGGCCCACGCGAACGCGTCGACCCGGCTGAGCGCGGCGTCGCGCGGAACGCCGCGTGCCAGCCGGAGGCCCAGGAACAGCGCTTCAGCCTCGGCCGCGGCCGCGTCAAGCGACTCCGAGCCGCCCGGCGGCAGCGTGGGCGCGACGCCGCTCGACGCCGGCACCAGCGCTGCCATCCACGCGTCGAGGCTCCCCGCGTTCCAGGACCGCATCGCGCCGTCGAACGAGTGTGCCCCGGGGCCCACTGCGGCGTACGGGCGCCGCTCCCAATAGACCAGGTTATGCAGGCTCTGGTGACCCGGCCGAGCCCAGTTCGAGAGCTCGTACCACGGGTAGCCGCTCCCCCCGAGCAGCGCGTCGGCGAGGCCGTATGCGCCGGCGGCCCGGTCCTCATCCTGGGCGCCACGCGCCGCCTCGCGCCACCGGCGCGCGCCCGCGGAGGTCGGGACGTGGTCCCCGGATGGGCCCGTGAGGCCCTCGGCTTCCGGGTCGTCCAGGGTCAGCGCGTAGGCGGACACGTGGTCCGGCCCGAGCGCGACGGCGGCCTCCAGCGTCGCGGTCCAGCTGGAGAGCGTCTGGCCGGGCACGTCGTAGAGGATGTCGATGCTCACGCTCGCGATGCCCGCGTCGCGCGCAGCGGCAACGACCTCCGCGACGTCCGCCGGCCGATGACGCCGGCCGAGCGCCCGGAGCTCGTCGGGCTGGAGGCTCTGGGCGCCGATCGAGAGCCGCGTGACCCCTGCCCGCACCAGGCCGCCGATATCGCCGCGGTCATCAGGCCCCGGGTTCGCCTCCAGCGTGACCTCGGCGCCGGGCGCCAGCCCGAAACGGGCCCGGACCCTTTCCAGCAGCGCGGCGATCGCGTCGGTCGGCAGGAGCGACGGCGTGCCCCCGCCGACGTAGATGGTCTCGAGGCCGGGCCGGGCAGCGCTGCCAGGCGCGCCGAAGGCCGCATCGATCGCGTCCGCGCGCAGGTCCAGCTCCGCGGCGACCGCGCCCAGGTACCGGGCCACGCGATTGCGCGGACCAACGGCGGCGGCGCCCGCCACGACCACGAAGTCGCAGTATGGGCAGAGCGAGCGGCAGAATGGAACGTGGACGTAGAGCGCCACCGGGGCCGAGGATGCCGGCGCGCGGCCGGACGTCATCGGTCCGCCCGAGCCTCCTCGCCGGGCGGCTCCATCTGTCGCCAGCCGTCCGGCGGATGTCGGAACTCCCACGATTCCTCGACTTCGTGACCGCGCGGCGCCGGCTGGCCGGCGTGGCCGGTGCACACGAAGACCGCGATCCGGGTGACGGCATGCCCAAGGAACGCGGCGCCGATCCCACCCGTGACCGTGGTCAACCAGCCCGTGGCGATCCCCAGGAAGAGCGACAGCCCGAAGACGTAACGGCTGCGGCCGGAGGCGCCGGTCCGCGTCGCGAGCACGTACAGGAGCGCCTGAATGGCGATCGCCGGTGCGGGGTTGATCCCGGCGAGGAGGAGAAAGCCAAGGATGAGGCCGCGGAAGGTCGCCTCGTCGATGAACGCGGTCCCGACCGCGTTGAGGACGGCGCCCGGGTAGGACCAGAGCGGCGGCATGCGGAGGCGCGCGTAGCGGAGTCGCGCGAAGATCACCGCCTGGGCAGTCCCGATCGCACCGAGGGCGAACCCGCCGAGGAGCGCCCCGCCCCGGTCGCCCAACCCAAGCAGGAGATCGCGCGCCGGCGCCGGGTGGATCAGGAGCACCGCGGCGATCAGCACAAATCCCAGCAGGTACCAGGCCATCCGCAGCCGGAACGTGCCCCGCCGGCCGTCGGACGCCGGCTCGTCATACTCGGCGGCGCTGAACGTGGCCGCCTCAAGGCGCAGGAGGCACAGCAGGCCGGTGAGGCCCAACGTCACGAGGTCGCGGAGCAGCTCCTCCACGGACGGTCGCCCGCGCGCCTAGCCGGCGTCGCCCATGCGCAGGACGGCGAGGAAGGCCTCCTGCGGGATCTCCACCGACCCGACGCGCTTCATGCGCTGCTTACCTTCCTTCTGCTTCTCCAGCAGCTTCCGCTTCCGCGTGATGTCGCCACCGTAGCACTTGGCAAGCACGTTCTTGCGCATGGCGCGGATCGTCTCCCGGGCCACGACGGTGGACCCGATCGCCGCCTGCACGGGAACCTCGAACATCTGGCGCGGGATGAGCTCCTTGAGCTTCTCGGTCAGCTGCCGGCCGGCGGCCTGGGCCTTGTCGCGATGGACGATCAACGACAGGGCGTCCACGGGCTCGCCGTTGACCAGCACGTCCAGCTTGACGAGGCGTGCCGAGCGGTAGCCGATCTCCTCGAAGTCCATCGACGCGTAACCCTGGCTGCGACTCTTCAGCTGGTCGAAGTAGTCGATGATCAGCTCCGCGAGCGGCATCTCGAACGCCAACAGGACGCGGGTCGGGTCCAGGTAGTCCATGCTCGTGAACGTGCCGCGGCGGTTCTTCGAGAGCTCCATGAGCGGACCGATGTACGTCGACGGGGTGATCACGGAGAGCTTCACCCACGGCTCCTCGATCATCTCGATCTCCCCGGCGGAGGGCATCAGGGCCGGGTTGTCCACAGCGAGGACGGCCCCGCCCCCCATCGGCGTGACGCGGTACTCCACGGACGGCGCGGATGCGATCAGCTCCAGCGAGAACTCCCGCTCCAGGCGCTCCTGCACGATCTCCATGTGGAGGAGGCCCAGGAAGCCGCAACGGAACCCGAAGCCCAGCGCGATCGAGCTTTCCGCCTCGAACGTGAAGCTGGCGTCGTTGAGATGCAGCTTCTCCATCGCGTCGCGGAGAAGCGGGTAGTCCTCGCCGAAGATCGGGTAGATCCCCGCGAAGACCAGGCTCTTGGCCGGCAGGTAGCCGGGCAGCGGTTCGGAGGCCGGCGAAGCCGCGTCGGTGACCGTATCGCCGACCTGCGCGTCGCGGACGCTCTTGAGGCCCGTGGCGATATAGCCGACCTCGCCGGCGGCCAGCTCCCTGACGGGGACGAGCTGCGGGCGAAAGACACCCAGCTCCAGGATCTCCGTCTCCACACCCGAGCCCATCACGCGGATCCGGGAATGCTCATGAAGTGTCCCTGCGGCCAGGCGGACGTACGTCACGACGCCCTTGTACTGGTCGTAGTGGGAGTCGAAGACGAGCGCCTGGAGGGGGGCCCGCGGATTCCCCTTCGGAGGAGGCACGCGCGCCACGATCGCCTCGAGGATCTCGCTGATGCCCGTCCCCTCCTTCGCCGAGGCCAGCAGGGCCTCCTCGCGCGGGATCGCCAGGACGTTCTCCAGCTCATCCAGCACCATGTCCGGCTGCGCGGAAGGCAGGTCGATCTTGTTGATGACCGGCACGATCACGAGGTTCTGGCGGAGCGCGAGATGGACGTTGGCGAGCGTCTGCGCCTCGATCCCCTGGGAGGCGTCGATCACGAGGATGGCCCCCTCGCAGGCCTGCAGGCTGTGGCTCACCTCGTACGCGAAGTCGACGTGGCCGGGCGTGTCGATGAGGTTGAGGCCGTAGACCAGGCCATCGGCGGCCGTGTACTCGATCCGGACCGCCCGAGCCTTGATCGTGATGCCCTTCTCGCGCTCGAGATCCATCGAATCGAGGACCTGGCTGGTCATCTGCCGCGGATCGATCGTGTGGGTCTGCTCGAGGAGTCGGTCCGCGAGCGTCGACTTGCCGTGGTCGATATGGGCGATGATGGAGAAGTTGCGCAGGCGCGACTGGGGGATTGACATCGGGAGGCGAGTGTAGCCGACGCTGTCGGCCTCACGAACGGCGTGCTCTCACGAGCGGCGTGGTCTCACGAGCGGCGTGCCACGGGCGGATCGGTCGCGGTGGGCCCGATGCGCCGCCGACCCGGCGGCTGGCCGCCCATCGGTGCGTCTGGTACCATTCGCGATCGCGCCGTCGCGGTGTCCTCTCCACTTGCGCGGCACCTGATCCCAGGCCAATCCTTCCCCACCAGAGGACACAACGCCAGTGGCTCACTCGCCCCGCGGCTGGACCGGCACACGGACGCCGTCCGGCTTGAAGCGGGTCCGTCAGGCCGAGCGTCGCGAGGCGATCAACGCCCCGCGCCGAACGAAGGCCAAGACCCTCGTCACGAAGACCCTCAGGATCGCGACCGGCCAGGTTGAGGGCGACGCGTCTGTCGCGCTTGCCGAGGCTATGAGCGCGCTCGACAAGGCGGCCAAGGTCGGCGCCCTCCACCCGAACACGGCGGCGCGTCGCAAGTCGCGCCTGGCCAGGAAGGTGGCGGCGGCCATCGGCGGCGCGACCGTCCAGACAGCTGCGAAGATCACCAAGACCACCGGCCCGGCTGCCGCGGCGAAGGCCGCCAAGGCCCGCATCGCGGCCGGCAAGGCCGAGAAGGCGAAGGGCGCCCAGACGGCGGCCGGAAAGGCAAAGGCGGCGATCGCGCGTGCCGGCCGGACCGATGTCGAGATGACGAAGGCGGCGCCCGCGGCGCCGGTCACGGCTCCCCGGGTGCGTGCACGCGTCGTGTCGAAGGCCGCTGCCGCTCCGGCGGAGAAACCGGCGACGAAGGCCGCGCCCAGGGTCGCCGCTGCTGCGAAAACGTCCGCGAAGCCGAAGGCTCCGGCCGCGGCCGCGCCGAAGGCAAAGGCACCCGCCGCCAAGGCGAAGGAGGCCGCGGCCAAGGCACCCGCCAAGGCAAAGGCACCCGCCGCCAAGGCACCGACGAAGGCCAAGGCGACGCCGAAGAAGGCCGAGTAGGCCGCCTGGCGCCGGGCACGCCGGCGCCGCTCCGGCGCTCAACGGGTTCGACCCCTGGCAACGTTTGCCCGGGGTCGAACGATTCTTGGGCGGGTGCCGCCGGGACGCGGCCCCTCCCCGTACACTCGGGCGATGCCGCTGGCCGCGACCGCGCTCGTCCTGGTTGCTGCGTTGCTGCACGCGACGTGGAACGCGTCCGTCAAGGCATCGGGTGAACCGCTTCGCGCAACCGTGCGCGCGGTCTGGCTCGGCACCGCCGTCGCGACGCCACTCGTGGCTGCCGTCTGGCTGGCTGGAGGCCGGCCCGGGTTCACCGGCAACGCTTGGCCGATCGCGGCGACGTCGGCGGCCCTCGAGGCCGTCTACTGGGTCGCCCTCGGGGTCGCGTACCGGGGCGGTGCGCTCTCGACCGTATACCCGGTGGCGCGAGGTTCGGCCGCGCTGCTTGGCGCGCTGCTCGGGATCGCGGTGCTCGGCGAGCGGCTGGCTCCGCTCCAGCTGGCCGGGGTCGTCTTCCTGGTTGCGGGGACGCTCGCCGCGGCGGTCCCCGGGGCCACACGGCGTTCCATGGGCCCGGCCCTGGCGATCGGCGTCCTGATCGCCGCGTACACCTTCGTCGACCGGCTGGGGGCGCGGACCGGGCCAGCCTGGCTCTACGGCTGGCTGATCTTCGCGGGCGGAAGCGTCCTGCTGGGCGTCGTCCTTGCCGTGGCGCCTGTGCGCCTCGTCGGTCCGGCGCCGGCCCGAGGGAGCGCCGCCGACCCGGGCTGGCGGCGTCCGCTGGCTTCGGGGATCCTGATGGTCGCGGGCTACTCCCTGGTGCTCACCGCGCTCGCGATGGCCCCGCTCGCCGGCGTGGCGCCCCTCCGCGAATCGGCCACGGTGCTGGCAGCCGGCTGGGGCATCCTCCACCTGGGCGAGCGGGAGGGCGCCGCGTGGCGCCTGGCCGGCGCCGGATTCATTGCAACGGGGGCGATCCTGCTGGCGGCAGGCGGCTGAACCGACGGATCGCCCGCGACTCGCAGCGGGTGCGGGGACCCCAACAGGAGGTGCGGGGACCCCGAGCCCGTGCGGGGCGGGCCCCCGTCAGGCGGTCGGGGCTCCCGGCGCCGGGGCCGGACGCTGGACCTTCGGTCGGGCGAACCCGTACATCGCGGCGCCGAACACGCCACCGGCAAGGCAGAGGATGGTCACCGTCCCCGTGGTCCCCAGCTGCTCGCGCCAGTAGAACGCGGTGAACGACGCGACGTCGGTGATCCCGGCCTTCTCGAACTCCGCGGCCTTGCCCTCCTCGGCGAGGTATCTCTGGAAGACGCAGTCCGCGCCTGGCACGCAGCCTGCGATCGGGCCGCCCTGGCTGGCATCGCGATAGCCGTTGTCGGCGAAGAAGAAGATCGCCTTCGTGCCCGCGAAGAGGAGCGCGAGCGTGACGGCGGTGAGGAGTGACGCGTAGACCCCGTTGAGGAGGATGCGTCGCCACGGGCCGCTGCGCCGGTCGGCCCGGGCGTTGGCGTAGTAGCCGATCAGGAGCCCGGCCAGGGGCGCCATCAGCCAGAAGACAGGCTCGATGGGAATCACCAACAGGAAGCTGACGGCGATGGTCATCGCCATCCCGACGCCGACCCAGCCGGCGAAGATCGCGCCGCGATCCACGAAACGGCTCACGAAGAGGCTCGCCCGGACGCCCGGCCGGCGTCGCCGTCAGCGGCCACGCCCCGGAAACAGGCGGCCCCGGCCGGCAAGCCGGCCGGGGCCGCG
>Ga0209048_10006261_pt1 | contig 11165 bp, 13 predicted proteins | sample FrelakmetCRP12CR_FD_187146 | JGI IMG/M metagenome (GOLD analysis project Ga0209048, IMG submission 187146) | Freshwater lake sediment microbial communities from the University of Notre Dame, USA, for methane emissions studies - CRP12 CR (SPAdes)... | ecosystem: Environmental > Aquatic >... | reverse complement strand
CCACACATCATCAAGCGGTTCTTCACTCACCGTGAGACTGCCTACGCCGCCTTGTAACTCGTAACGGCCCGTAATCTACTTGCTGGCCAGGGTAATACGTCCTCGGACGGCGCGCCAGCACGACTCATCGCTCCAAGCGCCGAAACCCTACAAACACGGGACGACTGGAAGATTCGTCGCTCTCGATCGTACGAACCGCAGAAATACGCCTCGACGCGATCAGGCGCATAACTCCAGAAGATCGCCTGAGATAAAATGTCAAGCGCCCCTCAAAATCCAGCAATCAAAGCCCGATCCCGCCCCCGCGATCCTCGCCAGATCCCGTCCCGTGAATCGAGGCTAACCGCTACGGCCGTCGCCTCGACCCGTCGGCGCTGCCCCGGCGAGCGACGCGAACCTGTCGCCCGTAGTCGGCGGGACCGCATGACCCGAGGCCGGCGACCCGTCTAAGGATCGCCGGCCTCTGTCCGCCCGCTACGCCGTGACCGATGAGTCCAGCTGAACCGTTGACGCAAGGCGGGCGGGGGTCTGCCGGCGCAGCCCGACCGCAATGGCAAGGAATGCTGCGGCGAGTATCAACATGGCGGCGCCAGAGCCGAGAATCGGGGAGGCGCCAAGGAACCAGCCAATGGCGAGCGTTGGTCCCGTCCAGCGGGGCAACACCGCGGCGCGATACCACGCAACCGCCATCAGGATGATGCCAATCAGGGAGGCGAGCATCCCGAGCGGGTAGAGCGGCCCGGCCGTGTCGGTGGATCCGCTCGCGAGCGTCACGGCGGAATCGACCACGAGCACCAGCAGTCCGGTCGCGGCGATGCGCATGCCGGTACGGTCGAGACGCCCATGGACACGGTCGTGGAGCCCATGTAGGGACGCGAGGACCCACAGCATCGCGAAGACGCCTGGGAGGATCGTCGCGGTTAGCACGTACTCCTTGTAGGTGCGCAGCGCACCCTGGTCGGCCGGGTGGGCGACGAGGTCGAACAGCGCGATCGCGGTGAAGATGACCGCCGCGAGAAGCAACGCGGCGGTGGGATGTTGGCGCGTCGCGAGGCGTCGCGGCGCCAGAGTCGATCGGCTTGCAGTCATGGCGTACAAGGCTCCTTTTGGTGAGAGTTGCAGGTTCACGGCGAGCCTAGGTGCGCGGGCCGTGGATTTCGTCGGCTGCGGCGGCGATCTTGCATCCGCCTGGGGGCGGACGTGAATGTCCGCCCGGGAGGGGATGCGCGCACGCGACGGTGGATCTATCGTGCTGCTCGATGGCCACATTGCAGTGGCAGCTGACGCGATTCTCCGACCGGATCTGGCTTGGTGGCGACGCGCTGATCGCGGTCTCGCTGGCGGCGGTCACCGCAGGCACGGCGCTCGAGGCTGGCGGCACATCGATCCCAGTGCGTCTGTGCGCCGTGGTCGCAGCGGCTGGCCTGCTCGTACTCGTGGAGCGGCGCCGGCGTCCGCTGCCGGTGCTCGTCGCTGTGTTTGCGGTGGTGTTCGTCGAGGAACTCGCCTCGCCGCACGCCTACGGGGTCGCGTCGTTTCTGGCGGTTATGGTCGCCACCTACTCGCTCGGGGCGCACGCGCCGAGACGCATGCTTGGGTTGGGGGTGTTGGTCGGCGGGGTAGGTGTCGCGATCGGTCACTCGCTCGGTAAACCGACGCATTACTCCGACGCCTCTGCTGACGCGTTCTTCATCCTGATCCTGGTGCTTGGACCGGTGCTTGTCGGACGCCTTGTCCGCGCGCGCTCGGAATTGGCGAACCGACTGCGCCGAGCGACGGAGCGCCTGGCGGCAGCGCGCTCCGAGCGTGTTGCCGCGACGCTTGCCGCTGACCGCGCACGGCTCGGCGAAAGCATCGACTCGGCCCTGCTGGACGGGTTGGGGAGGATGGTCGAGCAGGCGGAATGCGTCAGCCTGGCGCAGGTCGGCGCGCTTGAGCGGATCGCCCGAGATCTGTTGGGGCGACTGCGCGGTTTGCTTAGCCAGCTGCGAGCCGGAGAGGAGGTAGTTGCAGCGAGTGGATCCCTGCCTGAGCTCCATGCGCGCGTTCAACGCGCGATCGAGGCTGAGGATGCGCTGCCGAGCGCGCCGGCCGCTGCGCAGGCGTCGCCGAGGCGGTGGGCGCTGGTGTCGACGGGGATGATCGATGCGGCGCTTGCGATCTTGGCGCTGGTTGTGACGGCAGGCTTGCTCAGGGCAACGCTCGGCGACAACGCGTTGCGCGGGCCACGTTGGGCCGACGCGCTGCTGACCGTGGCGGTCGCGGCGCCGATCGCTTGGGCCCGCAGATTTGCGCTGCAGGCGACGGCGGCGTCGGTCGCCGGGACGTTTGCCTATGTCACGCTGGCCGCTCCGGCTGACCCGGTCTCCGGCTGGTTGCCAATTGGCGTGCTGCTCGTATTTCCGCTCGCGGTCGGAGCCACGTGCCCGACCGGGAGAGCGGCGGTCGGGCTCGCGCTCTGCCTTGCCGTCGGCGGATGGGCGGATGCTGTCGATCCCGCCGCGAACTTCAACCCGACCACGATCGCTCCCGGCCTCGCATTGATCGTGGGCGCGTGGTCAGCCGGGCGGGTGCTTCAGGACCGCAGCCGATTGCTCGGGGCGTTGGCGGATACCGCCGCAGGAATCGAGGACGAACGTGAGCAGATGGCCCGGGCCGCGCTCGCGGCCGAGCGGACGCGGGTCGCGCGTGAGCTTCACGACGCGGTCGCGCACGCGATGGCCGTGATCGTGCTGCAAGCCGCGGCGGCCCGACGCGTGTGGCGGAGCGATCCCGAGCTAGCCGCCGAGCATGCCGCGACGCTGAGAAGCACTGTGTCGGAGCTAATCAGTGAGCTGCGCACGATGATCGTTGCGCTTGCCGGCAGCGAGCAGGCGGGGGTCGACCGACTGGACCGCCTGCTTCAGCGCGCCCGAACGTCGGGACTGCACCTCGACCTGGAGGTCACCGGAGATCGCGCATCGCTTGCGCCAGCACTCGAGCACACCGCATATCGGGTTCTACAGGAGGCGCTGACCAACGCCGCGCGGCACGCGCCCGGCGCAGAGATCCTCGTGCGGCTCGACTTCGGTCGCTCTGGCCTGGCGCTCGAGGTTGCCAACGAGACGAGTTCAGTACCGGCACCGGCAGCCGGGAGCGGTCACGGGCTCACGGGAATGCGCGAGCGGGTCGAAGCCTGCGGCGGCCGGTTAGCGGTAGGCGCTCAACCGCCCGGCAGGTTCACGCTGCGAGCTTGGCTGCCGTGTCCATGACGGTCCGGGTCCTCCTCGCTGACGACCAGCCGCTCGTCCTCGCTGGCCTGCGGACGATCCTCACCTCAGAGCCGGACATCGAGATCGTCGGAGAAGCGCAGGACGGTCGCACCGCGGTCGCGCTGGCGCGCGAGCTGCGCCCCGATCTCGTCCTGATGGACATCCGGATGCCGCAGCTCGACGGCATCGCCGCGACCCGTGAACTCGTCGCCGATAACTCCGAGGACGAGCTGGTGCGAGTCGTCGTCCTCACGACGTTCGACCTCGACGAGTACGTCTACGAGGCCCTTCGCGCCGGCGCCAGCGGCTTCCTCGTCAAGGACCTCCCCGACCACGAGCTCATCGCAGGGGTTCGCGCCGCGGCACGCGGAGACACGATGCTCGCCCCGTCGGTGACCCAACGCCTGATCGACACCTACACGCGACGACCCCCAAACCCGACGCTGCCCGCCGGAGCCGACGAGCTGACCCCACGCGAGCTCGAGGTATGGCACCTGATCGCGCGAGGGCTCTCCAACGCAGAGATGGCTGCGGAGCTAGTCGTCGGCGAGGCGACCGTTAAGACCCACGTCGCCCGCGTCATCTCCAAGCTGGGCGTCAGAGACCGCATCCAGGCGATCGTGCTCGCGTACGAGAGCGGGCTGCTCTAGCACACCGTCTACGCGCCAGCCGCATCCGCCACCTGGCTGCTCGAGGGACGGAGCAACCATCGAACACATCAAGCCGAGCGTCCCATTCGAGCGTTCAAACGTCAACACGGCAACGAACGCTGGGGAGGACACGCGAGACCGCGTCCCTTCAGAATGTCGCCGACGACTCGACCGCGACGTCTCCCGCCGCCTACAGGGACAGTTAGATCGTCCGCGTTACGGCCGGCGTCTTTCTCAGTTCGAATGAACTGGACGGCATCGCCAGCACCGGCACGGAGTCCTTTGTTGACATCGAAGCAGGGCTTGCGTAACCCACGGCTGGGCACCTCCTACTCGCCACGTGGGGGTGCGGCCAGGGGCACCGTTGGCGGGTCCTGTCACCGCCCCACAAGGAAGGCTCGATGGAATCCGTCCTTTACGACGCGGCTGGTCATCGCCGGTCGCCAGCCACGTTGCCTGGCTTTCACCAGGGTCGGTCGCCGAGGAACAATGGGCTGCGCTACCCGGCCGATCCGCCCACGATCGAGGAGATCGTCGCCGTCATGCGCGCCGCGGGCAACAGCGCCGATGGGGCGCGGCTGCGCGCACTAATCGTCATCCTGTGGCGGGCCGGCTTGCGGATCGGTGAGGCGCTTGATCTCGCCGAGAGCTCCCGGTTGGCGCGCTGCTGTGCGTCATTCACGGATCGACAGCAGGCCGCCGTTGGGAGCAGCCCGCCGCCCGCAAACAACTGCGGCGGGTCGCGGCTTCAGCCGGGGTGCGTCGGCGGTTCGCGCCGCATCAGCTCCGCCATGCCCACGCCGTCGAGATGGCACATGAAGGCGTTCCGCTGGTCGTCATTCAGCGGCAGCTCGGTCACGCCAATTTCGGCATCACCTCGATCTATCTGCAAAGGATCGACAGCTCAGAGATCATCCACACAGTCCACTCGCGACCGGCGCCGGTGATCTCCGCCACAGCCGGGCTCCGCCGCGAGCCGTAGGTGGCGGACGGGAGCGCGGGTCGTGCCCGCACGCGACCCGCCGCTTCGCCGCGGCACGGTTCGCGCCACGCATTGGTTGGCGCCCGGGCGGCACGGCGGCGGCGCCCGGCGCCTACTGCACGATCGTCCGAAGCTTGCGGCAGTCTCATCTGTATGGCCGACGACGACAGCATCCTGGTCGTGGTCTCTGACATCGATGGCCGCGAGGTCGTTCTCCTTGCCCGGATCTGGGAGCAGAAGATCACCCGCGACCATCCCGAGCTCGCCGGACATCTTGGCGCCGTCGTTGAGGCCGTCGCACATCCTGACCACGTCGAGGCTGACGTGATTCCTTCCAGAACGCGGTTCTACCGTCGTGAGGTCGGCCCGAGCCGATGGCTGCTCGCGGTCGTAAGCTATAAGCAACAGCCCGGGCGGATCATCACCGCGCTCGCCAACCGCAAGGATCCCAAGCAATGGAAGTCGTGACCATCCGCATCGGACCGCTCGTGTTCGATCACGCCGACTACGACGCTGACGGCGATGTGCTGTACCTGCACGTCGGAGTACCCCAGGCCGCCGAAGGGGAAGAGACTCCGGAGGGACACGTGGTGCGGTTCGCGCCGGGCACACAGCGGATCGTCGGACTGACGATCATCAACGCTAAGCACGTCATTGACCGCGACGGACGACTCGTCGTCACCGTCCCTGAGACCGTCGAGGCCAGCGCCGACGAGCTAGCGCCGGCGCTTCAATCCGCCTGACCAGAACTCCCGCTCCGCACCATTGAGCGGCGCGACGGAAGCTCTGCCCAAGCACTGCCCTCCGCGCAGAGGGCGTGTCCGAAGCGATCACCGCAGAGGCTCGACGCAAGTGAAGAGCAGGTGCCTGGACCAAGCGCGCCCGCTTGGTCTGCACCAAGCCAAACAGTGAGGGCGTCGACCGCTTGGTGGTTCGCCGGCTTCTGCGGATCGTTCTAGTGCGGTGGGTGCCGACGCGTGGTGGGCCGTCGTGACGCGAGAGCAGATCGGGTTGCGGTCATGACGTATGCGCCTTCGATGAGGTTGCAGGATCGCCCGGCGAGACTAAGTGCCAGCGGGCTCGGTTTCGTCGGCTCCGACGGCGATCTTGATCCGCCTGCGAGCGGACGTGAATGTCCGCCCAGAAGCTGATTCGTGCGCGCGGCGGCGGATCTACCGTACCGCTGGATGGCGACGTCGCATTGGCAGCTGACGCGGTTCTCTGCCCGCGTTCGTCTTGGTGACCACGCGCTGATGATCGCCTCGCTGGCGGCTGCGGTCGGCTTCACCGCGCTCGCCACCGGCGGCTCGCCACTCGCAGGGCGTCTCGCCACCGTGCCCGCGACGGCCGGCCTGCTCGCGCTCCCGGAGCGGCGTCGGAGGCCGGTGGCGGTCCTCGTGGCGGTGTTTGCCGTCGTGTTCGTCGAAAAGATCGCGTCGCCGCACGCCTACCAGGTCGCGACATTTCTGGCAGTGATGGTCGCGACATACTCGCTCGGCGCACACGCGCCGAGGCGCGTCCTGGCTCTGCGTTCGATCCGGTTAGGCATCACGGTCGTTTGCCTGAACGCGCTGGGGGCGCGATGCCGGGAAGCCGACAGCCTGCGAAGCGTCATCCTCGGTTCGCGGGTGAGACGGCGTATGCGCGTGATCGCCGGCCGGTCGGGTGGGAGCCCCTGGTCGACATCGCGAGCCAGGCGGCTACCAGCAGCACGATGAGCGATCGGGCCAGCTGTTGTGCGGCTCCGTGGGGTAGGCCCTCGGCTGGTAGGACGAGCAGGAACAGCAGCGTCGGCCACACGGGCGTGACACCGGCGCGCCATAGCGTCACCGACAGCAGCAGCGTGCCGAGAATCAGCCCTCCGGTACCGGCTGCGACGACGAAGCCAGAGATCCCTCCGAGGTGTTTGTCCGCTTCGCTGACTGGTAGGCCGGGGTGTGCGAGCACCGCGACTGCTTCGGTCGCGTGCCCAAGCGCGGCGAGGGCGAGCAGAACGCTCGCGGCCGCAGCGAGCCGCCGAACGCCGCGGTCAGCTGGAAGCGAGCCGCGAATGGTCATGAGCAGCCATGGCGTCGATATGGCCGAGACGATGTACAGAGCTGCGAACAGGATTCGGCCGCCGCGGCCGGGCTGCGCGGCGGCGCCGCCGATCGCGAATGGCACGTACACGGCGAGGATTGCCGGCGCGAGTCGATCGCTCGAAGCGGGCCCGCTGAGATGTCGCGGAATACTCATCGCTCTCCCCTGATGGTCCGTTGGATGCAGAGCGAATCCTCGCCGGTCGCTGCGCGGTCCACATCGGCCTCGCGAGCGATCTTTGCTCGATGATCGGACTAGTCCGCGAGGCCGATGACTAGGCCCGGTCGGGGGTTTACAGTTGCTTCATGGCGACTGTCAGGCGGCGCGCCGGCCTCGCCGATTGGGGCTTGGCGCTCGCACTTGCCGTGGCGACTCAGCTTGAGTTCTGGACCCATTCGGGCGGTGCTCGCGTGCGCGGGCTGCAGGCGTTCGGATGGTTGCTCGTGGCGCTGTTGCTGGCAGTTCGCACCCGCTTTCCCATTGCGGTGCTACTGGCGCAGGTCGCGGTGATCGACGCGATCGCCGCGTTCGTCTCACCGGTGGACGCGATGACGGCTTTCGCGGCGATCTTGGTTGCGACCTACACCGTTGCCGCGACGGTGGACATGAGCCGGTCACTGCCGGTGCTGGGGATCGCCGCCCTTGGCGTTGGCTACCACATGAGCCGCGACTCGGTAATCCGCTCGCAGTTTCAGGTCGTGTTCGAACTGTTCGTGCTGTTCGCGGTGGCCGGCGCCGGGCTCGCGGTACGCGACCGTCAACGACGGCTTGACCTCTCTGACCTACGCGCCGAATCCTTGCAGCAAGCGCAGGAGGCGGCCGTCAAGCAGACATTGGCGCGCGAGCGCGCCCAGATCGCCCGCGAGATGCACGACGTGCTCGCCCACAACGTCAGCATGATGGTGCTGCACGCCGGCGCCGCACGCCAAGCCCTCGATGACCGCCGCCCGATCACACGAGAACCGCTCCTCGCCGTGGAGACAACGGGGCGAGAGGCGCTCGCCGAGCTGAGACGACTCCTCGGACTGCTACGCCCTGACGGCGGCTCAAACGGGCTCGCGCCTCAGCCAACGCTGCGCGACATCGACGATCTCGTCGAGCGGGTACGCGCGACCGGACTACGCGTAACCCTCCGGATAAACGGAACGCCGCGCCGCTTACCCGCTGACCTCGAACTGTCGGCGTTTCGGATCATCCAGGTCTCACAAACGTCATCAAGCACGCACACGCTGGCCGGGCGGACGTCACCCTCACCTACGACGATCGCTCGCTCGACATCACGGTCGCCGACGACGGCACCGCAAACGAGATCCCGAGCTCGCGCGACGGCCACGGATTGATCGGCCTCCAAGAGCGCGTATCACTATTCGGGGGAACGCTCGAGGCATTACCCACGGGCGCTGGCGGCTTCCAGGTCCACGCATCGATGCCGATCGAGGGAGAGCGACCCTGACCATCACGATCGTTGTCGCAGACGACCAACCGCTCGTTCGCGGTGGCGTCCGTCTGATCCTCGACCCTCAGCAAGATATCGACGTCATTGGCGAGGCTGGGGACGGACTCCAAGCGGTGGACCTCGCGGTGCAACTCAAGCCCGATCTGGTGCTGATGGATATCCGCATGCCGAAAATGGACGGGCTCGAAGCAACCCGACGGATTACGGCTGATCGACACCAAGGACACACGCGCGTCCTCATTCTGACCACCTTTGACATCGATCAATACGTCTTCGAGGCACTACGCGCCGGCGCCAGCGGGTTTCTCTTGAAAGAGGCGCCACCGGAGCAGATCCTCGCCGCAGTCCGGCTCGTGACCTCCGGCGACGCGCTTCTCACACCCCCGAGCACCCGCCGACTGATCGAGCGATTCTCCGTCCACGCACCAACAATCACGGCCAGTGGGCTCGCCGAACTCACCGAACGCGAGCGCGAGGTCCTCACACTTATGGCTCGCGGGCTGAGCAACAGCGAACTGAGCGCCACACTTCACCTCAGCCCCGGAACCGTGAAGAGCCACGTCGCACACATCCTGATGAAGCTCGACGCCCGCGACAGAGTCCAAGCCGTCATCACCGCCTACGAAACAGGACTCATGAAACCCGCAAGCGCCGACCACGCGAACCAGACCTAACGCGACACGATCCCATGGCCGTCCGTCCGCGTCGCACCACTCGAGCAGGGAGCGACCGGGACAGCGGGGACGGTCGACCTCGTCTTGCGAAGACGCCCAGCTTGGCCACGCCACAACCGCCAAGGACACGGTCCCGGTCGATATCCCAGCCGTGCGCTCAGCATCAGCCGAAGGGCGGCAGCGCGCGTGAACGCGACCATCCAAGCTGAGTACCGCAGCCACGGCAAGGCAGGTCTCTCGACCAGTGAGCGAAGCGACCTGCTCGTCGCGAGCCGGGGGTGCGCGCCGGGCCGGCGGCTCCAGCGCGGACTGACCCGATCGCACTTGCTTTATCGGCTCAACTGGAGGCCGGCCGTGGCAGAGATAGTCGGCGAGGGTCTTCCGTGAACGGTGCTGATGATCTCGCTGCTGTCGATGCCCTGTAGGTAGACGCTGGTGATGCCGAGATTCGCGTGCCCGAAGTGCCGCTGAATCACCACGAGCAAGACGCCCTCGTGCGCCATCTCGACCGCGTGGGCGTGCCGCAGTTGGTGCGGCGCGAACCGACGCCTGATACCAGCTTCCGCGGCCGCGTGATGTAGCTGCTTGCGTGCGGCTGACGCTTCCCAGCGCCGGCCAGCGGTCGGTCCATGAATCACACACAAGAGCGCGCCCATCGGAAGCTCGCGGCGGATCTCGAGCCACGGGTCGAGCTGCTCCCACGCCCAACGGTCCATCCCGACCTCACATCGCTTCCCGCCCTTCCCACGCCGGACAAGCACCGCGCCACGGGAACGGTCAAGGTCGCTCTGCTGAAGCGCGAGCGCTTCGCTGATCCGCAACCCGGCGCGCCACAACAGCACAATCAGCGCGCGAAGCCGGTGGCCGTCAGAGCGGTCACCCCGACAGTGCGCATCACGGCGACGATCTCCTCGAACGTCGGCGGATCAGCCGGGTACTGCTCGCCCTTGTTGCGCGGTGGGCGGCCCCGGTGATAGCCGGGCATGGTCGCCGGTGAGCGGCGGTGACCGGCGGCGTCCAGCAGCACGGATTCTACGAATCCTCCCTCGGTGGGAACAGGTTGACAATGCGCTGCTATTCGAGCTGAGCGCACGTACCGCGGGAAGAGCTGCCAGCTACCGCACCGCGCGCCGTCCTGTCCCCGCCTTGGGGGGCCGCCGATCGAACCGGGCGACGTTGCTGCGGCGACGGAGAAGCAGGCGTCCGGGACTCCTGGATGGCCGTGCTGAGGTGGTGTGGCCGCATAGACTTCGTAGTCATGTCAGCGGAGGAGGTTGAGGAGTACCTGAGCGCTCTCGATGAGCCCGAACGCGGCACCCTTCAGGCGCTACGCCGGACGATCCTTGAGATCGTCCCTGAGGCTGAGCAGGTGATCTCGTACCGTGTTCCAGCCTTCCGGCTACAGGGCAAGATCGTCGCAGGCTTCGCCGCGTTCAAGGATCACCTGAGTTACCTGCCGTTCAGCGGTTCGGTCCTCGAACAGCTGGGGGACGAGCTGCGCGGATACACGATGACCAAGAGCGCTCTCCACTTCCCGGCCGACCGTGCGCTACCAACGAGCCTCGTGAAGAAGCTGATCGCGGTGCGCCTCGACCAAATCGATCAAGCCTCGCGCTAGCCGCTGGCCGAGCTTTCCGCGCGAAGGAGGGCCGCAGGGATCCAGATGGAGATGCTCGTCGGTGAGCAACAGCAGGACGGCGTCGCGCTGCTGCTGGATCCGGCCGGGAGGAGAAGCCTGATCAGCCCGTTTCGGATCAGCCGAAAGTGCCGGATGTGCGTGGATGCAGCAGTCAGGGGATGGGCCCGCGGCGTCGCTCGTCGTGCTCAAGACGAGGCGTCTCGAGCGTCGCTTGGGACGCGCCCGCTCTCGTGGGGCGAGCGGCAGTCAGCGCCGCTTGCTGTGGGTCGGGTCCAGGGCGAACCAGCAATCATCCCGTCGCGCCCGGGATCGGTGGCTGCTTCGCACCAGGAGCGGTTATGTCCTGCAGCACATAACTCGTTCTATGTTCTGCGGATGGTTATGTTCTGTAGGCGCTTCGGGCTCTGCGTTCTCCCTGCTCAGCACCAAATCGG
>Ga0209048_10006260_pt1 | contig 11167 bp, 10 predicted proteins | sample FrelakmetCRP12CR_FD_187146 | JGI IMG/M metagenome (GOLD analysis project Ga0209048, IMG submission 187146) | Freshwater lake sediment microbial communities from the University of Notre Dame, USA, for methane emissions studies - CRP12 CR (SPAdes)... | ecosystem: Environmental > Aquatic >... | reverse complement strand
TTCTTCGACATCGAGCGCTACCCGGAGATCACGTTCGTCTCGACCGACATTCGCCGCAACGGCGATGAGATCGTGGTCGACGGTGAGCTGACGATCAAGGACCAGACCCATGCGGTCGAGGGCCGCGGGACGATCAGCGGACCGGCCGTGACCCTGGGTGACGTGAACAAGGTCGGGATCACGCTCGAGACGGTGATCGATCGCCAGCAGTTCGGCCTCAACTGGAACGCTCCCCTTCCCAAGGGGGGCTTCGCGGTAGCCGACGAGGTCAAGCTGACCGTCGAGCTCGAGCTGGCGCACGGCGAGGGCTGAGCACGATGCGCGTACTCGGAGTCGCAGGCTCGCTCCGGCGCGCCTCGCGCAACCGTCAACTCCTCCGGGCGGCGGCGCAGTTGCTGCCGCCCGGAGCCGAGCTGATCGAGTTCGAGCAGCTCAAGGCGATCCCGCCGTTCGACGAGGACGACGAGGCTTTTCCGGCGCCGGCGGTGACCGCCTGGCGCGAGGCGATCGAGGACGCCGACGCGATCCTGTTCGCCACGCCGGAGTACAACTCGTCGATCCCCGGCCAACTCAAGAACGCCGTCGACTGGGCCTCGCGACCGTTCGCGCAGACGGTTCTACGCAACAAGCCCGTCGCCGTGATCGGCGCCAGCACCGGCATGTTCGGAGCCGTCTGGGCTCAGGCTGAGCTGCGCAAGGCGCTCGGCGCGGCCGGAGCCCGGGTCATCGACCGGGAGCTTCCCGTCGCCTCAGCCGACCAGGCCTTCGACGCGCGCGGCTCGTTCGTCGAACCGGACCTGTCACTGGAGCTCGCCAACATCCTGGCCGAGCTCACCGAGTCGGTGGAGCGTCGCCGGCTCGCCGCCTGACGCCGCCGCGCGCCGGGCATTGGCAGCGATCACATCGGACAGCAGCGGCCACAGCCCGCGCGGCAGGTCGTGGCCCATCCCGCTCAGCAGGAGCAGATCGGCACCCGGGATCGCGTCGGCCGTCGAGCGCCCGCCCGAGGGCCGGACGAGCGGGTCGGCCATGCCGTGGATCACCATCGTCGGCGCGGTGATCCGCGCCAGCTCCTGGCGGCGGTCGCCGGACGCGACGATGGCGCCGAGCTGGCGGGCCGTGGCGGCGGGCGAGCTACCGCGGTCGAGGCTCAGCTCGAGCATCGCGCGCAGGCGAGGCTCGTCGGGCTCGTATCCGGGTGAGCGGATCTGCGCAAACAGCCGCATCGCTCGGTCCATCGCGGCGACCCGGTCGGTCGGCGTCGGGCGCACGAAGAAGGGCAGCACGCGCGGGCTCGGCTGACCGCTGAGGCGGCTCCCGGTGGCGCCCATGATCGAGACCAGCGAGCGGACCCGGGCCGGCGACCACACGGCCAGCGTCTGGGCGACCATCGCACCCATCGAGGCGCCGACGACGTGGGCGGACTCGATCTCGAGGTGATCGAGCAGCCCGACCGCGTCGGCGGCCATGTCCCGCAGCAGGTAGGCCGCCTTGACGCGCCGGCGGGCCAGCTCGGTCACGGTGGGGGGCGGCACCCAGTCGAAATGCGTCGAGCGTCCGGAGTCGCGGTTGTCGTAGCGGATCACCCGGAATCCACGCTCGGCCAGCCCGGTGCAGAACTCCTCGTCCCAGGCGATCATCTGCATGCCGAGGCCCATGATCAGCAGCAGCGCCGGATCCTCGGGCCGACCAAAGCTCTCGTAGCAGAGCGTGATCTCGCCGACCTCGCAGAAGCTCTCGTCGGGGGCGCGCATCCGGGTGCGCTCAGACGACCGCGGGCTCGGGATCGGTCGTGTGGCCCGCGGGGCCCGGCGCAACGGTGCGGGGCGAGGCGATCACCCTCGTGCCGTGCCGCGGCGACAGGGTCACGTTGCGCCGCGTGGGCCGCTCGGCCACGCGGTCGGCGGCGCGCAGCGCACGGCGCCGCAGCATCGCGGTGAGCACGACGCGCATCTCCATTTCCGCGAACGCGGCCCCGAGGCAGCGACGGACACCGCCCCCGAACGGGATCCAGCCGTAGGTGGTCGGAGGCGACTCGAGGAAGCGCTCGGGCCGGAAGGCCAGCGGCTCGGGGTACACGTCCGGCCGGGTGTGGGTCAACCAGATCGCCGGCGTCACGTCGGTGCCCGCGGGCAGCGTGAGCCCGCCGGCATGCAGCTCCGAACCCAGCCGGCGCCCGGCGAGCGGGACCACCGGTCGCAGGCGCAGCGACTCCTGGATCACCGCCCGCAGGTAGGCGTCGCCGGCGCCGGCGTCGACCTCCTCGTTCAGCGCGCTCAGCGCGACCGGATTGCGGAGCAGCAGATCGATGGTCCAGGCCAGCGCGGTCGCGGTCGTCTCGTGGCCGGCGAGCAGCAACGTGATCAACTGGTCGCGCACCTCGCGGTCGTCCATCGCGCTGCCGTCCTCGAACCTGGCCAGCGTGAGCAGCGAGAGGATGTCCTCGCGCTCGGCGGCCCCGGGATCACGGCGTCGCTCGGCGATCTCGGCCAGCAGCGCCGCGTCGATCTCCTCCGTCAGTTCACGGAGATCGGCGAGCGGGCCGGGACGGTTGACCCGGCGCGCGAGCAGGATCCGGAACTGCAACCCGGCCGACGAGGTCTCCCCCAGCAGCCGCGGCAACAGCGTCCGCAGGCGCTCGCGCCGGTCGGGGTCGGTCACGCCGAAGACGGCGCGCAGGATCACCTCCAGCGTCACGCCCTGCATCCGCGGATGGAGCGCAAACGTCTGCCCGAGCGGCCACGCGTCGATGTCGCGCTCGGCGATCTCGCTCACCGAAGCCTCGTAGGCGCGCATCCGCTCCCCGTGGAAGGGCGGCAGCATCAGCCGCCGGCGCTGAAGATGCTCAGCGCCCTCGAGCAGCAGGACCGAGCGTGGTCCCATCACGGGTCGCAGCGCGAACGTGCGACCGGGCGGCAGCCCGTGCTCGCGCGCCGTGTACAGGGCCCGGATCGCCTCGGGGTCGGAGATCATCACCAGCGGTGTCTGGAAGCCGAGGAAGCGGACGCTGAACGCGTCGCCGAAGCGCCGCCGGCACGACTCGAGGAAGGAGATCGGCCGCGTCAGCCACCACGCGGTCTGCACCGCAGGCGACTCGGACGGTCCGGGGATTGCGTCAGTCATCGGCGACGGTGAACACTAGCTTGCCGATGACCGGGCACCCGGAGGCCTGGGCGCCGGCGCTCGCTTCGGCTTCGGCGCCGTCGCGCGCCAGCGCGACCTCGACCAGCCCCTCACCGCGGGGGTCGTCCGCCGGCACGAAGATCACGCTCGCGTTGTCGAGCTCCAGCGAGCGCGCGTCCGGGCCGCCCGGCGCCACGCCCAGCACCTCCCCCCACCGCTCCGCGACGGCCGCGGGGTCGGCCACCGCCACCGTCACCCCGGTCAGCCGGCCGGGCGCCGCAGTTCCGACGCGGCCCGTCCAGGCCGGCCCTCCCCAGCGCCAGCTTCCGTACGGGCGCGAGCGATCGAGCGAGACGATGGCACCGCCGATGTCGGCCGGATGCAGGTGCGTGCCCGAGATGTCGGGCAGGTCGATCCGCCACACCACTCGGATGCCGAGCTGCTCGGCGCGATCGCGAGCGCCGTCGAGGTCCTCGAGGTCGAAGATGAGCATGTAGCCGCCGGTGCCGGCCCGCTCGAGGTAGCGCCCCGCCGCCGTGCCGGGCTGCGCGGGCGCGATCACCTCGAGGAAGCAGTCGCCGATCGCGAACACGGCGTTGGTGAGCCCGAACTCGGCCACACCGTCGTCGTGGTAGGGCTCGCCCAGCCCGAGCCCGCGCTGCAGCGCGCTCGCCGCCGGCTCGAGCTCGGGGGCGACGAGCACCGCCTGGCGCAGCCGCACGGTCGGTCGGGCCCGGTCCACGCGGCGAGCCTACCGCGTGGCCTGTTGATCGGTCTTCCTCCGCGGGCACCGCGAGCGCCGCGGGCGCCCCGCGCCCTCAGAACATCGGCGTTTCGCGGTAGTCGCCCCAGACCTGCTGCAGCGCTTGGACGATCTCGCCCTCGGAGGCGTGCAGGCGGGCGGCGTCGATCAGCAGCGGCATCAGGTTGCGCCCGTCGCCGGCGGCCGACCGCAGCTCGGCCAGAGCCGCCTCGAGCGCAGCGCCGTCGCGACCGGACTTGGCCGCGCGCACACGCTCGATCTGCTTGCCCTCGAGCGCGGCGTCGATCTTCAGGATCGCCGTCTGCATGTCGCCCTCGGTGTAGGCGTTGACGCCCACCACCTTGCGCAGGCCCGATTCGACCTCCCGCTGGTATCGGAACGCGGCGTCGGCGATCTCGCGCTGGGGGAAGCCGCGCTTGACCGCCTCGACCATCCCTCCCAGCTCGTCGATCTTGCCGAAGTACTCGTACGCCTGCTCCTCGATCCGGTCGGTCATCGCCTCGACGAAATACGAGCCGCCGAGCGGATCGATCGTGTTCGCCACCCCGGTCTCCTCGGCGATGATCTGCTGCGTACGCAGCGCGATCCGCACCGCCTCCTCGGTCGGCAGCGCCAGCGCCTCGTCGTAGGAGTTGGTGTGCAGCGACTGCGTCCCACCGAGCACCCCGGCGAGTGCCTCGATCGCCGTGCGCACGATGTTGTTCAGCGGCTGCTGCGCGGTCAGCGACACCCCCGCCGTCTGCGTGTGGAAGCGCATCAGCCACGACTTCGGGTTCTTGGCCCCGAACGTGTCGCGCAGCTCGCGCGCCCAGATCCGGCGCGCGGCCCGGTACTTGGCGATCTCCTCGAAGAAGTCGATCTGCGCGTTGAAGAAGAAGCTCAGACGGGGCGCGAAGTCGTCGACGTCGAGGCCGCGCGCCACCGCGTGCTCCACGTACGTGAGCCCGTCCTTGAGCGTGAACGCCAACTCCTGCGCAGCCGTCGAACCGGCCTCCCGGATGTGATAGCCCGAGATCGAGACCGGATGCCAGCGCGGCATGTGCCCGGCGCACCACTCGATCATGTCCGTCACCAGTCGCATCGCCGGATCGACCGGGAAGCACCACTCCTTCTGAGCGATGTACTCCTTGAGGATGTCGGTCTGGATCGTCCCGCCCAGCCGCTCGCTGCCGATGCCCTGACGCTCGGCGGCGACGACGTAGAACGCCAGCATGATCGCTGCCGGCGCGTTGATCGTCATCGAGACCGTGACCTCGTCCAGCGGGATCCCTTCGAACAACGTCTCCATGTCGAGCACGGTGTCGATCGCCACGCCCTCGCGACCGACCTCGCCGAGCGAGCGGGGGTGATCGGAGTCGTGCCCCATCAGCGACGGCATGTCGAACGCGGTCGAGAGCCCCGTCTGACCGTGATCGAGCAGATACCGGAACCGCTCGTTCGTCTCCTCGGCCGTCCCGAAACCGGCGAACTGCCGCATCGTCCACAGACGACCGCGATACATCGACGGATACACCCCCCGCGTGAACGGAAACTGTCCCGGCAGCCCGATCGACACCCCGGGATCCTCGGGCAGATCGCCCTCGGTGTACAGCGGCGCGATGGGCTCACCGGACAGCGTGCTGAACGGCGCCTCGCGCTCAGAGGTGTGTTCGTGAGGGGCCCGCCAGCGCGCTTCGGCGTCAGGGCTCTTGTCGGTGAGGGCCATGGTTCTCCCGATTGTAGGGTCTGCGATAGTAAGAAATTCGAACTATTTCTTCACGAAGTCGCCGGCGTCGAGGCGGACCGGCCGGAACACCTCGGTGACCGTCTCGAGCTCGGGCTTGCGCAGCGGCGGCGTACCGAAACGGATCGCTTGCAGGGCCTCGGTCGCCCCGGTCGCGACCTCGCGCCCGCGCGGGGTGATTCAGCGCCTCATAGCGGGCGAACGTCTGCCCAAACGGCTCCAGCGCCTCATTGAGCCGCGCCAGCAGGATCTGCTGCACGCGCATCACCGAGGTGACGGCCATCATCGGGGCAACGGTACTCGCCCCCCCAGTGCGCGCGCCACTGGCGGGCCGCCTCCTCGATCGGATCGAAGTCGAGCGGCTCGGCCATCGTCGCGGCAAGCTTGCCACGAATGCCGGACCGCCCTCAGGCTCGCCTTGTCAGACGGTCTCGCCCGGGCGCTGGAACACGATCTCCGGCACGACGCACGCCGGCGATACGTGCAGCAGGAACCGCACCGCCTCGGCGATGTCGCTGGTGCGCAGCATCTCGTCGGCGGGGACCGTGCCCTTGACGAACTCGGTCATGTCCGTGTCGACGAAGCCCGGGCAGAACGCGACCGACTTGATGCCCTCGCCGTTCAACTCCTTGTTCATCGACTGCGTGTAGGCGATCACGGCGGCTTTGGTGGCCGAGTACACCGACAGCCACGGCTGGGGCGACTTGCCGGCGATCGAGGCCAGGTTGACCACGAGCGCGCCGCGATGCTCCGCGCCGGCGACGCGCAGCAACTCGACGCACTCGCGATAGAACACGACGATCGCCCGCAGGTTGACGTCGAGCTGCATGTCGATGTACTTCGTCTGGTGCTCGCCGGCCGCCGCGCCGATCCCCACCCCGGCGTTGTTGACCAGGACGTCGAGGCGTCCGAATCGCTCGCGATGGCGCTCCACGACGCCGCGGATCCCATCCTCGTCGGCCATGTTCGCGGCCACGGCTTCGACCTCGAATCCGTTGGCGCGCAGATCGGCGGCCGCCTGCTCGAGCGTGTCGGGCTTGCGAGCGGCGATCGTCAGGCCGAAGCCCTCCTCGCCGAGCACCTCGGCGATCGCGAGACCGATACCCCGGGAGCCTCCGGTCACGATGGCGGCACGATCAGGCATCAAGTGGGACCTTTCTGACGGCGGACGGGTGCCCGCAATCTAGCTTGCAGTCCGTCCGGAGGGCATCCCAGTTTTGGCGAACGCATGTTCGACATGGTGTCCCCCGCCCGCCGCGCCGACGCAACCGGCTGGCTCGACGACCTCAATCCCGAGCAGCTGGCGGCCGCCACGCACCCCGGCGGCCCGCTGCGGATCCTGGCCGGCGCCGGCACCGGCAAGACGACCACCCTGTGCGCTCGGGCGGCGTGGCTGATCAGCGGCGGAGCGACTCCGGAGCGGATCATGCTGCTCACGTCCACACGCCGTGCCGCGCGCGAGATGCTGCAGCGCACCCGCGCGCTCGTGCCGATGGCCGGCGGCGCCGGCGGGGTGCTCGGGGGGACCTTCCACTCCGTCGCGCACCGCTTCGTGCGCATGCACGCCGCGTCGCTCGGGTTGCTGCCCGGGTTCGCGGTACTCGACGCGGGCGACGCCGCGGATCTGCTCGACCTGATCCGCGAGGAGCCCGGGCCACGCTCAGAGCCGCCGGCGCTTTCCCCGCAAGAGCACGCTGCTCGACGTCTACTCCCGGACGGTCAACGCCGGCCGGACGCTGTCGGAGGTCGTGGCCGAGAGCTTTCCCTCGTGCGAGGACCACATCGAGACGATCGCGACGTTGCTCAAGGCCTGCACGGCGGCAAGCGCGCGCTCGGAGTGCTCGACCTCGACGACCTGCTGCTCTACTGGCGCGCACTGACTGCCGATGAGATGCTCGGCCCGACGATCGAGTCCGGCTTCGATCACGTGCTGATCGACGAGTACCAGGACGTGAACGGACTCCAGGTGGACATCGTGCGCGGGCTGCGGCGTCGCTGCGACCAGATCCCGTTCGTCAAGTACGGCGGCCTGCGCTACCTCGAGGCGGCCCACGTCAAGGATCTGATCGCGCTGTTCCGGCTCGTCGACAACCCCGCCAACGAGCTGTCCTGGTTCCGCGTACTGCAGCTGCTCGAGGGAGTTGGGCCCGTCACCGCCCGCCGGGTTCTCGATGTGCTCGTGAGCGGCGCCGGCGAGGACCCGCTGGCCGCCTGGGAGCAGGCGCGGGAGCGGCTGCCGACGGGCGCGCACGAGTGCGCGGACGGGTTGATCGGGGCGCTCCGGTCCGCCTCGTCCGGGCAGCGACCCCGTCTCGGTTGACGCATCACTGCAGTAGGCGGCGCAGGAGGCGGTTTCGCGGGGGGTCAAACAGATGTCCAGTTTGTCCTCGCGCGGGGCATGGGTAGCGCAAATGACACGGTCTCTCGCCGTCTGCTGTCCGCGAGTCGCCTCGGCGCCGTCGCGGTCGCGGTCGCGGTCAGAGCAGAACCCCACTACGGAGGTAGAGGTAGATATGTCCACCGGCGTCATCATCGCGATAGTCGTCGTAGCCGTGATCATCGTTGCCGCTCTGCTGTGGGCGCTGTCGCCGATGCGCGAGCGCGGGCGGGTGCGCCGCCGCGAGCGCGAACTGCAGCAGCGCCGCGAGCGCGTGGCCGGCGAGCACCGCCAGGAGGCCCAGGTCCGCGAGCAGCGGGCCGCGGTGGCCGAGCGGCGCGCGCGCATCGCGGAAAGCGAGGCCGAGCGCGAGCGCGCCGAGGCCCAGCTGCACGAGGAGCGCGCCGCCCTCCACGAGGAGGGCCTCGCCGATCCCGAGCTCGTCCAGGATCATGAGCGCGAGCGCTTCGCCGGCACCTCCGCGGTGCGCGAGGACGACACGCATCTGGACGAGGTCCCGAGCACCTCGGGCGCCGCCAACGCGGACCACGGCGCGCGGCGGCGGACCTCGGACTCGACCGGGACGACCGACAGCAACCTGTAACCAGAGCCGGAGGGGAGTGCCGCTGGGGGTCCCGATCGGGGTCCCCGGGCGTCTGACGCCGCCGGGACCGCAAGCCCCCGGCGGCGTTGTACGCCGAGCGCCGATCTATTGTCGGCGCATGGAGAGCGGCCTCGTGCGGCTGACGGATGGACGGGCGCTCGGATACACGGAGTTCGGCGACCGCTCGGGCGCGCCGCTGATCAATTGCCACGGCGCGGTCGAACGGCGAACGCCCCGAGGAGGAACGAGATGTCGGCTCCGGTCGACGTGAGCAAGCTGGTCGCCAAAGGCGGAGCGGCGCCTTCTCGGGCCTGTGATCGGCAGCCCGGGTCGGACCTTGAGCGCGCTACAAACACAAGGACGGTTTACGCACGCCCACCGAGACGAGGACAGGCAGATGGACGACGACACCCCGATGACCGCCGAGGAGCTCGAGGGCCTTCAGGCGGAGCTGCGCACACTCGAGAGCACCGGCCGCTCCGAGATGGCGGCGCGCATCAAGACGGCCCGCGAGTGGGGCGACCTGAAGGAGAACGCGGAGTACCACGCGGCCAAGGAAGAGCAGGCCCACTTGGAGACGAAGATCTTGCGGATCCGCGAGCGCATCCGCACCGCCGTCGTGGTCGAGGCCCCGACTTCCGCGGACACCGTGCAGTACGGCTCGACCGTGTCCTTCACCGACCGCAAGGCCAACCGCGAGCAGACCCTGCGCATCATCTCCGGCCACGAGGCCAAGCCTGCTCAGGGCACCCTGTCGATCTCCTCGCCCGTCGCCAAGGCGTTGATGGGTCACCGCGTCGGGGACGTCATCGAGGTCCAGACGCCGTCAGGTGCGCGGGAGCTGGTGATCGACTCGATCATCTAGTGCCGCTGAGCGGGCGGGCCGCTCGCTCAGTCGGCCGGGACTTCCTCGACTTCGGCCGGCTCGGGGCTCGGCGCGTCGCGGGGGGGCGATCCGTCCCCCACCACCTCCGAGCGCTCCGGCCTCAGCAGCGCCGCCACACCGCGCTCGGTGCCCTGGCACAGCACGGCGATATCGGGGGCGCTGTCCCAGTCGCCGGTGACGCCGAAGTTGATCCCGCCGTCGTAGGAGAAGATCGCCACCCCGATCCGCACGTGGCCGCCGAGGGGCACGAACGGAAACGCCTCGAGCATGCGCCGGCCGGCGAGGTAGAGCGGCATCTGGGGACCGGGGACGTTGGTCGTGACCGTGTTGACGCTGTTCTGGGGCAGCGCCGTTCCGACGCGTCCGGCCAGCGCGAGCAGCATCGCGGGCGCGAAGCCACTGAGCGCGGTCAGCCGCTCGGCGGCCACGGCCTGGCCCGATGACTTGAGCTGCTGCATCTCGTCGTGCATCGCCTGCAGCCGGTCCACGGGGTCGGCGATCGCGATCGGCAGCTCGGCGAACATCGCCGAGACCTTGTTGTCGAGGACCCCGCTCTCATCCTCGGCGCGGACCGAGACCGGCACCAGCGACCGGATCACGCGTCCGTCGACGTTCTCGCCACGGGAGAGCAGCAGCTCCCGGAAGCCCCCCGCGATCGCGGTGAGCACCACGTCGTTGATCGTGCCGCCGTGGAGCTCGCGAATCTGCTTGACGTCGGACAACCGGGCGCGGGCCCAGTCCCAGCGGCGGTGTGGGCCGATCGGGCCGTTCAGGGAGCTGTTGGGGTTCGGGTTGAGCAGCGTCCGCATGTTCACGACCCCGCGGGCGGTGTCGACCGCTTTGCGGGCGACACGACGCGGACCCCGCACGGCCGACAGGGCCGTGCGCATCGCCTCGTACGGGCTCGCCGCCCGCAGCGCCAGCGAATGCGTGACCAGCTCGATCGAGCTCGGCTCGGGGTCGGCCCGCCACTCTGTGACCTCGGCCGGCAGCGGATCGCGCTCCTTGCTGAGGATCACGCTGAGCAGATCGGTCGCGGAGACACCGTCGACCATGCAGTGATGGGTCTTGGAGATCAGCGCCCAGCGACCGTCGCCGAGCCCCTCGACGACCCACATCTCCCACAGCGGCTTGGCGCGATCGAGCTGCTGTGACATCACCCGCCCGACCAGCGCGCGCAGCTCGTCGTCGCCACCCGGCGCCGGCAGGGCCGTGCGACGGACGTGATAGTCGAGGTTGAAATGCGGGTCCTCGACCCAGGTGGGACGGCCGAGCGCCAGGGGCACGAAGCGCACCTTCTGCCGGTAGCGCGGCACCTGTGCCAGCCGCGTCTCGACCTCGGACTTGACCTCGCCGCGAGCCGGGACGGGACCTTCGAAGATCCCCACCGAGCCGATGTGCATATGCGTGACCGCGTCCTCGATGTGGAGGAACGAGGCGTCCAGCGGATTCATCGTCTGCATTCGCAATCTCTCCTCCGGAGGGGTCCTCTCACCGCTGCTGATGCCTCGATCAGCGCGTGCGTAAACGTAGCGCGGATGTCCCCGATGGCCGTTGCCGGGTGGCCGGCACCGCCGCGCTATGAGCCCTCGCCGGCGGCCGCCAGCTCGGACTCGCGCCGCTCGAGCAGGCGCAGCCAGATCTCGCTGCGGGTCGGGAACGCGGGGATCGCGTCCCACAGCCGCTCGACC
>Ga0209048_10006259_pt1 | contig 11171 bp, 10 predicted proteins | sample FrelakmetCRP12CR_FD_187146 | JGI IMG/M metagenome (GOLD analysis project Ga0209048, IMG submission 187146) | Freshwater lake sediment microbial communities from the University of Notre Dame, USA, for methane emissions studies - CRP12 CR (SPAdes)... | ecosystem: Environmental > Aquatic >... | reverse complement strand
CAAATACGTCGATCACCCGAACCGGGTTGCTATCGTCAATGAAATCATCGAGGCATTCGGGCAATAGCGTCCACTGCCCACGATCTGCTTCCGCTACGAAGCGCGTCATCAATTCTCCCCCAAGAATCATCGGGAGAATCATAACAGCGGAATGGCGTTTTCACACAGCCAGGGTCAAAACCGGACCTCAAGCCGGGTATTTGCCGAGGTCCGCCTTGCGCCCGATAGCGGACGTCCGGTGATACGACGACGATGTCGGCTAAGTGCCGATTTTGTTGCAAAAGTCGGTTGAGACAGACCGCGAAGCGTGATTCCGTTGTGTTGACGCGATTCTCGGCGAGGTCGATCCATGATGGGCCGTCTGAAGAGTGACCAAGGTCAACTGTTCTACGAGTTTCATCTTGGCGATGCGGTTCCCGAAGATCATTTGGTGCGGAAGATCGACGCAGCTCTCGATCTGTCCTGGCTCCGCAGCGAACTTGCACCCCATTATTCACCCATGGGTCGCCCGTCGATCGATCCAGAACTGATGATCCGAATGCTGGTCGTAGGTTATGTCTTTGCGATCCGCTCGGAGCGTTTGATCTGTCGTGAAGTACAGGTGAACCTCGCTTATCGCTGGTTCTGCAAACTCGGCATCGAAGACGCCATCCCGGACCATTCAGCATTCTCGCGTGCCCGCAACCAGCGTTTTCGCGAGGGGGATGTCTTTCGCCGCGTGTTTGAGCGTGTCGTCGAGGCGTGCATTGCGGCTGGTCTGGTTGGCGGCGAAGGCTTTGCGGTCGATGCGAGCCTGATCCAGGCGGACGCCAACAAGCAGCGCTCGATCGCGGGTCGGGATTGGCGCAGGGATCGTGATCCGGCGAGATCAAGCCGCGCGGTCATCGCCTGAAAGTCAGAGACGACGGTCCTCACATCGCTCAGGACGCTGGCCAGTGCCTCTTCTATTTCCGTAGCGGGTGGCTGCGGGCCGAGCTTTCTGATTTGAAGATGGATGAAGCTTTCACGCGGGACGCCATTGGGCGAAGGGGCCGCGGGCTGAAGGGCGGTGAGCAGGCCTTCGCGGTTGCGGCGCACTTCAAAGATCGGATGAGCGACAAGCTCCGGCACAAGGCCAAGCTCCCGCAGCGCGCCGAGCACCGAGTCGAGAAGGAAAGGCATGTCGTCGTTGACGATATCGACCGCAAGCAACTCCGTCTTGCCGGCGAACCGTTGCCGGAGCACGATCTTCGGCTCACCCGGCTGACGCTGACGGAAGCTCTCGAAAGCGTCCCTGGCGAAAGCGACGAGATCGCTTGTGCCGTATGTCTCGAATTCGGCGGTGTCGACTTCGTTGAAAAGTTGCTTGGCAAAACGCGCCGTAAGTCCGTCCCCTGTTTGCCGGGAAAGTGACTGGACGATCGCCGATAGCTTGCTGACGCTGGAGGTTTCAGCCGATAATGCCATGCTGCTGCTCCACCTCGGTTAGCATTTTACTCAAAGCGAATTGCGGAGCGTTACCAATCTTTTATACGATATCAAGAGTAGCAGCGCCTTAATCCCACACCTTCGACGAGAGGCCTGAACGATGAGTGAGAGTGCACCCCTGACGGCATTGCAGCTCCCCGAAACTGAACTGGATCTGGAGCTTCGCGATTATTTCCGCAACTGCGAGGAAAAGCGCGGCTTCGTACCCAATGTCCTCAAGGCCTATGCGTTCGATAATAAGAAATTGAAAGCGTTCATCGATCTCTCGGACGACCTGATGCTGGGAGAGAGCGGCCTTTCGAGGCTCGAGCGCGAGATGATTGCGGTCGAGGTCAGCGCCGTCAATCATTGCCATTATTGCCTGACCGCTCATGGGGCCGCCGTGCGCTACAGGTCCAAGGACCCAATGCTCGGAGATACGGTCGAGCACAACTATCGCGCGGCGTCGATCACGCAGAAGCAGAAAGCGATGCTCGACTTCGCCGTCAAACTGACGGAGGCTCCGGACAAGATCGAGAATGCCGACCGGGACCTCTTGCGTCAACTCGGCTTCTCGGATCGCGATATCTGGGACATCGCCGCTGTGGCAGCCTTCTTCAACATGTCGAACAGGCTTGCAGGCGCTGTCGATATGCGGCCCAACGCCGAATATTACGGCATGGCCAGAACCAAGCCTGAGAAAACGGCGTAGAAATTCCCAAGTGACTGTTGCTCCCGCGCAATAGCTCGTCAGTTTTCTTCTGCATGCATAGCCGCCAAACCAAACACAGGGTATAAGTTTAGCAGCTAATTTCTCGCACTAGAATGCGATGGAGCAGATATGAAGAAGACGGCGCAAGCGTTCAGCGTTGCCATCATAGGGGCATTGACCTTGGGGGTCGCAGCCGAGTTTGCGCGAGCGGAATGCTATGTGCAAGCGCCGCTTCGTCCCGTGCACCGCAGCTACATCCGGCGCGATGTCGTGGAGCCAGGCGTGTATGAGATCGGACGCCGCCCCGGCGTTTACGGCTGGACAAGTCAAGCCGTGGGTGAGCCAGGTGGTGTGATATGGCACGAAGAGCCGTCCGTTTATCGCACCGTGCAAGTCCGCGTCCGTCAACGCGGCGGCTCTGTTTGGCGCGAGCAGTGCCTTAATGGGCAAGCCGGCGTGTGTCGCGTTCACGTGCCGCCAACCTATGTCACGGTCGAGAAACGCGTCCTCGTTAAACGCGGACACCGCTGGGCCGAGAGGGTGCCCGGCTCTGTCGGCTTTGAGGAGCGGCGCGTTCTCCTACGCCCCTACAAAAATTACGCGCATTTCCAGCGGCCCTATATCGCCTTCTCCCGCGAACACCTTACCATCCAGCCTGAAGGTTCGCGCTGGGTTCGGGCATCCGCCAAGCCAGATTGCTGATCGCGGCTCTCGTGCGTTCTGGGATGTCAAGCGGCGCGGATTTCATCGCGCCCGCATATCCCAGCACTCAATGCCGCTGTTTCTGAGCTTTTTGCATGCCGACTTCGCCTGTGCCTCGTCTGCGAAACGGGCTAGTCTGGCGCGATACATCGTGACGCCGCTGGGCAACGCCACCGGGACGACAAATTCGGGATGCGCTTTTACGAGAGCGGGGCCGAGCGCCTGTTTGACGCCATCAAGCCGCTGTGCGGCCTGAGCCTCATCCGCGAATGAGCCCACCTGAACGTAGTATGGCCCGGGGTGATCGACGATTTCTCGTGGAGCAGCGAGAGCCACGGTCGCAAGCTTCTGAGGCTTGACGTCTTCCCGTTCCACTGCGCTCGCGGCCTGCACTTTTATTGCACTCGTGGCCTGTACCTTGACCGCGCTCGCGGCCTGCACTTTCACGATTTGCGGTTCAATCGGCGTGGCATCCAACGACACAGCGTCCAGCGGCTCCACTTCCACCTGGCGCACAGTCTTGTAATGGATGGACACGTTTTGCATCTGCGCGGGCAGCACTTGCGCCATCAGCGTCTCGTTCCGCGCAATCTCTTGCGGAGCAGGAGGCGCATAAGTCGCACTCTGGGTAGCCTCGACCTCCGCCTTTTCCTCCGGCTCATCCGTCGTCATGTCGGAGGCCGTCACAGCGGGTCTAGGCCGGCCGAAGGGTCGCCTCGCAACCAGCCCGTTTTCTATGGATGCAATGAGTATACCGATCGACGACCGATCTGGTTTCCGCTGCTGAAGCACGGGCCGTGGGGCAGCCGCGAGCGTAGCGGCAGTGCTGGACTTGCCTGAGTTGAGGTCCTTTTTGTCCGGGTTCTCCTCATGCGGACGCTCGACGCGCCGTGTACGTTCGGCCGTCACCTCCGCGGGATGCCTCAGGCTGGCGACTTCGATCCCTGATTTCCGGGCCGCCATCTGCGTCATTGCCTTGCTCCACGACGCGTCGAGAATATTCCGCATAGCGGCGTTTCGCGAACCGGAGGACCCGCCGCCCAGCACAACCGCCAAGATGCGCTTGTCGCCGCGATGCGCCGATGCGAGCAGATTGAAGCCGGCGGCGGACGTGAAGCCGGTCTTCATGCCCTCCATACCCTCATAAGAAAAGAGCATGGTGTTGTGATTGCGAAAGATTTCGCCTTTGTATTGAAAATACTTGGTCGCAAAGACTTTGCTTCGCTCAGGATGATCGGCGAGGACGTTCTTCCCGAGGATGATCAAGTCCTGAGCCGTGGTTCTCTGCTCGGAGTTTGGAAGACCCGATGCGTTGCGGAAGGTGGTATTCAGCATTCCGATCGTGCGGGCCTTTTGCGTCATGCGCCGCGCGAATTCCTCCTCGGAATCCGCAAGGGACTCGGCGACCGTCACGGCCATGTCGTTCGCGGACTTCGTGACGATGGCGCCAATCGCGTCAGCGACGGAAATCGTGTCGCCAGCCGAAAGGCCAAGCTTTGTCGGAGATTGTTCGGCCGCGTGCTCTGACACGTGAAGCTGCGTTCTCATCGTCAGCTTTCCGTCGCGCAAGGCATCGAACAGCAGGTATAGCGTCATCACTTTCGTGATCGAGGCTGGATACCGCGGTGCATCTGGATTTTTAGAGTGGAGAACACGCCCCGTGTAGAGGTCCACCGCCATGCTTGCGGCAGAAAATGACGCGTGCTCCCGCACATGATGGCGGCGTGCTTCCGCATTCGAAGCCAGCGTGAGCAATGCGGTTAACACGCAAAAGAGGAGGGATCGCGGTCTTGACTGAACTCTTGGCTTTGGTACTGACATCGATTTTTCCAAACCCTACCCCGCGTGAAGACCCAAAAACTTTGTCGCGAGCAAGGCAGGCGAACGCTTGCCGCCGTGAACGCCTCTACGCAAGGTTGTCCGGCGACACTGGTATACCTGAGCGTGCCTTAATACTTTCTTACCCATCCCCGGCCGGCAAAAGCGGCTAGCCTATAATTATCAAAGAGTGTTTCAGACTTTCTAAAGTTTCCGCCACCTCGGGACCGAAGGACCTCTTTCAAGGCGCAAAGCGAACCATATATTCGGCCAAGCATTTACACTTGCAGGCCTTGACAGAGGAAACCGATAAACGGGAGTATGGTGGGTGAAGGCTTCCTTGGATCGGGTTCGCCGGGGGTGAATGAGAACGCCTGATATGCTAAGGTTTTTAATGGCTTTCAATTGGCTCTCTATGGTTTCGGCGATGGCAGGCAATAACGGCTTCAAGAGTGACAATGATCTGAAGACGGGCGTGGTAACAAAAACGCGTCCGAAGACGAAGCGTCCGAGCCTGTACAAAGTTCTCCTTTTGAACGACGATTATACTCCGATGGAGTTCGTCGTTTATGTGCTTGAGCGGTTCTTCAATAAACCGAGGGAGGAGGCGACGCGTATAATGCTTCATGTGCATCAAAAGGGCGTCGGTGTGTGCGGCGTTTATACCTACGAAGTTGCTGAGACGAAAGTTACTCAGGTGATGAACTTCTCGCGTCAGCATCAGCATCCCTTGCAGTGTACGATGGAAAAGGAGTAGGTGCGGCAGTGCCATCATTTTCAACCAGCCTGGAAGAGTCGCTCCACCGCGCAATCGAATACGCCAACGAGCGTCATCACGAATACGCAACTCTCGAACACCTGCTTTTATCTTTAATCGATGATCGCGACGCCGCATCCGTCATGCGCGCTTGCAACGTCGATGTCGAACGCCTGCGGGCCAAGCTTACGGATTTCCTGGATAAGGAGCTTACCAACCTGATCCTCGATCAGGACAGCGAGGCTCAGCCGACCGCAAGCTTCCAGCGCGTCATCCATCGCGCTGTCGTCCATGTGCAATCCTCCGGCCGAGAAGAGGTAACCGGCGCTAATGTGCTCGTCGCAGTCTTCGCGGAGCGGGAGAGCAACGCCGCCTATTTCTTGCAAGAGCAGGATATGACCCGTTTTGACGCGGTCAACTTCATCTCGCACGGCATCTCCAAACGCGCGGGGATGTCCGAGCCCCGTGGCGTGCGCGGCGTTGACGAGGACGCTGCGACAGTGGAAGGCTCCGACGACAAGAAGCGCTCGACGGACGCGCTAGAGGCTTATTGCGTCAATCTCAACCAGAAGGCGAAAGACGGCCGCATCGATCCGCTGATCGGCCGCGACAAGGAGATCGAGCGCACCATCCAGGTGCTTTGCCGCCGTTCCAAGAACAACCCGCTTTATGTTGGTGATCCGGGCGTCGGAAAGACGGCCATCGCGGAAGGGCTGGCGCGCAAGATCGTGCGCGGCGAGGTGCCGCAGGTTCTGGCGAACGCAACTGTGTTCTCGCTCGACATGGGCACTCTGCTCGCCGGAACGCGCTATCGCGGCGACTTCGAGGAGCGGCTGAAGGCCGTCATGAAGGAGATCGAGGCCTATCCCGGCGCGATCCTGTTCATCGACGAAATCCATACCGTGATCGGCGCGGGCGCAACCTCGGGGGGCGCGATGGATGCATCCAACCTCCTGAAGCCCGCGCTGCAATCGGGCGTGCTCCGCTGCATCGGCTCGACCACCTACAAGGAATACCGGCAGCACTTCGAGAAGGATCGGGCGCTTGTCCGGCGCTTCCAGAAAATCGACGTGGCCGAGCCAACGATCGAGGATGCCTTCGAGATCATGAAGGGCCTCAAGCCGTACTTCGAGGACTTCCACAACATCAAATACACGAACCAGGCGATCAAGGCCGCGGTCGAGCTTTCGGCGAAATACATCCACGATCGGAAGCTGCCCGACAAGGCCATCGACGTGATCGACGAAACCGGCGCGTCGCAGATGCTGCTGGCGCCGTCGAAGCGCAAGCGCACCATCGGCGTGAAGGAGGTCGAGGCCACCGTCGCGACCATGGCGCGCATCCCGCCCAAGACCGTGTCGAAGTCCGACACGGAGCTTCTGCGCAATCTCGAAGGCGATCTGAAGCGCGTGGTCTTCGGTCAGGAACAGGCCATCCATGCACTTTCGGCGGCGATCAAGCTGGCCCGCGCTGGCTTGCGCGATGCCGAGAAGCCCATCGGCTGCTATCTCTTCTCCGGCCCGACCGGCGTCGGCAAGACCGAGGTGGCACGGCAACTCGCGAGCCTGCTCGGCGTGCAGATCCTGCGCTTCGACATGTCGGAGTACATGGAGCGGCACACCGTTTCCCGCCTGATCGGCGCGCCTCCAGGCTATGTCGGCTTCGACCAGGGCGGCCTTTTGACCGACGGCGTGGACCAGAACCCGCATTGCGTCCTTTTGCTCGACGAGATCGAGAAGGCGCATCCGGATCTGTTCAACGTGCTCTTGCAGGTCATGGACCACGGCAAGCTCACCGACCACAACGGCAAGCAGGTCGACTTCCGCAACGTGATCCTCATCATGACCACGAATGCAGGCGCGGCCGAGATGGCGAAAGCCGGCATCGGCTTCGGCAGCACCCAGCGCGTCGGCGAGGACGAGGAGGCGATCAAGCGCATGTTCTCGCCCGAGTTCCGCAACCGGCTCGACGCGGTCATTGCGTTCTCGCGGCTGTCGCGCGAGATGATCAGCCGTGTGGTGGAGAAGTTCATCTTCCAGCTCGAAGCGCAACTCGCCGACCGCAATGTCATGATCGAGCTGTCGCAAGAGGCGATGGATTGGATCGCCGACCACGGCTACGATGAACTTTATGGCGCACGGCCGCTCGCCCGCGTCATTCAGGAGCACATCAAGAAGCCGCTCGCGGAAGAGCTTCTGTTCGGCAAGCTCGAAGGCGGCGGCACCGTGCGCGTGGTCGTCGAGGAGAAGGAAGGCAAGAAGGTGCTCGCCTTCGAGGTCATCGAGACCAAGCCGCTGGTCAAGGTCGAGGAGACCGATGGCTCCAGCGATGGCGAGGGCGGTGACCGCACGCCGACCGCGCTCATCCCGAAGGTACCGTTGAACCGTTAGCGCATTCGCGGCCAACCCTCACCATGGCCGGGTTCGTCCCGGCCATTTTCGTTAGTGGGTGGGCGGGACCCAACGAGCGGTCCAACCATTATCTCTGTGCAATTCGGACGGAGAGATGCCATGGCAGCCGCCGGCCTGGTTACGATCGCGAGCAAGTCTGGCTTTCAAGAGACTCTTGTCCGGTTGAAGGAGGAGGTCGCATCGAAGGGGTTGACCCTTTTTGCGGTCATAGACCACGCGAAGGGGGCGGAAGAAGCCGGGCTGACGTTGCGGCCGACAACGGTTCTGATTTTCGGGAGTGCGAAGGGCGGAACGCCGCTGATGCAGGCCAACCAAACTATAGGCATAGACCTGCCGTTAAGGGCTTTGGTCTGGCAGGACGACAGCGGCAAGACCTGGGTCTCCTATAACGACCCTGTTTGGCTCGCTCAACGGCCTAGTCTTCCCTCCGAAGCAGAGCAAGTTGCGGCGAAGCTGCGTCAAAGTCTTGAAAGCATCGTGAAAATTGCCGCAGGAAGCGCTTGATCGCACAATCAACGGTGCGAAAGCTCACCTTGCCGGGGGAGACGAACCCTGCTTCGATAGCTTCATCAGCCTTGCCGGGAAACCAAATCATGCAGGAACGCGCCCAAGTCGCAGCCAGCCGCCTCGCCGCCTTGCGGACTTCGATCCGGTCTCTCGGCCTCAGCGGGTTCGTCGTTCCGAAGGGCGACGCCTTCCAGAATGAAACGGTGCCCCCTCACTGGGATCGGCTCGCATGGCTGACCGGTTTCACAGGGTCTGCGGGCTGCGCGCTGATCCTGGAAGACAAGGCCGCACTCATCGTCGATAGCCGCTACACGCTTCAGGCAAAAGCGCAGGTTGACGCGTCTCTCTACGCCGTGGAGCTTTTTCCGAAGACGAAGGTCAGCTCCTACCTCTCGGCCAATACCCCGAAAGGCGCTGCGATAGGGTATGACCCAACGCTGCACACGTTGGCGGCCTTCAAGGCGATGGAGGACGAGGCGAAAAAGGCAGGCTTTGAACTTAGGCCGGTAACGTCCAATCCAATCGATGCGCTCTGGGAGGGCCGGCCTGCCGCCCATTATATTCCGATTGTCATTCATGGCGAGGAATACGCCGGAGAAAGCGCGCCATCAAAAATCGCCCGAGTGCGGAAAGCGATCGAAGACAAGAAAGCCGCCGGCCTTCTTGTAAGCGCACCCGATGCCGTGGCGTGGCTGTTCAACCTCCGAGGCCGGGATGTGGCGCACACGCCCGTGCCTCTGGTGCGGGCCTTTGTTCCTTTAACCGGGAAGCCTGTCATCTTCACGTCTCCCGGTCACATCACGCCGGAAAACCAAGCTTTCATCGCGCCGCTTGCGGACATCCATGACCTCGCCTCGCTCGCGGATGCGCTTCTGGGGTTCATCGAGAAGGGGACGAAGGTCATCGTCGATCCGGCGCAGACAACGCTGCATGTTGCCGATGCGCTGAGGAAGAGCGGCGCGATGCTGATCGAGGTTGCCGATCCGTGCACCTTGTTCAAGGCCCGGAAGAATCCGGTCGAACTGCAAGGCTCTCGCAACGCGCATGTGCGCGACGGGGCCGCTTTCTGCCGATTTCTCGCCTGGCTTGACGCGAAGGCGCCATCCGGCACCCTCACTGAAATTGCCGCTTCGGATTGCCTCGAAGCCTTCCGGCGCGATACGAGCTTGCTGGAAGATCTCAGCTTCGACACGATTTCCGGCGCGGGCTCGAACGGCGCGATCGTGCACTACCGCGCGATGCCGGAGACGAATAAAGTGCTGGAGCCGGGGACGCTGTACCTGATCGACTCGGGCGGCCAATACCGCGACGGCACCACAGATGTTACGCGAACCGTCGCGATCGGGACGCCCTCCGAAGAGATGCGGCGGCATTACACGCTGGTGCTCAAGGGCCACATCGCGATTGCGACGGCGCGATTCCCTTCCGGCACGCGAGGCGTGGACATCGATGGCTTCGCGCGGCGCGCGCTATGGGACGCGGGGCTCGATTATGGCCACGGCACCGGGCACGGCGTCGGCAGCTTCCTCTCGGTGCATGAAGGGCCGCAGTCTATCTCCCGGAACGGCATGACCGAGCTTGAGCCTGGAATGATCCTGTCGAACGAGCCCGGTTACTACCGCGAAGGCCATTACGGCATCAGGCTCGAAAACTTGCTCGCCGTCACCGAACCCAAGCCAATCGAGGGGGGCGAAACTGCGATGCTGGGCTTTGAAACGCTCACGCTAGCGCCATTCGACCACCGGCTTATCGTGCCGGACTTGTTAACCAGCACCGAACGCGATTGGCTCAACGACTATCACGCCCGCGTTCGCGGGGAACTCTCCCCACTCCTCAACGGCGATGGCGCAAAGTGGCTGCGCGCGGTGACCGCCGTGCTCTAACACTTTAGACTGCTCGATTAACGGCGGATCTACTCTCCAGCCAATCCAAACGCAACGTGTCTTTACGCCAAGATAACGAACTGGTGCGGCGCCAGGTCGAGCTTCACGTAGCGCGAGCCGTTTGGGGCCGTCTGGACAGGAACCGTGCCCATGCCCCCATACAGAAACGTGGTGGAGCCGTCGGCATGCAGTTCCGCGGCCACAACAACGCGGTCCTGGCGGTTCGCTGAATTTTCTCCAAAGCAGCCAGGCTGCATTAGTCTAAGTGATTTGGCGAGCCTGAACCCGTCGCTTTTTCTCCTAAAGCAACATTCCTTGCTTTAGGACTTGAGAAGTTGGCGGGCGCGGGCATATTGGGTGCTGTTCCAGAAATGCGGACACCGGTCGCAGCCGCGTGTGCTGGCCCACATGCCAGAATACAAGCAATAGGATTTGAATGACCAGTCGCGTTAAGCCATGGAAAGTAAGGCATTCCCGTTACTTGCTTAAAGAGCGCTTTGCCACGGTAAGAGCCGATACTTGCATCACGCAGGATGGTGTCGAGGTTCCTTCTTATTACGTGCTCGAGTATCCGGGCTGGGTGAACGTCGTCGCGCTCGACATCGAGGACCATATTCTCCTCGTGCGGCAGTATCGTCACGCCCTCGGCGATATCTCCTTGGAGCTGCCGGGCGGCTGCATGGATGATAATGAGACCCCGATTGAGGCAGGCGCCCGTGAGCTTCTTGAAGAGACGGGATACGGCAACGCTTCGCGTTTGACGCTTGTGGCGAGCCACTCTCCCAACACGGCGACCCACGCCAACCTGATCCATTCGGTCCTTATTGAAGGCGTTTCGGCGCTTGGGGTGCAGCAGGACGACGGCGTTGAAGTCCTGGAAGTCGAACGCGTTCCTTACCGGCAGGCTCTAAGCCTAGCCATGAGCGGCGTTATCA
>Ga0209048_10006257_pt1 | contig 11173 bp, 9 predicted proteins | sample FrelakmetCRP12CR_FD_187146 | JGI IMG/M metagenome (GOLD analysis project Ga0209048, IMG submission 187146) | Freshwater lake sediment microbial communities from the University of Notre Dame, USA, for methane emissions studies - CRP12 CR (SPAdes)... | ecosystem: Environmental > Aquatic >... | reverse complement strand
CCCATCGCCGTCACAGCAGTCATAGGAGTGTTCACGGGTGACCTCATCGACCACGCCGCGTGGCCACTGAAGGGACAACTGCTGGCTCGACCCCGGTCGTCACACCGGCAGCACGCCGTGCTTGCGCCACGGCCGGTCGACCGTCTTGTCCTTCGCCAGTTGCAGCCCGCGCCAGATCGCGGTTCGCGTCTCGGCCGGGTCGATGACGTCGTCGACGAGCGCGTGGCCGGCGGCGAGATACGGGTCGATCGTCGTGCGGATCTCCTCGGCCAGCTCGAGACGTTTCGCCGCCTGTTCCTCCTCCGGGAGTTCCTCGATCTGCTTGCGGAAGATGATGTTCACCGCGCCGTCGGGTCCCATCACCGAGATCTCCGCGGTCGGCCACGCCACGATGTAGTCCGCTTCGTACGCGGTGCCGTTCATCACGAAGTACCCGGCGCCATAGCTCTTGCGCATCACCACCGACACCTTCGGCACCGTCGCCTCCGAGATGGCGAACAGCATCTTGGCGCCGTGGCGGATGATGCCTTGCTTCTCCACCGCGGAGCCCACGATGAACCCGGGTACATCGTGGAGGAACACGAGAGGGATCCCGAACGCGTCGCACAGCCACACGAAGCGCGCGGTCTTGTCGGCCGCGTTCACGTCGAGCGCGCCGCCGAGCACCATGGGCTGGTTGGCCACCACGCCGACCGGTTGCCCACCGATGCGCGCCAGCCCGGTGACCACGTTCTTGGCCCAATCGGGCTTCATCCAGAGCACGTCGCCGTCGTCGACGACGGCTCGGATCACCTTGCGCACGTCGTACGCACGCCGGGGGGCGGTCGGCACGATCGAGTAGATGTCGTCGCAGCGCCGGTCCACGGGATCGGCGGATTCACGCACCGGTGGAGACTCGAGATTGTTCGCCGGGAAGAAGCCGAGGTACTGGCGCACGATCTCGAGGCACTCGCGATCGTCGGCCACCTCGAGATCGGCGACACCGGAGATCTTGGTGTGCACCGCGGAGCCGCCCATCTCCTCTTCGCTCACGTCCTCGCCCACCGCGGCCTTCACGAGGTGACGGCCGCCCAGCGCCATCGAGGACGTGCCCTTCACCATCGGGACGAAATCGGCCAGCGCAGGGATGTACGCGGTGCCGGCGGAGCAGTGGCCCATCATCGCCGCGACCATCGGCACCACGCCGCTCAACGCGACCTGCTCGCGGAACAACGCGCCGGCGCCCGCGAACGTCGAACCCGCGGCCTGTTGAATGCGCGCGCCGGCGGAATCGAGCAGCCACACGATCGGGATGCGTTGCCGCAACGCGAGCTCGCGCATGCGCGCCGTCTTGTGCTCCCCCACGCCGCCCATCGACCCGGCCATCACCGTGAAGTCGTAGGCGATGATGGCGACGCGCCGGCCCTCGATGTCGCCGACCCCGCAGACCACGCCATCGGCGGCGAGGAAACGATCGCCGAAGCCCGGGTCCATGTGGTCGGCGAGCATGCCGTACTCGGTGAACGTCCCGTCGTCCAGCAGGACGTCGAGCCGTTCGCGCACGGTGAGCTTGCCGAGCGAATGTTGTCGCTCGACGAACTTCTCGCCGCCCATACCCCGCGCGCGATCGCGCCGCGCCGCGAGATCGCCGACGAGCGGCCCCCACTCGTGGACGTCGCCTCCTGCTCCCGATACCGGCTTGGTCACTCGTCCCCCTCCTTCTCGTTCTTTCGAGGTTTGACCGGGTTCTAGGCGGTCATTCATCGAAAGAACGCTTCATGTGTGGTGTCTAGCGCGTCAGGGCGCGCACGACGGTCGATTGGAGCGCGCTGCCGGCGCGCACGTACAGGGGAACCTGGTCGATCGGCGCGTCAACGGTCAATTGCTTCGGTCCCCGCAACAAGGTCTTCGGGCTCCAGACGCTCACCCATTTCCCCGGTGGGAGCCACACCGAGCGTGAGCGATCGCCGGAGCGCCACACCGGCGCGGCAAGCAGATCGTCGCCGATCAACCACTCGTCCCACGCGTTCCGTGCCGTCGCAGTGTTCCAGCGAAAGACCAACGGACGCACGATCGGTGTTCCTCGGGCGTGCGCGACGCCGGAGAGACGGGCCAACGTCGGCGCAAGCGCGTGGTGCAACAGGACGTAGCGCCGGTAGATCTTCAACAACGCCGGGTCCATCGTGCCGCCCGGGTTGGCGTCCCACGGCGCGGCGCCCTGTCCATGGAACCGCATGAGCGGACTGAGCGCGCCGACCTCGATCCAACGCGCGTACAGGTCCTTGTCGATCCACTGCGAGTAGCCGCCGATGTCGGAGCCGATGTACGCGGTGCCCATGAACGCGGCGCGCTGCATGCCGATCAGGTAGCTACGCAGTCCCTTGTCGGTCGACGGGCTGGTCTGCATGATCTCGGGGATGATGAGGCCTTCGCGACTGTGCGTGTCGCCCGGCCACCGCATGGTGAGCCCCTGCGATCCGGTGTACGACGGCCGTGAGATCATCCACGCGGTGTCGACGCCGCGCCGACGAGGTCGAGCGCGGACCAACGCCTGGCGCACCATCCGTTCGTACAGCACCGGGTAGGCGTTGTGAACTTCACGGCCTGTGCGGCCGTCGTGATAGATGTCGGCGGCGGTGGAGGTGACGTCACCTTCGTCGCCCCGGTCGAGGAAGAACCCATCCACGTACTTGCCTTCGGGCCCGGTCAGGAACGTCACCAACCGCTGTTGTTGCCAGGCAACCGCGTCGGGATTCGTGAGATCGAGCGCGCGCGGGCTGTGCGGCGCGAGATAGCCGCGGTCGCGCGCGTACTGAGCGGCCGCGTCGAGCTCCCACGGCGAGATCCACACCTGGAGCTTCCAGCCGACTCGCCGCATCTCCTGCAACATCGCGGGCGCGTTCGGGAACCGCTGCGGATCGAACACGAAGTCGCCGTAGCCTTCGCTGCCGACCGCCCACGGCCGGTCGAAGTGGAAGATGCCCGGCGGGATGTTGGCATCCTCGTAGGCCTGAAGATCCTTCGCGACCGTCGAGTTGATCTGGATCCCGTGCCACGCCGCGGGCGGACCGATCGGGTACTCGTCACGACCGCGCCAGTGCGTGAACACGACGTTCGGCGGACGCACCGGCCGACCGGTCAGTTTCGTGTACTGATCGAGGACGTCGACGTGGTTGCCGAGGAACACGTGCAGCGATGCCTGCACCGGCGACGGACCGCTCGTCGGCAGTTCGAACGCGAGTCGGGTCGACGCGGGATCGGTCTTGGCGATGTCGTACGTGCCCGGCATCGTGCCGTCGACGAGCACGCCGTAACCCGCCGACGACTGGAAGAACGGCGCGTATCCCGACATGGTCGCCGCGACGAACATCTTGACGATCTCGCCGGTGCGATCGAGCGAACCTACCTCGGCGGGTTTGAGCTCGGAGTCGCCGTAGTCGTCGACGATCCGTTCGGTCAGCCCGTAGATGCCTTCGCCGTGCTCGTGCGGTACCGCGAGCTGCCAGGTCGACGGCCGGAACGCGCCCGCCGCGGGAGTCAGCACGATCGCGACGCCGCGGTCGGTCGTCACGTCGACACGCAACCGGCCGGTCGTCCCGTCGGTGAGCTGCACGGGACCGGCAAGCGAGCTCCCGATGCGGGCCGGATCCCAGGCCGCAACACGAGCGAGTGATCCGTCGGCCGCGGTGAAGCCGAAGTCCGAGCAGAAGCAACCGTCGGGACCGGGGCCGATGAGGTCGTGTTGCGGGGTCGATCCGGCGCGCACCGCGATCGCGAACGGCCGCTTCTCGATCACCAACTGGCCCGACGGACCCCGAGCCTCGATCGCCGTGCCGTGATCGATCCACGTGATCGACTGGGCACCGGAGCGAGCGACGGCCGTCACCGCACTGCCGAAGCTCGACACCGACAGCGCCACGGCAACGCCCACCACCGCACGTTTCACTCGTTCTTTCGATGTCTGACCGGAATGATCCCGGTAGATCATCGAAAGAACGGAAAGCATGTCAGCGGCCCTTCCAGTGCGGAGGTCGCTTCTCCGCGAACGCGGCCACGCCCTCGGCGGTGTCCTCCGTCGATGACGTGACGGTCAACATCGCCTGCAGGTAATCGAGCGCGTCGTCGGGACGCATGTCGAGCACGCGATAGAAGCTGTCGCGGCCCCAGCGAAGGATCAGCGGCGACTTCGCCGCCAAGGTCGACGCCAGCTCGTCGACCGCGGCATCCAGTTCGTCCACAGCCACGACGCGCGTCACGAACCCGATCTGCTCCGCCTCGGCGGCCGAGACACGTCGCCCCGTCGACATGAGCTCGAGCAACTTGCGGGGCGGAATACAACGGAGCAGCGGCACGGTGATCATGTACGGCCAGAGGCCGACGTCGATCTCGGGTGTGCCGAACTGCGCGTCGTCGGCGGCGATCACGAAGTCGCACGCCATCGCCAACCCGAAACCACCCGCGAGCGCGTACCCGCGCACGCGGGCAATCACCGGCTTGCCGAGGCTCCACATCAACCGGAAGATGTCGGCGATCATCCCGCGCCCGTCGTGGATCGCGGCGGCGCTCGTGTCCGCGATGCCCGAAAGGTCGGCCCCGGCGCAGAAGGCCTTGTCGCCCTCGCCGGTCAGGACCACGACTCGCACCGACTCGTCGGCCTTCGCCAGCGCGAACGCCTCCACCAAGCCGTGCATCACCGTGAACGACATGGAGTTGCGCCGCTCGGGGCGGTCGATCGTGATCCGGGCCACCGGCCCGTCGACCTCGTAGCGAACCTGCTCCACGGTTGTTCCTCCCACCTCGGTGTCGGCGGCGAGCATGCTACGACGAATCGGACCGATCGCCGTTTGTCGGGCCGCCCCTCACTACCGTGGTGCCGTGCTGTTCATGGCGATCGTGCTCGGCGTCGCGCTGCTGCTCGTGCTCGTCACGTGGGGCAGCTTCGCCGAGCTCGCGCGCCTGCCGTTCCAGGCGTTCTGGGTGCTCTTCCTCGCGCTCGGGATCCAGATCGCGATCGAGTACGTCGACATCCCGAAGGACAAGATCGACACCGTCGGCTTCGGGCTCCTGATGGCGTCGTACGCGCTGATCCTGGCGTTCTGCCTCATCAACCTGCGGATCCGTGGCATGGCCGTCGTCATGATCGGCGTCGCGATGAACGCGCTGGTCATCGGGCTCAACCAGGGCATGCCCACCAAGGACCCGGGCAAGACGGTGCACGGCAAGGTCGTTCCCGCCGTCACGGTCGAGGTGAAGCACCGGCCCAAGCGGTCCGACGACCTGCTACCCGGGCTCGGCGACATCATCGTGCTGAAGCCGATCAAGGAGATCATCTCGTTCGGCGATCTCGTGCTCGCGGTCGGCTTGTGCGACGTGGTGTTCTGGGGCTCACGGCGCAAGCGGAAGCGCAAGCGCCGCGGCGGGCGGGCGGGCCGCGTCGACGACGCGCCCGACGAGTCGAGGCTCAGGCCCACGGACCTGTTCCCGCCACCTTCGCCACCGCCGGCGACGCCACTCCCATGGGACCTCGGTCTCGTCGACGTCCCCGCGGCGAGCGACGAATCGATCGCACCCACCCGCGAGGTCGTGCCACCGGTGCCCGCGCCGGCCACCGAGCCCGAACCGGTGGCGACACCCCGACCGGAGGCGACCTCCGCACCCGAGACGGAACCGGTCGCGTTCGCCGAACCGGAACCCGCAACGCCCACGTCGGGCCCCGCGCCCCAAGCGCGCCGCGAGCAGACCGAAGCGTCGAGCCCGCCATCGGAACCGGTTCCCCCTATCCCCCCGATGCACGCGCGCGTCGCCGCGGCCCCGAGTGCCGTGGACCCGAGCGGCACCGTCACCGCCGCCACCGCCGCCACCGCCCTCACCGACGACATCGACGACATCACCACCGAACTGCCGACCGTCTTCGCCGCCCCCCGCAGCACGCCGCCGCGCGCCGCGGCCACGCCTGCACCCGTACCACTCCCCTCGGCCGCGCGCGCCGAGCCCGCCCCACCGCCCCAATCCGATGCGACGTCGGAGTCCGAACCGACGTCCGAACTCGATGTGGCGCCGCAAGGGTCGGTCTTCGTTCCGCCACCCATTCCGACGCCTCCTTCCGTTCGCTCGCCGCAGCCCGAACGCATCGATTCGGTGTTCGTCACGCCGCCTCCGCCACCGGCGAAGGCGGCACCGCCACCGGAGCGCGCCGCATCCGTCTTCGTCGCGCCACCGGTTCCCGCCAACGAATCGAACGCCGACTCCGCCGACGAGATCGACATACGCGAATCGGCGGACGGAACCCACGACGTGCCACCCACGCAGGATCCTTCGTACGTTCGCGTGGTCCCGCCCCCGTCGCGCCCGCAACCGGAATCGATCGACCTCACCGGATTCACGCTGCCCCCCGAGACCTCCGACACGGCCCGGCGCCGGCCGCGTCAACTCCGCCCGCATGGGAGCGCGTCGCGTCGCAACCTGCCCGGTTCCGGACGCGGCACCGATCCCGACGCCAAGCGGTAGCGCGATGCCGTCGGGAACGCCGCGTCAGCTGGTCGACGTGGGGATCAACGCGGCGCGCGCCTCGAGCACGTCGTAGGCGCGCGCCACGGGGTCGAGGCGGAAGACACCGATCGATTCGTCCGTGTTCTCGCCGAATGGACCGGTGATGTGGGCGCGCCCGGTCCATTCGGTCACCACGCCGAGGTCGTAGCGACCCTTCGTCTCGTACACGTGCTCGGCTGCATGGTCGTGCTCGGTGGACACACCCACCGGCGCGTCGAACGTGCCGTCGACCGCGGCGACCTGGTGATCGCCGGTGTCCCATTCGACACGCGTGAGCTTGGCGGTGCCGGTGACCGTCCAACCGTTCAGCGTCACGTTCACCTGCACGACGGTGGGCTGGTCGTACCAGAACCACGTCGGCAGCCCGGTGAGGCCGGTGACCTTGGGGCTCACGTTCACCGTCGCCATGGGAATCGCGACGTCTCGCCAGATCTCCGCGTAGGTCGGCGATGCGTTCACCGGTGGCGCGGCACCGCGGAGCGCGACGCACACGAACCGCCGCAGCACGACGGCACTCGTGCTGCGCTGGACCTCCTCGGCGAGCAAGACCTGCCCGTCGACGAGCACTCCGCCCTGACGCACCCCGCACGCGACCGCTCCCGCCGGCAGACCCGGCGGCGTGGCCCCGCCCGGTGCGGGGATCCCGCCCGCGGCCAGGAACGCGGCGGCCGCGGCATCGAGCGAGACACCCCAACTCCCGCCTCCGTCGATCGGCACGTACCGCCAGAAGTACGCGCTCACCGCACCACGGCCGCCACCGCGCCCCCCGCCGCCCGTCCCGCCGCCGGCCCCACCACCGGGCGTCTGGTCGTTCGCACCGCAATCGATCGCGCCGACGGCGTGAACACAGCCGCCGTTCGCGTGCGCGTTCGCAGCGGTCCCGATGGAACCGAGGACGACGACCGTCGCGGTGGCCAACACTCGCAGTCTCATGGTTGGATCACACCCACGGGATCGCCGTCCATGACGTCGTGGATTCGCCACCCGCGGTCCGCGTTGCCGCTCATGGCGTAGATCCGTGTGTGACGGCCCCCGAGTGTCGGAGCGTCGACCTCGTGCCCGCGGGCGTCGAGCCAGAAGGTCTTCGCGTCGTCTTCCACGACTCGCAACGTGACCGACCACGGCGACGCCGACGTGACCCGCGCGCTGACGAGCTCGTAGCCATCGTGCTGGCAACGCACGCCGAGATCGATGAGGCTCTGGTTGTCCCGCCGGTAGCCCGGGTACCACGGCCCGGTTGGGTCGAGGAGCTCGACCAACTTCGACGGGTCGGGGTTCTCGTCCAACCACTGCAACTGGTACATCAGCGACGTGAACACGGCAATGAAGTCGGTGCCGGTGTTCACGAGCGTCGGGCGCGGGCTGCCGTGGAGCGACGCGCGCGGCAGCGGACCGATCAGGCTTCCGCCCTGCGGAGGAACCGTCGTCGATGTCGTGGTGGTCACCGGCGTACGGGTCGTCGAGGTCGTCCTCGGGGCGACGGCATCATGGGGCGCGTCCGATCCGGGCGTGCGAACGACCGCCGACGGGCGGGTCGGACGGTGAGCGGCAACACCGGTCGTGTGGTCGACGGACTTCGTGGTTCCGTGCCGCGATCCACCGGAGGAACAGGCGCCGAGCGTCGCCATCGCCGCCACCATGACGGCGACGCTGCGCGCGATTCTCGTGCTCCGCCCACCGTGGCGCATACCGCGGACCCTCCCTGGCCGTGATCTCACACACTACGACGTGAGATTCACCTCACGCAAGACCGCGCTGGGCGCGATCGGCAGGAACGCAGCTCCCGACGAGCGGCTACGAGACGCGGGCGCGCAGGAGAGCGCCGCGGCGTCGCAGGACGGCCTCGAGGGCGGCGAGGACGCGCGGGTCGTAGAGGTAGCCGGGTCCCGAGTACAGGGTCTCGACGGCGTTGGCCATCCGGCGGCGGTCGCCGCGGGCCAGGTCGTCGAAGTCGCTCGCGATCCTGAGGATCTGACTCGCGAGTGCGGTCTTCGGGGTCGCGTCACCACCGCGGTGTGGCTGCGGGACGGCGGCCACGATGTCACCCGCCGGCGCCAGATACTCGGTGGCGCGCAACAGGCCCGCGCTCGCCGACGCGATCTCGTGCAACTGCAAGTCACGACCGAGGTGCTCGGGATCGTCGAGTGTGACCTGGCCGATGTGATGCAGGAGCGCGGCCATCTCGAGCTGTTCGACTTCGTAACGGGTCAGATCGAGCTCGTCCGCCATGTCCATCACCAACGCGGTCACGCGCTCGGCATGCCCGTCGTTCACGCAGCCGCCGAGCTCCGGCACCACCGACAACGCACGGATGGTCTGGTCGTACGTGAGCCGCGTGTTACGCAGTTGTTCGAACGAGTACCACGCGGCGAGCAACGGCACCGAGAACAGCAGCGGACCCCAGAGACCCATGCCACCTTTGCCGTCGATGCCGCGGTAGCCGATGGCCATGAGCATCCCGCTCGTGATCAACGCGAGCTCGGCGCCGCGTTCGCGCAGCGCGAGCCGGAAATCGCGCTGCCGGATCGTGCGGCTGATCTCGTCGACGGCGAGCTGCGCGATCGCGGCCGCGCCGAGGGCGAGCAATGCGACCCAGCGCGGGTCGCGACCCGCGAGCACGTCGGTGATCGTTCGGTAGACGACGAGCGCCGCCATCGCCGAAGCGATCCGCTGCACGAACACGCGGACGCGCACGACCCACGGCGTGGAGGGCTGACGAAGGAACATCGTCACGAGCTGCGCGGCGGTGACGACCACGATGAACTCGGTGATCGTCGCCGCGCGCAACAGCACGAGCACGACCGCGTGCGACGTCGGGATGCGGGCCCGGCCCGACGGACGGAGCTCGATACCTTCGGTGATCGCGATTCCGAGACCGAGCAGGATCAGCACCGCGGTTGGCCGGCTGCTGTCCACGATCTCGGCAATGATCGCCGCGACCACGGCGACCCCGGCGAGCGTGAGGATCACGTTCCGGCGGTTCACGGTGCCGTCCGCTTGCGCTGCTTCGGCTCCTCGGGCGCGAAGTCACCGAGTCCCGCGGAACCGACACCGGCTTCGGGGGGCGCCACTACCCAGTCGTGCACGTCTCGCTCGTAGCCGGCGCCGTGATGCTCATCGCGCTTCTCGATGGCGTGCGTGAGTGCCGTGACGGTTTCAGGGTGGAACTGCTTGCCCGCGTTCTTGCGCAGCTCCTCGAACGCGACGTCCTGCGTGAGCGCCTTACGGTACGAGCGCGTCGACGTCATCGCGTCATACGCGTCGGCCGTGTGAACGATGTACGGCTCGATCGGCGTCTTCTTGGCGTCGGGCTGGTAGTGCGAGAAGTCCCCCGACGCGCTGGGCGCGACCGGCGCGAGGAAGTCGATGCGGCGCAGCACTTCCACCGACACGTGCTCGTGCTGCCGGACGCGGGCGAACTCTTCTTCGGTGAGCCGGCCCGGCTTGTTCAGGATGTGGTTCGGCACGACGAGCTTGCCGATATCGTGCATGAGCGCCGCGAGGCGGAGTCGTTCCATCCGTCGCGGTCCGAAGCTCATCTCCTCGCCCATGTACTGCGCGTACACAGCGACGCGTTCCGCGTGCCCCGATGTATAAGGGTCCTTCGCCTCGAGCGCCTTGATGAGGGTCCGCACCATCGCCTCTTGGGACGCCTTCAGCTCGAGGTACGAGGCGAACGTCTGGCGCGCGATCAGAATAGGTACAACGAATAGGGGCACGATCGTGGGGCCGATCGTCAGGTAGAGGCGGCCGAGGAACACCCCAAGAAGGGCGAACGGATACACCTGGAAGTGCCCTGGCGCAAGGTCTCTCAGGACGTCCCGCACCCGGTGGTGGGTCACCAGGCTGTAGTAGACGCCTACGAAGAACACGTTCGTCGCGAAGAACACGACGGCGGCCCCGATTGAAGAGGCCACGAGCAGAGGAATGTCGTTGAGAACGCTTCGGGGTAGCGCCCAGTAGAAACTCGACGTGACGAAGGTTGCTAGACCGAAGCCGCCAACATTCATCGCGACCTTGCGCCACTCCAGAGCCCTGAGATGAGGCAGATAGAGACCTCCGAGCATTCCAACGGCGACGGGTCCCAATCGCGAGTCGCTCGTCCGGAAGACGACGACCGAAGCCATGATCATCACGAAACTTGCGCTGATTGACGCGCCGGAAGGCAGCTCCACCGAAATATTCTCGGCAAATACAAAGAGCCCTCCGAGCGTCACGAGCGGAATGAGGGCAGGCAGCGGGCCGCGAAACGCTAGCGCCGCGGCCAATACAAGCGCGGCCGACGCGGATACAACGCAGTAGCGTGTGATCGCTTTCGACGAATCTCGCGATGCCAAAGTCAGCTCCAACTTCACACGGAGACGGCAAGGCCTCGGCAATTACGCGACCTACCGGACGCCGTAGCCGGCGCCACCGGCGAGCAGTAACGCAACGAGACCTGACGCCATAATTGCGAGACGGACAATGATCTTCTTCATGAGAATTCCCCCTTGCGAGAACACCTGCCGCGGGACCATCTGTGGTCCGTGTGGCTCCGCTTCGCTCTGAGGGACTCTTCAGTCCGCTGAGTTGTCGTACGCCGAGGCCTTGCCGTCTCCGTCCGATCGTTGAACAGACCCTCCCTCGATGGTCTGGTCGGTCCCGG
>Ga0209048_10006256_pt1 | contig 11173 bp, 12 predicted proteins | sample FrelakmetCRP12CR_FD_187146 | JGI IMG/M metagenome (GOLD analysis project Ga0209048, IMG submission 187146) | Freshwater lake sediment microbial communities from the University of Notre Dame, USA, for methane emissions studies - CRP12 CR (SPAdes)... | ecosystem: Environmental > Aquatic >... | reverse complement strand
TTGCGAGATCTTGCATCAACGCGACGTCTTCGCCGTAGCGATGATAATGGTCGCACGCAACATCGCCGGTATCGCCATTAACGATCGCCCCCGGTTGCCGGCAAAAGATATCCCACACGCTTTCTCCACGGCCATCTATATGTGCTGCCCCTTCGATCTGATAACTTGACGTCGAAACTCCCCAAATAAATTGACGGGGCCAGCAATCGAATACCATCTGTCCCTCCCAAAACTCATTTCCGCTCGTAGCGCACCGATAAAACAGGAACAATACTGCCGCGCCACTCGGTCCATGGGTCGAGCCGGTCTTCGGCACCGCCAGGGTTCGCGATTATCAAGAATAGCCCGGCGGCTGCCATGACGAATGTCAAAATGGCGCGATTTCCTTCTCTCGCATGAAACCAAGTTAGACGGACAGAGCATGTCCGCTCTGCCCGGCGCAATTCAGACATTAACTTATTCCGCCCTTGGCAGAGGGTGCGCGTGATTCGAACATTCGTAACATTAAAGGGGTCTACCGCACACTGCGGATGTGGGTTACACTTACTATTCATAACTGAAGAGCATGACCGCAGGCAACAAATGCGTACAAATATTCTTCGTCGATTGACGACCGCGCTACTCACCGTAAGCTTCATAGTGAGCAGCGCTGTTGCTTTTGCTGATCCGTTTGGAGATTCGATCACCGCTTATGACCGCGGTGATTATGCGACTGCAGTGCGGCTATTGCGCCCATTAGCTGAACAGGGAGATGCGCAGGCGCAGAATGCTCTTGGTGCGATGTATTATAATGGGAAAGGTGTCACAGAGGATTTCAAAGAAGCGGTGCGATGGTATCGGTTAGCTGCGGCGCAAGGATATGCAAGCGCGCAGCTCAACCTTGGTGCAATGTATTACGAAGGAAAAGGTGTCGCGGAGGATTTTATTCGCGCATATATGTGGTTAAGCATTGCTGCTGCAAAGGGCAACGCTAATGCCGTGCAATTGCGGGATGCGGTCGCAAAATATATAATTGATCAGCAAGTCGTCGAAGCGCAGGCGATGGCGCATAAGTGTGAAACATCAAGTTACAAGCAGTGCGACTGAACACGCGGCTCAATGAGCCGATAGCTGTGACGATGTCTCTTTTTAATCCCTGCGAAAACAGTTGCTAGTTTTACTCATCCACGAGCAATTGGCCAGCTATCGGCGCTGGGGGCATTCACTTTCAAATTATTAAGCTCAAATCATTTAGATTGCGTTTCTCGAGATAGCGCTCAGCGTTTCCTCACCATGGTCACAACGACAAAAAAATGGCGACGTACACCATTTGCTTAATTTCTCATCTTAGCCTGTTTTTTTGCAACGCGGCACGGCGTGGGGATCAGGAGATTAGAACTATGAATGACAACTGACTCTTCTGTATTTAATTATCAGCGCCATTACGCTTTCTTATCTTAATGACAAAAACGTTACCGCACGAAGCATAGCCTTTGAAAAAGGATCGCCTGAAAGCCAATTGTGAGCGATGCTATAGCGGGAACAAAACAAAGTGTCCTCATACATGCCTAATACGCGCTGCTTCTGGCCCCTCTCGCACAGGGGGGTGCTGCGAGTTCGCGGCCGGCGATAGGCTTGCTCATCGTGCGAGGCGCCCGAGTACCCGTTGCAGCATCGTCGGCCGGGTCCGCGCGGCCGTCCTCGAGGCGGCAATCTTGGCTTTGTCTGCGCGCGCTTTGGCGATCGAGCGCCGCCGCCCCGGCTTCGCCATGCCGGCATGCGCGCGCGCCCTGCGCCGCAGGCGACGTTTGCTGCGCAGCATTGCATGGCGGCCGACATTCAATAAAAACAATTTTTCAAGCGGATAGCTCAGGCGTCGGATCGCCGCGGCGAGCGGCAACCATTCGACCGCCGCGATGCCTTTCATCACTTCGTGGCTCGGCTTTGCCGCCGCCTGCATGCGCCAGAACTGCACTACCTTCTGTCGGCCGTGCACCCGGTATGTGATGGCGCCGAGAAACTCGCGCACGCGTACGCGATGGCCGGTCTCCTCCACCGCCCCGCGCCGGGCGCCGGTTACAGCCCGTTCGTTGCGCTTGAGCTTGCCGCGCGGCAGCACCCATAGATCGTCCTTGCTGCGCTGGACGACGGCGACCCTCGGCCGCGCGCCGCCGCGCACAACAATGCCGCCCACCGTGTGAATGGTCTTCCCCGCCATACCGGCCGATCTTCGCCATCAGCGTATATAGTCTAACAAGATTCGCAGGCGCATAGAGCGAAAAATCGCACCGCGCGTGTGCTTGTGGGCGACTCGTCGCGCGCAACATCCGTTGTCACATGTTACAAGCCCGCATGATTGGTTGGCGTCGGTACTTGGGAAGTCGCAATTTGCGCCGAATATCCTCTCTTTGTGGCCCTTCGCCAACATGCCAATCGCGCTGACGAACGCCTGTCGTTATGGCAAGAACGGATACGACGCAATTTTTGAGAATGACCCTTTTCGGACATTAGACTTCTAACTCAAGTATCTCAATTTGAACTCGCACTCCCCTTTTTCAACGGCGCATCCAGTCCTATAATGTGATACCAAGCTGCCTGTTGAACGGATTTTCCGAGATTTCCTTTCTGGTAATTACGCCATCGATAGGCATGGTAATGCATCATGGGCAATGAGCCAAAAGAAATTGAACTAAAGCTTCGAATTGCTCCTGAAGATATCGCGGTGCTTAAAAATCACCCAAGTTTTGCGCACGCTCTTCATGAGCCCACCCAAGAAACGGTGGAATCGGTCTATTTCGATTCCGACGATCGGTTCCTGCGCGAACACGGATTGACCTTGCGGGTTCGCCGTGTCGGCGACAAACACGTCCAAACCATCAAAACCACCAATCAAGGCTCCGATTGCATTGAGCGATCGGAGTGGGAGCAGGCCATCGAAGGCGATCAACCGGACCTCACCCGCGTGATGGATACCGCCCTCGGTCCGATTCTCACTGACGATGTTCGCAACGCGCTGAAACCGGTCTTCGAGACCCGGATCGAGCGAACGGCCTATCATCTGAACGGAGACAACACCGCCATCACCGTGGCGATCGATGAAGGGCAGATCGTCGCGACCGATTCGTCGTGCCCGGTTTCGGAGATTGAACTTGAGCTCGAGCACGGCAACCCTACCGAGCTTTTCAAGATCGCGCGCGCCATCAATGATGTCGTACCTGCTCAGCTCGACGTCAAAAGCAAGTCCGAGCGCGGCTATGATTTGATTGCCAAGACACCGGTCACCGTCGAAAAGGCATACAATCCGGAGTTAAGCGCGGGGATGGGTGCGGGCCGCGCTTTCACGTTGATTGGCCGGGCTTGTTTGCGCCAATTGGTCGCGAACGAGCCCGCCACAAAAAACCGCAGTGCAGAGGCGCTGCATCAGATGCGTGTTGCACTACGCAGGCTGCGTGCGGCCATTTCGCTTTTTTCCGAAGTCGTGAGCGACGATCGAATCGACACAATCAAGACCGAGTTGAGATGGCTGGCGCGGGAATTTGGCCCGGCGCGCGACTTGGATACACTTATTATCGAGGTTCTCAAGCCGCTGCGAAAACAGCACGCAAATGAGCCGGGACTTGTCGGTATTAGCAAGATGTTCTCCCGCCAGCGTCTAAAAGGCTATCGGCGGGCGCAGGAGGCGGTTCAGTCGGCTCGATTCCGCACGCTTATTCTCGACACCGCGGAATGGATCGAGGCCGGGCCCTGGAGCATGTCGGAAGACCCGTTGGTGCGCGCGCGCCGTGAAATGCCCATCGAGCTTCATGCTGCAAATCAGCTTTCGCAGCGTCGCAAGAAGATCAGGCGACGTGGCGCGAAGATCGGCGACCTAAGTCCGGAGCAGCTGCACATACTGCGCATTCAAGTCAAAAAAACCCGGTATGCGGCCGAATTCTTTTCCAGCGTGTATCAGGGCAAGAAAGCCGCAAAGCGGCGCAAGACCATTCTGTCGTCCCTGACGCAATTGCAGAACTGCCTCGGCGGGATCAATGATATCGAGACGCGCAAGGCGTTATTCGCGGAAATTATGGCTCATCCGACGCGCAGCTTGAGGGCAGAGCAAAACCATCGTCGCGCATTTGCTGCGGGTCTCATTATAGGCGACCAGCAGGCGCATATTCATCACTTGCTTAATGGGGCGCGTAAGGCACATTCCCGTTTCGCTAGCGCCAAGATATTCTGGAAGTTGCCGCCCCCCCGCAACGCTGCTGTGCAGCCGCTACCGCCGTCAGCTGGAAACCAGTTATAAGCGACGCTTGCGAATAGAAATAATTGTGGGCGAGAATATTGGAGACGGACCGTCTCTGCTGCTTGCAATATTAAAGAAGAACTCCCCAAAAACGGACATGGTTCTGAAAGATTTGCGATCATAGCGATCGTTGGCTTGCAGCATTGTGCACACAACGCAGCAAAGCTTGTTATTTCCCTTCGAACGCTCGCTCACCGGTAAATGACCGGAGATAATGTAATGAACGGCCTCTGAAATACTGGTCGCGTGGTCGCAACCGCTTTAAAGGTTTTCGATGCAAAAACGAATTTGAGTGCACCAGATGATATTATGCGTGTGCCGCCCTGCTTGGAAAACCGCCGCCGATTGTTGTTTTCATCTATTGCGACACGCGAAGTCGGTATAGTCTTAATGGGTAAATTATAATACCACGTTGTTAGATGGCGAGCTGTGAGTTGGCAGATGCGGGTGGCGGCGCTCGCAAATGGAGGTAACGATGAGAATTCACTTTGTGATTGTTGCAGCGGCGATGTTTTTACTATCGGCATTCACCCAAGCCGAACTAGAGACAGCTAAAAAAGCAAAGGATTTTTTCAAGGACAACTATTGGAAGTGTTTAGCGACAGAAATTGTCCGATTGCAACCGACAAATATGTCGGAGCAAGAGTTTTCTTCGTTTGTAAAAGGAGCTTGCCGCAAAGAGAGAAATGACTTCTTTACGACACTCATTGATTATATCGTTATGTTAAATTCTGATGCTAGCGCTGATAGAAGCGTGTTCGTTTCAGCGGCGAATTTAGCGATCAAAGCCGCACAAGATGATGCTGTGAAAGTTTTTATTCAACTAAGATCCCGCGATAAAGAAAAGTAGATTGACAGGCTGAGGACGCTATGTTTGTTCAGATTTTCGATTAAGATAGTCAGCAGCGGTAAACGTAAAGTGCGCTGATATTTTTTGGACAACAGAGGTCATTGCGATGCGCAAAGAAATAATAGTTGCTGTTTGTCTCTGTATCAGTGTGAGTTTAGCCAACGCTCATGACGACACTCCGTTATCAGGGTTCAAACAAATTAAACTATTGATAGAGGATCTGTCTAAAGACGCCCAGGGATGTGGAGTTACCGAGGGGGTGCTTCAAGAGGCATTCCGCCATGCCGTAAGCTCAGCAAAATTAGATCTTGTGTCCGCCTCCCTGGTTGCACCTACATTCGATGTGAGTATAAATACTACTCGGGCGCCAGATAACGTCTGCGCGTCGTCAATAATTATCGACGTCCATACCCTTCGTGCATCGGTCGAAGTCGCACTTTGGACTAGAAGTAAGATTGCTATAAGCAATTCTAGCAAACACGGCCAACAGATTAAAACAATAATTGAAGGCGTCGCAAAGGACTTCATTGCAGAATGGAATCTGGCGAACAAATAAATATAAGACTTCTAAACCTATCCCGGCAATAGCTCATATACTTCCAGTGATTACTCACTTTCTTCTTCGCTCTTGCTACCTGAGCGCCCTCCGCCATCCTGCAGATTCCACTTTTTCGGGCGCGCAAACCATCGCCTGCCGCGGCCAATATCCATTCTAATCCTCGCGTAAAATCGTTGGGCGGGCATGTACTAAATCCGTCAGCCATCGCGACCTAAATTGCCTGTTCTTCGGAGCGCTATGATCGATTGCCCTTATTTGCCTTTACCGAAAACTATTTCAACCGCCTGCATGACGGGAACCTTTGGATTCGTGAAGCAGTAGTTTTTCAATTTTTCAATATTTTCTTTGAAACTTTGAGGTTCGATGATCGTGTTGCCTCGCTGGCCGTTATAGTAGCCACTTAACCAAAGGGCGATGTTATTCGGATCCGTAATTTTAAAGCCCAAGTGTTGCTCGCAGGTAATCTTTGAAACATCGATCGTTACCTGCGCTTGCGCCGGTGAGATTACAAGACAGACGAGTGTCAGGGTCAGTGTAATGACTTTAGGTTTCATCATGACCTGTTCTCCTAAGTTACCCAGAAGCACTTTTGTCGGCGGTGACCAGATCGACGCGGCACGCGCCGACTATTTAAATAGGATTGATTCGCCGGATCACAACGGCCGATTTCGGAGAACTGACAGAGCCTCCGAGATAGGCCAGGAACAGACTTAAGCGATTTTTCGCCGCAGCACCTACCCGGTCAGGATCGACTTCACGCGTCACCGTGTCGATAGATAATAAGGATAATGCCTTTTGTTGTTTACCGCACACTCACTGATTGAGCAGCGGGATACTCTTGTAATCCGCCGGCTTCGGAATCGACTGCAGATAAGCGTAAATGTCGGCGAGATCATCGTTCGACAGAACCTTTTCGGTGTAGGGCGGCATGCCGGTGTTGCTCGTGCGCACTAACGCCGAGAACTGCTCCCAAGGCGGCGGATCGGGCGCCAGCACCTTGCCGTTGCTGGTTGCGACCGAACCCTGACCCTGGAAACCGTGGCACTGCCAGCAGCCGAATTTGACGATTGCGGCCCTACCCTTCTCGGCGGACGCTGCGAGAGCGGCGCCATGACCGAGGACCACGCTTGCCGCGAAAGCAGCCAGCGTGATGCGGAACATATAATGACGCATGATTTTCTTTCTTCGGATTAGCGCGGCTGCGTCCAGACGTTGACGAGAGCCGGCTGGCCGGACTTCACCACCTCGACTGCTTCCTTGATCGCCGGCCCGAGCATGGCCGGGTCCTTGATTGGCCCCTTGGCCCACCAACCCATCGACTCCGCGAGTTTGTGGTACTCGATGTCCGGGTTCATGATGCTGGTGCCGATCGGCCCCATGTCGCCGCCGAGGCTAGCTACGCGATTGCGGAAGCTCGACAGTCGCTGCACATGCATCAACTCCTGATGATAGCCACGGTTGTTGTGCATCACCGACAGTAGCGGAATCTTGTGTTTTGCGGCCGTCCACAGCACGCCCGGCGCGTACATCAAATCGCCGTCGGACTGGATGCTGACCGAGAACCTGCCCCCGATGTCACGGTTAGCGAGCGCGGCGCCGACCGACGCCGGAGCGCCATAGCCCACGCCGTAACCGCCCGACCGGCCAATCCACTGATGGTGCTTGTCCATCGGCCATAGCCGGTTCGGCCAGTTGCTGACGTTACCTTCAGACGCCACCAGCGACCAGTCGAGATCCTTGATAGCGCCGTAGAGCTCCATGCAAAGCCGCGCGGTGCTGATCGGACTCGCATCCCATGCGATCGCGGCGACCTGGCGAGTGCGCACCTCGGCTTCCTTGAAGGCCTTGCGGGCCGCCTCGCCGCGCTTCTCGATGGCAATCTTGCGGTCGTTTTGGATTTCCGATTTCACTGCCTCGATCAACGAGGGCAGCGTCGCCTCCGCATCGCCAGCCATCGACACGTCGATGGTCTGGAAGCGCTGGAAGTCCTGATAGTTGGCCTTGGTGATGACATCGACCGAACTGATGCTGATCAGCTTGGTGTTCGGCTTAATCCGCGTTCCATTCACGCCGATGCCGTCGTTCTCGCCATTGTCGGTGAAGTAGTTCACCGTGGCCCAGTAGTCGGACAGCTCTAGTCCGATGATCACGTCGGCGTTGCTCACAGCGGCGGCTGGCGCGTTGAGATAGTGCGTCTTCGGGAAGTTCATCCTTCCCTGCTGGTCGATCACCCGCGCCTGCAGCAGTTCGGCAAGCTGGACGAGCAACCGCATGCCGTTCTTGGTTCGCGCAGCACGATCGGCAACGATCACCGGATTCTGCGCGCTGGCAAGCAACATGGCCGCTTCGCGCACCGCATTCGGATCGCCGGCAGGCGGCGAGCCCGGCACGTAGCGCGGGATATAGAGCGGCGCACCGTGCGCTTTGACCGGTTCCTGCTGCAGCCCTGCGTCGAGCGACATCATCACCGGGCCGTAGGGCGGGGTCATCGCGATCTTGTAGGCGCGAACGAACGACTGTCCGAAGTGCTGCAGCGACACCGGCGTGTCATCCCACTTGGTGAAGTCACGCACCAGCGCATTAATGTCCTGCGCGGAGTGGAAGGTCGGCACGCCGGGCGGACGATGCGCTGCATCGAGATCGTTGCCGCCTACGATGATGACCGGCACGCGATCGCACCAGGCGTTATAAACCGCCATCGCCGCGTGTTGCAGGCCGACCGTGCCGTGAACTAGCGTCATGAGCGGCTTGCCGGCGATCTTGAAATAGCCGTGCGCCATGCCGACTGCGGATTCCTCATGCGTGCAGGTGAGGAATTCCGGCATTTTGTTGCCGCCGTAGTTGATCAGTGACTCGTGGATGGCGCGATAGGACGAAGCGCAGTTAGCCGGCAGGTATTTGATGTCGAGCGTCTTTATAACGTCGACCATGTAGTCAGAGCCAGGCTTGCCGGGAACGCGCGCCGTATCTAGCACCGCGCCGGTTTCGGCGGCAATGGTCTGCGCGGTCGGCGGCAGCGCCGACGGCACGCGCGCGAACGCGGTCCCCGCCGCCATGGTTGCGTTCGCGGCCTGCGGCGCCACTGCGCCTGCGGCACCAGCGACGGCCACTCCGGTCAGAAATTTTCGGCGATCGATCTTCGTGTCCGAATCCTTTGTGCCCGGAACCTTGCGCTCCATGGTGCGCTCCCTCGAATGAATTATTGACGGCGACTCAAGGCTCGCCGCGTTACAGATGTGATAGCAGACATCCCCCAGATGACCAGGGATCAGCGTGAACGCTAGCATTCTGTTGGGGCACACGTAAACCGTAAGGCAGCGCAACACGGCGTCGGCGTTGGTCGGCATCTGTCCTGTCGCCCGATGTAGGGCAGGTTTTATAATATTTTATTTTCTTTCGAGTTTGGCGAGGGGACAGGGCTTGGCCTTTCCATCAGTCACGACATCATCGTCAAGCAACATGGCGGATCTATTGAGGTTGATACGCAGCCTCGCAAGTTTACTGAGTTCCGGATCGTTCTGCCGCGTGGGGCTGCAACCATCGCCAAATTAGGAGAACGCGCGGGGTAAAGCGGACATCGCGTTTAGAGCGCGTCATGTAACCCAAAGCAGACATCGCTGCAGGCCACCTGCGCCGCCTCACTCGATTACCTTATCGGCGCGCATCAGCACCGATAGCGGGATTTTTATGCCGAGCGCCTTGGCGGTCGTGCTGTTGATCACCAGCTCGAATTTAGTCGGCTGCTCCACCGGCAAATCAGCCGGCTTGGCACCTTTCAATATCTTATCCACGAACGTGGCGGCTCTCCGAAATAATACCGAGAGATCCACCCCGTAGGACACGAGGGCACCAGGCTCTCCGGCAAGGCCGCTGGTGTCAAAAGACAGCGGCACTTTCGTCTTCGTCGCGAATTCCACGATCTCGTTCCGATAAGCTGCATATATAGGAGAAAGCACAATGAGAGCGTCAGGAGGGTCCTTGGTGGCGGCGGTCAGCGCGCCGGCAAGTTCGTTTGGACCAAGTGCCGGTATTGATTGAAGCTCTATTGCGAGCTTTAGTGCCGCGGTCCTTATTGCGTTTAATCTAAGGACCATGCCCTGATTTTTCGGCTCGACAATCATCGCCACTCGCCTAGTTTCGGGTAGCGTCTCCTTCAGAAGTTCTAGATTTTTCTGATCTGTCTCAGGGGCCAGGAGAGACAGGCCAGTGGTATTGCCCCCAGGGTGTGCAAGGCTGCTGACCAATCCAGCCCCCACTGGATCAGCAGAGACCGCAATAACAATGGGGATCGTACTAGTTGCTTGTTTAGCGGCTTGAGTGGGCGGCGTGTCCACCGTGACGATGACATCCACATTGAGAGCGACGAGTTCAGCAGCGAGAGCAGGGAGACGGTCCGCTTGACCCTCCGCGTCTCGGTACTCGATGCTAATACTCTTTCCTTCGACCCATCCGAGGTCCCAGAGACCTTGTCGGAATGCATCTATAAGAGGGGAAACAGAGGCGCCGGAGGTTCGTGTTAAAAAGCCTATTCGAGGGGCCTTTCTCATTTCCTGCTGGGCAAATGAGATTTGTGGCAAGACGAACGCACCCGCGCCAAGCGCAAATAGTAGTTTGCGACGCGTGTTCATGTAATTTCTACCTTGAAAAAGATGATTGCGATCTCGGCCAAGATGGCTAGCCGATGTGCAGTACGCGCCTACTTGAACACGTCTACCGTAATGAACTCCGCCGGTTCACTACCGGTATTTTTAACCCAATGATTGCTATCCTTGCCCTCGGCAAGACCGTCGCCGGCGCGCAGAACCACCTCCGGCTTACCTTGTGGATGCGAAGTCAATGTGCCTTTGATAACATGAAGTACGGTTGGCCTATCTTTATGGCTGTGCATTCCAACAACGCCACCTGGTTCAAGTGTAAGCAGCCTCAACCTCAATTTACGTCCTCGGACTGAATCTATTTCCGAGTTGAGGTCAATTGAACGCAACTCAACCGCCTTTAACCCTTTATTCTCTGTTGGAGCTTGCTGGGAGATTGCTGCCTGAAGGCAAATCGCAGAGGCGACAAGCACGACTGATGATTTCAGAATGCCAAATCCCATATTGTTCACGCGGTTCCTCCTTCGGGAGTTTTGCAGACTCTACGCTTGTTATTTGCATGCCGGCGGCAACGGCTGGACGGTGCAAACCATTCATACGAAAACCCCGCCACGCAAACTTTATTCCTCGGAGGCCGCCCAAACCTCTCCTGCCATCGAGGCCATTGCGCCGCTCAAGCCAAGGCAAGCTGAATTCTTATGATTCTTAAGTCCGCAATTTGTCTGCTTGCGGCACATAGCGGACAATCCAGACCCGCGTTTGTCAGCTATTGGACAAAAACGGACAAAGGTGGATTTTGGCCCGCGATGATTTGTCCGTTGTTGACCCCAAAGCGGACGTCACTCTGGCTCGATGGCCTTACTGTGGCACCTCAATCTGATTAGCTTTGACTGAAAATTGGC
>Ga0209048_10006255_pt1 | contig 11174 bp, 13 predicted proteins | sample FrelakmetCRP12CR_FD_187146 | JGI IMG/M metagenome (GOLD analysis project Ga0209048, IMG submission 187146) | Freshwater lake sediment microbial communities from the University of Notre Dame, USA, for methane emissions studies - CRP12 CR (SPAdes)... | ecosystem: Environmental > Aquatic >... | reverse complement strand
ATTCTGTTGCATGAGATATTTTGTCGATAACAATACTCTTTTTATCCGCGGGACGTTTCGTGCCGCAAGCACGGGGATTGGTGGTGGCATCGAAACGATTTCAACGATTATCAATCACACGGTCCCTTCGGAGTGGAACCATGACGATCCAATAAAGGAGTTGGAACTCGTTGCCGCAAAAGCAGGTATATGGCGGGATTATTTCGGGTTACTCACCGCTGTGCCAATGCAGAACCTTTGTGTGCTGCAATATGACTTCGTGACCGTCTTCATTACGGCCGGGTTGACGCCCGGCAAAGAGACCCATGCAGACACGATCAACATCGTTGCATGCAGCAGCCAGGGTATGAGCGATGCAGCGCTGCTCGAGAGTATCATGATCGCGACCGAGGCAAAGGTGGAGGCTCTGCGGGCTGCGGGCAAAGGGATGAGCGGCACTCCTACGGATGCAGTTATCACCGCGTGCGAGGGAGAGTACGGCCATGAGTATGCCGGAACACTTACCGCAATCGGAAAACGGGTGTATTCTGCTGTTTTGTATGGCATCGGGGAGGCACTCGCACGGGACGATGGGACACTCCATCGCGACAGCCCGGGTTATTATATTTTCAGCCGGTTCAAAGGTGACCACTGGGTGGAGTGGACCCCAGAGAACTGCCAGTACTATCCATGTCACTTTGCAGGGCAGAGGTGTGATTTCTGCTACTGCCCTTTGTACCCGTGCGGGGACGAATCGCTTGGGCAGTGGGCAGAGAGCTCAAACGGGGGCAAGGTCTGGAACTGCAGCCAATGCACGCTGCTCCATGAATCCCGCATCGCCGAATACCTGAAGCGGTACCCCGAAGCATCCAAAGACGAACTCGTGCGTCTGCGGGATACCAAAAGGGAATCTACTTGATTATTTTCCATTTACTACTGGGCGATCTTAAAAGAACGTTGAGAACAGGAATTTCTCTTGCTCTTTATTCTCGGTCCCACCTGTAGTTGGAACAAAAAGAGGAATGTCAATTATTCTTTTATGCCGAGCGCCTTGACAAGCTCCGGAAGGGGGATGCCATGCGCTTCTGCAGCCTCGCGGATAGTCTCACCGCGGGCAATTGCACACCCGACACAGCCCATACCGAACTTGAACAGTGCTTCTGCTGCATCCGGTTTTGCCTTGAGAAGATCATAGATTGTACTGTCTGCTGTTAGTTCCATGTTCCATTATTCACCATGGAGTAACATAAACCTCACCATACCGCCATATTGCGACGGAACTTTTACTTTCGCCACGCACATTCCGTAACATTAAGACATGATAAGGATCGATGGATAACCGGAGATGTAGTAGTATGGATTTTTCCCAGACAGCAGAAAGAATCTCCTTGAAATTCAGCCAGAAAGGACAGAGCGTCGACACGAAAAAGATCGAGGCGAAATTGCGCCGGCTCATTGAAGAGTTCGGTGTCCAGCCCGCAGAAGCGGAACGAAGTGTGACCAATGAACTCGCAAAAGAGTTCAACCTCCCTGGCATCGGGACTGGTGGAGGGGGACGGGGAAAACCCGGTGAGAGAGAGAACCGGTCAATCGCCGATGTTGTCCCGGGCGAATGGGTGACCATCGAAGGCAAAGTGGTGGCAATCCTCTCACCGGTATCACCCTCCATTGCACAGAGCGGCATCATCGCGGATACCACCGGCGCGATCCGGTTCGTTGCATGGGCGAAGGCAAATGCCCCGGAGATGAGACAGGACGCATGGTACCGGATCGAGTCTGCCGTTATCGATGAGTTCAAAGGCGTTGCAAACCTGAAAATCCATTCAGGTACCTCAGTCAAACCAATTGTTGAAGATCGTGCCCTGATCCCGTCCATACTGAAGGTTGGCGAGTTAAAGCCCGGTATCGGCAGTGTCCGTGTGAAGGTAGTTCAGGAATGGGAGACGACCCACGAACGGATGCTCCAGTCAGGTACTGTGGGTGACGAATCCGGAACCATAAAATTTGTTATCTGGAAGGAGCCAGGCAAGGAGAGACTGAAGGTCGGAGCGGTCTATACCATTTTCTACGCACTGGTGGATGAATTCAACGCGAGGCTCTCGCTTAACCTCAGCACCGCGACATACATGCAGGACGAGGGCGACATCACCGTGAGCGGGGGTGATTCCGACGTGCGGGGTGCGGTTGTGCATATCGCGCCGGGTTCCGGTCTCATAAAGCGGTGTCCTGTGGAAGGATGCAATCGGGCGCTCTCACGCCAAAATTACTGTCCTGTTCACGAGATCCAGCCCGGGTTTGTGTATGACCTGCGCATCAAGGGGTGGCTGGACGATGGGGAAAAGACGTACAATATCCTTTTGCAGCGTGAGGTCGTTGAGTCGCTCACAGGCATCAATCTCGATGCGGCAAAGGAACTTGCAGAGAATAACCCGCTTGGCATGGATGAAGTCTTCCTGCGCATGCGTGACACAATTCTGGGGAGGTATATCATCTGCCGTGGCAGGGAGATCGACAACCGGCTGCTCGTCAGGACATGTGAACGGGTGAAAATGGATACCGGTGAACATACTGCACTCCTCAACCGTGCAGGCGGTGCCCCATGAGCAACGGTGGAACCCCGGCCCAAGGGAGGAAAGAAGGCGGGTTCGAGCGCGAACCTGCCCGGAGAGTATTTGCCGGTGAATTGCGCGAGTGCCGGCACCAGTTCCGGGAGGGCGATGATGAGAAGAGCCCCACCTTTGTCCTGCTGCCGACGGGCGAGCGAAGCAACCGCGTTTTTCTGGTCGGCACGCTTACCGAGAAGCAGCGGCAGGGGGAGCAGAACATCTTCTATCGCGGACGGGTGGTGGACCCGACCGGCACATTCTTTGTAATGGCGGGCAGTTACCAGCCGGAGGCGATGCAGCAGCTTGCAAAGATCGAAACACCCGCGTTTGTCGGGGTAGTCGGGAAACCTAACCTCTACCAGACACCGGATGGCGCGTACCTCGTATCAGTCAGAGTCGAATCAGTCACTATTGTCGACCGTGAGACACGTGACCTCTGGGTGCTGGATACGGCACGCGCAACCCTCGACCGGATTGACGTCATGGCTCAAGGTTCGACCCCTGATGCAGCCCGTGTTAAAGAGCATTACCCGTCTCTTGATCCCGCCATGTTCCGCAAAATGGTATACGAAGCGCTGGCGCAGATAAAAATATAATTTTACCCCACCAGTTTTTCTTCTTTTTTCAATTGTCGCAAGCCTTATAGTCCCCCGTGCATATCACTCTCCGATGCCTATGAATCAGAAACAGGTGAGTGAAATCGTAAAGAATCTCGACACTAAAGTGCTCAAGGATGCGGCTAAGAAATTGGGTTTAAAACTGGGGCGCTGCCCGACCAAGATGAGCATCGCAAAGATGCTTCCTGAAGAAACCCTGAAACAGCTGGCAAAAAAATAAGAGAGTGGCTATGAGGAACGGAGGGCGTCCCAGCGTTCCAGCACTTCGTTTCCCTCAATAAAGACAAGCCCGTGCTTTTTCGCGTAACGTTGTGCATCTTCCTTTGAGAGAGCAAGACCATTCTTGTCATCCAGCATTTCGCAGACAGTGATCGCAGGGGTTATGCCTGCCATCTCGGCAAGGGCGATCGAGAGTTCGGTCTGACCGCGACGCTGATCAAGAAGAGCATCGGCTGCCCTGAGAAGAGCGCAGTGGCCTGGTGTGCGGAAGACCTCGTGGAAATTTGATCCGCCCCCGTTCAGCGACTTTTTCACGTGGTCGGCGATTGCGGTTATCGTCAGGGCACGGTCACGATCGGTGATTCCCGTAAAAGTGCCGCGATGGTTAACCCAGATAGAGAATGACGAGTGGTTTTTCCGGTCGTACGGGATATCCCCCTCGCGCTCAGCAGCAACCATCGCACGCAGGACGTCACTGGCAAAAGGAAGGCCGAGACGTTGTGCAGCAACCGGGTGAACTGCGGTGCAGATTAGCCCACCGCCATCCCTGCGCATCTGGACGATGTGCCGGGGGGTGACGGCGTCAGACCGTATCGTAAAGTCCGTCTCCCTCTCGCGGTCATCGAAATCATAGAGCAGGATGAATTTGCCTTCCCGTAATGCGACCAGTGCTTCATCGATCACGAACCCACCTCTACTGTTACAGTATCGCTGTCCTCAACTCCCAGCTGTCTCCTCAGTGCAACCGGTGCAATAACCTCAATAATATCGTCGGGATAGTGCGTCCTGCCCGGGATCACGATAGCACAGGGGACGCTACCGATCCTGCAGGGAAGGCAGCGTGCATCGCCGAATGTCCGGCTGTCAGCAGAGAAACCCTTGATCCGGATCCAGTTGAGCACCTCAATTTTTTTCCGGATCGGAAGGCTTGAAGGAGACAGGCGGATGTTTAAGGTTCCGGGGTACGGCTCGAAACCAAGAAGGGAGCCAAACTGTTGCCGGTAGCCGGCAAGGCTCATGTAATACTTCCCTTCCCCAAGCCCGCTGATGACACTTCCAGTCATGGTATACACCCCGTTCCCCTCGGAAAAAATCCTGCAGTAATCCATATACTCCCGGTGCAGCTCCTCCTCACCCTGTTTTGTGAGATGGATATGCTGCCCTTCCGGGCTCATCGTCCGGCTGATCAACCCCTGGGATTCGAGCGCCTTGAGCCTGCGCGATGCTGTCTGGGGACTGGTATGGAGGGTATCCGCTATTGTCTGGGATGACACAAAAACCTGTCCCCTGCACCCCCCCATAAGTGCTATTGCCTTTAAGTATGAGAGATCCTCTGCTTCCAGCATGCTTATCAAAATTGGGATGCTTATTATTTATGAGTTGCCACTGGCGCATGTTCGTTTTGTGTCGAACTAATGTTCGTTAATTATTTAACAGACAGCATCCTTGTTATAGAGCATGAAATCCGGTATGCGAAGTCATCTTGCCGAAAAGATGGCGGGCGAGATCACGCTGGCGGACTCGCCGGGACTGGCGCTGAAAAAATGGAGAGTGAGCTTTGAGATCGCTCCCGGAGTCCTGTCAGAACGTCTCGGAGTCTCCCCCTCTGTTATCAGCGATTATGAGGGCGGGAGGAGGAAAAGCCCCGGCACCGCAATTGTCGGCAAGATTGTCGATGCAATTCTTGCAATTGATGAGGAAACCGGCGGCCGGCACATCCAGCAGTTTTCCTCCATGCTGTATACCGGCATGGACGACGATGTAATCTATGACATTCACGAGTACGCGTCGCCGGTGCCGCTCCAGCGCTTTGCCGATGCAATCGGGTGCTCGCTGCTGTGCGGATCGGTAGATCAAACAATTAACGGATACACTGCAATCAACAGCTTAAATGCAATCCTCCAGCTCTCGTCAAATGAGTTCAACCGGATCTACGGGTGGAGCACAGAGCGGTCGCTGATATTCACCAATGTCTCAACGGGCAAGTCCCCTATGGTAGCGATCCGGGTCACTCCCTTCAAACCACGGTGCGTTGTGCTCCAGGGTATTGACGCGGCAGATGTCCACCCGATTGTACCGAAAATGGCGGAGCGTGACCGGATCACGGTCATGTGTACTGGTATGGAGATCGAAAAAATCGTGAATACACTGAGGGAACAGGAATGGTAGGCATCATCACGTACGGGGTGTATATACCGAGATACCGTATTAAGGTCGAGGAGATCGCACGGGTCTGGGGTGCAAATGCTGCAGAAATCTCCGGTGGGCTCGGCGTGTTTGAAAAGTCAGTCCCGGACCTGGATGAGGACACAGCAACAATTGCCGTTGAAGCTGCCCGGCATGCACTTGCCCGCCGGAAAGTCGATCCTGAAGAGATAGGCGCGATCTACGTGGGGAGCGAATCGCACCCCTACGCGGTGAAACCGACTGCGTGTACCGTTGGCGAAGCGATCGGTGCAACACCGAACATGACTGCCGCTGACTATGAGTTTGCATGTAAAGCAGGAACCGCCGCCATCCAGACCTGTATGGGGCTGGTCAGCAGCCGAATGATCACCTACGGTCTGGCAATCGGCTCAGATATCGCACAGGGTGCACCGAGCGATGCACTGGAATATACTGCCGCTGCTGGAGGTGCCGCATTCCTCATCGGAAGGGACGACCCGATTGCCCTCATCCACCACACCTGCTCGTTCACCACCGACACACCGGATTTCTGGAGACGGGAAGGGCAGGACTATCCCCGCCACGGCGGGCGGTTCACTGGTGACCCCGGCTATTTTAAGCATGTCGAGGGGGCAAGCAGGCTGATGTTTGAGCAGATGAAAAAGACCGCAAAGGACTATGACTACGCGGTCTTCCACCAGCCGAACGCAAAATTCCCGCAGAAGGTGGCTAAGACACTCGAATTTTCCACCGAGCAGATCAAGCCAGGGCTTGTCGTACCGCACCTTGGCAACACCTACTCGGGAGCTTCTCCGATTGGGCTTGCCGCCACATTGGACATCGCAAAGCCCGGCGACCGGATCTTTGTCTGTTCGTTCGGATCCGGTGCGGGGAGCGATGCGTTCGATATCGAGGTGACCGATGCAATTGGAGGCGGGGCATTTGACCGTCATGCTGCCCCGTCTGTAGAGGCACTCTTGAAAAATCCCATATACCTCGATTATGCTAAGTATGCCAGACACAAGGGAAAGATCGTGATGCAGTCATGAGAGACGTTGCCGTTATCGGAGTCGGTTGCACCACATTTGGTGAGAAGTGGGGCAGTTCCTTCCGGGACCTATTCGTTGAAGCTGGAGCGCTCGCACTGGAAGATGCGCAGATGTCGGGTGAAAAGATTGATGCAATGTATGTGGGTAACATGAGCGCAGGCAGGTTCATCGAGCAGGAGCATATCGGAGCACTCATCGCTGACTACGCCGGGCTTGCCACGCGTCACATTCCGTCAACACGAGTGGAAGCGGCGTGTGCTTCCGGCGGACTTGCATTCCGGCAGGCAATTATTGCCGTAGCGAGCGGGATGGAGGATATCGTTGTCGCTGCAGGTGTCGAGAAGATGACCGATGTGGAACCCGGCGCCAGTACCGATGCCCTTACCGGGGCTGCGGACAGGGAATGGGAAGGTTTTATGGGGGCGACGTTTCCCGGGCTCTATGCAATGATTGCGACCGATTACATGCACCGGTACCCGCTCACCCGCGAGCAACTTGCACTGGTGGCAGTGAAAAACCACTACAACGGGGCGCGCAACCCCATCGCCCAGTTCCAGCAGGAGATTACGGTCGATACCGTGCTGAAGTCCACGATGGTTGCAGAACCGCTGCGCCTCTTTGACTGCTCACCGATTACAGACGGGGCAGCAGCGGTGATTGTTGCACCGCTCGAACGCGCCCGCGAGTTCACGGATACTCCCATCAAAGTGCTTGCAAGCGCTCAGGCAAGCGATACGATTACCCTGCATGACCGGCGTGACATCTCAACGCTGGACGCCACAATCGCGGCACGGGAACGTGCGTTTAAGATGGCAAGAGTCACCCATAAGGACATCGACCTTGTAGAAGTACATGACTGCTTCTCTATAGCCGAGATCTGCGCAATCGAGGACCTCGGGTTCTGCAAAAAAGGTGGGGCAGGGAAGTTCACCGCTGACGGCGAAACGGCCCTTGGCGGGAAGATCCCGGTCAACACGAGCGGTGGGCTCAAAGCCTGTGGGCACCCGGTCGGCGCGACCGGCATCAAGCAGGTCTTCGAGGTCGTCCAGCAGCTCCGCGGCGAGGCGGGGAAACGGCAGATTGACGGCGCAACAATCGGGATGACCCACAATGTCGGCGGCACCGGGGGAACTGTTGCAGTCCATATCATGGGGGTTCTTTAAATGACGGTTGCACGCTTCTGGCGAAAGATCCCCCAGCGGTATAACCTGTTGGGAACGAGGTGTGAGACCTGCGGAAAGCACTTCTTCCCGCCACGGTCGTTCTGCCCTGAATGCCGCAGGACTGGCAGGATTGTCGATTATAAATTTAAAGGTACAGGCACGATCGTCACGTACACCATCATTCATACGGCGAGCGAGCAGTTCGAACATCTGACCCCGTACGTCCTTGCTATTGTCCAGCTCGATGAGGGGCCGCGGATGACTGCCCAGATTGTCTGTAAGGCTGATGAAATAAAAATAGGCATGCAGGTGAAACGGGCATTCCGGCGGATTGCAGCGGACGGGGAGAGCGGTGTCATCCACTACGGGACAAAATTTATCCCCCTAGAATAACAGCACTCACTCTTTTTTTATAATATCATAGACTGCATGCCACTGGGAAGGAGAATATGAGCGGACATAGCGTTCACTCACCACATCTCCACCCAAGTGGCTGATGCTCTGCCGGTGTTCGCCTTCCTGCGAAACGAGTGCATAGAAGTGGATAATCCCGTTGCTACGAACAAGATCGAATGCAAGTGGTAGGAACTCAGCACCACTGACCGGCAGGTTCATGATGATCCGGTCGAACTGCCACGGGATTACTTCGGGAAGGTTCCGGACATCAGCAAGTACCGGAAGAACGGTGCGGGCGTGATTCTGCTCGATATTTTCAAGCATCAGCAAGATTGCCTCCGGGTTGATATCGGCTGCCACGACAAGCTCCGCACAGTCTGCGAGAGCAATGGCATACGGGCCGACACCGGCAAACATATCGAGAACGACTTCCTCGTGTCCGACAAGGGATGCGATTCGCTGGCGTTCTGTTGAGAGGCGTGTGGAGAAGTATGCAGCCGACAGGTCAATTGTATACCTGTGCCCGTACTCAATGCAATCCGTCCGCGTTGTGGGAGTACCGGCAAGCACTTCGAAGGTGCGGGTCCGGTATTCCCCTTCGACTTCGCTTGTTGCATACAGCACGGTATGCAAAGAGGGGCGCGAAGCAAGGATTTTTTCAGCTCCGTCCACATCATGATCCTGCATAACGGCAATACCACCGATGAGCTCGTGCCTTGGAAGTGCAAGCCGCTCTGGAAGGGGGTCGAATAAACAGCGCCCCGCCGCCTCCCGCCAGTTAAGAACAGGAAATAGGAGCGCCCCGCCTTCGCATCGTGGTCTGAGGGTCCGATCGAGCACTGCCTCACGAATAAGCGCCTGCCGCGTCTCCTCGCCTTTTCTGACAGGCACTCGCAGGCACCACTGTTCAATCTGCTCCAGATCACCAACCATCATGTAGCTATACGTGCTACCATTATTATGGCTGATGATGCCGGGCACCGTCCAACAGGAAAGGATGGTGATGTGGTACAGAACAAGCAATCTGAAACGGCGATTCAGACACGACTCAAAGATGGGTCATTAAAACTCTACGAACTCGAAAAAGAAGTCCCAGCCGTTGATGCGATCCGGATACGCCGCGAGTTCATCGAGTGCGAGACCGGAGCAAAACTCGACAATCTTGGCATCTTTTCCATTGATGTCGAGCGTGTTGTAAAAAGGAACTGCGAGAACATGATCGGCACAGTACAGGTCCCGGTGGGTATCGCAGGTCCGCTGCAAGTGAACGGAGAATTCGCCGCCGGCAGTTACTACCTCCCGCTTGCTACAACTGAGGGGGCGCTTGTCGCATCCGTGAACCGTGGCTGCAGCGCGATCACCAGAGCTGGAGGTGCAGAGGTGCGCATCCTCCACGACGGTATGACCCGTGCACCCGTCTTTGCTGCGCGGAGTATTGTACATGCAAAGCAGATGGTGGACTGGGTGACGGGACATATTGCTGAACTCCGTACCGCAGCAGAGAGCACCACATCGCATGGAAAGCTTATTGACATCTCGCCATTTGTCGCCGGTACAAGCGTCTTTTTCCGCATGAACTTCGATACCAAGGACGCGATGGGAATGAACATGGTAACCATCGCGAGCGCAAAAGCTGCAGAGCTGATCGCGCAGGAGACAGGTGCCCGCCTTGTAGCTCTATCAGGCAACATGTGCACTGATAAAAAACCTGCGGCCATCAACGGGATTATGGGCAGGGGCAGGAGTGTGGTTGCAGGAGTTGCGCTCTCGCATGACCTGATATCACAGGTTTTCAAGACTGATACCACCACACTTTTTGAAGTGAACTACCGCAAGAACCTTGTCGGATCTGCACGCGCAGGCGCTATGGGGTTCAACGCCCATGCGGCAAACGTGGTTACGGCAATGTTTATTGCATGCGGACAGGATGCAGCTCATTCCATTGATGGCAGCACATGCCTTACAACCGTCGACCCGTCCCCAACCGGAGCCTATGTCTCGGTCACCCTGCCATCGCTCCCTGTTGGGACCGTTGGAGGGGGCACAGGCATTGAAACCCAGCAGGAGTGTCTTAAGCTTCTCGGTGTCGCAGGCGGCGGCACACCGCCCGGCACCAATGCAAAGAGACTCGCCGAGATCATCGCCGCTGGCGTACTTGCAGGAGAACTATCACTTTTAGGTGCACTCGCGGCGCAGCACCTGGCGCGGGCACACCAGCAACTCGGGCGCGGTTAGAAACGGAACCACTTCATCATCACAGCCGCGTCATCACCGTTTGAGTAGTAGTGCGGAATCCGAAATACCTGGCGATAGCCGAGCCGGAGGTAGAACTGCTGTGCAGGTATGTTGGAAAACCGCACCTCGAGCTGGACACCCCCAGCCAGCTCCAGCGCGAACTGGTGCTCGATGCGGTTGACCAGCAGCCGTCCGATCCCCCGGTGCTGGTAGGGTACCGTCACACCGAGATTGCAGATGTGCCCGTATATGTTCTCTCCGGTATCTTCGAGTCCCCCGATAACAAAACCCACTACTCTCCCGTCATAGATCGCAACAAAATACGTGCTCGGGAAACAGGTGAGCGCTTCAAAAAATACCGCCTGCTCCCATGGATCAATGAAGAGTTCCTGCTCGATGGCGGCGATCGATGGGATATCAAGGGGTGTCGCCCTCCGGATCTGAGCCGGCTGGAATGATGCAATGTCACGGGAACGGATCATGGGGCTTTGCGTCCTAGATTATAAATGGCAGCTCTTGATGGTGCGGATGAACAGATATGGTTTGCGCCAACCGAAATCCTGCACCCCCAATTATCCAGATACAAGAGATGAGACTATTATGTGTTCACACCCAAATATGAGACCACAGAAAGTATCATGCCGGGTGTGATTGTTTTTTCATGGTGAGGGTTTATCCTTTTGCCGCGATCCGTCCTGACCGGAATACTGCCTCCGCAATCGCGGCGGCGCCGGTGACCGTGTC
>Ga0209048_10006254_pt1 | contig 11174 bp, 8 predicted proteins | sample FrelakmetCRP12CR_FD_187146 | JGI IMG/M metagenome (GOLD analysis project Ga0209048, IMG submission 187146) | Freshwater lake sediment microbial communities from the University of Notre Dame, USA, for methane emissions studies - CRP12 CR (SPAdes)... | ecosystem: Environmental > Aquatic >... | reverse complement strand
TCCTCGCCCCGCTCCTCCTCGCCACCCTTCTCGCTCCCGGCTGTGCCCGCGACCAGGGTCCGGAGGCGAGCTACCGGGCGCTCGCGAAGGCCGTCTCGGAGCGGGACGCCGACCTGGCCTGGTCGCTCCTCTCCTCCGGGAGCCAGCGCTGGCTCGAGGGGCAGGCGAAGAGGGCGGCGGCGGCCGCGCCCGGCGTGGTCGTCTCGAGCGGGCGCTCTCTCCTCATCGGCGACGCCGCGCTCGGCGTCCGGCCGCCCGCATCGGTGTCGCTCGCGTCCACGGAGGGGGATCGCGCCGTCCTGCGGGTGGAGCCGGCGAGCGGCGGGCCTCCGCGCGAGGTCCTCGTCGTCCGTGAGGCCGGCCGCTGGAAGGTGGAGCTGCCGCTCCCAAAGGCGCCGTAGACCCCCTCGCAGGAGCGCCGCGCTGCGGGGCGAGCGGGATGGACCGCCCCGTTTCGCGGTGTTATCTAACGACTCCCCCGAGACGACGAGCGAATCCGAATGAAGAACCTGTCCGCCGCCGAGATCCGCGAGGCCTTCCTCAAGTTCTTCGAGGAGCGCGGCCACCGCCGCGTGAAGAGCTCCTCGCTCGTCCCCGCCAACGACCCGACCCTCCTCTTCACCAACGCGGGGATGGTGCAGTTCAAGGACGTCTTCACCGGGCGGGAGAAGCGCGACTACCGGCGCGCCACCACCGCGCAGAAGTGCGTCCGCGCCGGCGGCAAGCACAACGACCTCGAGAACGTGGGATTCACCGCCCGCCACCACACCTTCTTCGAGATGATGGGGAACTTCTCCTTCGGCGACTACTTCAAGAAGGACGCCGTCGCCTGGGCCTGGGAGTTCGTCACGAGCCAGAGCTGGCTCGGGATCCCGAAGGAGCGGCTGGCCGCCACCGTCTTCGCCGGCGAGGGAAGCCTCCCGTGCGACGAGGAGGCGCTCGCCCTCTGGACGGCCGCGGGCGTGCCCCCGGAGCGAATCCACAAGCTCGGGGCGAAGGACAACTTCTGGGCCATGGGCGACACCGGCCCCTGCGGCCCCTGCAGCGAGATCCACTTCTTCCAGGGCGGCGACGTGCCCTGCGCGGAGGAGAAGGCGGGGAGGAAGTGCCTGGGCGTCGCCTGCGACTGCGACCGATGGCTCGAGATCTGGAACCTGGTCTTCATGCAGTTCGAGCGCGACCAGGCCGGGCAGCTGTTGCCGCTGCCCAAGCCCTCCATCGACACCGGCGCCGGGCTCGAGCGCATGGCCGCCGTCGTCCAGGGCAAGCGCTCCAACTACGACACCGACGTCTTCCAGAGCATCATCCGCGCCATCGAGGCCATCTCGGGAAAGAGGTACGGCCACGGCGAGGGGGAGGACGACGTCTCGATGCGGGTCATCGCCGACCACGCCCGCGCCACCACCTTCCTCGTCGGCGACGGGGTCCTGCCCTCGAACGAGGGGCGGGGCTACGTGCTGCGCCGGATCATGCGGCGCGCCATCCGCCACGGGAAGCGGCTCGGGCTCGAGAAGATCTTCCTCGCGCGGGTGGCGGAGGCGGTCATCTCCGAGATGGGCTCGGCCTACCCGGAGATCCGGGAGAACCGCGCCTTCGTCGTCAAGGTGGCGGAGCAGGAGGAGGAGGCCTTCCGCCGCACGCTCGACAAGGGGCTCGCCATCCTCGAGGAGCAGATCCGGCACCTCACCGGGCGCGGCGAGCGGGTCATCCCCGGGCGGGTGGCCTTCCAGCTCTACGACACCTTCGGCTTCCCCATGGACCTCACCCGCGTCATCGCCGCCGAGAACGAGGTGGGCGTCGACGAGAAGGGGTTCGAGGACGCCATGGCCGAGCAGCGGGCCCGCTCGGAGTGGAAGGGCTCCGGGGAGGAGGCGGTGGGGGACATCCACCGGCAGATCGCGAACGAGGTCGGCGAGGTCCGCTTCAAGGGCTACGAGACCACCCGGGCGCGCGCGGCGGTGAAGGCGCTCATCGTGAACGGCCAGCGGGCGGACTCCGCGAAGAAGGGCGACCGCATCGAGGTGGTGGTGGGAGAGACCCCCTTCTACGGGGAGTCGGGCGGCCAGGTGGGCGACGCGGGCTCGATCTCCTCGCCCCGGGGGCGGGTGACGGTGCAGGACGCCCAGCGCCCGGTGCCGGGCCTGGTGGTGCACCGGGGCGAGGTGGCGGAGGGGGAGATCGCGCTCGGCGACGAGGTGGAGCTCAAGGTCGACGACGACCGGCGCGACCTGATCCGCGCCCACCACTCGGCGACGCACCTCCTCCACCTGGCGCTCCGCGAGAGGCTCGGCGACCACGTGAAGCAGGCAGGGTCGGTGGTGGCCCCCGACCACCTGCGCTTCGACTTCTCCCACTTCCAGCCGCTCTCCGACGAGGAGGTGCGGGACGTGGAACGCAGGGTGAACGAGCTCGTGCGCAGGAACGACGAGGCGACGACGGCGGTCCTGCCGATCGACGCCGCCCGGCAGAGCGGCGCCATGATGATCTTCGGCGAGAAGTACGGCGACAACGTCCGGGTGGTGTCCATCGGCCCCTCCAAGGAGCTCTGCGGCGGCACCCACGTGCGCCGCAGCGGCGACATCCAGTTCTTCAAGATCGCGAGCGAGGAGAGCATCGCCGCCGGCGTGCGCCGCATCGTGGCCAGCACCGGCCCCAGGGCGGTCGAGCTCGCCCAGCGCACCGAGGGGGAGCTCCGCCAGGCGGCTTCCCTCTTGCGCTCCGGCCCCTTCGAGGTGGCGCAGAAGGTCGAGGCGCTCCAGAAGCGGGTGAAGGACGTGGAGCGGCAGCTCGAGGAGGCGAAGGGGCAGATGGCGACGGCGCGCTCCGGCGACCTCGCCGAGAAGGCGCGCGAGGTGAACGGGGTGAAGCTCCTCGTCGAGCGGGTGGAGGGCGACGGGAAGGCGCTGCGCGAGCTCGCGGACAAGCTGCGCGACAAGCTCGGGCGCGGCGTGGTGGCGCTCGCCAGCGAGCAGGACGGCAAGGCGGTGCTGCTCGTGGCGGTGACGAAGGACCTCACCGGGCTCGTGAAGGCCGGCGACCTGGTGAGGGAGGCGGCGAAGCTCATCGGCGGGTCGGGCGGCGGCAAGCCCGACATGGCGCAGGCTGGCGGGCCCGACGCCGCCGGCATCGACCGGGCCCTCGCCCGGGTGCGGGACCTCGTCACCGCCGCCACCACCTGATCCCGGATCTCTCCTGCCCGCGGCTGTCAAGTCCCGGAGCGGGTTGACCGCGCGCGAACCGTTGACCGGGCCGCCGGAGCCCACCTACCATGGGCGTCGCAGGAGGTTTGCCCTGGTGCGCTTGGAGCGCGGTGGGGAGCTCGGTTCCCCGGTCATCGACCTGACGCTGGCGCGGGACGAGCGCCGGCTGCTCGACTGTCAGCGCCGCAGCCGCCAGGTGCTCGACGTGAACAAGCGCGCGCTCGCCCGCCTCTTCCAGAGCGGCCTCATCTACTCGCGCGCGGGAGCGCGGCTGGCGCGCGAGCTGCTCTCCACCCACCAGCGCCTGCTCAAGGTGGGCGATCTCCTCGCCCGCCTCGACGAGCTCGAGGGCGCGGATCCGGAGGAGGCGGAGGCGGTCTACCGCGAGGTCCAGGCCCTGCTCGCCAAGACCGCCGAGCTCTCGGCCCGCTCGGACCTGATCCTCGCCCGGCGCTAGCTCAAGGCGTCATCGCGTCCCCGCCCGTCCGCTCGAGCTTCTCGAGGAGCGCCGTGAAGCGCGGCTCCTGGCGAAGGTTCGCGAACGCGGAATTCAAGGCGAGCGGGGAGCACCACGGCATGACCGCGACGAAGCCTCCGTCGTGCTGTCGGTATGCTCGCTCGAGCCAGGCGAGCGCCTGCTCCCTGTCGCCCGCTTGGGCGTGGAACTCGGCGACCTGGTAGGCCGCGAAGTAGCCGTACCTCCGCGACAGCTCGTCGATGATCCTGCGGGCCTCGTCCTCGTGGCCGAGCGCCCGGCTCGCCGACGCCCCGATGATGAGCGAGGCGGCGTGCAAGGGGTTCACGTCCTCCTTCGGGACGGATGTCTCCTGGCCGGCCTTGTCCGCGAGACGCCTCGCGATCGCGATCGCCTCGGCTGGCTGACCCTCGCGCAGGGCCGCGTAGGCCTGCGCGAAGAGGACGCTCTCCGACGTCGGGTCGCTCTGCGTGGCGCGATCGAGCGCCTCGCGAGCCAGCGTCTTCTCGCCGGCGGCGACGTAGCTCATGTGGAGCCGGACCCAGGCGGCCATGTCGAGGGGGTCGAGCTCGACGGCCCGGCGCCCCGCGCGAATGGCGTCGGCGACCCGGCCCCGTGCGGCGAGAAGCCACGCCATGGCGGCATTGGCGGAGACGTCGCGGGGGTTGAGCTCCAGGGCGCGCTTCGCGTCGCCGTCGGCTCCCTTCCAGTCCCAGCGGATCTGGAGCCGCAGCACGGCGCGACGCGCCCAGGTGTCGGCGATCTCGGGCGAGAGCTCCACGCCCCGATCGGCGGCGGCGAAGGCCCGGCGCTGCAGGCCCGGCATGTCCTCCGCGGTCGCCCAGTCGCTGAGCAGCGCCAGGGCCATCGCGAGCTCGCTAAAGGCAAGTCCGTACCCGGGGTCGAGGGCGATGGCCCTCTCGAACTCGGCGCGCGCGTGCTGCGTTCCCGGGAAACCGTAGTGGGCGAGCAGGTCCTTGCCGCGCAGGTAGTGCTCGTACGCCTCTGGACTCGACGTCTGCCGGGCGCTCACCGACGGCGTCCTGCCCGGGAGGAGCTTGACCTCCAGCCCGGCCACCACGGCCCGCGCGATCTCGTCCTGGACGGCGAAGATGTCACCCACATCCCGGTCGAACGTCTTCGACCAGAGGTGGAACCCGTCGGCGACCTTGACGAGCTGGGCCGTCACGCGGATGTGATTGCCCGACTTCCGCACGCTGCCCTCCAGGACCGCCGCCACGCCCAGCTTCTGGCCGATCTTCCGGAGATCCTCTCCCTTGCCCCTGAACGAGAAGGAGGACGTGCGCCCCGTCACGCTCAGGCCGTCCACCTGGGCCAGGGCGTTCAGGATCTCCTCGGCGAGCCCGTCCGCGAGGTACTCCTGGTCCTTTCGCTCGCTCATGTCCGCGAACGGGAGGACCGCGATGGAGGCCGGCGCAGGCGAGGGCGACTCGCCGCGGCCGGCGGGGCTCGTGGGCGGCTCGCCCGAGGGCCGAAGGAGGAAGTAGGCGAGTCCCGGTGCCGCGGCCAGGAGCCCGAGGGCCACGAGGAGCAGGGCGAGCCGTGCGCCGGAGAGCGGAGACCCGCCGGCGGCCGGGTCCGCTCGACCGGTTCGCGTGACTCCGTGGGAAGTGATGTCGAAGGCCCACGCGAGCAGTGCCGTCGCGGGAAAGCCCGCGGCGAGAAGGGACACGACGGCGGTGAGCGTCCATTCCGGGAGGTGGTACGCGTGCAGGACGGGCTCCACCACCTGCAGGACGGCGAAGGAGAGAACGCCCCAGGCTGCCAGCGCGCGAAAGACGCGCCGGCGCCGCAGCTCCGAGACGAGCCCCTCGAGCCGGCCCATTCAGGCCCCTCCCGTCTCGCCCAGCGCGACCAGGGGCGCGAGGTCGGCCCGCAGGCGGCCGTCGGGAACGAGGAGGCCGCTCGACCACCCCGGTGGCCGAGGACGCCGGTTCCGCTCGATGCGGCTTTGCGACGACCCCACTCGCCATGAGTAGCACGGGTCAGATCGTGGGGCTAAGCGGCCGAGGCCATCGTCCTGTCGGGGTTCACCGGCATCCCCCTCGCCCCTCCGCGCGGGCCTTCAGGGCGGTGAGCGAGCCGTCAAGGGCGGCGTCGATCCTCGCCTTCGACCTGGACATGCCCGCGCCGTGGCGTCCGCGCCACGCGGACCCCGCCTCGGCTCCCCGGCGGCAGCCGCGGGATTGGAGATTGGCTCGGGCTCGACCTGGCGCCCTCACCGCCTCCCGGCAGGCTTCCACGGGCTAGACGACATTTCCGGGATCGGCTCTCAGGGCGCCCGCGGCCCTTCCTCGAGGATCACGGCCCGCGGGAAGTTGCCGTAGTTCTCGAGGCACTCCCGGGAGGTGCCCCGCAGCCAGACGCCGACCGTGTGCTGCCCGGGGCCCACGTGGCTGAAGAGCGCCGCGACCGTCACCGGGGCCGAGCCGCCGCTGGAGTTCGGCGGCACGTAGACCACCGCCCGCCCCCCGCCGCCGTCCTTCTCCTGGTCCGGCTTGCCGTCGACCCGGATCTGGAAGTCGCAGAAGGTCCCCGGCTCGCCCATCGCGTCGATGTGCGTGTTCCAGGTGAGAAGGAGCCCGGTGGTGGCGGCGGACTTGGCGAAGGCCCCGATGTCCCGGAGGTGGGAGTAGCTCGACGCCACCGAGGTGCTGGAGGCGCCGTCCGAGTACTCGAGCCGCTTGCGGGTGGTGACGGACTCGGAGACCTTCCCCTCGAGCGCCGAGATGCGGGCCTCGGTGGCGGCGCGGTGCTCCTCGGTGGCGGCCTGGACCGTGCCGATCTGGCTCTGCTGCAGCATGGCCGCGCCCTGCAGCGCCGTCTGGCCCCCCTCCACCTGCTTCACGCGCTGGGAGAGCTCCCTGAGCGCCGACTCCACGTCCCGGGCGCTCAGGTCCGTCCCCTCGTTCTCGAAGGTCAGGTTCGAGGCCCGGCGGGGCTGCGAGGCGAGGAACCACGCGGCCGCTGGGACCGCGACGAGCCCCAAAACGCCCAAGGACGTGATGACGAGCGCCTTCGCCTTCATCGATTCTCCGGAGGGGCCGATGAGACCACGGGACCCGGGCCGAAGTCGAGCCTCGGGGTGGCGCCGCTCCACCCCGGGGATATCATCCCCGGCGTGCCGCACGACCGCTCCGCCGCCTGGGCCCTCCTCGCCGAGTACACGAAGTCGCAGCCGCTCCGCCGCCACGCCCTCTCGGTGGAGGCGACGATGCGGGAGCTCGGCCGCAGCCGCGGCGTCGCCGGCGCGGACGAGCTTTCGACCTGGGGAGTCGTGGGTCTGCTCCACGACTTCGACTACGAGCGCTTCCCCACCGAGGCGGACCACGTCTGGCGCGGCATGGAGATCCTCCGGGAGCGGGGCTGGCCGGACGACGTGGTGCGGGCGGTCGGCGCCCACGCCTTCTACACCGGCATCGAGCGGGTGGCTCCGGTCGAGAAGGCGATCCTGGCGGCCGACGAGCTCTCCGGATTCGTGGGCGCCTGCGCGCTCGTGCGACCTTCGAAGCGGGTGGCGGACGTGCCGGTCGCGTCGGTGCTGAAGCGCATGAAGGAGAAGGCCTTCGCCCGCTCGGTGGACCGCAGCTACATCCTCCGGGGTGCGGAGGAGTGGGGGCTGCCGCTCCCGGACCTGGTGGCGCTCGTGCTCCGCTCCCAGGTCGCGATCGCCGAGGCGCTCGGGCTCGCCGGGGCGCCGGCTCCCGACCTCCCCGACGACCCGGTCCCGCCCCCGCCGCCCGCCCCGTAGCGGGCCGTCACGGGCACCCCCCGGGTCGGGGGCCAGCCGCGCTTCCTCGCTTCCTTCCGGGGCGCCCCGAATCGATTGCGCCGGGGCGGGAACGGCCCTAATCCTCCGCGGTCGGGCGGAGCACCCGAGGTGCGAAACGTCACTCGCAGTCGAGCGGGAGCGGGAATGAGAGCATCGGTCGTCGCGGCGGCCTTCCTCTGCCTCGGAGCCTCGGGCAGCGCGCTCGCGGACGAGAAGGAGAAGCCCCCCCAGCCCCCGGCGCAGGCCGGCGACAGGGCGAAGGAGCCGCCCAAGGAGGCGCCCGCCCCGCGGCAGGAGGAGCAGCGGGCACAACCGGAGCCGGGCCGCCCGCTCAAGTGGGACATGACCGAGGTCCCGCCCGTCGTCACGCACCACCAGCTCCAGAGCGGAGGAAGGGCGCTTCCGTACACGGCCACGGCGGGCCGGATGCCCATCAAGGACGCGGCCGGCAACATCGAGGCCGAGATGTTCTTCGTCGCCTACACCCTCGACGGCAAGGCGCCCGGGACCCGGCCGCTCACCTTCGCCTTCAACGGGGGGCCGGGTTCGGCCTCCCTCTGGCTGCACATGGGCGCGCTCGGCCCCCGCAAGGTCGTCCTGGCGAAGGAGGGGTTCATGCCCTCCTCGCCCTACCGCCTGACCGACAACCCCGACAGCCCGCTCGAGAAGACGGACCTGGTGCTCGTCGACGCCATCGGCACCGGCTTCAGCCGCCCCGCCGACCTGGAGAAGGGGAAGAAGTTCTGGGGCGTGAAGGGGGACATCGAGGCCTTCGCCGAGTTCGTGCGCATGTACCTCGTCCGCTACGAGCGCTGGTCCTCGCCCCTCTACATCCTCGGCGAGAGCTACGGGACGACCCGGGCGGCGGGGATCGCCGGGTACCTGAGCGACCTCGGCATCTCGTTCAACGGGATCACGCTCCTCTCGATGGTGATCGACTTCCAGACCCTCGAGATCACGAAGCGCAACGACCTCGCCGCCGTGCTCACGCTCCCGAGCTACACCATGATCGCGGCCTACCACCACAAGCTCGCGCCGGAGCTCTCGCAGGACCTCGGAAAGACGCGCGCGGAGGTCGAGCGCTGGGCGCTCACCGACTACGCGCTCGCGCTCGCCAAGGGCGACGCGCTCACCGCCGAGGAGCGGCACGCGGTGATCGACCGGCTGGCCCGCTACACCGGGCTCCGGAAGGAGACCATCGACCTCGCCAACCTGCGGGTGGACGTGAACCTGTTCACCCACTACCTGCTCGCGGGAGAGAAGCTCCGGGTGGGGCGGCTCGACGGCCGCTACGCCGGGCCCGATCCGGGGGGCTTCTTCGACGGCGACTTCTACGACCCGGCCCACGCGTCGACGCTGCCGCCCTTCGCCTCGGTCTTCAACGACTACGTGCGGCGCGAGCTCGGCTACAAGGTCGACATGCCCTACTACGTCTACGCGGGCCTGGTGTTCGGGCCGAACTGGAGGGAGTGGTGGAACAAGTGGGAGTGGGGCCCGGCGAGCGAGGGGTTCCCCGACACGGCGAGCGCGCTCCGGGCGGCGATGGTGAAGGACCCCTACCTGAAGGTCCAGGTCCTGGAGGGCTACTACGACCTCGCCACCCCCTACTTCGCCGCCGACTACACCATGAACCACCTCGACCTCGCGCCGGGGTACCGCAAGAACATCTCCTTCGCCACCTACGACGCGGGCCACATGATGTACGTGCGCGAGCCCGACCTGGTGAAGATGCGGAAGGACCTCTTCGACTTCATCGAGAGGACCCTTCCCCGGCAGTGAGCCTCGCGTAGGTGAGGGTGTGGTGGGTGAGCGGGCGCGCGCCTGCGAGGCACTCCGCCACGCCGTAGACGAGGCGCCCTCCGAGACGGAGCACGCGGGCGCGGCAGACGAAGCCCTCTCTCCGGGCGCTCCCCAGGAAGGCCGTGGTCATCGAGCTCGTGACGGAGGCGTCGGCGAGTCCGAGCCGGGTCTTCACCGCGAACCAGAAGGCCACGTCGGCGGCGTGCATGAAGAGCGGGCCGGAGACGATCCCGCCGGGCCGGTCGTGGGCGGGCTGGTACGGGACGGCGAGCGTGCACTCGCCTTCCCCGATCCACTCGACCCTCGCCCCGAGCCTGCGGGTGAACTCGTTCTCGGAGAGGAGCCGGTCGAGCTCGGCGACGGAGACGGGCAGCATGCCCTCGACTCTACGCCAGGATGCGGGCGGCGATGAACGGGCTCCCCGCTCGAGGCGACCCTCCGCGGGTGCTCCCGCGGGCGGGCCGGCTTTCCAAAGCGCCGGGCCCGGCGTCCGACCAGAGAGGGGTCGGTCGGGGCCGGGCCCGGCCTCGTCCAGCCAGTCGCGCTCTAGTCCTTCGGCTGCCCTCCGCGCCGGAGGAACGCCGGGATGTCGTACTGGTCCTCGTCGAGCTGCTTGAAGGGGCCGAGCTCCCGGGCGCGGGCCGGGGCCGCCCGGGTGCGCGGAGCGGAGGCTTCCGCGGGGGCGCGCGCCGGGGTGGGAGCGAGCTTCGGCTCCGCCCGGACCGCCTGTGGGAGGGGAGGCGGGGCGATGCGAGGCGCGGCCACGGCCGGCAGCGACACCTGCTTGGGCGTGACGGAGCGGATCGGGACGTCCTTCGGGGAGAAGCCGGTCGCGATGACCGTGATCTTCACCTCGTCCTCCATGCGCTCGTCGACGACCGACCCGAAGATGATGTTCGCCTCGGGGTCGGCGGCGGCCTGCGCCATGGTGACCGCCTCGTTCACCTCGTGGAGCGTGAGCGAGGAGCCGCCGGTGATGTTCACGAGGAGCCCGGTGGCGCCGTCGAGCGTGACGTCCTCGAGGAGCGGCGAGCTGATCGCGCCCTGCATGGCCTCGACCGCGCGGTTCGAGCCGGAGCTCCGCCCGGTCCCCATGAGCGCCATCCCCTGCTCGGCCATGATGGTGCGGACGTCGGCGAAGTCGACGTTGACGAGGCCGTGGACGGTGATGAGATCGCTGATGCCCTGGACGGCGTGGAGCAGCACCTCGTCGGCGCGCTTGAAGGCCTCGGCAAGCGACATGTTCTCGCCCGCCACCGAGAGCAGCCTCTGGTTGGGGATGACGATGAGCGTGTCGACCGCCTGGCGCAGCTCGGCGATGCCCGCCTCGGCCTGCTTGCGGCGCCGGTTGCCCTCGAACAGGAAGGGCTTCGTGACGACGCCCACGGTGAGCGCGCCGGTGGACTTGGCGATGTCGGCGATGATGGGAGCCCCGCCGGTGCCGGTGCCGCCGCCCATCCCGGCGGTGACGAACACCATGTCGGTGCCGGCGAGCGCGTCGACGATCGCGTCCTTCACCTCCAGCGCGGCCTCGCGCCCCCGCTCGGGGTTCGCCCCCGCCCCGAGCCCGCGGGAGACGCTCTTGCCGAGCTGGAGCTTCACGTGGGCCCGGTTGGCGTTTAGCGCCTGCACGTCGGTGTTGGCCGCGATGAACTCCACGCCCTCGAGGTGCCCGGCCACCATGGTGTTGATGGCGTTTCCGCCTCCTCCACCCACGCCGATCACCTTGATCTTCGCCGCCGGCTCCCGGTTCTCGTATTCGATCATGATGGTCTCTCCGGGGCTAGAAGATCTCGCCCAGCCATTCCTTCATGCGGTTCTTGACCTTGCGGTAGACGTTCTCCTCGCGGATCTTGAAGTACGGCCCGCCCTCGCCCTGCTGCGCGCCGTAGATGACGAGCCCCAC
>Ga0209048_10006253_pt1 | contig 11174 bp, 8 predicted proteins | sample FrelakmetCRP12CR_FD_187146 | JGI IMG/M metagenome (GOLD analysis project Ga0209048, IMG submission 187146) | Freshwater lake sediment microbial communities from the University of Notre Dame, USA, for methane emissions studies - CRP12 CR (SPAdes)... | ecosystem: Environmental > Aquatic >... | reverse complement strand
AGCACGATGAACCGGTCGCTGGCCGGCAGCTTATCCTTCAGTGCGGCCTGGCGGGGACCGAGCAAGACCAGGGCGACCAGGGAATGGCCATCCTCCTGAGATTTCTCATGCATGTCGATGAGCGCCTCGAAGGCCTCGGGCCCGAGCCCGTCGGCATCGAAGATCACGGCGTCAGTGGGCGATTCCCGGTACCGTTCGGCCGCGCGCTCGGCGTCGCCCACCAGCAGGACGCGGTAGCCCATGCGCGTCAGGTTCTTCCGCAGCGCATCCTGGATCTCGGCCCGGGCCTCGACGCAGAGGACATTCCTGGTGGCCAGCGCCTTGATCTCATGCTGGCCGGGGTCGAAGATCTCCCCGCGTTCCTCGGTGAGCAGCTCGTTGGCGGTTGGTTCAACCTCCGCCTCCCACACGGACTCCTGGGGGCTCTCGTACTTGCGGGCGAAGGCTCGCGCCTCGGCGACCGCGGGATCGACCGAGGTCTGGTATTCCTCGAGATCGGCCACGACATCGCGCATGTTCTGATAGCGGGCCTTCAGCTCCATCTTCATCATCTTCTCGATGATCCGGGCCAGCGGCTCCTCGGGACCGTGGCGGTGCTCGCTGATCGGTTTGATGACGCCGAACGAGCGCTTGAGCATTTTCTTGAGGGGGTCCTTGCTCTCGGAGTCCTCGAGGGGAACCTGACCGGTCAGCATGTGGTAAAACACGCAGCCGAGAAAGTAGATGTCGGACCGGGGATCTCCCTTGGAGCTCCCGCAAGTTCGCTCCAGGGCCGAGTAATCGACCGTGCGCTGGCTGAGCATTCCGTGCCGCGAGTCGTCGCCCTCGATGGCGGCCAGGCCGAAATCGACGAGCTTGGCCACCCCCGAGTTGGAGATCAGGATGTTCGTCGCCTTGAGGTCGCGGTGGGTCACGCCCTGGTCGTGCGAGTATTGAAGGCCGCGGGCCAGCCCGAGCAAGAGCGGCAGGGCATCCTTGTCCTTGAGCCGGACCCGAAGCTTGAGGAACTCGCGCAGATTCATCCCTTCAACATATTCCATGATCATGAAGTGACGGTTGTCCTGCTGTCCCTGGTCTTCGAGCTGAACGATGTTGGGATGCCGCAGCCTCATCCCGGCCTCGGCTTCCTTGTGGAACCGCATCACCGCATCGGGAATGGAGACATAGCGCTGCCGCAAGACCTTGACCGCCGCCGGCGTGCCGGTCTCGTTATGCCGCCCCCGGTAGACACGGGCGAACGTCCCTTCGGCCAGGTAGAAAAGGGCCCGGTAGTTGCCGAAGAAGAAGCTCGAAGGGTCGCCCTTCTCGAGACGTTCGAGCTGCCAGCTTGTCAGCCATCCCTTGCGCATCAGCACCCGGATCAAGGCCTCTCCGGAGCCGTCCTCGGCCTCGGCCCGGGCCTCGCGATACTGCTCGCGCGAGATCAGCCCAATCAGCGTCAGTTGATCAACCAGTGATTCGATATCAAGTTCGGGCATGGCGAGCACATCCTGACCCACGAGGACCGAGGAAAGGCCGGACGGTCGGGCGCCTGGTGATGGCGCGAATCCCCAGTCATGACACAACTCTTGCTATCTTACCGAATCTAATGCCTCATGAAACCACCGCCCCGCCTCACGTTCGTCTCCGGAAACACCGTCGCCCCCTGACTCTCCGGCTCGGGACCTGCCGACCGTCCGAGGCAGGAGGGGTTGTGAGCGTGCCCAGGGAATGAGCCGGGCACAGCATGAGAGGGGACCAGATCGACCAAGAGCGGCTGCACGAAATGCGAAAATCTTGCCAGAAAAATTTATGTGTGACACGCATGGTGTCACCGACGAGAGTTACGTTGCTCTACGTAGGGCCAATCAAGGCGACGACCCGACCGCTCGAACTTCGAGCCATGAGCAGACCGAAGGGCGCTGCCTTCAGGCCGCAGGATGAGATCCTCTCCAAGGGCAAGCCAGACCGGGGCCATCTCGGCTCCAGAGCAGGCGAAATCAGGAGTGACAGGGGATGTACCAGGCAACAGGACAGGCTGAATCCGCTCCCAACGCAAATGGATCCCTGGGCTCGTGCCCGGAATGGACCAATCGACGCGCCAGCGAGCAAGCAACCCGCGCCGCCAAAGCCCGGCAGACCAGCGGGCGACGCCGATTCGTGGACCCCTCAACGTGCGAGCGCGATTACTCCCAGGCCGAACTGGAGTTCATGCTCGCCATGAATGAATACAAGCACAAGAGCGGGCGGATGTTTCCTACCTGGAGCGAAGTCCTCGAGGTCCTCCGCGAGCTGGGTTACGAGAAGATCCCGGCCGCCGGCGCGACGGGCTGAAGACACGCAGTCCCACCTGTACAGACCGAACCGGTCATCACCGCCACATGGCCACGCTTGGAGCGCACCAAAGCCGTTGTGCCTTGGTTTCGACATCGAGCGAGAACAACCCGATCCCCGTGTTGCCACGCATCGTCATCCCCGTTCATGCGTCCTTGCACTGGCCTCGGCGCACCGCCTCGTCCCGTTGACAGCCACGGCGAAACTCCCTATCGTGGGCTTGCTTCGTCGCTTACCAATCGCTTTGAGCCAAGCAGCGTGTCGCGTCGATCGCGGTCGGTCCGAGCTGTTTGGGAAATGGAGCTCATTTCTCCATTTTGCCCGACCTGGAGAGGAAAACCGCGGCATCGTGCCGGTGTTTGATTGGCTGCCCCCCGCGAAAAGACCCCATGACTGTACGCACCCGGTTTGCTCCCAGTCCGACCGGCTTTCTACACATCGGCGGAGTGAGGACAGCCCTATTCAACTGGCTGCTGGCCCGGCATCACGGCGGCAAGTTTCTGCTCCGGATCGATGACACCGATCAGGGCCGGCACGTGGAGGATGCCGTCAAGCGGATCCTCGACGGTTTTCGGTGGATCGGCATCGACTGGGACGAGGGTCCGGAAGTGGGTGGTCCGCATGGCCCTTACTTTCAGTCTCAGCGAACCACGCACTACCAGGCGGCGGTGCGGCAGTTGATCGCCTCCGGTCATGTCTACCGCGACTACAGCGAGGAGAGTGAACGCGCGGCGGAAAAGGCGGCCGCGGAGCGGGCCAAGCGGGCTTATCGGTTCCGTCGCCTGCCGCTTTCTCCGGATCAACTCGCACGCTACGAGAGCGAAGGCCGCCCATACGCTTGGCGCTTTGCCGTGCAACCGGGCCGAACCCTGGTGGTTCACGACCTCATCAAGGGAGACGTGACCTTCTCGACCGATGAGATCGGCGATTTCGTGGTCGTGCGCCCCGATGGTTCGCCGCTCTACAACTTCGCCAGTGTTGTCGATGACCTCGCGATGGGGATCACTCACGTGGTTCGGGCGGAGGAGCACCTCTCCAACACGTTCCCCCAGCTTCTGGTTTTCGAAGCCCTGGGCTCTGCCCTGCCGGCTTTCGCCCACGTGCCTTACGTGGCCGAACCGGGGTCCAAGGCCAAGATGTCCAAGCGGAAGATCAAGGAATATGAAGATCTGGGAGTGCTCGTTTACCTGCACCAGTATATCGAGCGCGGCTATCTGCCTGACGCCCTGCTCAATTACCTGGCCCGGCTGGGCTGGAGCTATGACGCCACCCAGGAGATCTTCGCCCGCGCGGAGCTGATCGAGAAGTTCACGCTCGATCGGGTGAACAGCTCGCCAGCCAGCCACGATCAGGACAAGCTCTTCTGGATCGAGGGCGAGTGGATGAAGGCCCTCCCCCTGGACCGAAAGATCGCCGGTTCTCTGCCCTACCTCCAAAAGGAAGGACTGGTCGCCGAGCCCGCCCTGGATGCCGATCGCGCCCGGATCGAGGCGGTGGTACTGGCGCTGGGCGACCGGCTCAAGGTCTTCTCGGATATCCTCAAGCTGGGCCGGTTCTTCTTCACCAAAGAGCTGGCCCACGACCCCGACGCCGTGAAGAAACGACTGCGCAAGGACACCGTGCCGGCGATGCTGGCCGAGCTCGATACGGTCCTCACCGAGGTCGAGCCCTACGACCTGGCGACACTCGAGAAGGTCATCCACGAGTATGCGGAGCGTTCCGGGCGTAAGATAGGCGACGTGGTCAATCCGCTCCGGGTCGCCACGACCGGTCAGGGGGTTGGCCCGGGGCTTTACGACTGCCTGTTCATCCTGGGCCGGGAAACGTGCCGGGCCCGGATCGCACAGACCCTCGCCATGCTCGGAGCGGAAGCCACCACGGCCTGACCAATGCGCTTGACGACCGATCCCCTCGCCGCAGTGATCTCTCCCTGGCAGCACGTTCGGCGGCCGGCCAGCCCCCCGCGCGCGGTCGCGGAGCAACCAGCACGACCAAGAGGATGACTCGATGCGCATCTTTGTCAGCGGTTCGATCGCCTACGACTATATCATGGTCTTCCCGGGACGGTTCCGCGATCACATTCTGCCGGACAGGATGCACGTCCTGAGCGTGTCGTTCCTGGTCGATTCGCTGCAGCGACGACGGGGCGGGACCGCGGCCAACATCGCCTACAACCTCGCACTCCTGGGCGAGCGTCCGGTGGTCGTCGGAACCGTGGGCGACGACTTCGGCGAGTATCGCGCCTGGCTCGACAGCCAGGGGGTCGATACCTCGGCGATCAAGGTGATCGCCGGCGAGCACACCGCGTCCTGCTTCATCAACACCGATCTCCAGGACAACCAGATCAGCGCCTTCTATCCCGGGGCCATGGCCCATGCGGCGACCATCTCACTCCACGAGGTCGGTGTGTCGCCCGCGGACATGGTGATCATCGCCCCCAATGACCCCAAGGCCATCGCGCGGTGCGTCGCGGAGTGCACGGCCGCGGGTATTCCCTATCTATATGATCCTTCCATGCAACTGCCGCGGATGGATCGAACCGAACTGGAGGAGGGATGCAATGGCGCCAGGGTGCTGGCGGGGAACGACTACGAGTTCGGCCTCATGGCCGAGAAGATGGGCCTGTCCGAACCAGAGCTGCGGCGCCGGACGCCGATCACGGTGATGACCCGCGGCGAGGCCGGGGCCTTGATCACGGTGGACGGGCAGGAGTATGAGATTCCCCCGGCGCAACCCGAGAAGGTCGTCGATCCGACCGGCGCCGGCGACGCCTTCCGCGCCGGCTTCGTGATGGGCATGAGCAAGGGGCTCTCCTGGCCGGCGGTCGGCCGCATGGCGGCCTTGACGGCAGTCTATGCCATCGAACATCCCGGAACCCAGGAGCACAGTTACTCGATCGAGGAATTCGTGGCCCGGTACATCCGGAACTACGGCGCCTCCAGTGAGATCGAGTCGCTGCTGCCAGGCGTTCGGGTCAGGTCGTGATCCGGGCCCAACCAGAGTCATCTCGTCGCGGTCCGAGAACCATCGAAGGCAACCATGCCAGTGTTCCGGCTGGGCCCCGAACTGATCTTCCCTCCCGCCGATCTGGCCGAACCGGAGGGACTGCTGGCGTTGGGCGGCGATCTCGAGACGGATCGGCTGCTGGCCGCCTATCGCCAGGGGATCTTCCCCTGGTATGAGCAGGGAGGCCCGATTCTCTGGTGGTCGCCCGATCCCCGGCTGATCCTGGTTCCCGCCGAGCTGCGCGTCTCGCAGCGGCTGCGGCGCACCATCCGGCAGGGCCGCTTCGAGACTCGATACGACACCGCGTTTGCCCAGGTCATCAAAGCGTGCGCCGAGGTCACGCGGGAACACGAGGAAGGAACCTGGATCACCCCCGAGATGCAGCAAGCCTACATCCGGCTCCACGAGCTTGGTCACGCTCACTGCATGGAGAGTTGGCGAGATGGCGAGCTGGTCGGAGGTATCTACGGCGTTCGCGTCGGCCGTTGCTTCTGTGGCGAGTCGATGTTCCATCGGCGGGCGGACGCCTCGAAGGTCGCCCTCGTGGCCCTGGTGCAGCGACTCGCGGTCGAAGGCGTCGGCCTCATCGATTGCCAGGTCGCGAGCGAACACCTGGTCCGCCTGGGTGCTCGCGAGATTTCCCGCTCGAGCTTCCTTCGCTTCTTGAACTCCGCTCTTGCGGAGGATGTGCGACCAGGTCATTGCTGATGGCCGGATCATTGCTCCAGGCGAGAAGTGTCGCCCGAGCCGGTTTGTTCCCTGCGAGTCCCTTTTCATCTTGCTCAACGGCGTCTGGCGCGCAATCCTGATCTCTTGCGAAGGCATCGGTGTCACGGGCGCACTCTCGAGGTGCGGGAGCTCGACCCAGTTTCTCCACGAGGGCCAGGATATGTCCCCCCGAGCGCGAATGGTGCTGATCGGCCTGATCGTCCTGATCATGGGGATCGAGGTCGCCGTGCGGCTCTCCCGAACCTCCAGGTCCAGTGTCGAGATCGCCAACGCAGGGGAAGTCGCGATCGAAAACCTCGTGGTCTCGTTCGGGGGAAGCCAGGTGGGCGTGGGCAATGTGGCCGCCGGTGACACGACTCACGTCTGGCTGAGCGGCATCGAAAAGGGAACGCTGTCCCTTTCCTTCACCCAGGCGGGAAACCCGATGTCGGGGTTTCAGGTCGCGGATTTCGATCCCCGCAGCATGCGCCGCGACGGTCTGAAACTGGTGCTTCACATCAAGCCCAACGAGGTGATGAAATTCCTGGACGACGAGGAGACGTCCACGCCGCTGGGTCGTCGCCGCGACCGGATTCGCGATTGGGTCTCCGCCGAACTGAACCCGGCACGCTAGCCGGTTCCTCATCCAGACAGCCGGTTTCGCTCTCATGGCCAAGACCACCCGAACATTCATCGCACTGGCAATCCCCTCGGCTCTCGGCGAGAAACTGACGCGGCTGCAAAGCCTTCTGGCGCCCAAAGTCGCCGCCGCGCGATGGTCGTCGAGCCCCCCTTTTCATCTGACGCTGGCCTTCCTGGGCGATGTGCCGGACAACGACCTGAACACCGTCTGCAAGGCGGTGGCCGAAGCCTCCGGCCCCTTCTCGCCCTTCGAGCTCCGGCTCGAAACCGTGGGCGCTTTCCCCAGCCCGGCGCGGCCCCGCGTGCTCTGGGCCGGGCTGACGGCAGCCGATGGTTCACCGCTCTACGAGCTCCAGAAAGCGATCGTCAAGGGAGTGACCGATGCCGGTTATCGACCCGACGATCAGCGCTTCACTCCCCATGTGACCCTGGGGCGGATCCGAGCGGATCGACGGGGCCAGGATCCCCTGGACCTGACCAGCATCCTGCAACCCCATCTCACCTGGTCGGCAGGAGCGTTCCGGGTCAGCGAGGTGATCACATTCGCCTCCACACTCACCCCGGAAGGCCCGGCGTACGCCCAGTTGGCCCGAACCCCGCTTGCCGGGAAAAAAACGGCCACATCACCTTGACGACCACCGAGAACCGATGCTACGATAGTGTTCTAACGTACAGAAAAACGATCAGAAAGAAGGAGCGATTGTCGTGGCCAAGCGACAAGGATCCACCGAGGTCAAGCCCGCGACGTTGTCGGCCGAGACCAAGGCACTGAACAACGCGATCAGCCAGATCGAGAAGACGTTCGGCGCCGGGGCGATCATGAAGCTGGGTGAGAGAAGCCACCTCGAGGTGGAAGGCATCTCGACCGGGGCCCTGTCACTCGACCTGGCCCTGGGGGGAAAGGGTTTTCCTCGAGGGCGAATCGTCGAGCTTTTCGGTCCGGAGTCGAGCGGCAAGACGACCATCGCGCTGCACGCGGTGGCCAATGCCCAGCGCACTGGGGGAGTCGCCGCGTTCATCGACGCCGAACATGCGCTCGATCCGTCGTGGTGCAAGCGCCTGGGAGTTGACATCGAGGCCCTGCTCGTGAGCCAGCCCAGCAGCGCCGAGGAGGCACTCCAGATCGCCGAGATGCTGGTCCTGTCCAATGCAGTGGACATCGTGGTCATCGATTCGGTGGCGGCACTGGTTCCCAAGGCCGAGATGGAGGGAGAGATTGGCGACAGCCACGTTGGCTTGCAAGCCCGGCTCATGAGCCAGGCTCTGCGCAAGCTGACCGGCGGGGTCGCGCGGTCCAAGTGCGCGCTGATCTTCATCAACCAGCTCCGCGAGAAGATCGGCGTCATGTTCGGCAGCCCGGAGACGACCCCCGGCGGCCGGGCCTTGAAGTTCTATAGCTCTGCCCGCATCGACGTCCGGCGAATCGGGCCGGTCAAGGATGGCGAGGAGGTGACCGGGGCGCGGATCAAGGCCAAGGTCGTCAAGAACAAGGTCGCACCGCCGTTCCGGGTGTGCGAGTTCGACATGATGTACACCCACGGGATCTCGCGCGAGGGAGATATCCTCGATCTGGCCATCGCCGACAAACTCGTCGAGAAGTCCGGGTCGTGGTTCAACCACGGCGACCTCAGGCTGGGTCAGGGGCGTGAGAACGCCAAGCAGTACCTGCGCGACAACCCCGAGCTGGCCGACGAGATCGCCGCCAAGATCATCGCCAACCGCAGCGGACCCGCCCCAGCTTTCAGCGCCAATGGCGCGGCCGATGACGAGGCCGGCGAAGAGTAGCCATCAGCGCGATCGCAGGCCGGCATCGCCTTGCTTGGCGTCGATCACCCGGGAACTCGAAAGGGAACTCTCTCCCTGTCTCAGCGCCGGGCCTGCCGTCAGTTGCCCCCCAGCGTTCGGCCGGATTTGGCGGCAATCTCGGGGGCAACCGGCAGGCAAAGGAGCAGCCGGGACTGGGGGGTTAGCGGTACCATGACACCGGGTGGAGAGTCAGCCACGGGGAAGAGGGTCTTGATCAGGCCATGAACGCTTGCGGTTCCGCTGGGAGCGAAGGCCAGTGGGGCCGTCGCGTTGACCAGCACCGTGTCGGGACTGAACTCGTTGCCAAGGGCCCCCGCCAGATGAATCTCGCCGCTGGGCTGCATGTGAAAAGCCAGACCCAGAGACCGGAACTCCACCTCGGTCTTCCTCGGGTCAAGCCGGCTGATCCGCGGAGACAGCCGGAACTTCATCTCCCTGGCAAGAGCTTGCAGGAGATCGACGCCGATGGTCCCCTGACTGGCGCTCAACTCTCCCCTGGCCTCGCGCCAACCTGCTTGCTGGCTGGACCGCTCGCCCCAGCGCGCCCTCTGAACGGCAATCCGGGCGGTGCCTGAAAGCTGGTGGTGAGGAAACCGCTTGCCCACCAGGGTGGCAAGGTCCACATCAATCAGGTTGCCCTGAAAATCCGCATCCCAGTCCCCGCCCCCGGCCTGACTCAAGGCGAGCGTCCCCTCGACCTTGGCGCGCTGACCCAACCAGTCGGCTGTCTCGAAGAACACGTCAAGCACTCGGGCGGGCAGCGGCAGCCCCTCCAGCGTCTTGAGCACCAGGCTACTCCGCACCGGGTTCGCCGCTCGATCACGGTTGAGCGTCAGCTCGCAGCGCGTTGCCGAGCCGGGCTCGGCCAGGCGGTAGGCCACGCGGAGGGTCGGGTTCGCGGGGTCGGCGATGAACTCGCCCGCCAGATCCCCGATCGCATACCGCAGTCCTTCGTGGCCCAGGTCGAGCTCGCAAGCCGGGGCTGCCAGGTTGATCCGGTCGAGGGGAAGCAAACCCGAGCGCTGAAGCAGCGATCCGACCTGCGCGAGCGCCTGCCTGGGGCTCTCTCCGCTGAGCTTCAAGTTTTCAGCGTGGAGTGTCAGCTCCCGATCACCGCGCACCAGCCGGACGAGGCCCGCGCGAGCAATCTCGATCAGGCCCTTGCCACGCGGCTCCTCTTGCCGCAGGACAATCCCCTGGTAGACCAGCTCACCCGGCCTGGGATAGCGCACCGCCTCCAGCGTCACCTGCAGGCCAAGCTGGCGGCCCAGCTCGATCTCGACGTCGCGAATGTGACCAGGACGATTGATCCGCCAGGCGTACATCGCGACCAACGCCGTCGGCATGATCGTGAACATGACGAGTGCCGCGGTCGCCAGCCCCTGGCGGAACGGACGGGTCAGGGGAAACATCCTTGCCTCCCTGTCATCTCCATCTTCACAGGCAGAACGGAATCCGTCCCGCTCCATCGATCCTGGTTCGACAGGATAGATCAAACGGCCGGTTGGCTCAATGAGACTTTGGATTGGCTCGACAGGATACTAACGGGTCGCGGGATCGTCGAGAGGAGTCTGCGTTCCGCTTTCTTCCTCGGCCCAGTGCGCCAGGCGCTCGCGGTTGAGTTCGTGCATGGCCGCCATCGCGGTGCGGACCGCATCCAGGCTCGTGCCGACATATTTCTCGACGATTGCCGCGGCGATTTCGAAGGCGACCACGTTTTCGACGATCACGCTGGCGGCCGGCACGGCACAGACGTCCGATCGCTCGTAGGACGCGGGGGCCGGCGCCTTGGTGGCCATGTTGACCGACGGCCCGCGCGCGGCCAGCGTGCTGATCGGCTTTTTGGAGGCACGGATGATGATTGGCTCACCGTTGGAGGTCCCCCCCTCGATTCCGCCCGCGTTGTTGGTCGGTCGGCGGAAGCCGAACCGGCGGTCCTCGACGGGATGATCGGGCTCGAACCGGATCGGGTCCATCACTTTCGAACCGGGCCTGCGGGCCGCCTCGAAGCCCAGGCCGATCTCCACGCCCTTGATCGCCTGCACGCTCATGACGGCCGCGGCCAGCCGGGCGTCGAGCTTGCGGTCCCACTGGGCATGGGACCCCAGCCCGATCGGGCACCCGGTGACAATTGTCTCGATGATGCCACCCAGCGTGTCGCCAGCCTCTTGCGCGGCGTCGATTGCCGCGACGATTGCCGGGTCGGCTTGCGGGTTGAGCGTGTATACCGGGCTGGCATCGCGAACCTTCGGATCCAGCGCGACCGGCGGGGCGGAGATGCCCCCGAGTTCGACCACGTAGCCGAAAACGTCGATCCCCAGCTCGCGGAGCAACAGCCGGGCGAGGGCGCCAACGGCCACCCGGAGGGCTGTCTCGCGCGCGCTGGCCCGTTCCAGGACCTGGCGGATGCCCGTTTGATAGTTGATGGCGCCGGCCAGGTCGATGTGTCCGCCCCGGGGCGCGGCCGGCTCGGTCAGGCGCTCGAGCTTCGCATCCTTGTTCACCAGGCGGAGCGTGATCGGCCCCCCCGTCGTCACGCCGTGGTAAATCCCGGCATCGATGATGACCCGGTCGGTCTCCAGCTTCTGCCGCTTTCCCCGGCCATACCCCCCCTGCCGGCGCTCCAGCTCGCGATCGATCACCGCGATGTCCAGGGTCACGCCGGAAGGGAACCCTTCCACGATGGTGGTGAGTGCCTG
>Ga0209048_10006252_pt1 | contig 11175 bp, 9 predicted proteins | sample FrelakmetCRP12CR_FD_187146 | JGI IMG/M metagenome (GOLD analysis project Ga0209048, IMG submission 187146) | Freshwater lake sediment microbial communities from the University of Notre Dame, USA, for methane emissions studies - CRP12 CR (SPAdes)... | ecosystem: Environmental > Aquatic >... | reverse complement strand
ACCGTGCATCGCATCCGCGCCGACTTCAACCGCCAGGTCACGGACACGGCCAACCAGCTCCCCTCCGAGCTGAGCATCAAAGTGAACCCGGTCAACTACCGGATCGTGACCGTCCAGCCGCCGCTCGTGGACTTCGCCTCGCCGGCCGATCACGCCGCCATCAAGATCTTCACGCTCGGGGGCCGCCTCGTGGCCCAGGAACCCACACAGCATCCGCCGTCGCTCGGGCTCCCCTCCGCTCAACCGACGACGGTCAACCACTACCGCGTGCTCAGCCGGTTCGTCGGGGTGCACCTCATCGGCTCCGACGCGCTGATCGGCCAGATGGTGGTCGTGTACGGCCGCCGGATGTCCGACACCGAGGCGACCGTCGCGCGCGTCGAGCTCTTCCTGCTGCTCGGGGTCTTCGCCGGGACGGGGTTGGCGCTGCTGGCCGGGATGATGATCGCCCGCAGAGCGATGGCTCCGATCGCCGAGCTGACCTCCACGGCCGCGGCGATCGCGCGCACTCGCGATCCCTCCCGTCGCGTGCCGCAGTACGAGGCCGAGGACGAGGTGGCCGAGCTCGCCCGGACGCTCGAGGGAATGCTCCGCGAGCTCGATGCCGCCCGGGGGGAGACCGAGTCGATCCTCGCCCGCCAGCGCCAGTTCGTCGCGGACGCCTCCCATGAGCTGCGCACCCCGCTGACAAGCGTGCTCGCCAACCTCGAGCTGCTGGCCGACTCCCTGCACGGCGATCAGGCCGACGCCGCCCGCTCGGCCCTGCGCTCCTCGCAGCGCATGCGCCGCCTGGTAGCCGACCTGCTGCTGCTGGCGCGCACCGACGTCGGACGGGTCACCCGGCGGGAGCCCTGCGACCTCGCTCAGGTCGTCGTCGAGGCGGCGGGCGAGCTCGGTCCGGCGAGTGGCGCGCACGACATAGTCCTCGATGTCCATCCGGCGATCATCGAGGCCGCGCGCGACGAGCTCCACCGCCTGACGATCAACCTGCTGGAGAACTCGCTGCGCCACACCCCGCCCGGCACGCGGATCCGGGTCTCGACCGACACCGTCGGCAACGAGGCCCGGCTCGTCGTCGAGGATGACGGACCCGGCATCCCGCCCGAGCTGGCCCCGACCATCTTCGAGCGCTTCGTCCGCGGCGCCGGGGACCGTGGCGGCTCGTTCGGGCTCGGCCTGGCGATCGTCCACGCGGTGGCCGAGTCCCACGGCGGCAGCGTCACGCTCGACGCCTACGAAGAGGGCAAGGGCGCCCGCTTCCTCGTCCGCCTGCCGGCGGTCTCAGACCTCAACGACGACGGGCAGCACCATCGGCCGGCGCTTCAGACGATCGTAGACTAGCCGCGCCAGATCGTCGTGCAGCATCTGCTGCAGGAGGTCCACCTCGCGGATCTCCTCCTTGGCCGCCCGCACCAGCGTGGCCTCAACGGTCGCCCGGATCTCCTCGAGCAGCTCGTCTGCCTGGTCGAGGAACGGCACGCCGCGGAAGATCACCTCCGGATCGGTCACCGAGCGCCCGTCCTGCTCGGCGATCGTGACCACGACGATGAAGATCCCGTCGGCCGAGAGCATCCGCCGGTCGCGCAGGGCGACATCGGCCATGTCGCCGATCTCCACGCCGTCCACGAAGATCATCCCGGCCGGCTCGCGCTTGCCGAAGCGCGCACCGCGCTCGTCGATGTCCAGCGGAAGCCCGTTGTCGCCCTGAAAGACGTCCTCCGGGGGCACGCCGACCGCCTCGGCCAGCTGGGCGTGCAGGCGCATGCGCTTGAAGTCGCCGTGGAAGGGCATCACGTAGCGCGGTTTGGCGAGGTTGAGCATGAGCTTGATCTCTTCCGCGTAGCCGTGCCCGGAGGCGTGCACGGGCGCCTCGCGCGGGGTCACCACGTCACAGCCGATGTGGTAGAGCCGGTCGACCGTCTCGTTGACCGAGCGCTCGTTCCCGGGGACCGGCGTGGCGGAGAAGACGACGGTGTCGCCCTGATGCAGCTGCACCTGGCGATGGTCGCGATAGGCCATGCGGCGCAATGCCGACAGGGGCTCGCCCTGAGATCCCGTGGACAGGATCACGATCCGCTCGTCCGGGAAGTCCTCGATCTCCCGCGGCCCGACGAGCATCCCGTCGGGGATCTCGATGTGCCCCAGCGTCCGCCCGATCCCGACGTTCTTGCGCATCGAGCGCCCGACCAGTGCCACCTTGCGATCGAGCGCCGCGGCCGCGTCGAGGACCTGCTGCACGCGGTGGATGTTCGACGCGAAGCTCGTTACGACGATGCGCCCGGCGCAGCGGGCGAACACCTCCTCCAGATGCGGCCCCACGACGGACTCGGAGGTCGAGAAGCCGGGACGCTCCACGTTCGTCGAGTCCCCGCACAGCAGCAGCACGCCTTCCCGGCCCAGCTCGGCCAGGCGCGAGATGTCCGCCGGCGGGCCGTCCACGGGAGTCTGGTCGAACTTGTAGTCGCCGGTGATCAGCACGGTGCCGAGATCGGTGCCCAATGCCACGGCACTCGAGTCCGGGATCGAGTGGGTCATGTGGATCAGCTCCATCGTGAACGGGCCGAGCTCGAGCGTGTCGGCCGGCTCGACGTCGTTCAGCTCGATGTCGCGCAGCTTGTGCTCGTCGAGCTTCGAGCGGGCCATGGCCATCGTCAGCGCCCCGCCGTACACCGGTGGAGCGTGCTGGTCGCCGAGCTCACGCAGAACCCACGGCAGCGCGCCCAAATGGTCCTCGTGGCCGTGGGTGACGATGATCGCCTCGATGTCCCTGGCGCGCTCGCGCAGGTAGGAGAAGTCGGGCAGCACCAGATCGATGCCCACCATCTCGGGGGTGGGGAAGCGCAGCCCCACGTCCACCACGACGATCCGGCCGTCCTGCTCGACGACCGTCATGTTCTTTCCTATCTCCCCCAGGCCTCCGAGGGGCAGTACTCGCAGTGAGCTCACGCGCTACGCGCCCGGGCTGACGACGCTGAGGCCTCGCGCCCGGCAAGCAGGCCGTGGCGCTCAAGCATTGCACGCACCATGTCGAGCTCCTGCGCGCTGGCCTCCACGAGCGGCAGACGCAGGCCCCCGACGTCGTGGCCAAGCAGGTTCAGGGCGGCCTTCGTGCAGGTCGGGCTCGCGGTGATGAACAGCGTCTCGTACACGTCGCGCAGCGACGCGTCGATCGCGGCGCGATTCTCGGGCTCCTCCACCATCCGGCGCATCTCGGGCCCGACGATGTGGCTGGCCACGAGGATTCCTCCTGCCCCGCCCATGTCCAGCGTGCGGGCGAACGTCGCGTCGTCACCCGCATACAGCGCGAGGCCATCTATCGGCTGGAGCTCCTGGGCGTTGGCCTGCTTGACGCCCTCGATGCCCTCGATCTGAGCCAGCTCGGCCAGCAGGTCCGGGGGCATGTTCGTGGCGGTTCGGCCCGGAATGTTGTAGAGCAGCGTCGGTTTGTCGGTGGCGCCGGCCACCGCTTCGTAGTGGCGCTTCAGGCCTAGCCGGCTCGGCTTGTTGTAGTAGGGCGTCACCGACAGCATCGCGTCGGCCCCCAGCGCGGTGGCACGTTCGGTCAGGTGCACCGCGTGGCGGGTGTCGTTGGTGCCCGTGCCGGCGATGATCGTCTTGCCCGCCGGGCGCTCCGCCACCGCGAGCTCGATCAGCCCGAGCTGCTCCTCGTCGGTCAGCGTCGAGGCCTCGCCGGTGGTGCCGGCCACCACGAACCCATCCGAGCCGTTCTCGGCCAGGTGGCCCAACAGCGCCACGAAGGCGTCGTCGTTCACGCGGCCCTGCGGGTCGAACGGTGTGACGATCGCCGTCAGGATCGTGCCCAGGCTCTTCATGAGTTGCAGTATTCCACGCGCATGGCCGCTCAGAACAGCAGGTGCTCGAGCCCGACGACAAAGGGCTCCGGCAGGTCCCCCACCCGGCGTATCGCAAGCAGCACCCCCGGCATGAACGACTCGCGGTCGATCGTGTCGTGGCGGATCGTGAGAGTCTGGCCGACGTCGCCGAGGATGACCTCCTGGTGAGCCACGAGGCCGGGCAGGCGGACCGAATGGATCGGCGGCGCACCCGCGCCGCTCGCGGCCGCCATCAGCTCCGCCGTGCGCGCAGCGGTGCCGCTGGGCGCGTCGAGCTTGCGGTCGTGATGGAACTCGATGATCTCCGCCTTCTGCATGTGCCTTGCCGCCTCGACGGCGAACTGCATCATCAGCACCGCGCCGATCGCGAAGTTGGGCGCCACGAACACGTTCGCGTGCGAGCGTTCGTCCTGTGACAGCGCCTCTCTGAGCGGTTCGGGGTCGAAGCCCGTCGTCCCGATCACCACGTGCACCCCCGAGCGCACGCAGGCCAGGGCGTTGCCGAGAGCGCTGTCCGGCTGGGTGAAGTCCACGACGACGTCGGCCCCTGCCATCGCCTCCTGGAGCGTGCTGCCGAGCAACGGGTCCGCACGTCCGTGGAGCTCCATGTCCCCGGCGGCCTGCACCGCCGCGCACACCGTCTGGCCCATCCGGCCGGCCGCGCCGGCGACCACCACCGCGATCATCGTCCTGCCAGCTGGCGCGTCGCCTCTGCCGCGGGGCGGGCCGGCGCGCTCGTGGGCTCGATTGCGCCGAGCGGCTCGATCGCCGCGCGGAAGGCCTCTTCGTCGGGACCGACTCCCGCCACCGAGAGCCGCCCGGCGTGGAACAGCTCGCCCGCGAGGGACCTCAGCTCGGAGACGTCCACGGCGTCTATCCGGTCGATCAGCTCGTCCACGGAGAGGATCGGGAGCTCGTTCAGCACGGACGCCCCGAGGCGGCTCATCCGCGCAGCGGTGGACTCGAGCGAGAGCACCACCCTGCCCTTGAGGTTCTCACGCGAGCGGGTGAGCTCCTGCTCCTCAGCGGGGTCCTCGACGCAGCGTTCGAGCTCCCCGGCCACCACCGACAGCGCCTCCTTGAGGTTCTCCGGGCGCGTGCCGACGTACAGCCCCACCTCTCCGGTGTGGGCATACAGGTTGGAGAAGGAGAACACCGAGTACGCGAGTCCCCTGCGCTCCCTCACCTCCTGGAAGAGCCTTGACGAGGACGTTCCGCCGAGCACGCCTTCGAGCACGCGCAGCGCGAACCGGCGCTCGTCGTCGCGGGCCATGCCCGCCCCCCCTATGCACACGTGGTACTGCTCGGTGTCTTTCTGAAGGAAGCGCACGCGCCGCTCGAACTCGGGCGGCGCATCCTCGCCCGCGGGGCTGCCCGGGGCCGCGGCCCGCGGATCCGATCCGTTGCGCGCCGGTCCGGCGGCCGGCGGGCGCGCCCGGTCCAGGGCGCTGGCCAGCTCGACGAGCGCGTCATGGTCCACCGACCCGGCTGCGGCTATCACGATGTCCTGCGAGGTGTAGCGCTCTGCGTGGAAGGCCGCCAGCTGCTCGCGCGTGGTCGCGCCGACCACCTCGGCGGTCCCGATCACCGGGCGGCCCAGCGGGTGCGCGCCGAAGACGGCCTCGCCGAGCACGTCGAACACCCTGTCCTGGGGGTCGTCTTCGTACATCGCTATCTCCTCGAGCACGACCTCGCGCTCGGCCTCGAGCTCGCCGAAGCGGGGGTGCCAGACCATGTCGCACATGACGTCGAACGCCTGCTCCAGATGGCGGTCGAGCACGCGTGTGTAGAGCGAGGTCGACTCCTTGTCGGTGCCCGCGTTGATCTCGGCGCCCATCGCGTCGAAGATCTGGTCGATCTCCTCCGATCCATAGCGCTCGGTCCCGCGGAACAGCATGTGCTCCAACAGGTGGGAGATCCCCGCCTGGCTCTCCCGCTCGGCCGCCGAGCCGGTGGCGATCCAGAACCCGAGGGCCACAGAGCGCACGCTGGGCACGCGCTCGGTGATGACCCTCACGCCCGAGTCAAGCGCGGTCAGCTGATGCTCGAGGTTCAATCGCGGTCGCGCCCATGACGCGGGCGTCCGGAGCCTCGCTCGCCCTCGCGGCGCGGTCCCGATCGCGAGCGCTCGGAGCGGTCGCGGCCGTTGGCCGACCTGCGCCCCCCTCCGTCGCCCTGCGGACGCCCGCCTCCGCCGGAGCCCACACCCGCGAGCTCCTCGACCGACTTGCCGGCGATGTCGGGGTCGTGGGATAGCCGCAGCCCGATCCTTCCGCGCTCGCGGTCCACCTCGACGACCCGGACGTTGACCTCGTCGCCTTTGTTGAGGACGTCCTCGACGCTCCCGACACGCTCGCCGGGCGAGACGTTGGAGATGTGAAGCAGTCCGTCGGTGCCCTTGGCGAGCTCGATGAACGCCCCGAAGGTGGTGGTCTTGACGACCTTGCCGACGTACTCGTCGCCGACCTCGACCTCCTTCATCATCATCCGCACCCGCTCGACCAGCGCATCGCCAAGCTGGCCGTTGGCCGAGTAGACCAGCACCTGACCGTCGTCGTTGACGTCGATCTGCGATTCGAACTCCTCGGACAGGCCGCGGATCGTTTCGCCGCCCTTGCCGATCAGCAGGCCGATCTGCGACGGATCGATCTGAATCGTCTGGATGCGCGGCGCGAACTCGCTGAGCTGCTCGCGCGGACCGCCGATCACCTTGGCCATCTCGCCGAGGATGAACGTGCGCGCCCGATGGGCCTGCGTGAGCGCGTCGCGCAGGATGTCGAAGGTGACGCCGCTGATCTTGATGTCCATCTGCAGCGCGGTGATCCCCCGTTCGGTGCCGGCCACCTTGAAGTCCATGTCTCCCAGGTGGTCCTCGACGCCCGCGATGTCCGTGAGGACGACGTAGTCGTCGCCCTCCTTGATAAGGCCCATCGCGATCCCGGCGACCGGGCGCTTGATCGGCACTCCGGCGTCCATCAGCGACAGCGAGGACCCGCACACCGAGGCCATCGAGGAGGAGCCGTTCGACTCGAGGATGTCCGAGACCACGCGGATCGAATACGGGAAGTCCTCGATCGACGGGACCATCGGGCTGAGCGCCCGCTCGGCCAGCGCGCCGTGTCCGATGTCGCGGCGCTTGACACCACCCATGCGTCCGGCTTCTCCCACCGAGAACGGCGGGAAGTTGTAGTGGTGCCAGTAGTACTTTTTCGTCTCGAGGCCGAGCGTGTCGATCCGCATCTCCTCCTTGAGCGTTCCCAGCGCCGCGACGCTCAGGGCCTGGGTCTGCCCGCGCGTGAACAGCGCCGAGCCGTGCGTGCGCGGGGTGACTCCGACTTCGATCGTGATGTCGCGGATCTCGCCCTCCGCGCGGCCGTCGGGCCGCTTCTTGTGCACGGCGATGCGCTCGCGGATGATCGACTTCTCGAGCTTGTCGAACGCGAGCTGCACGGCGGCCCTGCGCTGCTTTGCGCTCGCCAGCCGATCGTCAGAGGCGCCCTCGGGGGCCGCGGGTGCGTGCTGCTCGAGGATCGCCGCCTCGACCGCCTTGGTGGCGTCCTGGCGCTCGAGCTTGTCCTCGACCTGGGTCGCCGCGTCGAGCGCGGCGCCGTGCGAGGCGCGAATCGCCGCGAGGACGTCCGGGTCGACCCCGACCGTCTCGAAGACTTTCTTGGCCTTTCCGGCCTTCTCGGCGAGCTCCCGCTGAAGCGCGCACAGCTTCTTGATCTCCACGTGCGCGATGTCCAGGGCGTCGAGGATCTCGGCCTCCGGGATCTCGTTTGCGCCCGCCTCGACCATCAGGATGGCCTCCTCGGTGCCGGCCACGATCAGGTCGAGGTCCGAGCCGCCCTCCGAGGTCGCGTCGGAGACCAGGTCCTCCTCGTTGGGGTTGACCACGAAGTTGCCGTCCACCTTGCCGATGCGCACGGCGCCGACCGGGGTCGGGAACGGGATGTCGGAGATCATCACGGCCGCTGACGCCCCGTTCATCGCGAGGATGTCGTAGGGGTGCACGTGGTCGATCGAGAGGGGGATCGCCACGAGCTGGGTGTCATAGCGCCAGTCCTTGGGGAACAGCGGGCGCAGCGGACGGTCGATCATCCGGGCGGTCAGCGTCGCCTTCTCGCCCGGGCGGCCCTCGCGCTTGAAGAAGGAGCCGGGGATTTTCCCGGTTGCATACATGCGTTCCTCGACGTCAACCGTCAGAGGCAGGAAGTCCACGTCGCGCTGGCTCCCCGCGACGGCGGTCGCAAGGACCATGGTGTCGCCCTGACGGACGACGACCGCACCGGATGCCTGCTTGGCCATCCTGCCGGTCTCAAACGAGATCTCGCTGTCCCCGATCTCAACGGAGATCCGCTTAACGGCATCGCTACTCATATTCACTGCCTTCCTGTACCGCCCGTCGGTCGGCGGTCCTTTTCTTTTTCTCGTATCCGAACGCTCCGAGCTTAGCGGACGGGCCCGCGGGGCCAAGGCGCGGTGCGATCGGCCCGCGACCGGCGGGCCCCGCCAACGTAAGGCGCATGGCGCCGTCTCCCGTGAGGACGACCGGAGCCCGCCGCGCTCAATCCCGGGCGGGATCCCCCACTGCGGCCGCCATGCCCTCGCGGAGCAGCTCCACACCGGGCAGATCGCCCGGCGAGGGCGCCTGATAGCTCCAGCGTACGACGCCGTCGGGGCCGATCACGACGAGGGCGCGCTGCGGGAAGCCGCCCTCGTGGAGCACTCCGAACGCGGCGCACGTCGCGCCCTTGGGCTCGAAGTCGGACAGCTGCTCGCTGCTCACGCCGAGCTTCTCGCGGAACGCCCTCTGCGCCCACGTCGAGTCACACGAGACGCCGTACAGCTTCGCGCCTTGGTCCGCGAGCTCTCCGAGGAGCCCCTCATACACCTGCAGCTGGTCGGTGCAGACCGGGCTGAACGCGAACGGATAGAAGACCAGCAAGCTGATCTGGCCCTCGAGATCCTTCTCGGTGAACGTCTGACCGTCCTCGCGGGCCAGGCTGAACGCGGGCGCCGGAGTTCCCGAGGCGATGACGCTCATCGCACCCTGTAGGAGGGTCGAGGATCGAGCGCGGCAGGAGCCGGGGTCACGAAGTGCGCTCTGCACACCAGCGACTGAGGACGCCGCTGCGCGAAGGTCATCGGCCGTCCTTACTTGCGCAGGCCGAGCTCTTTGATCAGCGCGCGGTAGCCCTCGAGGTCGCGCCGCTGCAGGTAGGCCAGGAAGCGGCGGCGGCGGCCCACGAGCATCAACAGGCCCCGACGCGAGTGGTGGTCTTTGCTCTGCTCGCGCAGGTGCCCGGTCAGGTGGTTGATCCGCTCGGTGAGCAGCGCCACCTGGACCTTCGTCGAGCCCATGTCCTGCTCGTTGGCGCCGAACTTCGCGGCGATCTCGCGCTTGCGCTCGCTTGTTATCGCAGCCATAGGCGGGCACACGCTAGCAGACCTCGAAGGCCCCACCGGGGGAAAGGGGTGCGCGTCATCCGGCCCCGCGCCGGGCAGGCTCGAGCATCGGCGGCCCGCGGGATCGCTACCCGGACTGAGGATCGCCGCGGCGGTGGGCATCGATGAGCTCGCGCGTGCGGTCGACGTCGCGGCGCATCTGCTCGATCAGCGCCCCGGGCGTGTCGAAGCGCCGCTCGCCCCGCAGGCGCGCGAGGAACTCGAGGCTCAGCCGGCTGCCGTACAGGTCGCCCTCGAAGTCAAGCAGGTAGGCCTCGATCAGCTCGCCGCGGCCGGTCTTGAAGGTGGGGCGCACGCCGATGCTCACGGCGGCCGCGTGGCCGTCGGCGAGGGCGGCGTAGACGCCGTGGCCCGGGCAGGCGAGCGCCTCCTCAGGAACCAGGTTGGCCGTCGGGAAGCCGAGGTCGCGCCCGCGCTCGTCGCCGTGGCCCACGTCGCCGCGCAGCTGGAAGGGAGCCCCGAGCAGGCGATCCGCCTCACCCACGTCCCCCGCGAGCACGAGCCCACGGATGTGGCTGGAGGAGACGATCTCGCCGTCCACCTCCAAAAGGGGATGCACCACCGTGCTGAAGCGCCCGTCGGCGAGCAGGAGCTGCGGGTCGCCCTGCGCCTTGTGGCCGAAGCGGAAGTTCTCCCCGATCGCCACCTGCGTGGCTCCGAGCGCGTCCACGAGGACCTCGGAGATGAACTGATCGGCCGTGCGCCTGGCGAAGTCCGCGTCGAAGGGGATCACGATCAGCTCCTCGACGCCGAGCGAGGCGATCAGCTCGGCCTTGCGCTCGAGCGTCGTCAGCAGCTTGGGCGTGTGCTGCGGGGCGACGACGGAGACCGGGTGAGGTTCGAACGTGAGCACGCTGTTGGAGCCCTCGATCACCTGCCGGTGACCGCGGTGCACGCCGTCGAAGGTGCCCACCGCCACGGTGCGCCCAGCCCTGGGCTCCACATCGGACAGGCGAGTGATCTTCACGGCGCGAAGCCTATTGCGAGGCTCACGCGCCCGCGGCGCGCGGCGCGCCCCGCCCGGGCGCGCCGGCGGACATCGCGAGCGCCTGCTCGAGCGCGATGAGCGGGGGGTCGGGCCATGGAGCTCCGCGCGGCGGGGGAGGCACGGCGTCGCGCACGTCGAACGGGCCGATCGCGGTGCGCCTGAGCTCCACGCAGTAGGCGTCGTTCAGATCCGCGATCAGCGAGCGCACGTAGGTGCCCGATCCGCATTCGATCAGGAAGCCGGCCCGGCACGTAGCGCCGGGCGCCACGGCCTCCTCGCGCCACAGCTGCTCGAAGCGATGTACCGTCACGACCCGCTCGGGCATCTCGAAGCGCTCGCCGCGCCGTGCGCGCCGGTAGGCGCGCTGTCCGGAGATCTTCACCGCGGAGTAGATCGGCGGGCGCTGATGGATCTCACCCGTCGGCAGCTCCGGGGGATCGGGCGGCAGGCGCCCTGTCTCGGTCACCTGCCCCTCCGGATCGCCCGTGCTCGACACCGCCCCGAGCCGCGCGACCGTCTCGTAGCGCTTGGGCAGCGACATCAGCTGCCGCTGGGCCTTCGTGGCCCTTCCGAGGAGCACGAGCAGAAGGCCGCTCGCGAACGGGTCGAGCGTGCCGGCGTGGCCCGTGCGCACGCCTCCCAGCGAGCGCCGAACCGCCGCAACCACGTCGTGAGAGGTGATCCCCGGCGGCTTGTCGATCAGCAGGACGCCGTCCACGCTCAGGCGGGCGCGGCCGCCGGGTGAAGCTGCTCGGCGATCGCCCGGCGCAGGAACGCGATCAGCTCGTCGGGCTCGGATGTCGTCGAGAAGCCCGCCGCGCGGCGGTGGCCCCCTCCGCCCTGGGCGCGCGAGAACACCGACAC
>Ga0209048_10006251_pt1 | contig 11177 bp, 13 predicted proteins | sample FrelakmetCRP12CR_FD_187146 | JGI IMG/M metagenome (GOLD analysis project Ga0209048, IMG submission 187146) | Freshwater lake sediment microbial communities from the University of Notre Dame, USA, for methane emissions studies - CRP12 CR (SPAdes)... | ecosystem: Environmental > Aquatic >... | reverse complement strand
TAATTTTAAGAGAGAGACTGATTAACAGTGGTCATATATTTAAAACAAATACTGATACAGAAATTATTGTACATGCTTATGAAGAATGGGGAATTAATTGTTTAACCCAATTCAATGGTATGTGGGCATTTGCTCTATGGGATAACAAGCAGCAAATTTTATTTTGTGCGCGCGACAGATTTGGCATCAAACCATTTTATTATACATTTGATAATAACTCACTTATTTTTGCTTCTGAAATCAAAGCATTACTTGCAAACCCCTCTGTTGGAAGATCCCCAAATGATCTAGAAATTAATACATTTTTATCATCAGGTATTTTAGATCATAGTAACAGAACAATGTTCAAAAATATTTATCAAATACAACCATCTTATGCATTCATTGTTAATAAAGATACCATAAAACATTTCAGGTATTGTGAATTAGTTATAAATAATAATATAACTTCAATTATAACCGATGATGATGCTGCATCAAAAACAATACAATTATTAAAACAATCTATAAAAAAACATCTTCAAAGTGATGTACCAGTAGGTACGTGTTTATCGGGGGGACTAGACTCATCCACAATTGCAAAAATTATTAATACCAAACATCCATTACAAAATACATTCTCAGCTTGGTTTGCAGATGAAAAATTTGATGAAAGCAAATATATAAATCTCGTACATAAAACTACAAGTATTAACCCATTTTTTACTCTCCCAACCCCATCTAATCTTATTAAAGATATTGATCGCCTCGTTTATATACAAGACGAACCATTTGGATCTTTATCTATATATGCACAATACTGTGTTATGCAATTAGCACATGGTAAATGTAAAGTATTACTTGATGGTCAAGGAGCAGATGAATTATTAGGAGGTTATTTAGCATATCAACAAAATTATATTATTGAATTAATAAAACGAAAACATTTATCAATTGCCATTAAAGAGATAATTGGAACATTAAAACACCATCATGAATTTTATTATTATGCATTACAACAAATAATTGCACGAATTAAGCGTAAAAAACTATTAACAAATTATGTAAAAATTAATAGATATAAAGGTGCATTTAATAAATTACTTTATAATGAATTGTTTACAACCAATTTACCATCACTTCTTCATTACGAAGACAGAAACTCTATGGCATTTTCAATAGAAGCACGCGTTCCCTACCTCGACATGGAATTTACTAATTATATCGCCTCTTTACCATATGATCAAAAAATACGAAGTGGTGTAACAAAATTTGTTTTAAGAAATTCAACAAAAAATATCATTCCAGAAGAAATACGGAACAGAATGGATAAAATGGGATTTGTGACACCCGAAGAATTGTGGATGAAAGCTGAATTAAAGGAATTTATAATGGATATTTTATATTCAACAAGCTTTAAAAACAGACATTATTGGAATTCTGACAAGGTAATTGAAGATTACCAGAAATTTATAGAAGGTAAAACTACTTACTCTCCTGAAATCTGGAGAATTATTTCTACCGAATTGTGGTTACGAAAATTTTTTGATCATAGATCAACCCTGTTTTCAGGTATCTTATAATCTCAAAACCCTATTTAGTGTATAGCATCATATGGTTTATAGGCTCTAATCTTCCTCCATTTGAAAAATAACTAATATAAACAACCTTAATTGCATAAACTTATCTTTTAACCACTATTCTTATATAGCATTATAAACAACTATATACTATTACTATGTGTTCTTAATAACACATAATTAATAACAATTTAAAAGGAGGATTTATTAAAGTGACAAAAAAAATTTTAATTATAGGAGATATGCACATTGGAAGCAATGTTGCTCTCATGCCAGAAGAAGTTGAGACACTTAAAACTGAGAAAGAAAACTGTCAGCTTATTAAAGCCAGCCCCGTTCAGCAAAAAATATTAAAGAAATGGCACGAGATGATTGATACCGAAGGCAAAGTAGATGCCCTCGTGGTCAACGGAGATATTGTAGATGGATATAATCGTAAAGGAAATGGTATAGGTTGTTGGACAACCGATATGGATACCCAGATGAAAACAGCTAAAATTCTTTTAAAAGAAATTCATTATAAAAAACTCTATGGAACTCAGGGATCCTTGTATCACACAAATGATAATATCTCTGTTGATAGACTTGTTATAGAAGGTATGAATGGTTCGTTCAGTCATGATCTTGCTCTACAAGCAGAAGGTATTAGAATGCATTTTGCGCACAAAGTTGGTGTCAGTGGTTCAACATGGCAATATAGAACAACTCCAATTGCCAAAGAAATGGTTATGAATGAATTAAATCAAATGGATTTTGAAAAATTTCATATTATAGCAAGAAACCACGCTCACTATTATTGCGCTGTCCAATTTGGAAAGAGTCTTGGTCTCATTTGTCCTTGTTGGAAAGGAAGAGACGAATTTGTAAAACTTATCGGTCTTGCGTTTAATCCATCTATTGGTTATGTAGTACTTGAAATTAATGGTAATGATTATATTTGGAGACATAATATTATGCATTTAAAAGGAGAAGATGCAATTCACACATATAATGTATCTATGGAGGAATTATAATGACTCTTACAGAAGATGAAAAAGTAAAACTAGAATTATTAACATTAGAGAAAGAAGAACTTGAACGTAAAGCAAATGAAAAAACTATAAAACCCGGAATGGCAGGAATGGTAAACAATGTTAATGAAAATGAAACAATTGATATAATTCAAAAAATAAATAAAGGAATACCTATTGATGATAAGCCAAATTATTCATCTTTACTTAAAGAAAAATTATCAAAATCTCCAAACATATCATTAAAAGATATAAAAAAATATTTGGAGTCTATTGGAAAAATTAATATATCAGACGGTGAAATAAAAAATATTATTAAAGAAACAGCAGATCCACAAAAATATAATGAAATTTATTCTGAAAAAATAAATAACAATAATAAGTTGAAAAAAGAGCATCGTGCCTCAAAATGGAGGCCATCTGAACGTAAAGAAGTAATACAACTTCTTAAAGAGACTAATTATGATAAAAAAGAGACACGAAGAATATTTATAAAAAATAATCCAGATACTGGTAGAAGTACTAATGCAACATCATTATATATCGGAAAATTGGCTATTAAATTAACATCTAATTTATCAACAGATTCTCAACAAAATACATTACCGGGCACAGCATTTAAAACATCAGAAAAAAATATACTCTACCCAGAATTTGATAAAATCATACAACTAGGTAAATCTATTACCGATTACCCAGAAATTTATAGAATGTATAGATCTTCATCGCCAAATCATATTAAATCTACAAAATCTGTAAGTGATCATTTTTATCATTATAGAAAAAAATATAGAAATGAACACAAAATTCAAAAGCAAACAAATAACTATAAAATTCAGGAACAACCAAATAATAATCATATACTTGGAGTGAAAATTCTTGAGCTAATTCGATCTGGTAGCTTACCTCAAGATATCTTAAGCACATATAAAACAACTATAAGAGAACTTTTATCCATTCAGGATGCTAAACCAGAAGAAATTAAATCTGCTGTAAAGGTTTTAGAATTTCTAAAACCATAATACCGTTATTTTTATATATCCCCGACGTATTATTATATAAGCATGTTACAAAAGACTCGTAAAAGCGCATATCTCATAGGGCACTTTGTTATTGTAAATTTATTTTTACCTGTCGCCATTTATCATTTGGGACAGGATTTATATACCGTTTGGTTCAGGGAAGATTAAAATACTTCTTTATTTTTCGCAACTTCTGTCTATTTTGTATTATTCATTTATTTTATAATATTCTTCTGCCTCTTTCAATTCTTTATTTTTTAATTCTTTAAATTTTCTATGAAAAGTAGATTCCGACATCTGTAATTTTCGAGCAATTACAGTTTTTGGAACACCCAAAGCCAAGTCTCTCTTAATTGCTTTAATATCAAATTTTTTAACAGGACGACCAAATTTAACTCCCATTGCCTTTGCAAAAGATATACCACTAGCAGTTCTATCCATAATTAGTTCTCGTTCATATTCTGCGAATGCTGCTGTAAAATGAAAGAATAATCTCCCCTCTTTAGTTGAAGTATCAATATTATCATCAATTGAGCATACCTGAATATCATTATCATTAAAAAATTTCATTATATGCACCAAATCTATAACAGAACGCCCAATTCTATCAAGTTTTACAATAACTATACCATTTACACCTAATTTATTATCTTGTAATACTTTAATCATTCGGGTGAACCCTTCACGTTCAATATTCTTTCCCGATGCTTTATCTTCAAAAATATTAACCAATTCATAATCTTTTAAATCACAATATTTTTTTATTTTATCCATTTGTACTTCTAATTTTTGCTCTTTAGTACTAACTCTAGCATATCCAAATACCTTAAGACCTATCATAATAGTATTATTAGAGTCAATACTATTTAAACTTATAGACCACTTTTAAAAAGCTACTTTTAATATATATCGAAGTGAGGGATAAAAAAGAGTCATTCAAAAAATCTTCGAAAACAAGACAAATAAGACATTTAATAGACATTATTAAGACAAATAAGACATTTGACTATCAAAATACAACAATAATTAATCTTATTATCACTCATTATAGTATAATAATAATGTATAATAATGGTTATAAACCATATAATGCTATACACTATAATTATAAGTTTTACTAACTTATTATATAAATTGTATAATTGTTATAAATAATACATAACACAAAGTTTTTCCAAATTTTATAGGATCCAAAATAGTGACATTCGTTCTGTTGGCAGATAATATTTTTAATAACTAAAGTTATAAATAGCAAAGATCATATAAATAAAGAGTGATGTATCATGATTAACAAAATCAAAGTAACTGTAAGATGGCACGATGGATATCTTGAAAATTTTGAAGCAACAGAAGTAAGATTTGGAAGTGATTTATTATGGATGAAATTAACTTCAGAACAAAATCGTCATATACCTTTACGCTCAGTACGATGGTTCTCCCAAACCCCGGAAAGTCATGAACAAAACGAGTCTACATCCACCCCCAATACAAAATGGAGATAAACTTACATTTACAAAACTTTAAAACTACATATTAAATGGAGAAGATGGTGATATAAAATAATGGTTAAAGCAAAAAATGATTATGATAAACGAATGGACGATTCTCGTTTTAAAAATTTTGATAAAATGTTAGATTCATCTTATGGAAAAAAACAATATTATATATTAATTATTGGATTAATTATTATAGGAATAATGTTATTTTCATCAATTACAACAAATTATTTTAATCCACCTGAAATAAATGAAGTTCAAACTTTGTATGAAAAGGGACTTAATATTTCTTATAGCCCTGAGTATAAATTGATCTCAATTACATTCTCAAATCCAAACATCGATACTACAAGTTTTTCCACCATTATTCAAATACCATTCGACATGAGCCAATCAACTACTAATTATATTCCAGTATATGAATATTCTACATCAAAATTCCCCGTAAATATAACTTACTCCCCGTCACCAAAAATCTCAAATATAAATCATATTATATTAGTAACACTTATTAAGGATACCGGCAATTATACTTATACATATTCAGTTATCCCGGATACTGAAAATAAAATGTGGCAAGGGACTGGACAATATATACAAAAAATAACAGAGGTATTTAATAAAACATGAAAATGATGAATGATTTTATAAAAATTGTCTTATGGATTGGAGGATTAGCTTTACTTAGATTTTTTGTTGAATATTGGATTACAACCCAAAATTATACATTATATTCTACATTAACAGGATTATTCTTTTTTATATTAGTAGCATATGTTTCATACAGGGAGTTAAAAATATGAATTCTCCAATCAATATTATTTATAATATAATTGAAACACTATATTATAATAGATTTTCATTATTATTAACCATAGTAATATTTATAATAACATTCATAATTGGTATATCAATAATAAATAATATCCAAGGAGTAATTTAAATGAAAGATATTATAACTTCACTCATATATTGGATTTTTGAAAAATCATTAACAATAGTAATACTATGTGTAATTATAGGAATAGCTATAATATATAAAGATAAAACTATACATGATATAATGGATATTAAATGAAAAATTTTATCTCTCGTCTTATATGGAAATTTCAACAATTGGCAACAACAAAATTAGCTGAATTATTTTTATGGGTGATTATATCCGGAGCTTTACTAGATATTGGTGCTTCATATTTCAATACTCATAATATAAACAATATGTATTTTCGATTCTTTTTCATTATATTTATATATTATACTTGTTATAAAATCATTCTAGAGTAATCAACACACTTAAATATCTTATTAACCCATATATTATGTGATATTTATGGAAAATCCCAAAAATACTGAAACAAAGCAGATTGAATTAAGCATACCTATTATCGGATTAGTACGTGGAATTTGGGTAATGGGAACAGGTGCATTTGCTTTTATAGGAACGGCATTTGTATTCACCTATGCTTTAATAGATCCGTCTTTTGATCTTATTGCCAAATCGTTACTAGGATCATTACTTGCTGCAACAATGTTTGGATGTATATTCGGAATTTCAAGATATTTTGCAGAAGAACAAATCAAATATACTGCAATTAATATGAAACTTAAGTGAGATCTTTATGCCACTTTGCAATCATTGTAAAAATGGGATAATTGATAATGAATATGAACTCCAGATACATGGACAACCATTACTTACTGATGCACTATTATGTGGAAATGATATATTAAAAGATTTATATTATAACAGGAATGCAAAAACCAAATCTGCGCGGGTAAACTCATTTGATCAACCCCCAATTCTGGTTGGTAATGCCTATGGATATTGCAGGGGAAAATTTTATAATGATTGTGGACATTCAATACTTGAATCTGAAGATGATTTTGAAAAGACCATGTATAATGATGAGAGTAATTTAGATCAAACACATCAAAAATTAAGTGTTGAAAATTAATGGCGAATATATGGAAATTTTAAACCACCCAAATCTTCCGTTATATTTATTAATCTCATTTTGTATTTTATTGGGAGGGTGTGGTATAAGCCTTATAATAAACCAGCCAATAAATCAACCATTTAATGTTACTGCCAGCTCAATATCAATGTCAACACTAGACATGTTTCAAATAATTTTTTTTAAAAATTTATTAGCAACATTTTTAATAATATCTGTAAGCATTCTTGGATTCAAAATAATCCCAACATTTTTTATAGGTCTTAATGGTTATATACTTGGTAGTACAATACTATCATTAAATTACAATCCAAGTATGATATTCGCAATAATTTTTCCCCATGCATATTTTGAATTTCCATTATTATTATTTTCCGGGGCATGCTCATTTATAATTATAGATGAAATTAAAAAGACAGGATTAAATGCTTATACATTGCTAAAAAAACACGGGAATCCGAAAATAAGATATATATTAAAAAACTATTTATTCTATCCATACATATTAATACTTGTTCCGGGATTGTTTATTACCGCAATACTTGAATCAACATTCTCATTATGGAACTTCAGAATATTACTTGGTGTGTAAATATGATAAATATAGACGATGATGATTTAGAAGAAGAGACATTAGAAGATCAAATATTTGAAAAAGCCGATTATATTGGAGAAGTACTAACAGGAGAAAGAAAAATACATCTTAAAATGCCAAAGCGCATACCAAAAGTTCATGTTAAAACCATTAAAAAACCATCAAAATTTAAAATGCTTATTAATGATTTAAAAAAATCATTTACTAAATATAAAAATATGTCTTTAGCACGTCTTATTGGAATGAGTATACTCATAATCGCATCAATATCAATTATAGCAGGTATTATTTATGTATTATTATTATTACTTACAGGATTATTAAAATTTGGTTTATTTGGATTTCTTATATTTTTAATAGCCATGTGTACAATACTGGTTACCATAGTTCTTATAATAGCATCAAGATATACACAGAAATAAAGAACCACCACACTTTTAAACATAGAAATCCAATAGAATAACTAGTGATTTTTTTATGGCAAACGAGGAATTTGTAGAGAAACTTATCAAAGAACGATATTGTGCCAATGATGATGAACGGCAAGGAGATATATGGAATAATATCTGTTGTAGGGTTGCAAATTATTTAGGTACAACAGATGATGAAATAAATGTATTTCATGATATAATGCATAATAAAGAATTCCTTCCAAATTCTCCAACACTTATGAATGCTGGTACAGCAATGCCAATGCTCTCTGCATGTTTCTTTTTGCCAATATCAGATTGCATCTCTAATGGAAAAGATGGTATTTTTGATCAGGTTAAAAATGCCGCGCTCATCTTTAAATATGGTGGTGGCGTCGGTTTAAACTTTTCAAAACTCCGTCCTGCCGGAAGTAAAGTAAAAAGTACACAAGGAGTAAGTTCAGGTGTTATTAGCTTTATGAGAAATTTTAATACCATGACAGAAACCATTAAACAGGGAGGTAAACGGCGTGGTGCGCTCATGGGATGTCTCGATGTAACTCACCCTGAGATAAAAAACTTTATAACCTGTAAAACTACTGAAGGAGACCTTTCAAATTTTAATATATCAGTAAAATTAACTGATGAATTTATGAAAAATGTTGAAAATAATTCAAAAGAAGAACTGGAATTATTTAATTTAATTGTAGATGGTATTTATAAAAATGGGGAACCGGGAATTTTATTTAAAGATGAAATTGAACGACATAACCCAAACCCAGAACTTGGTGAATTATCACCAAATCCCTGCGCAGAAGCATTATTGGCCGATTTTGAAAGTTGTTTAACCGGGGATTCTATTATACGAACTTCAACAAGATTGTACAAAATAAACGAATTAATAAACGAAACCAATTTTGATATAATATCTTATTATAATAATAAAGATATAATATCAACATGTTTAAAAATAATGGATAATGGGGAAAAAGATATTTATAAATTAACATTAGATGGTGGATTATCTATAAAATCTACTGATGACCACAAATATATGACAATATCTGGATGGAAAATGTTAAAAGATTTAAATATAGATGAAGATCAAATTATAACACAATCTTCACTTCCAATAAATATTCATACATTAAACGAATCCACAGATTTATATGAGATGTTTGGATGGATACATGGGGATGGATGGTTTAACGGAACATTGGGTATAAGTTTTAATAACCAAGATGGAGATTTTGAAATTAAAGATAAATATTTACAATTATTCAAATCATATTTTAATGTTACAAATTCTCCAATGAAAAATGATAATGTATCGTATCAATTACAAACCGATAAATATGAATGCATATCAAAAGCAGAAAAATTGGGATTTAAAAAAGGATTAGCATATCAAAAAGAATTTCCAACATCATTTTATACATTCAATATAAATCAACAGCGCGCATTTTTAAAAGGTTTATTTAGTGCAGATGGTAGTATTGCTGGTGCTCAAAAAACACAAATAAATCTTTGTTCAAATAGCGAAAAATTAATTTATCAGTTACAAATAATACTTGCTACATTTGGATTACAATCCAGAATTTCAAAAACCACATTTAAAACAGAAATTAGAAAACCTCAATATAAATTAACAATATCTAAAGAATCTGCAATTAATTATATGCAAATAATAGGATTTAGCCAAACAAAAAAGAATGAACAATTTAATTATACTCCATTACATGTTTATTCAGATAAAGTACTTAGTATAAAATCTATAGAATATATTGGACGAGAAAAAGTATATGATTTGATTATTCCAGATACACATTGTTTTTTTGCAAATGGTATATTAGTACATAATTGTAACCTCGGATCCATAAATTGGTCAACATTATATAAAGAAAATCCATCCACCCATTGGCAGGACCATATAGATTTAGAAAAATATGGAAAACTTATTCGTAATTCTACGGTATTCTTAAACAGAGTTATTGAAGGAAATCAATATCCATTACCAGAGATAGATGCAGCGACTAAATTAACCAGAAAAATTGGTCTGGGTGGAATGGGATTCCATGACTTATTACTTAAACTTCACATTCCTTATGATTCTGAACAAGCTATCAATGTTGCCAAAAAATTAGAGAGCACATTAAAATTAGTAGCCTATGATGAATCAACAAAAAATAATTTTAAAAATTCATCATTAACAACAATAGCCCCAACGGGAACAATATCAATTCTTGCAGATGCATCATCCGGTATAGAACCAGTATTTAACTGGGTAATAACCAGAAAAGATTCTCTTGGGGAACATTATATTGTACATCCAATATTTGAACAAGAATTACGAAATATTTGTAAATCATTATATGAGCAAATGCCAGTACCGGGTGAACATAAATTCACCGGTGATTTTAGATATGATGAAGTAATTAAACACTGTCACGAAAAAGGAACTATTCAGGATATTGAATGGTTACCAAAAGATTTTAAAGACCTATTCAAAAATGCCATGGATATAAACTGGAAACAGCATATCAAAATGCAATCTGTATTCCAGACAAATGGTGTTGATATGGCAATATCAAAAACCATTAATCTCCCCAATAATGCAACAAAATCTGATATTCGTGAAGCAATTATCATGGCATGGAGAATGAAATGTAAAGGTATTACTATTTATCGTAGTGGATCACGAAAATCAGAAGTTTTAACTATGAAGAAAGAAGAACCCAAAAAAATTCAAGAAGCACGTATAACATTAAATAAACAAATCGAAGAAACTCTTTCTCCCAAACCTCAAAAAGATTCTTCCTTAAAACGCCCAAGACATCTTTATGGCACAACATATAAAGTACAAAGCGGATGTGGAAAACTTTATGTTACTATTAATGAGAGAAATGGCAAACCCTATGAAGTATTTATTCAATCGGGTGGTTCTGGTGGATGTGAAGCTGGTAATCAGGCACTTGGAAGAACAATCAGCCTTGCTCTGAGAAGTGGGGGAGATATCCAGAATATTATCAAACAATTAAATAAAGTCAAATGCCCTGCTGCACTCAGGAACTCCAGATCAGAAGGTAAAAGTTGTTCAGATATTGTAGGGCATTTATTAACAGAATCAATA
>Ga0209048_10006250_pt1 | contig 11177 bp, 11 predicted proteins | sample FrelakmetCRP12CR_FD_187146 | JGI IMG/M metagenome (GOLD analysis project Ga0209048, IMG submission 187146) | Freshwater lake sediment microbial communities from the University of Notre Dame, USA, for methane emissions studies - CRP12 CR (SPAdes)... | ecosystem: Environmental > Aquatic >... | reverse complement strand
GGCGGCGAGCGCGCACCACGCCGCTCCGGCGCAAGCCGAGGCCACACAGGCGCCCCCGACGCCTTCCCCCGTCGCGGAGGCTCAACCGCAGAAGCCGGCTCCGGCGCCCGCTGTGGCGGCGTCACCCGCGCCGGTTCCGCGCCCCTCGCTCGTCAGGACGTCCGAGGCCGGCGAGCCGACCGTCGACGGGGCTCTGCTCCGGAGCGCCGCCCATCTCCGGATCTCGCCCGGGCAGGCCGGAGTCGGCGACATCGAGCTCCACCTGCGCATTCGCGACGGAGTTGCGCACATCCGGGTGGACGGCGACGGCGGCCACCTCGTCGGGAAGAGCGCACCCGAGCTCGCGACGGCGCTCGCGGGCGCCGGGTTGACCCTCGGCAAGCTCGAGTTCCCTTCCGCGCCACACCCCGGCCCTGCGCCGAGCGCGGCGCAGGCGGGCGCAGACGGCGCCCCCGCAGGCCAGAACCAGGCGCCCGACTCGTCCCGGCAAGGCTCGCCCGAGCCGGGCGACCCGAGGGAACCGCAGGTCTCTTCCGGTCCACAACCCCCGCACAACCGGGGCGGGCGCGGCCCGACCTCTCCGGGCGGGATTCACGTAGAGGCATAAGGGGATCACATGCAGACCACCTATGTTGGTTCGAGCGGCTCCTCGTCGACTTCCCAGTCCGGGTCGACGGCCGTTCCCGTGCAGACGCTCGGGCAGAACGACTTCCTGAAGCTCCTCATGGCGCAGCTCGCCAACCAGGACCCGACCGCCCCCGTGGACAACCAGCAGTTCGCGGCCCAGCTCGCGCAGTTCTCCTCGCTCCAGCAGCTGCAGAACCTCGGGACCAAGCTCGACACGCTCGTCGGCGCCCAGTCGTCCGCGAGCCAGCTGGCGGCTGCGAACCTGGTCGGCAAGGACGTCCTCTTCAGCACGGACCGGGTCCAGGTCGACGGGAAGACCACGGTCACCGTGGGGGCGAATCTCTCCTCGGCTGCCGACCAGGCGGTCGCGGTGGTGACCGACGCCTCGGGCGGGGTGGTGCGAACGATCTCGCTCGGATCGGAGCCCGCCGGCGTCACCAACTTCACCTGGGACGGGAAGGACAACAACGGGAACCAGGTCGCCGCCGGGACCTACCACGTCGCCGTCAACGCGGCCCGCAAGGACGGCCAGGCCGTCACCGCGAGCCTCCTCTCCCAGGGGAAGGTCAGTGCCGTGACCTTCAGCTCCACCGGCTCGAGCGCACCGGCGCTCATCGTCGGCAACCAGCAGGTCAGCCTCTCCAGCGTCGTCCAGATCGTGAACCCCACCACGGGCACCTAGAAGCGCCCTCGAAAGGAACGTCATGAGCCTCTTCACCGCCCTCTCCTCCGCCACCTCCGGGATCGAAGCGTCGAGCACCGACCTCTCGGTCATCGGCAACAACATCGCCAACGCGAGCACCATCGGCTTCAAGCAGGGACGCGCCGACTTCGAAACCGCCCTCTCGCAGTCCATCGTCGGGGGCACGGGCCAGCTCGGCCTGGGCGCCGACGTGACGAGCGTGCAGACGATCCTCTCCGAGGGCGCGCTCACCAACACCGGGAACACGACCGACCTCGCCCTCCAGGGCAACGGCTTCTTCATGCTGAGCGGGAACTACGCCGGCCAGACCGGGACGTTCTACTCGCGCGACGGCCAGTTCAGCGTGGACAAGAACGGCTACCTGGTGAACCAGCAGGGCCTGCAGGTGCAGGGCTTCCCGGCGAACGCGTCCGGCGTCCTCTCCGGCGTGCCCGGGAACCTGCTCGTGGGCGCCGCCCAGGCGCAGCCGGTCGCGACCGCCAACGTGACCCTGAAGGCGAACCTGCAGGCGGGCGCGACCGTGCCGCCGGCCTGGAGCCCGGCGAACCCGACCGGCACCTCGAACTTCTCGAGCAGCGTCACGGTCTACGACTCGCTCGGCGCCGCGCACGCGACGCAGATCTTCTTCCGCAACACCGGCACGGGCTGGGAGTGGCACGCGATGGCCGACGGCGGCGGGCTCACCGGCGGCACCGCCGGGACGCTCACCCAGATCGCGAACGGAACCCTCGCCTTCGACGCCCAGGGCCGGCTCACGACCGTGACCCAGGCGTCGGCCTTCAACCCGCTCGGCGCCACGAATCCCCAGGCCCTGAACTTCAACTTCGGGGACCCGACCGGGAGCGGCGGGACGGGCCTCCTCGGCATCACCCAGTTCGCCTCGACCTCCGCCACCACCTTCGTCGGCCAGGACGGCTACGCCGCCGGACAGCTCTCCACCATCCAGGTTGGCCAGAACGGCGTCATCTCCGGGGTGTTCAGCAACGGGGCGACGCGGGTGCTCGGGCAGGTGGCCGTGGCGGGCTTCCAGGCGGCCGACCAGCTCTCGAGCATCGGCGGGAACCTCTACTCCGCCACGCCGAGCGCCGGGCAGGCCGTGGTCGGAGCCCCGGGCGCGGGCGGCCTCGGTTCGGTTTCCTCCGGAGCGCTCGAGCAGTCGAACGTCGACCTGTCCACCCAGCTCGTGAACATGATCGCCGCCCAGCGCGCCTTCGAGGCGAACTCGAAGACCGTCACCACCGCCGACCAGCTCCTCTCGGAGCTCATCCAGATGAAGCGCTAGCCCTAAGTGATCGCCGCTGGCGTGCCGATGATCCCCCCGGTTGCGGGAGACTGCCCATGATCGTCCTCACCCGGCTCGACGGAAAGGAGCTCGTGGTCAACGCCGAGCACATCCTGACCGCCGAGGCGACTCCCGACACCGTGCTCCACCTCACCAACGGGCTCAGCCTGATGGTGAGGGAGCCGGTGGCGGAGGTGGTGGAGAAGGTCGCGGCGTGGCGACGCCGGACGATGACCGGGCCCGAGGTCATCCTCCCCTCCGAGCCGCTACGGCCGGTGGTTCCGTTCCCGCGCGGCGTGCCGAATCGCAAGCCGGAGGAGTGACCGATGGATATCACCACAGTCGTCGGCATCGTGGGCTCCGTCGCCCTCATCCTCCTCGGCCAGGCCCTGGAGGGCGGGCACATCGGCTCCATCCTGCAGGCCACCGCCGCCCTCATCGTGTTCGGCGGGACCATCGGCGCCGTCATGGTGGCCTTCCCCACCAAGGACTTCGTGCGCGGCGTGAAGATGGTGAAGATGGCGTTCGGCACCCAGAAGCACGACCTGGAGGCCCTGACCAAGCGCATCGTGGAGTTCGCCGGCGTGGCGCGGCGGGACGGCGTCCTGGCGCTCGAGAGCCGGCTGCCGGAGATCGACGACCTCTTCCTCCGCAAGGCGCTGCAGTTCGCGGTGGACGGCGTCGACGCCGAGGTCTCGCGCACGTCTCTCGAGGCGGCCATCGACGCGGAGTTCCAGGAGCAGTCCTTCGCCGCCAAGGTCTGGGAGTCCGCCGGCGGCTTCGCGCCCACCATCGGGATCCTGGGAGCCGTGCTGGGGCTCATCCACGTGATGGAGAACCTGAACGACCCCTCGAAGCTGGGTGGCGGCATCGCCACCGCGTTCGTGGCCACCGTCTACGGCGTCGGCTCCGCCAACCTCCTCTTCCTGCCGATCGCCACCAAGCTGAAGCGAAAGCTCTCGCTCGAGAAGGAGCGGAAGACCATCATCGCGGAGGGAGTGCTCTCGATCCAGGAAGGGCTCAATCCCCGGGTCCTGGAGGAGAAGCTCCGCGCCTACACCGGCGAGAGCGCCCCGGCCCAGGCCGTGAAGAGAGCCGCGTAGCCGAGGGCGAACGTGGCCGGCCACCGCAAGAAGAAGCACCACGAGGAGGAGCACGAGAACCACGAACGGTGGCTCGTGTCCTACGCCGACTTCATCACGCTCCTCTTCGCGTTCTTCGTGGTCATGTACTCGGTGAGCCGGGTCGACAACAAGAAGCTCACCCAGGCGGTGCAGGGAATCCGCTGGGCTCTTCACTCCGCCGGCAACGGGGGTACGGGCGCGCTCCCGATCTTCGACGCCCCTCCCTCGGAGGGCGGCTGCCGGGTCGCGCCCGGCGCCTCCTCCTCGAGCCTCGCCGAACGCGCGAAGGCGGTGGAGGACCTGCGCCGGAAGATCGAGAGGAAGGTCCTCCCCTTCGTGGTGAACAAGGCCACGCCGAACGCCGTCACCGTTCGCGTCGAGGACGGCCATCGCCTCGTGGTCCGGCTCGCGGCCGCGAACTTCTTCGACCCGGGCCAGGCCGCCCTGCGCCCGCAGGTCCTCCCGATCCTCGACGCCGTCGCGACCGAGCTGAAGGAGCTCGACCGCCCGCTGCGGATCGAGGGGCACACCGACGACAGCCCGGTCCAGGGGGGCAAGTTTCACGGCAACTGGGACCTCTCCGCCGCGCGGGCCGCGACGGTGACGAGCTACCTGCAGGACGCGCACCGCGTTCCGCCGGACCACCTCTCGGCGGTGGGCCTCGCCGACACGAAGCCGGTGAGCCGGGAGCCCACCGAGGCCGCGCGCGAGCTCAACCGCCGCGTCGAGATGGCGGTCGAGCTCTCCACGGAAGATCCCCTCCTCAACCCGGGCGGCGCGAGGCATCCGTGACCCCGAGCGGCGTGGTTCCGCCACCCGGGGTAGAGGATCACCCCGCGCACGGCACGCACATCCGGCTCGAAGGTCCCACCCGCGCAGATCCGCGAAAACCCAGCTTCGCCCCATCGCTCCCACTCGCAACTCCTCCCCCGCCGCCCGTCACCACCGACGGGTGCCGGTCGCGACGCACCCGGGGCGCCCCCGGCTCTCGCGGACGTACCCTTCGAGATTTGAAGGGCATTCCCCCTTCGCCCGACCGTGGCACGGAGCGTGCTCACCGGTAGGTGTCGGGCCTAAGCCCCCTGGAGGGTTCCTCATGACTCAGTCGTTCTTCTCCACGCTTCGCGGCCGCCTCATGCTCCTCGCGGGCGTCTTCGCGGTCGCGATCGCCGTCTCCTCGGCGCTGTTCTTCACCACCCTCCTGAGCGCCGGCGAGAGTGCGACCCCCGAGGTGAAAGCCATGCTGCACGAGCGCATGGCCATGCTCGGCGGGCTATGGGGCGTCTTGCTCGTCGGCGCGCTCTGGGCGCTGCGCGACTTCTTCCTCCGGCTCGCCCGCTACATCGAGGGCATCCAGGGGCAGACCCAGCTGCTCACCGACGCGGTGGCGAACGGCCAGCTCGACGTCCGGGCGGACCCGGCCAGCGTGGCTCCCGAGTTCCGCAACGTGGTCGAGGGCATGAACCGGACCATGGACGCCTTCGCGCCGGTGCGCGCCGCCATCGAGTGCAACGCGCGCATCGCCAACGCCGACTTGCCGTCGCGGCTCTCGAACGACTGGAAGGGCGAGTTCGGGAAGCTCCGCGACGCCATGAACGGAATCATCGACATGGTCGGTCAGCGCTCCACCGACATCAAGATGCTCATCGACTCGGCCACGAGCGGGAAGCTCGACGCCCGCGCCGACCTGTCCAAGTACCCCGGCTACAACGGCCGCATGATGGGCGGGATCAACTCGCTCATCGACGCGCTGGTGAAGCCGATCCAGCAGTCGTCCACCTACATGCTGCGGCTGAGCCGCGGGGACGTCCCGCCGAAGATCGAGGAGCCCTGGCGCGGCGACTTCGACGGGCTGCGCAAGAGCCTCAACACCTGCTTCGAGGCCGTGAACGCCCTGCTCGTCGACGCGAACCTCGTCGCCAGCGCAACCGCCGCGGGCGAGCTCGACCGGCGCGCGGACGCCTCCCGGCACCACGGCGACTTCCGCAAGATCGTGGAGGGGATGAACAACTCGCTCGACGCGATCTCGACGCCGGTCCGCGACGTGGCCGCGGCGCTCGATCGCATCGCCCGGGGCGACACCCCGCCGCCCCTCGAGCAGGCCTTCCAGGGAGACTTCGAGAAGATCCGCCAGAACCTGAACCAGGTCATCGCGTCCTTGCGCCTGCTCGTCGACGAGGTGGGGGTCGTCCTGAACGCCTCGCGCGAGGGAGACCTGCGGAAGCGCTCGAACGCCGACCGCGCCCAGGGCGTCTACCGGAAGATCCTCCGTGGAGTGAACGAGGCCGTCGAGGGCATGGCGGCGCCGGTCGAGGAGGCCCGGCGGGTCCTCACCGAGATCGAGACGCGGAACCTCACCGCCTGCGTGGCCGGGGAGTACAAGGGCGACCACGCCCTGTTGAAGAACGCGCTCAACGCGTCGGTGGAGGCGCTCGGGAGCGCGCTCTCGCAGGTGGCGGGCTCGGTGGAGCAGCTCTCGGCCGCCTCCTCGCAGATCGCCGCCTCCTCCCGCGCCGTCGCCGACGGAGCCTCCCAGCAGGCCTCCTCCATCGAGGAGACCTCCTCCTCGCTCGAGTCCATGGCCTCCCAGGCCAAGCAGGCCGCCGACAACGCCCAGCAGGCGAACGCACTCGCCCGCTCCGCCAAGGACGCCGCCGTCGACGGCTCCTCCGCCATGGAGCAGATGGTCGGCGCCATGGGCAGAATCCGCGCCTCCGCGGAGGGCACCTCCCAGATCATCAAGGACATCAACGAGATCGCCTTCCAGACGAACCTCCTCGCGCTCAACGCCGCCGTCGAGGCCGCCCGCGCCGGCGAGGCTGGCCGCGGCTTCGCCGTCGTCGCCGAGGAGGTCCGCTCCCTCGCTCTCCGCTCCAAGCAGGCCGCCAACAAGACCGAGGAGCTCATCCGCCAGTCCGTCGCCGAGGCGAGCCAGGGCGAGCAGACGAGCAAGCAGGTCGCCGAGAAGCTCAGCGAGATCAAGGGCTCCGTCACCAAGGTCACCGACATCATGAGCGAGATCGCCGCCGGCGCCTCCGAGCAGGCCAAGGGCATCGAGCAGGTGAACCAGGCCATCGGCCTCATGGACAAGGTCACCCAGCAGAACGCCGCCTCCTCCGAGGAGTCCTCCGCCGCCGCCGCCGAGCTCAACTCCCAGTCCAACGACCTCCACAACCTCATCGCCACCTTCCAGCTCGCCCGCCGCACCGCCTCCGACGCTCCTCGCTCCTCCCCCGCGCCTCTAAAGCAAGCTCCCAAGAAGCAGAAGCCTGCCGCGAACGGCCAGACCGGCATGCGCTCCATGGGCCTCTCCCCGGAGGACGTCATCCCCCTCGACGGCGAAGCCTCCTTCAAGGACTTCTAGAAGTCCGGCACCCGCCGTTCGTACGGAGAGCTCATGCGCGTCCTCATCGTCGACGACAGCAAGGCCATGCGGAGCCTCATCATCCGCACCGTGAAGGCCTCGGGCCATCCGGACCTCGCCTTCGAGGAGGCGTGCAACGGCGCCGAGGCGCTCGCCGCAGTCCGTTCGAGCCCTCCGGACCTCGTGCTCACCGACCTGAACATGCCGGAGATGAGCGGGGTCGAGTTCACCGAGGCGCTGCGGGCCGAGGGCAGCGCGGTCCGCATCGCGTTCGTCACCTCCGAGCAGAGCCCAGCCATCCTGGAGCGCGCCCACAAGGCCGGCGCCCTCTTCGTCCTCGCGAAGCCATTCACCCCCGACGCGATCCAGACCGCGTTCGCGAAGCTGATGTAGCAGGGGTGTCTGTCAGGACCCGGGTATCTCCTGACGCGCCTGCCCCGGGGCGACCCCGACCTGTATCGAGCCGTTCACGTGGCACAACCCATCGCAATCACGGAGGCAACGGCGTCGGCACTCAACCGGCAGCTCATGCGGCGGTCGGGATCGCGGATTGCAGTGGGTGTGTCCCGGGCGACCCTCGCCCAACTATGAGACCTTTGCCTACCCCAGAGCGCATGGCATCTCTCGTCTCGGGAGTCACCGAGACCATGCTCGGCCTTTCCTTCGCTCCCGACGCGAACGGGAGCCCGTCCGAGTCCCTCGTGTGGCGCACGGCGGTCCTGCCCATCCCTGGCGGGCAGCCGATCACGGTGGGGCTATCGTCCGACGAGCGCGGCTGCGCGCAGCTCAGCGCCGCCATGTTCGGCTGCGCGAACGACCGGGTCGACCAGTCCATGATGGACGACTCGCTCCGCGAGCTCGTCAACATGACGGCGGGGCTCCTGAAGAGCACGATGGCGCTCGACCAGCCCCTCGGGCTCCCCACCATCGTCGAAGGCAAGAAGGTGCCGCCCCATCCCGGGGACAAGCCGGGACACGCGGTCGTTCTGCGAGGCAAGGAGATCGGCCTCGTTCTGTGGATCTTCGAAGGGCTGCTCTAGGAGGACCCCGATGGCGACGATTCTCACCGTGGACGACAGCCGCTCCGTGCGGACCATCGTGTCGAAGCAGGTCAAGGACCTGGGTTTCGAGGTGGAGGAGGCCGAGGACGGCGTGCAGGGCCTCTCCAAGCTGGGGGAGCGCGAGTACGACCTCGTTCTCCTCGACGTCACCATGCCGAACCTCGACGGCCCCGGCATGCTCGCGAAGATGCGCGAAAACGGCAACAAGACCCCGGTCATCATGCTCACCTCCGAGTCGAAGCGTTCGGTGGTCTCCGGCGTGATGAAGATCGGGATCGCGGACTACATCCTCAAGCCCTTCAAGCCCGAGGAGCTCCGGGCGAAGGTCCTCTCGGTGCTGCAGGGCGAGGGGGGAGCGGGCGAGGTCCTCGCCGCCACCTCCGAGCAACCGGCGGCGCCGGCCCCGGAGCCCTCCGCCCGCGTCGAGGCGGGCAAGCAGTTCGTGGACGTGCTGGTGGTGGACGACATGGAGAACGTCCACAAGAAGCTGCGCACCATGCTGCCGGCCCACATCACCCTGAACGGCGTCACGAGCGCCCAGGCGGCCTTGCAATCCTGCCGGCAGCGCGTCTACCGCGTGACGCTCGTCGACACCGAGATCCCCGACGTGGACAGCGCGGTGCTCGCCCAGCAGCTGAAGGTGCTGCAGCCGCACGCAGCGTTCGTCGCGCTGGCGCTCCGCACCACGAACGACGTGCTCGGCGAGGTGCGCGCCCAGGGCTTCGACAACGTCCTCTTCAAGCCGTTCAGCCAGGACAACGTCGACGACTTCATCGGCCAGTACTTCGAGAACCTGGACCTCCTCACCGCGGAGGAGAACGTGCTCAAGGCCGCCGCGTTCGCCGGCCGCGCCGACCGCATGGACAAGTACTACAACCGGATCGGCGAGGCCTTCGCCGGGGCGATCAACAAGGTCGCCGCCGCCTGCTTCGAGGACCTGGTCCTCGACGTCAGCGCCGCCCCCACCACCGGCGACCGTCTCCCGAAGTTCCTCCTCAGCGCTGCCGAGCAGGCCAAGCAGGTCGGGATGCGCTTCGCGGTGGTCGGGAGCCCGGACCTGCAGAAGATCCTGAACAGCTACACCGAGACGAAGGAGCTTCGCTTCTACCCGTCGGTCTCGGAGGCTCAGGCCGCGTCGCAGGCCTGACGCGGCGGCCAAATGAGCTCGGAACGTTTCTCGGAGCAGCTCGAGCAGATCGTCCTCAAGCGCATCTCCGAGGACTCGCTCGTGCTCCCGACGCTCCCCTCCGTCGTCACGAAGGCGCTGGAGGTGCTGAAGGACCCGGAGGTGGCCTTCAAGCAGGTCGGGACCATCATCGAGCGCGACCCGGTGCTCGCGGCCCGCCTCCTGCGCATGGCCACGAGCGCCGCCTTCGCCGGCGGGACGAAGAAGGTCACCCTGTCCGAGGCCCTCACCCGCCTGGGAGCGAAGTCGGTCCGCACCCTGCTCGTGGAGGCGACGGCCCAGAAGGTGTTCGTGTCTCGCGACCCGAAGATCGCGGAGTCGATGAAGAAGGTCTGGCAGCATTCGGTGGCGGTGGCCACCCTGTCCCGCGACGTCCTCGCGCTCTCCGGCAACGCCGATTCCGAGGCCGCCTACCTGGCGGGCCTGCTGCACGACGTGGGCAAGCCGGTGGTGGCGGCGATCCTGCTCGAGTTCGAGAGGCAGATGACCGAGGTCTACAACCGGCCGTTCATCGACTCGGCCGAGTGGGTGGCGGTGATCGCCCGCACCCACCGCGTCGTGGGCGTGGCGCTCGCCGAGAAGTGGCAGATGCCCGAGCAGGTGACCCGCTGCATCCGGGACAGCGCGGAGTACGACAACGCCGACCGCGCATCGCTCGTGAACATCGTCTGCTTCTCCAACTCGCTCGCGAAGAAGACCGGCATCTTCGCCGGCTCCATCGACCCCGACGAGGTGGACGCGCTCGTCATGATCGGGCGCTCGATCATCGGGGCGAACGACGAGATCATCAAGACCTTGACGCGCGGCCTGAAGGAGCGCGTGGCGAACCTCTACGACTGAGCGCCTTCGCGCCCCGTCGCCGTCCGCGCGCCGGGCCGGCGCCTCGGGGAAGGTGCGGCGCGCCTCCTCGCCCACCCCGGCGTCCCATGTCGGTGCGTCAAGAGCCGTCCCCGCCCCGTCACGCGGCTGACCGCCGCCGCGGCGGCACCGCCCTCCCGTCAGCGGGCTGACGCCCAAACCACCGCCGGCGGCCGTTTTGAGGCTCCGGGACGCGGCACGCGCCTTGCTGAAGAGTCCCGCCGAGAGGACTTCGCATGGCAGACGCGCCCGAGACCGACGAAGCACCAGAGCCCGCCCCGGAGAAGCCTTCCAGGGGAGGGGGCTCGAAGCTTTTGCCCGCCCTGCTCGCCGCTAACAGCCTCATGCTGGCGGGCGTGCTGGCGCTGCTCCTCCTGCGCCCCGCCGGCGGCAAGCCCTCGGGCTCCGCCAAGGAGGAGGGAGGGCACGAGCCGGGCGCCAAGGCCGCGAAGGGGCCGCCGGTGGGCCCGACGCAGAAGGTCGCCGACTTCGTCGTGCACCTCCGCGACACCGACACGGACCGCTACGCCCGGGTCTCCTTCGAGATCGAGGTCGCGACCGAGGCCGACAAGGAGAGGCTGGGCGCCGCCCTCCCGCGCGTGCGCGACGGATTCATCGCCTACCTCTCCGACCGGACCTTCGACGAGCTCCGGGGCAGCGACGGGCTCGGGCACACCAAGGAAGAGCTCGTGAAGCAGCTCGAGAAGAGCGTGCCCGATCTCGCGGTGAAGGCGCTCTACATCACCGACATCGTGGTGCAGTGAGGAACCCTTGCCGGCCACCCTGACCCCAGAAGAAGTCCGTGCGCTGATGAGCGCGGTCCAGGAGGGCCGCGTTCCCCAGGACTCGCCGGAGCAGAAGGGCGAGATCGTCGGATACGACCTCACCAGCCAGGACCGGATCATCCGCGGCCAGATGCCGACGCTCGACGCCATCAACGAGCAGGTGGCGTCGATGCTGGGGATCGGGCTT
>Ga0209048_10006249_pt1 | contig 11178 bp, 10 predicted proteins | sample FrelakmetCRP12CR_FD_187146 | JGI IMG/M metagenome (GOLD analysis project Ga0209048, IMG submission 187146) | Freshwater lake sediment microbial communities from the University of Notre Dame, USA, for methane emissions studies - CRP12 CR (SPAdes)... | ecosystem: Environmental > Aquatic >... | reverse complement strand
CTCTCGAGGTGCTGCGCCATAGCGCCTCCCACCTTCTGGCCCACGCGGTCCTGGACCTCTATCCGGAAACCAAGACCGGGATCGGGCCGGCCGTCGAGAACGGCTTCTATTACGACTTTTTACGGGAAACCCCCTTCACTCCGGAAGACCTGGCCGCCATCGAGAAAAGGATGAAAGACCTCGCCCGGGAGGATGTCCCCGTCGAGCGGCTGGTCCTGGCCAAGGAGGAGGCCGTCAAGCTCTTCCATGACCTGGGCCAGACCCTCAAGGTCGAGCTCATCCGGGAAAAAGGCGACGCGCAGGTCACCTGCTATCGGCAGGGGAGCTTCGTTGATTTCTGCCTCGGCCCCCATGTGGCCTCGACCGACGTCCTCCAAAACGTCAAGCTCCTTTCGGTTTCGGGCGCCTACTGGAAAGGCGACGAGAAGGGCCGGCAACTTCAGCGCATCTACGGGGCCGTCTTCTTCACCAAGAAAGATCTCGACGATTATCTGGCCTTTCTCGAAGAGGCCAAGAAGCGCGACCACCGCAAGCTCGGGCCGGAGCTCGACCTTTTCAGCTTCGCCGAAGAGCTCGGCGGCGGCCTGACCCTCTGGCACCCCAAGGGCGCCAGGGTCAGGGCCGTGATCGAGCAGTACTGGCGCGAGCGTCACTGGGCCGGGGGATATGACATCCTCTACACGCCGCATATCGGCCGGGAGACCCTGTGGCAGATTTCGGGCCATCTCGGGTTCTACAAGGACAGCATGTACTCCCCGATGGAGATCGACGAGCAGAACTACTACCTGAAGCCGATGAACTGCCCGTTCCACATCATGATCTACAAATCGCGGGGGCGGTCCTACCGGGACCTGCCGCTGCGCTGGGCGGAACTCGGGACCGTCTACCGCTATGAGCGGAGCGGCGTCCTGCACGGCCTGCTCCGGGTCCGTGGGTTCACCCAGGACGACGCCCACATCATCTGCACTCCCCAACAGATCGACGACGAGATCCTGCGGGTCCTGGATTTTTCCATCAGCATGCTTGCCGCCTTCGGCTTCCCCGACAATAAGATCGAGCTTTCGGTCCGCGACCCCCTGAACCCGTCCAAGTACGCAGGCAGCGAAGACATGTGGCGGCAGGCCGAGGCGTCGCTCGTCAAAGCTCTTGAGGCCCGGGCCCTGCCCTACGAGCGGATGGAGGGGGAGGCGGTCTTCTACGGCCCCAAGATCGACATCAAGGTCAAGGACGCTATCGGCCGCTTCTGGCAGTGCACGACCATCCAGTTCGACTTCAACATGTCCGAGCGGTTCGACATGACCTACATCGGCGAGGACGGCCAGGCCCACAGGCCCTACATGGTCCACCGGGCCCTGCTCGGCTCTCTCGAGCGCTTCTTCGGGATCCTCATCGAGCACTACAAGGGGAGTTTCCCCGTCTGGCTGGCCCCCGTGCAGGCGGTCATCCTGCCGATCGCCGACCGCCACGAAGCGTACGCCCGGGAGCTTGATGCCATGCTCAAGGCCGCGGGACTGCGGTCCGCCGTGGACGGAAGCCGGGAAAAGATCGGCAAGAAGATCCGGGAAGCCGAGGTCCAGAAGGTCCCGCTGCTCCTCGTCGTCGGCGACAAGGAGGTCGAGCGCCGGACCGCCTCCCTCCGCGTCCACGGCCAGGGAGACAAGGGCGAGGTCGAGGTGGCCGGCTTCATCGCCAAGGTCAAAGAATCCGATTCTCATAAATATCTCACCGTGAATTTTTAGAGGAGGACTGACATTTTCAAGAGACACGCTTTCCATCCTGTCGTCAGCAAGGCCAAAGCCCATAGGATCAACGAGATGATCCAGGCCAAGGAAATCCGGGTCCTTGACGAGGAGAAAAACCAGCTGGGGGTTCTGCCCACGCACCAGGCCGTCAACCTGGCCCGGGAACGCGGGCTCGACCTCGTGGAGATCGCTCCCACGGCCCAGCCGCCCGTCTGCCGGATCATGGACTATGGGAAGTTTCTGTACGAGGAGCACAAGAGAGAGCACGAGGCCCGGAAGCACCAGAAACAGATCCAGATCAAGGAGATCAAGTTCCGCCCCAAGATCAGCATCCACGACTACGATTTCAAGATGAAGCACATCCGCCGGTTCATCCAGGACGGGAACAAGGTCAAGGTGACGGTCATGCTCCGCGGACGCGAGAAGCAGAAACCGGAGCTCGGGCAGCAGGTCCTCGACAGGGTCATGAACGACATGAAAGGCCTGGCGGCCCAGGATGGCGAAGCACGGAAACAGGATTGGGCCGTTTCCGCCCTGTTGGTCCCCGTGAAGTTAGGAGGAAAAGATGCCAAAGCTAAAAACCCACAAGGGAGCCCGAAAGAGGTTCAAAGTCACAGCCAAGAAAAAAATTCTCCACAGCAAAGCTAACAAGAGCCACATCCTGACGAAGAAGGCCTCCAAGAGGAAGAGGCATCTGGGCAAAAAAGCCGTCGCCAGCGCGGCGGACCGCAAGGCCGTCAAGACGATGCTCCCGTACGATTTCTAAGATCGTCCCCATCCGCACAAGGAGTGAACCATGCCACGCGTTAAACGAGGAACGAAGAGGAAGGACAGGCGAGTCAAAACCCTCAAGCTCGCCAAGGGATACTGGGGAGCCAAAAGCAGGAATTACCGGACCGCCAAGGAAGCCGTCGAGAAGTCCCTGCTCTACGCTTACCGGGACCGGCGGGCCAAAAAACGGACTTTCCGGGGCCTGTGGATCGTCCGGATCACGGCCGCGGCCGAGATCAACGGAACGACCTACAGCCGCCTGATCAAGGGGCTGAAAAGGCTGGGCGTCGGCTTGGACAGGAAGATCCTGGCCGACCTGGCCGTGAACGCGCCCGGGACATTCGCCGACCTGGCCCGGAGGGCGAAAGACGCCGCGGTCTAGCCGCCGGGACATGACCACCCTCAAGGACAGGATCCAAGGTCTCCGGAAGGATTTCGAACGAGCGGCCGCCGCGGCGAAAGACGAGAGGGCCCTCGACGAGATCCGGAACCTTTATTTGGGCCGGAAAAAAGGCCACGTTACCGGTCTGTTCGAAGAGCTCAAGACCGTCCCCGCCGCGGAGAAGCGGAAGGCGGGTCAGGCCGCGAACGAGTTCAAGGCCTTCGTCCAGGAGCGGCTCCGCGCCCTTGAGGAAAGTCTATCGAATGCGACTGTCAGCCTGGAGGGGAGCGTCCGGATACGTTCAAAAACACGCGCCAAACTGACAGACACTGGGCCGCTGGACCTGACCCTGCCCGGCCGGATCCGCTACGCGGGCGCCCCGCATCCACTCGTCCTCTTCCAGGAAGAGATCGAGCGGATCTTCCTCGGCATGGGCTATACCATCGAGGAAGGGCCGGATATCGAGACCGACTACTACAATTTCGAGGCCCTGAACTTCCCCCCGCACCATCCGGCCCGCGACAAGTGGGACACGCTCTTCATCAATGGCGACCTGCTCCTGCGCACTCACACCTCCCCCGTCCAGATCCGGGTCATGGAAAAGAAGAAGCCGCCCATCCGCGTCATCACACCCGGACGGGTCTTCCGCAGGGAAACCCCCGACCCCACGCACCTGCCGATGTTCCTCCAGGTCGAGGGCCTGGTCGTGGACGAGGGCATCACCTTCGCCCATCTCAAGGGGACGTTGGAGTATTTCATCCATGCCCTCTTCGGGGAGAAAGTCAAGGTCCGTTTTCGGCCGAGCTTCTTCCCCTTCACGGAGCCGTCGGCCGAGGTGGACATCGGCTGCTTCGTGTGCGAGGGCCAGGACAAGTCCTGCCGCCTCTGCGGAGGGACCGGCTGGAAGGAGATCCTGGGGTCAGGCATGGTCGACCCCCAGGTGTTCAAGAACGTCAACATCGACCCGGAGCGGTACTCCGGCTGGGCTTTCGGGCTGGGGATCGACCGGACGGCCATGCTCGCCCTCGGCATCCCCGAGATGCGATATTTCTATGAGAACGACCTGAGGTTCCTCAGGCAATTCGACATCAAATGAAGATCAGCCTGGACTGGATACGAGACTACGTGAAGGTGGACCTCCCCTTGCAGGAGCTCCTTGACCGGCTGACCATGATCGGCCTGGTCGCGGAGTCCGTCGAGGAGAGGGACGGCGACACGGTCCTCGACCTCGAGACCTACGCCAACCGTCCCGACACCCTCGGCCACCTCGGCGTCGCGCGCGAGATCGCGGCCATGCTCGGGCTGCCCCTGACGGAGCCGCCCTGGCCCCTGACCGAATCCGATGCGGCCGTCTCCGACCTCGCCACCGTCCAGGTCCTCGACGACGGGCTCTGCCCGCGATATTGCGCCAGGATCGTCCGTGGCATCACCGTCGGGCCCTCACCCGGCTGGCTCCGGCGGAGGATCGAGGCCATGGGCCTGCGGCCGATCAACAACGTCGTCGATGCCTCGAACTACGTCCTCTACGCCACGGGCCAGCCCATCCACGCCTTCGACTTCGGGAGGCTTTCGGGGGCGAAGGTCGTCGTGCGGAAGGCGAACCGCGGCGAGCGGCTGCGCGACCTCGAGGGTCGCACCCTCGAGCTCGAGCCCGACATGCTGGTCATCGCCGACGAGACGCGGCCGGTGGCCATGGCCGGGGTCATCGGCGGCGAGGAGACCGGCGTGACGGATGCGACTTGCGACATCTTCATCGAGAGCGCCAACTTCGACCCGGTCTCGATCCGGCTCACGTCGAAAAAGCTCGGCCTGGCCACGGACGCCTCCTACCGGTTCGAGCGTGGCGCCGACATTGGCTTCGCGCCCCAGGCCGCCCTGATGATGGCCTCCTTGCTCGCCCGGATGGGCGGCCAGGCGGCGCGCGGGTCCATCGACGTCTACCCCAAGCCGCGGAAGGCCAAGTCCGTCGTCCTCCGGGAGCGCCGGATCGCCGAGCTCCTGGGCATCGAGGTGCCGGAGGGGTTCATTGAGAAAACTCTTACGCGCCTCGGCTTCAAGGCCGAGTGCTCCCAGAAAGGGGTTTGCCTGATAGACGTCCCCACCTTCCGCGTCGACATCGACCGGGAAGCGGACCTCATCGAGGAGGTCGCCCGGTTCTACGGGTACGACCGGATCCCGGCCGAAGTCACTCCGGCCAAGTCCTTCGAGTTCACGGTCAACAAGAAACGGGACCGCGTCCTGAAGCTGCGCCGGACCCTCCTCCAGAACGGGTTCGACGAGGTCATCAACACGAGCTTCGCCGACCCCGAAAAGGAAACCGTGGTGGCCAGCGGCCGCGGACCCGTGGGCATCCGGAACCCGATTTCCGCCCGGGCCGCCGTGCTCCGGACCAACCTCCTCATGGGGATGCTCGAGAACGCGTCCTGGAACAGGAACCGGGGGATGGAGGGCGTGCACATTTTCGAAGTCGGGACAATCTACGCCTGTCCAGGGGACAAGCCCGAGGAACGGCTAACCCTCGGCCTTCTCGCCACGGGCCTCCTCCCGGGCTCCGGCTGGCAGGAAAAGCCCGCCGAAACGGATTTTTACGTCATCAAAGGCGCGGTCGAGGCCGTCCTGGCCGCCCTCCGGTACGAACCCTTTTCGTTCGAGAAATCGGCCGGTCCCTATTTCGAGGAGGGCCAAGGATTGACGCTCCTCTACAAAGGGCAGGCGGTCGGCACGCTCGGCGTCCTCAAGAGCGGGATCGCCGCCCATTATTCCCTCGGCCAGCCCGTTTTCGCCGCCGAGATCGACCTGACCTGTCAGTTCGAAAAGCAGCCCCGGCCCTTCGCCTTTGCGCCGGTGCCGAAGTTTCCGGGCATCAGCCGCGACCTATCGTTCTTCATCGACCGCGCCGTTTCCTACCAGGAGATCCGGAAAACCCTGGACAAGATGGCCCCGCCCCTGCTCGAGGGCTACGAGCTCCGCGACAGGTTCAGCGGCCCGTCCATCCCCGCCGACAAGGTCAGCCTGTCCATCCGCTTCCGCTACCGCCATCCCCAGCGGACGCTGCTCGCCGAGGAGGTGGACCGGGTCGAACAGGAGATCGTCGGCCAACTGAAATCCACATGGAACATCCAACTCAGGGAGGGATCAATTGACAACCGAACTTGAGCGAATTAAAATACTTGAAGGGAAGATCAGCCAGGTCGTCGATTACATTCACAAGCTGACCGCCGAGAACGACAAGCTCAAGAGCCAACTCAAGGAGTTCCGGGCTGAGAAGAAGGAATTCGAGGACCAGAACCGGAAAATCGCCCGCCTGGATGAAGAAGTCAAGAAGTACGAAGGCGAGCGGGACGTCGTCAAGGGGAAGATCGAGGCGATCATCAATCAGATCGACCAACTCGGGCTATGATTGAAAAAATTCTTGAGATCGAAATCTTCGGACAACGATACAAGATCCGCGTCAAAGGAGAAGAGGATGAGAAATACATCGGCCACTTGACTTCCTACGTTGATCAGAAGATGCACGAAGTGGCGGTGAAATCCAAGTCCGCGGATCAGGCCAAGGTCGCCGTGCTGGCGGCCCTGAACATCGCGGACGAACTGTTCCTGAGCCAGAAGAAGCTGGATCAACTCAACGAAGCCATTGGCCACATGGAGACCGAGATCGAAAACTTGGAGGTTCATCTCTTTGAAGATGAAAATACATACAAGGATTTGGACAAAGTTCCCTCCTGACCCGAACACCGGGCGGGGGACGCCGGCCAGGAAGCCGGCTTGTTCCGCCGCTCCGGCGTGGGATGGGGACCGATCTCTCTTCCTGAGGGGCCATCCCCTCGGACGGAAACTTTGAAGACCTCCCGTCTTTGACCTCGTCTCCTCCTGGTCATTTTAGAAGGAGGTGACTCACGTGAACCTGAACCCGATCATCGTATGGGGCGGCCTCGCCGCCATTATCATTTTATTGGGGGTCGTGGCCGTCCTCCTCGTTAAGAGGCAGAAAGGCACGCGCCAGGTCATCGAGGCCCAGCAAGAAGTCGAGGCCATCCTGGTCCGGGCGAAAGACGACGGCGAGAAAATCAAGCGCGAGGCCGCGATCGAGGCCCGCGAGAAGGATTTGAGCCGGCAGGCGGAGTTCGACGCCCACAACCGGGAGAAGCAGCGGAAGATCAACGAGACCGAGCGCCGGCTCGTCAACAAGGAAGAAAACCTGGAGCGCAGGTTCCAGGGCATCGAACGCAAGGAGCGGGAGTTCTCCCAGAAGGAAAGCCGGATCTTCCAGAAGGAGAAGGATATCGAGGCTCTCGAGCAGAAAACCCTCGAGATCCAGAAGAAGGCCCTGACGGAACTCGAGCGCATCTCCGGCTTGACCCTCGAGGAAGCCAAAGCCATGCTGATCAAGAAGATCGAGGACGAGGCCAAGCTTGAGGCCATCGCCACCGTCCGGAAGGTCGAGGAGGAGACGCGGGAGAAGGCCAACGCCCTGGCCCGCGAGATCATCACCAGCGCCATCCAGCGCTCGGCCGCCGAGCACGTCGTGGAAACGACGGTCTCGGTCGTCGACCTCCCCTCCGAGGACATGAAGGGACGGATCATCGGCCGAGAAGGCCGCAACATCCGGGCCCTGGAGATGGCCACGGGCGTGGACATCATCGTCGACGACACGCCGGAGGCCGTCATCCTGTCGAGCTTCGACCCGGTCCGCCGGGAACTGGCCCGCCTGTCCATCCAGAAGCTCGTGACCGACGGCCGGATTCACCCGGCCCGGATCGAGGACATCGTCGAGTCCGTGAAGAACGACCTCGAGCAAAAGATCAAGCAGGAAGGCGAATCGGCCGTCCTCGAGCTCAAGGTCCGGGACATCCATCCCGAGCTCATCAAGCTCCTCGGCAAGCTCAAGTACCGGACGAGCTACGGCCAGAACGTCCTCCAGCACTCCAAGGAAGTCGCCATGCTGGCGGCCATGATGGCCCGCGAGATCGGCGCCGATGTCAACGTCGCGCTCCGGGCGGGGCTCCTCCACGACATCGGCAAGGCCGTGGACAAGGATGTCGAGGGAACGCACACCGAGCTCAGCGTCGAGCTGACCAAGAAATACGGAGAGACCGAAAAGGTCATCCAGGCCATAGCCTCCCACCACCGCGACGTGGATTTCCCCTCCATCGAGGCCGTCCTCGTCCAGTCCGCCGACACCCTCTCGGCCGCGCGGCCGGGCGCCCGGCGGGAGCTCCTCGAGACCTACATCCAGCGGCTCGAAAAGCTGGAGGAGCTCGCCGTGTCGTTCGACGGCGTCGCCAAGGCCTTCGCCCTCCAGGCCGGCCGCGAGATCCGCATCATCGTCGAGAGCTTGAAGATCTCGGACGACCGGGCCGCGCTGATCGCCAAGGAGATCGCGGCGCGGATCAAGAACGAACTCGATTACCCCGGGCAGATCAAGGTCACGGTCATCCGGGAGATGAGGGCCGTGGAATATGCCAGATAAGTTCGGTGTCCTGTTCCTCGGCGACGTCATCGGCCGGACCGGCCGGCGGGCCATGGATAAATTCCTGCCGGCCCTGGTCAAGAAGCACGCGCCGTCCATGATCATCGCCAACGGGGAGAACGCCGCCGGCGGGAGCGGGATCACCGAGGAGATCGGGAAAGAGCTCTTCCTCCAGGCCGACGTCCTGACGTCCGGAAACCACATATGGGACAAGAAGGAAGCGTTGCCCTATCTCGGCCGGGAGCCGCGGCTCATCCGGCCGGCCAACTATCCATCCGTCAATCCCGGCCGTTTCTCCTATGTCTTCCAGCACGGCGACGGGGTCAAGGCCGCGGTGCTGAACCTCCAGGGACGGGTGTTCATGGAGCCCCTCGACTGCCCGTTCCGGCGGGCCGATGAGGAAGTCGCGGCCCTGGCCGCGGAAACCCCCATCATCATCATCGATTTCCACGCCGAGGCGACTTCCGAGAAGCAAGCCCTCGGCTGGTATCTCGACGGCCGGGTTTCGGCCGTCATCGGCACGCACACGCATGTCCCGACCGCCGACGAAAGGATCCTGCCGAAGGGGACCGCCTATATCACCGACGTCGGCATGGTCGGGGGGCGCAACGCCGTGATCGGGATCTCGCGGGAACAGGCCCTCCAGAGGTTCCTGACATCGCGGCCGCAGCGCTTCGAGCCGTCCCGCGACGGCCTGTTCCTCTCCTGCGTCTTCATCGAGATCGACCCCAAAACGGGAAGAGCCCTCTCCATCAAAAGGGAGGTTCTGGCAGAGGACGGAGACGATGAATGAAGGCCTGGTGAAGCGCGACCTGGTCTATTCGGTCTCGTCGCTCACCGAGCTCATCAAGACGGCCCTGGAGGTCGCCTTCCCCCAGGTCTGGGTCGAAGGCGAAGTTTCGGGTTTCAAGAAAGCCGCCTCGGGACACGTCTTTTTCAACCTGAAGGACGAGACGATTGCGGTCAATCCCCCCGTCCTCAAGGCCGTCATGTGGCAGAGCAATGCACGGAAGATCGCCTTCGAGATGAAGGACGGCCTCAAGATCATCTGTAGGGGGAAGGTCAGCGTCTATGAGCCCCGCGGCGATTACCAGCTCTATGTCGACCTCGTCGAACCCAAGGGCAAGGGGGCCCTCCAGCTCGCCTTCGAGCAGCTCAAAGAGAAGCTCAAGGCCGAAGGCCTGTTCGACACCCAACGCAAGAAAAAACTCCCGCTGAGACCGAAGACAATCGGGGTCGTGACCTCGCCGACGGGAGCGGCCATCCGCGACATCCTCCGCGTTCTCGAGCGCCGCTATGCCAAGCTCCACGTCCTCATCTACCCGGCCAAGGTTCAGGGTGAAGGGGCGGCCCAGGAGATCGCGGCCGGCCTCGACCATCTGGGGACGCTTCCCGCCGTCGACGTCATCATTGTCGGCCGCGGCGGCGGCTCGCCCGAGGACCTGTGGGCGTTCAACGAAGAGGCCGTGGCCCGGGCGATCTTCCGTTCGCCCAAGCCCGTCATCTCCGCGGTCGGGCACGAGATCGACGTGACCATTGCGGATTTCGTGGCCGACGTCAGGGCTTCGACGCCCTCGGCGGCGGCGGAGATGGTCATCGAGACCGAGGAGGCCTTCGCGGAAAAAATCACATCGCTGGCCCGGCGGCTGGGAGATCTCCTGCGCTATTCCCTCCAGGAGCGCAAATCCAGCGTGGCGGAGCTCGCCCAGCACCGGATCTTCCAGAATTTCCGCATCCGGCTCCTGAATTACGGCCAGCGCGTGGACGACCTGGACGCGCGGGCGCGGAACATTTTCCAGGCCGAACGGCAGGAGCTCGCGGAGATGAGGGGCGCGGCCCTTCTTTTCTCCGAGAAGCTCTCTCATCTTTTCGGCCAGAAGCTCCGCGACCACCGGGCCTCCTGGGAGAGGCTTTCGACCAACCTCCACTCCCTGAGCCCCCTCAACGTCCTGAAGAAGGGCTACGCCCTCTGCTGGACGGACGGCGGCCTGCGGCTCGTCCGGAAAATCGAGGAGATCGCGGAGCAGGATACGGTGATCGTTTCCTTTGCCAAGGGGGAGTTCCAAGCCCGGGTCCAGAGCGTGGACAAAAAAAAGCTCCTGGAATCGCGTTTCCTGAAGGAGAGCTTATGACGAACATGACCTTTGAAAAAGCGCTGGCGGAACTTGAGCAGATCGTCGCCAAGCTCGAAAAAGGGGCCGTCTCGCTCAACGACTCCCTGGCCCTTTTCGAGAAGGGCGTCAAGCTGGCCCGGTTCCTCAGGGGTGAGCTGGACAAGGCCGAGCGGAAGGTCGAGATCCTGCTCAAGGACGAAAAGGGCGGCATGAAGGCGGAAGACTTCGACGCGGACCGGACCGCGGAGGATGGCACGGACGATAAGGACATCGCCCCGGCGGGGCGCAAAAAAGGGGAGGACGATCCTCCGTTCTGAAAGGCGCCGGACTGCGCAGCCGGCGTGCGGCTTGACGATGACACAACGGCAGAGGCGTGATTGATGAGGGACGATCCATTGAACGTCAGGGATAGGCTCGAAGAAACGCGGCGGACCATCGAAGCGGAGCTCGAGCGCCTGCTCGCGGGAGACGCCTCCCGGCTTTTCGATGCCATGCGCTACGCCGTCCTCGGCGGCGGGAAGCGCTTCCGGCCTCTCCTCCTGCTCGCCGCCGGCCAAGCGTTCGGCGCCCCGCGCGAGGCGCTCCTCCCTTACGGCTGCGCCGTCGAGCTCATCCATAATTACTCCCTCGTCCATGACGACCTCCCTTCGATGGACAACGATGACTTCCGGCGGGGCAAACCCTCCTGCCACAAGGCCT
>Ga0209048_10006248_pt1 | contig 11178 bp, 11 predicted proteins | sample FrelakmetCRP12CR_FD_187146 | JGI IMG/M metagenome (GOLD analysis project Ga0209048, IMG submission 187146) | Freshwater lake sediment microbial communities from the University of Notre Dame, USA, for methane emissions studies - CRP12 CR (SPAdes)... | ecosystem: Environmental > Aquatic >... | reverse complement strand
GAGCCGATCGCTGCGGGACGGGCGGCCTCCTGGAGTGGGTGCGGATCCTGACGACAGGCGTTCTCGACGACGCGCAGCTCGTGGGCCTCGGCGTCGGTCAGGTCCTTCACGGTGGCCGGTATGGTCCCGGTCTTGAGCTTCACGCAGGCTGCGTACCTGCGCTCGCCGTACACGATCTCGAACCGGGATCCCTTGGGGCGCAGCTTGATGGGTTGTTCGACGCCGTGCTTCGCCACGGACGCGAGCAGGTCGTCGAGCTTGCCGTGGGGGCGGTTGAGTGCGGATGGGTCGATTCGCTCGAGCGGGATCGCCTGCACTGGCAATTCGCTCGGTGCCTTGGAGGGCCCCGGCTGGGCGGCCCTTCCCTTCTTCGTGACTGAACTCTTTCTCATGCGTCTCTCCCGGTTGTGCAGCTACTGGACGGGCCGGCCGAAGCGCGTGGCACCAGCGTGGCACCAGGCACCCCATCATGAATAACCCCCCGTCGAAACGGGGGGTTATTGGAGCGGGAAAAGGGATTTGAAGGTTACCTAGGGTGAAACTCTAACATGGCGACGTCACACACCAATTCGCCCCAAAGCCCTGCGGCCCAGCAGTTTTCCGACGACGGTCTACCCGACCTGAACGGACGTGAGTGGACGCCACAGGACCGAGTGCGTGGCACCAGCGTGGCACCAGACCGTAAGAATGATCCTCCCCCTTTTCCTGCAGAACCTAGCACCAACCCCTAGTCCGGCCCGGGTTCGCACGTCACCTTGCCGACCTTGCGGTGAAGAGCGGCGCCAGTTGATGCCCGGCTGGTAGCATCTCGCCCCGGCTACGGCGAGCGCCCGACCCACTCGATGAAGGCCGCGCGGAGCGCGGCGTGGAGAGTGATACCTTGAGCCTTGCCGGGCTTCTCGAGCCGCTTATGCATAGCTCGCCTGTGGACCAGCTAGGCAGGAGGCAACAATGAGCGAGGAACGAGGGGCCGGGGAAGCACTCCAGGAACCGACCGCAACGGCGGGGTTGCTGGGTTGGTTCCAAAACAAGGATTCCGCACTCAGCGTGTTCCTCGGCTTGCTTCTCGCCAGCACTGTTCTGTCCTGGCCGCTTCGAGAACTCTTGCCCTTATGGGCGTTCGACATCCTCTTCGTTGTCACCGTGCTTTTCGGCGTGTTCGTGCTCGTCCCAAATCCGCGAGTGGCAATCGCGGCCGGCCTGCTCGGCTCCGCGGTCTGCCTCCAGCGCCTCACCGGCTTTGGCCGCCTGACAGTCATCGAAGCGGCTGGCCCGCTGGCCTTCTTCCTACTCGTCGGTGCTGCGCTCCTCGTTCGAGTCTTCCGACCGGGGCGGATCACGGTGCACCGTTTGCTCGGCGCAGTGGCCCTCTTCGTGGTCCTGGGCGTGACCTGGGGCCTCGCCTACCAGATCCTCGACTTATTCTGGCCGGGCGCCATTCACATGAACGGATCACCGGCCAGCCCGCAAGATGCCCTTTGGTTGAGCTTCGTCACCCTGACTACGGTCGGCTACGGGGACGTCGTGCCGGTGCTCCCCTTTGCCAAGTCGCTGGCCGCGCTGGAGGCACTGACAGGCGTGCTCTACCCGCCGGTCCTCATCGGTCTCCTCCTGAGCGACGTCGTAAGATCACGACCAAACGATCACGAGAATCCATGAGGACACACGATTTGACTACAGGTGGATATTCTTTCGATGAACTCGATTGGGCTCGGCGCAACGCGTTGGGATTCCAAAGCCGCTCTCGATCAATTGTTCGTCTCCTGGTCGCTCATCAATGCCCGAGTCAGGAGCGTCGTCAGGATTAGGTGCAGCACGACCGCCGGCCACAGCAGCATCGTCAAGGACGTGGTCCCGGCAACGTGCCGACGTGCCGGGCTGGCGAAGCGGACACGACTCACCGGCTGCTCCACACGTCCGCTTCCCACCTCGCCACGCGAGGCGTGTCGTTGAAGACGATCCAAGCACTCCTGGGTCACGAGTCCATCGAGATGACCCTGCGGTACGCCTTTCACAGGACCTGAGGCGAAATGCGGTGCAGCTCTTGGACGGATGGGCCGGACTGGCTGGCACCAGCGTGGCACCAAGCACCCCAACATGAAAGACCCCCGTCGAAACGCGGGGGGCGGATTAATGCGGACAATACATTTGAAGCTTACCGAGGGTAAAACTCTAGCGTGGCGACGTCACACATTAATTCACCTCACAGCCCTGCGGCACAATGCTTTTCCGCCGATGTCGTAGCCGACGTGAATAGACGTGACCGGACACTAGACGACCGAGTGCGTGGCACCGGATGGCAACCAGCTCTCACCTCTCTTCCAAGACCGACCATGGCGCCGGCGTCGCGCTAGACACGCAGGCGCCCCGCTGATGTGCAGCCTGTAGCCAACGCCCCACCGCGCTTCTCCGTCGAGCGGTCCTCGGCGGTGGCCAGAGATGCTTGCTCGGCGGCAGAGCGGACAGCTCGCGGGTTAACCGCCGAGGACGATCGTGAGTGCCACCAACGCGGTCCCCACCACAGCCATTGCAACGCCGAGCAGCCAGGGGCGGAGCCCAGTCTCCTTCCCCAGCCAGTACCCCGCTAGGAACAGGCTCCCCAGTGCCAGCCCGTTCGAGATTCGGAGGGCGCGCACGGCGTCGTCGGTGAGCAGGAAGGGGATCGTCGGCGGGAACGTAGCCAGAACCACGAGGAGGCAGCTGCCGACCGCACCTCGCAGGTCAGCGACCGTGAACTTGGACTGGAGCGGTGGTTCGGGGAGGGCGCGGATGCGTGCGACTAACCGGTCCGCCTCGGCCTCATCGGTGAACGCCCTAACCCCCTCCGGCAGGGCGGCCAGGATGATGGCGCGAGCGGTCGAAGCGTCGGCGGCGCGGATTCCGTGGAAGACGAGGGCCCGACGCGCGCGCCCGACGATCGAGGTGAGGACATACATCACGCCGTCGATGAGGCCCCAAGCCACGTTGCAGGTCAGCGCAGCGACCAGCATCTGACCCACTTCCTGCCGGCCGCTCTTCGCGACGCTCAGAGACCCAGTGAAGGCCAGAACCATGATGAGGCCGAAGATGACCTCCGAGAACCGCTCCACCGGCTCGAGCGGCCGCTTCTGGTACTCGCTCGCGACCTTGAGGGCGCGGCTCGCATACCAGGCTGAGGGAACCGCGCTGGGAGAATGGCCCATCGTCCGAGGAGTCTAGCCGCTATTTGCCATCGGTGGAACCCGCGCGAGCGCCGCAGCCGCTACGACGCGACCCCGCGCCAGACCCATCTATTGTTGTTCTGGGGAAAAGCAACGAGCAACACACCCATTCGCCTCAGCCCCACCCCGCGCCACGGTTTCCCAAGGATGACGTAACTGACGTGACTGGACGTAACTCGACACAGCGAGACGGAGCGCGTAGCACAAGGGTGGCGCGTGTCTATCCGAAAACTGCAGGCGCCTGGCAGACTTGATCCAGGATCAATTCCGCCCCGATTGGAGCCGCTTTCGTCGACGTCACACCTCTCGGTGCGAACGCCAGAGCGCTCCTCGAGTGCTAGGCTACGATCCGTGGAGTTCGCGTCGCCGATCGGGAGGGCACGCCGATGGTCCGTCTGAGCCACGTTGCAGGTCGCCTACGCGTCCAGACGGCGGCCATCGCCTTGTTCACTGTGGCGTGTTCGAGCCTCGGTCCGTCGACAATTCCCAACGACCGCTTCGACTACACGGCCGCGATCGCCGACTCGTGGAAGAGCCAGATGCTGCTCAACCTGGTCAAGATCCGTTACAGCGACGCACCGGTGTTTCTGGACATCGGGCAGATCGTGGCTGGGTACTCGATGCAGGGCACCCTCGGGGCCACGGCCGGTACGAACGTCTACAACGGACCCAACAATGGGTCGGTCGGTGCATTTGGTGTAGCTGCTGGCGGGAGCATGAACGTCAGCCCGACCATCACCTACTCGCCGATGACCGGGGAGCGCTTCGCCCGCTCCTTGATGACACCGATCCCGCCATCCGTGATCCTGAACCTCATGCAGGCGGGCAGCCCGGTGGGAGAGATGTTCCGCACCGCGGTGCAGTCGGCAAACGGCGTCGACAACCGGCGCGTGGGACGGGAGTGGGTCCGGAGGGCCAATCCGGAGTTCTACGTTTTGCTTCACGACCTCGAGCGGCTCCAGCTCTCGGGCGACATCGGGATGCGTGTCGAGGAGGCCAACAAGGAGTCGAGGCTCTATCTCGTCCTCCGCCCCAGGATCGCCGCCGCCGAGGAGTCCGCGCTTCACGACTCGGCGAAGATCCTGGGGCTCGACCCGGCCTCTCGCGAGTTCCGTGTCGTCTACGGCTCCGTCGCCAGCAACGACAAGGAGATCGCTCTCGTGACCCGGTCGATCTTCGAGATTCTCACCGACATCGCCTCGTACATATCGGTGCCCGAAGCGCACGTGGCGGACCACCGCGTAAGGCCGACACCAGACCCTGAGCTGGGGCCCGAAGGAGCAGTCCCGCCGCTACTAAGGGTCCACTGCTCGGCCAGGAAGCCGACGGATGCCTTTGTCGCGATCCCCTACCTTGGATTCTGGTTCTACATCGATAGCAACGACCTCTCCTCCAAGGAGATGTTCTCGTCCATCATGTTCCTCTTCACGTTCGTGGAAACGGGGAGCAAGGAAGCCGCCCCGATCCTCACGATCCCGACCACGCGGTGAGAAGGGCGACCTTGGGGGTAGACATGTCACACGAGACCAAGAGGCCGAGCTCGCGCAGAGTGAGGCTCCCGCTCACCGCCGTCGCCATCCTTACCGCCTCTGCAGCATTGGCCCAGCCCGCGATCCCGATCAGGATCGGATACCAGTCCAACACCGATTGGTTGCTCTTGGTCGCCAGGGACCTGAAGCTCTTCGAGAAGGCGGGGCTTGAGCCGACGTTCGAGAAATTCGTCGCGGGTCCGCCAATGAAGGCGGCGGCGCGGGACAAGCGCATCGACGTTACGACAATTGGCTCTGTGCCCTTCCTGATCGGGCTCTCCGAGGGTCTCGACTGGGTCATCCTGGGGATCAATCCGGAGGGCGCATATGGGGAAGGGCTCGTCACCAGCAAAGGCAGCGGCATCGAGGCGGTCGGAGACCTGAGGGGGAAGAGAATCGCCTTCGTCGAGGGCACCAATGCCCACTTCGGCCTGGTCATGGCGCTTCAGCAACTCGGGATTCGGCGCGACCAGGTCAAGCTAGTGGGCATGGCCCCGGGCGAGCAGGTGGCCGCCCTCGCGGGCAACGACATCGACGCCGCCTGGGTCTGGGAACCCTGGATGCAGAAGATGGCCCACGAGGCGAACGGCCGGGTCCTCGTCACCGAAGGAGAGATGGGCATCTACATGGGCGTGTCCGTCTACGCCGCTCGTCGCGAGTGGATCCGGGACAACCGCGGAGCGGCGATTCGGTTCCTTCGCGCCCTGATCATGGCGAATGATGCCATCCAGAAGGATCCCGGGATCGCCACCAAGTCGCTCGCGGCCGAGATGGGTATCCACGAGGAGTGGGCAGAGGCCATCTACGAGAATTCCCCGCCACCCAAGATCTTGCTATGGACCGACCCCCGCTACCGTTACTCGCTCGTCAAGGGTTCGGGCTTCCACCGTCGGTTCGGGTATCTCCAGTCGTTCCTGTTGGAGGAAAAGCTTATTTCACATTCGGTGGATCTTCGTGACATCCTGGATGCATCGTTGATCGCCGACGCACTGAAGACGCCAGGGGGGCCGCGATGAAGTTGGGCGAAAGCGCTGCAACGCCCTGTTGTTCAAGAGCAACCAGGCGATCGGGCGTTGTGTCAACCGTCTTCAGGCACAAGTGGATACCCCTTCTCTTGGCCCTGGCCTCTCCCGCCGCAGCCCAGGAGAAGCGACCTGAGATTCGCGCCGTCGTCGGGGTCCTTCCGCCAATGGTGGTTGAGGAAGGTGGGCATCTCACCGGTTTCAGCGTCGACCTCTGGGAAGAGGTCGCAGCAAGGCTGGGGACGCGCACGAGCTACCGGATCGTTCCGGGCGTAGCGGCCGTCCTCGACTCATTGCGCGGTGGCGAGGCCGAAATTGCCGTCCCTGGCCTGTTCTACACGGCCGAGCGCGATCGCGAGTTCGACTTCAGCTATTCGATTCTGAACGCGGGCCTTCAGGTAATGGTGCGCAGTCCGGGCCAAGGGACGCAGGATCGCCCCCTTGTCGCATTCCTGGAGCTGCTGTTTTCACGCTCGATGCTGTACTGGCTCATCGCGGCTTTGCTCCTGCTGCTGGTGCCAGCCCACGTCATCTGGTTCCTCGACCGGCGGAGTGAGGACGGGGTTAGCCAAGGTCAGAAGTACTTCCCCGGCATCTTCCACGCGATGACGTGGGCGGCGGAGGGACTCCTTGGCCAGGCGATGCTGATGCCGAGACAGCGCCTTGCTCACTTTTTCGCCAACCTCTGGCTCTTCGCGGGCGTCGTATTCGTGGCGTTCTTCACCGCTCAGATGACAGCCACGCTCACGGTGGACGAGCTCCGCGGCGCCATCAACGGGCCAGACGACCTGCCTGGGAAGTCGGTAGCCACCATTGCCGGCACGACGCCAGTTGTTGCCTACCTTCACTCGGTAGGGGCACAGGTGCGAGAGTTTGCCAAGCCGGAGGACATGTTCTCCGCCCTCCTCTCCGGCAAGGTCGACGCCGTGGTCACGGGGGCGCCGGTCCTCCGGTACTACGCGGCGCATGATGGAGCCGGAAGGGTGAGGACGGTCGGTCCCGAATTCAGGAAGGAAGATCTCGCCTACGTAGTGCCTCTCGATAGCCCGCTCCGGAGAAGGGTGGACCATGCTCTCGCGGCCCTCCACGACGACGGGACCTACCAACGACTGTACGAAAAGTGGTTCGGCAAGGAGTAGGGCTCGCCGCGTGCCTTTCTCGCACCTGGCGCGCGTCTAGAAGCTGGCCCCGACCGCCAAGACCCAGTACTGGGTATCCGTGTGGCCAGGGTTAAACCAGTAAGCGCTCGCGCTGAACTTCCACACCTTGAACCCGACGAGCGGACCCCACTGGACCGTACGGGACACGGCCACGGCGTGCGTCCGCTGCAAGGCGAGTCCTGCCCGTAGCCACTCGAACGGCGACCCACTCAACTCGGACCAGGTGTAGTAGTCGCTGCCGGACCAGTTCACGAGATCGAAGACAAACTCAATCTCCGAGTAGAACTCGAACGGCCCCCACGACAGGTCCCACTCGAGGCCCGGCGCGATGCCGTTCAAATTGCCGAACACGCCTCCCAGCATGGGGGTTAGCGCGAGCTTCAGGCTCTCCCCCCACCCGAGGTTCCACCCCACCCAGAGGGAGCCCGTGCGCTGCGCCTCGTAGTTGTACCGGCCTTCCAGGTGCAGGGCCCCGTAGTCGACGGCTACAGTCGGCTGGACGTAGTCTGACTGATCGGCAAAGAAATAGGTGTTGAGCGCGGCGCGCACGCTCCAGGAGGTCTCTTGCGACTCTGGGTGATCGGCCGGTTGGGACGCGCTCGCCTCGTCAGCAGCCGCTATCGGCGTCCCGAGCAGCGTCACGAGAATGGCAAGACCGCACTGCCTGCCGCCGAAGCCCAAGCTCATCCGCTCTCCCGTACTATCGAAGCCCCTACGCCTCTTAGAACGCCTGCAGCGCTCCTACCCTCCCTCGGAACGCGCCAGGAAGCGTTAGGATCCCGGCCACGTCTTGGAGGCCCCGCCGCTTGGCGTTCATCGCGGGCCTAGCGACTCCGCCGTACTCTCCAGATTCTGCGGACGAACGTTGATCGCCCCGAAACGAGGGCTGTCGATGTCAGCGATGAGAAAGAGAGTTATCGAAAGCGCGACCGGCAGTATCAGGAGAAACAGCGCGCTCCTCTTCTGTGCACTGTACCCGACCAGCAAGTTCGAGAAGATCGCGATGCCGATCATCAGCGCCCAGGCGCCCACGGGAATTCGATTCCACCACGCCGCCTGGGTATAGCCCTGCGTGTTCAACACGTCATTCATGCCTGAGACTGCAAGAGCTGCAACGCAGGTTGGTTGAGCCAAGGCGGGCGTTGCCACCGCGGACCACATCTCGTCTTGAAGTCGAGCGGTCTTCTTGTCGACCTGCCGAAGCTGCTGGGGGTCCCGGGTCACGTAGTAGAGAATCCGCTGGTCGAGATAGCTGCGAAGCAGCCCGCGCACCTTCGCCCCATCGGCGGCCGGCAACAGGTCCGCCCGCAGGTACTCGGTGCCGATCGCGTTCGCTTCTTGCTCCTCGTAGTTCTTGCGTTGATCGTACCGGCCCACGGCCATCGAAAACGTGAAGCCGATGATCAGGCCCAAGAGTGTCAACGTCCCTCCCAGGATCAACGAGAGGTCTTCCCCGCTCTTCTCTTCAGAGCTTCCTCGCCACGCGCGAACCCTAGCACCGAGCCAAGCCGCCGCCCAGAAGCCGACCAAGGAGACCAACAAGACAAGAATTGGACGGTCACACGGATTGGGCATTGCCGTTTTCTCCTCCCTGCTCAGACTGACGAACCCATCTTACGCCGCCGACTGGTCCTCTCCCGAGGGAAGCGTCCACGAGGTTCACGTCATCGCCGGAGGGCTTCCGCGGAGGTTGTCGAACAGGATGTAGATGCTGATGAGGAGCACCCAGAGCGGGAAACCGAGCGCGATCCAGCGGGCGGGCCCGGTGCTCAGGAGCAGGAGCACCAGCGCCAGGGCGTAGCCGAGGAATGCCATCCAGCGCGGGACGATCCGGGTCCGCAGCGAGATCGTCGCGGTGGATATCATGAACACTCCAGCCATCTTCAGCGCGTAGGCGTGCATGGTCTGGTGGACCTGGATGCGGGCGAGGGCGTAGGCGGGGGACGCCATCAGGCTCCCCGATTCCTCGCTTATGATGACCCGGACGATTCCTCCCGCCACCGCCGCTCCCGTGAAAATCATGGCCAGGAACAGGATCGCGCTGCCGAGGAAGACCGTCGCGAAGAAGCGGTCTTCGAGCTCGCCCATGCGGTCGCGCAAGACGCCAACGAACCACAAGAAGGCAATGCCGGCGAAGGGAAGCAGGTCCAAGGCGAGCGAAAGCCTCCGGGATTGCCTGATGAGGTCTGGCTGAGCCTCGAGGGTTTTGGCAGGTATGGATGCCCAGATGAGGAACAAGCTCGCCATGAGGAGCAGGGAAAATACGATGCCGGCGACGGCAGCAGCGCGCGGCGTCCTCATGCGCTGACGCAGCGAGGAAGATTCAGGGGTCATCAAGCCTCCGATTCGAGGAGAAGCAACATCGAGGAGAGGCGACATCGCCGATTGCACCGGTAGGCGGGGCCTTCAGCCCGCCGCGAGTAGCGATTTCCGCTCTTCGGTGAAGCGGTTCCTCCCCGCGCACTCGACTCACTTCTCCTTCTCGATGACGGCCTTCACCTTTCCGGTGCGGATCGCACGCTTGAGCGCGGCGTGATCCTTCTCGTTCTGGTTGGCGTAGGCGACGGAAAAGGCGGCGAGCGCCTCGTCGAATGCGTCGCTCTTGCCCAGGTACCCGCTGATCAGCGCCGGGTCCCCGGAGCGCGCGTGGGAGAGCGCCAACGTTTGGCCGCACCACTGAGCGAAGAGAAGCATCTCGGGCGCTCCGAACGTCTCGACAGCAAACTTGATCTTCACGTCCCGGAGTTGTCGGACATAGAAGTGACGTCGCTTGCCCTCAGTCCAGCCGAGGAACATGTCGCTCGCCGGCTGCATCAACCGGTGGCCGTTCACGACCCGCTGTCCGTGGTTCGGGAAGAGGCTCTTCCCCGCATACTCCTCCAGGACAGAGGCGCGTGCCTCCTTGAACTGGAGAATGAGGGCACCTCCCTCGCCATCCATCAGGAGAGCCATCAGGCAGGCCGTGCCGACGCTTCCCACGCCGACGACCTTGACCGCGGCGTCCTTGACCTCATAGCGGTCGAGCAGCATCCGGTGGGCGGGCGTGAGGGTTTCTCGATACCGCTCCCAGCCCTGCCTGATGTCCGGATGGACCTCTCCCGCAACGTGACCCTTCGGGTGAAATATCGCAGGGAGGTTATCCTTGATGACAGCCGATCCCGGCGACGCCTCCACGAGCTTCGGGAAGATGCCTTCGGAGGTGCTGCTCTCACGCTCCTTCGCCAAGCGCTTGATCGCGCGGCGGCGAATATCCGGATCCTTGATTCCCGCGATCAGGTCCTCGGCCACGACAGCGTGGTACCAGAGGTCCAGCGTCTTCATCTCGCTGAACTCGGCCATGTGCTCGCGATAGGACCGGACGCAGTTGAGGACTGCCTCCTTTCCGACAGATTCGCTGAGGCCGTTGTCGCGGGAGGCGATGACGAAGCTCGTCGCGAGACGCTTGATGTCCCACTCCCAGGGCGCCGGCAGGGTCTCGTCGAGGTCGTTGATGGCGAAGATGACCTGTCTCTCCGGCGTCGCGAGGCCCCGGAAATTGACCAGATGGGAGTCCCCGCCGCACTGCACGCGGAAGCCCGTCGCTGGAGTGGCCGCAAGATCGTCCGCCATCGCGAGAGCCGAGCCACGGTAGAAGGTGAAGGGAGACTGGACCATGCGCCCGTGGCGAAGGGGAAGGAGTTCAGGGATGCGCCCCTGATCTGCCTTCACTACCAAGTCCACCGGGTCCGGCCGCCCCGGGGGGGGTGTCCAGGCCGCGTGCGAAGCGCGGGGGCACGTCTCTCGCAGATGCTTGCCTGCGGCAAGACGCTCGGTCCGTGAAAAGAGGGGCGACCGCGTCGGAACCTCGCGCGAGTCGACTCCTCCGGGCTCTCGTCTAGATCTCGGCAGCTTGCGTTGCATGGCACGCTCCTTCATGAGGCTCGTCACCAGTCGAAGAAGTAGGCAAGGCCCATGCCTACTCCGTACTTGAAGAATTCGTTCGCGGCGGGCTGCGATAGCGCGGCCTGGTACCAGACGGAAACCGACAGCGACTTCTGTCTGTCAATGTATAGGCCCGCCAGTCCCTTCATGATCGGAATGAACGTTCCCGTTGTGAAGTCCCAGCCGAGCCGGGTGTCGAGCGCCAGAAATGACCGGCCCGGAAGGTTCGCGGCTAGAATCGGCTCGACGTAGAGCAGATTGATTTCTCGGTAGGTGCTGCTCGAGCCTAGCGATCGAATCCACTGGACCTGGGTCGTGATCGAGAGCCAGTTTTGAAGGGCGGCCC
>Ga0209048_10006247_pt1 | contig 11178 bp, 11 predicted proteins | sample FrelakmetCRP12CR_FD_187146 | JGI IMG/M metagenome (GOLD analysis project Ga0209048, IMG submission 187146) | Freshwater lake sediment microbial communities from the University of Notre Dame, USA, for methane emissions studies - CRP12 CR (SPAdes)... | ecosystem: Environmental > Aquatic >... | reverse complement strand
CCGTGCGAGCGGCTTACCATCGCGAACTACCACACGCTCTGCTGGGACATGGCGAAGGCGGCCGGCCACCCGTTCCCGGACACGTCGGTGGCCGACCCGCCGCCGGGCTTCTACGAGCGGATCCTGCCGGATGCGCTGCTCGCCGCGCTCGACACGGTGCCCACGCGCTTCGACGCGGTCGTAGTCGACGAAGGGCAGGACTTTCTCGACACATGGTGGGACCCGCTGTTGCTCTCGCTCGTCGACCTCGATGGCGGCATCGTCTACGTGTTCTACGACGACAACCAGAAGCTCTACCGCCGCACCAACGCGTTCCCGGCGGGCATGCTCGAGATCCCCCTGCGGGACAACCTGCGCAATACGCGCCGGATTAGCGCCCTGACGGAGCACTTCTACCAGGGACCGCCGATGCGCGCGCTCGGCCCCGAAGGCCAGGACGTGGAGCGCATCGTCATCCACGACGCGTCGGAGATCGAGCGGCAGGTGAGTCGCGTGCTCCACCACCTGATCAAGGACAACGGCGTGGGGCCCGCGGACATCGCGGTGCTGATGGGCTCGGGGCGCACCTGCCCGCTGCGAAAGGGCCAGCGCATCGGCGCCTTCGAAACCACCACGGACCAGGCCGCGGAGCCGTCGAAGGTGATGCTGGAGACAGTCCGCCGCTTCAAAGGGCTCGAGCGGCAGGTGGTGATTCTCACCGCGATCGACGACCTGCCGGCCGCCGAGGAAACAGCGCTCTTCTATTGCGGACTGAGCCGCGCTCGCGCTCACCTCGTCATCGTCGCCACCGAGAAGACGATGGAGCGTGTGGCGGGGGCGACGATGCGGAGTTGAAGGCGATTCCTACAGCATCAGCAAGAACCGCATGCCGGACAGCAAAGCGAGGAGGTGAGGGGGCTGGACAGGACGGCGAGAGCGCGCTCCGGCGGAGGCGGCGCGGAACTCACTCCTTCCGCGGCTCGAGCGCTCCGCGGAGCTTGTCGGCCAGCGAGCCGCCGAAGACCTGCGAGGCGGCGGCATCCGTGCGCTCGGCGTAGTCGCGTAGTTCGTCCCGCCCCTGCGCATCGAGCACGGCCTTGCGGCTGAGCCGGATACGGCGTCCCGCAGGGTCGACTTCCAACACCTCGACTTCGACCTCGCTTCCGACAGGGAAGGCCTTCACCACGTCGGCTTCCTTCTCCAGTCCCGTTTCGCTCATGGGAATGAGGCCGGTGCGGTCCGAGGTGAGGAATACGAATACCCCGAACCTCTCGTGCCGCTCCACCTTTCCGGTAAGGCGTGCGCCCACCGCGATCTCGCGCTGCCGCGCGGCCGTTCCGCCCTTCGGCGCCAGGCCTTCCATCACGAGCGCCACGCCGATCCGTTTCTTTTCGAAATCCAGGCTCAGAATCTCGAACCCGCCCGTCGTCCCGACGGGTACCGTCGCCGACCAGCCGCCCGGCCGGCCTGTGGGAGCGAACGTGGACGCATGCGCCAGCGCTTCCACGCCCGGCTCCAACTCGACGAACGCGCCGAAGTCGGCGACCCGCGTCACTCGTCCGGGGCGCAACTGGCCCACCTCGTATCGGTCCGGCACCGTGGACCACGGGTCGACGCTCAGTTGTTTCAGGCCGAGGGCGATCTTCTGCCCGTCGGCTTCGACGCGCAGCACCTTGACGGTGATCTCCTGGCCCGGCGCGACCACCTGCGCGGCGTCCGCCACGCGGGACCAGCCCATCTCGGAGACGTGCAGCAGGCCTTGAATCCCTCCACCGAGCTCCACGAACGCGCCGAAATCACGCACCGAGACCACGCGCCCCGTCATCACCGCGTCGGGCACGATCGACTGCCGGATCTCCGCCGCCCGCGCCTGCTGCTCCTCTTCCTGGAGCGCCCGCCTCGACACGATGAGGTTTCTTCCGCCCTCCCGGTACTCGATGATGCGGAAGGCGTAGACGTGGCCTTCGTGATCCGCCGGCGTCGTGTTCCGGACGATGTCGATCTGGGAGAACGGGCAGAACGCGCGCTGGCGGGCGATGCGCACCTCGTAGCCGCCCTTCACGGCCCGTTCGACCTTGCCTTCGACCGGCAGGCCGGCGCGGAACGCGTCTTCGAGTTGCTGGTCGGTCGCGGCCCCGCGGGCCAGCTTCCGCGAGAGGGTCAGCCCGCCCTCAGTCGACACCACCATGGCCTGGATGCGCTCGCCCACGGCGACTTCGAGCCGGCCGTCGGCGTCCTTCAGTTCATCGACCTCGATCTGCGCCTCGCCCTTGCCGCCGACGTTGACGAAGGCCACCTCCGGGCCGATGGCAACGATCGTGCCTTCGATCGTCTCTCCCCTCGCATGGCGCTTTACCTGGAGGGAGGCCTCGAACATCGTCGCGAAATCTTCTTCGGGCTCGTCCACAGTGTGCTCCTCGTGAAGTACTCATCTTGTCGGATTCGCTGGCACGGTGGCAAACCGCGCGCTGGACCTGTCCGGGGCTTTCGGCGCCACGTCCCGATTGGCGCGTGACCTGATCCGTCACACCCACCTCGTATCCTGAGTCCATGCAGCCGGCCGAAACCAAGGCCCGCCTGGCAGGAGGACTCATGACCTACGACGTTCGCATCGACCGCCACCTCATCCGCGCCGCCGGGGGCAGCGTCCGCTACGCCCTGGTCTCTATCAGCGCCCCGCAAGCCCCGCCGAAGCCCGGCCGCGAGCCGCTCCACCTGGCGCTGGTGCTGGACCGCTCGGGTTCGATGGGCGGCGCCAAGATCGCCCTGGCCCGCGAGGCGGTGCGCCAGGCGCTCCAGGCCCTCCACCCGGCCGACCGCTTCTCGCTCATCGTCTACGACGAGGAGATTGCGACCGTGGTCGAGTCGGCGAAGGCGACGGCGGAGGCCCGCCGGAACGCGATGGCGAAGCTGGCCCGCATCGACGCGCGCGGCTCCACCGACCTCCACGGCGGCTGGCGGGCGGGCTGCGACCAGTTGGCCGCGCACCTTGGCGCTACGGACGTGGGCCGGTGTCTGCTGCTGACCGACGGCCAGGCCAACGTCGGCATCGTCGAGCCGGGGGAGCTGGCGAGCCAGGCGGGCGCGGCGCGCAAAAACCAGCGCATCGCCACGAGCACGTTCGGCGTCGGCGACGACTTCGACGAGCGCCTGCTCCACGGGATCGCCGACGCGTCGGGTGGGCGCTTCTACTTCATCGGACAGCCGGCGCAGATCCCGGACCTGCTCACGAGCGAACTGGGCGAACTGCTCCAGGTCGTGGCTCGCGACGCCTGTCTCATGCTTCAACTGCCCAAGGGCGTGGAGGCGGCGCCGCTCAACGCGCTCGAGACGGCGGCAGTCACGGGCGGCATCCAGATTCGGCTGGGCGATCTCGTGTCGGGCCAGCAGCTGGATGTGGTCGTGGCGCTGAAGTTCCCGAAGGGGCAGGCGGGCGACACGATTGCGGTGCAGTTCGGCCTGTCGGACCGCGACAGCGCCCTGGTGGCGCCCCCGCAGGCCCTGGGCTGGAGCTACGCCACCGACCGCGCCCAGCAGGGCCAGGCCCGCGAGGTCAACGTCGATCGTGCGGTGGCCCGGCTGTATGCAGCGCGCGCCCGCGCCGAGGCGCTCGAACTCAACCGCGCGGGCACGTTCGCGGAGGCCCGGTCCGCTCTCGAAAAGACGGCCCGACGCGTCCTCGACTACGCCGGCGACGATGACGAGTTGAAGACGATCGCCGCGGAGCTGCGGGCCGAGGCGGCCGCCTTCGGGCACGTGATGGACGCGCGGTCGATGAAGCAGCGGTACTTCGCGTCCTACAGCATCAGCAAGAACCGGGCGCCGGACGGCAAAGCGAGGAGGTGAGGGGGCGTGCTACGATGACGCCGGGCAACGAGCGGATTCTGCCCGTCGAATGAGGCGGCAGACGACACGGGGGCGCCATGGGCATGAGTGACCAGAATCCCGCCCCGGCGATCCGGCCGGCCAGGCAGGACGATGAAGCGTTCCTGGTGGGGCTGATGCCGCGCCTGGCGGACTTCCCGCTGCCGGCGTGGCGCACGGCGCAAGAGATTGCCGACGCCGACCGCCACCTGCTGCAGGACGCCCTGCACGGCGTGCTGCTGCACTCCGCCATTCTCGTCGCCGAACTGGCGCCTGGCGCGGAGCGGGCCGGATACGTGTTTGCGACGACCAGGCACGACTACTTCACGCGCGGCGCGCACGCCCACGTGGAAATCCTCGCGGTGACCGCCGAGGCGGAGCGCCGCGGCGTGGCGCGCGCGCTGATGGAAGCGATTGAACAGTGGGCGAGGCGGCGCGGCTACACGTGGGTGACGCTCAACGTGTTCGACCGCAACGCCCGCGCGCGGGCCCTGTACGACGCTCTCGGCTACGAGCCCGAGAGCATCCACTACCGAAAGGCGCTGTAAGGGCGCCACGGGAGAGCAGGCGCGTGAAGACGATCGGCCTCATCGGCGGCATGAGCTGGGAATCCACGGTGCCGTACTACCAGACGATCAACCGCACCGTCAGCCGGCGCCTCGGCGGACTGCATTCGGCGAAGATCGCGCTCTACAGCGTCGAGTTCGACGAGATCGAGAAGCTGCAGCACGCCGGGCGGTGGGCGGAGTCGGGCGGAATTCTGGCCGACGCGGCGCGCGCGGTGCAGAGGGCCGGCGCCGATTTCCTCGTGCTGTGCACGAACACCATGCACAAGGTCGCCGCGCAGATCGAGGCGGCCGTCGACATCCCGCTGCTGCACATTGCCGACGCGACGGCCGAACGCGTCCGGGCGGCCGGCCTCGTGCGCGTTGGCCTGCTCGGGACCCGGTTCACGATGGAGGAGGATCTCTATCGCGGGCGCCTCGAGAGCCGGCATGGACTCGCCGTCCTGACGCCGCCCGCCGACCAGCGCGCGTTCGTGCACGCCGTGATCTACGAGGAACTCTGCCTGGGACGGGCGAGCGACACGTCGCGCCGGGGATTCCAGCAGGTCGTCGCCGATCTCGTGGCGCGCGACGTCCAGGGCGTGATTCTCGGCTGCACTGAGATCGGCCTGCTGCTGGGCCCCGAGGACGCGCCGGTCCCGCTCTTCGACACGGCCACGATCCACGCCGAGGCCGCCGCCCTGTTCGCGCTCGAGGGCTGACGGGTGGCCGGGCATGCACCTTCCCCGACGACGTTCCGGACGCGAGGAGCGTTTCGAGCCTGGCTGGCGATGCACCACGCCGACACGCCCGCACTCCTGCTGCGCCTCTTCAAGGTCCACGCCGCCCATCGCGGCATCACGTATCCGCAGGCGCTCGACGAGGCGCTGTGTTTCGGGTGGATTGACGGCGTCCGCCGAAGCCTCGACGCAGACAGCTTCAGCCAGCGCTTCACGCCGCGCACGCCGCGCAGCATCTGGAGCCGCGTGAACATCGCCCACGTCGAGCGCCTGAAGAAGTCGGGCCGGATGGCGCCTGCCGGGCTCGCGGCCTTCAACGCCCGGGACGAACGCCGCACCGCGATGTACTCGTTCGAACAGCGGCGGCCTGAGCTCGCGCCGGCGTCCGTCAAGACCTTCCGCGCGAACGCCGCGGCCTGGGCGTTCTACGCGGCGCAGCCGCCGGGCTACCGCCGCATTACGGCACACTGGGTGATGAGCGCTAAACGCGAGGAGACCCGCGCGAAGCGCCTCGGGATCCTGATGGACTGCGCGGCGAAGGGCGCGAGGATCCCACAACTGACGGCCGGGCCGAAAAAAGGAAGCCGGGACTGAAGTCCCGGCCTACATTTGGAAAGGCGTTCGGCATCACAACCCACGCTCACGGCCACATACGGGCCGGTGGCGCAGATCGTGACACCGCCTTCCGGGTGCGCGAAACCGACTACGCCGGCTTCACGTTCTCGGCGCGGGGGCCCTTGGGACCCTGACCGCGCTCGAACGTCACCGCCTGGCCTTCGCGCATGCTGTCGAAGGGCGTGCTGGTGCACGCGGACTGGTGGAAGAAGTACTCGCTGCCGTCCTCGGCTGCGACGAACCCGAAGCCCTTTTCGCTCACCATCCGCTTGATCGTGCCGTTCATTGCCATTGTCGTTACCTGACCTCTCGTAGAATCGATGCCCGCCGGAACGCCGCAATTGGCGCCGTGTGAACGTTCACATACCGGTTGAGGTCGCAATCGATTCTGCGATACGCAGAGGGCAGATCGCGTCGAACAGCCCGTAGCTTTGAAGTATGTCGGGAGCGGCAAGCCACATGGCGCGCCGTCGGCGGCGGGACTCAAAGCGGAACGGACCCCAGTATAGCACAACTCCGCCGTTTCGCGACCGGCGCGCGAAACGATGGAGATCCTGGGCCCTCAGTCCTGCGTCGGCATCCCGTAGGCGGCCCATTCCTCCCGGGCGGGGCCGTAGAGCCCCGGCACCTTCAGCCCGGCCTGCCGCATCAGCACGGTCATCTGCGCGCGGTGATGGACCTCGTGCTGGATGATCGCCCGCAAGGTCATCGCGCGGGTCCACGTGTCTCCGTACATGCTGATCTCCCCGGGCAGATCGGCATCGCGCCAGGCCGAGGTGACGGCCTTCTCCATCGCGGCCGCGCCTGCCTGGTAGGCTTCGGCAATCGCCGCCGCCGTCGCGGGCTGCGGCGTGTGCTCGTTGGCCGCCTCCACCTTCAAGCCGGCGTGGCCGCCCATCTCACCAAGCGTCTGCACGACGTGCCAGGCGAGCCGGCCCAGACTGCGTCCCTCCGGGGTTACCTTCTGCGCCAGTGACGCGTCGGTGAGCGCCTGCATGATCTTCCGGGTGTTGCCGCTCTCGTACTGCCACGCGCCCGTGAACTCACCAATGGTATGGAACATGCCTGCCTCCAGGGGATGGTGGCCACTCTACTCCCGCGCCCGGCGCCCCGCAAGCGCGCCGCGTCCGCGGCCGCCCGTGCAGGGGCGGCGCCCGGACTACAATGGCCGCATCCCGCGCCTCCATCGCGGACGCTCCGCCGGGAGCGTGGGCGATCGCCGGGGCCGCGCCCATGAGCAAGAGCCGACTCGAAGCCTTCAGCGATGGCGTGATCGCCATCATCATCACGATTATGGTCCTCGAGGCGAAAGTGCCGCACGGCGACGCCTCGCTGGCAGCGCTGTGGCCCATCGCGCCCGTTTTCGTCAGCTACGGCCTGAGCTTCCTCTACCTCGCGATCTACTGGAACAACCATCACCATATGTTCCATGCCGCGCCGAAGGTGGACGGCCGCGTGCTGTGGGCCAACATGAACCTGCTCTTCTGGCTCTCGCTCGTCCCGTTCGCGACGGGTTGGATGGGCGAGAATCAGTTTGCCGCCTGGCCGACCGCGCTCTACGGCCTGGTCCTGCTGCTCGCGGCCATCGCGTACTTCATCCTCGCCCAGGTGCTCATCGTCGTGAACGGACGGGACTCGGCGCTCGCCAGGGCAATCGGCCGCGACTTCAAAGGCCGAATCTCGATCGTGCTGTATATCGTGGCGCTGCCGCTGGCGTTCCTCGCGGGCTGGATCGCGCTGGGGATCTACGCGATCGTGGCCGTGATGTGGCTCGTGCCCGACCGGCGAATTGAGAAGACCCTCGCAGGCGGCGACTGAATCCGGGGCTCCCGCGGGCTGCCGGCGGGCGAAACCGGCGGGAACCGATCAACGTAGAAGGGGACAGGAGGCTGTTGTGTTTGAGCGACTCTCGAACAGTTGGGAACTGGTCAAGGCGAGTGCCGCGGTGCTCCGGGCCGACAAGGAACTGCTCCTCTTCCCGATCATCTCGGCCGTCCTGTCGATTCTGGTCATCGCCACCTTCGCGGTGCCCGCGATTCTGGCAGGGCTGTTCACGTCCGGATTTCCGGCGGTGACGGGCATCCCGGCGGTCGGCTACGCGGCCGTGCTGCTGTTCTACGTGCTGCAGTACTTCGTCATCATCTTCTGCAACACGGCGCTCGTCGGCGCGGCGCTCATCCGCCTGCGTGGAGGCGATCCGACGGTCGCAGACGGATTCCGCATCGCGGCGTCCCGCCTGCAGGCCATCCTGGGCTATGCGCTCATCGCCGCCACGGTCGGGATGGTGCTGCGCGCGGTCTCCCAGCGAAGCGGTTTCCTCGGGAAGTTCGTCGTTTCTCTGATTGGCGTCGCGTGGAGCCTCGCGACGTTTCTGGTGGTGCCGGTGCTGGTCGTCGAGGGCGTGGGGCCCATCGAGGCGGTCCAGCGCAGCGCGTCGTACCTGAAGAAGACCTGGGGCGAACAGATCGCCGGCAATCTCGGCATGGGCCTGGCGTTCGGCCTCATCAGCCTCGGCACGCTGGCGGCCGGCATCCTCCTGCTGGTGGCGGCGGCCGCGACGGAATCCGCCGTGCTGATCGGCTTCGTCGCCGTCCTCCTCGTGCTGGCGTTCGTGGCCATCGCGCTGGTCAGTTCCGCGCTGAGCGGCGTGTATGCGGCGGCGGTCTACCGCTATGCGGCAGAAGGCCAGAGCGGCGCGTTCTTCACGCCGGCCATGGTGAAGGGCGCGTTTCGGGCGAAATAGCGGTCGCGGACTCCGCAGTGTGAGACAGTAGACGCGTGGTCAGACCCGACTGGAAATGGCGGGCCCGCTTCCTGTCGAGCTTCCTGTCCGGCGATCGCGCGTCCGCGGGTCCGTTCGCGGCGGCCATCGACGTGACGCGCCGCTGCAACTTGGCGTGCGTCGGTTGCCCGTCGCACGCCGCCGGCGCGGAGTGGCAGGCGAGCCAGCACGACGACGACTTCGCCTGGGACGACTTCGTCCGGATCTGCCGGGAACTGCGCGAACTCGGGACCCGCAAGGTGGTCTTGATCGGCGAGGGCGAACCGACGCTGCATCCCCTCCTGCTGGACATGATCGCGGAGGCCAAGCGCATCGGCTGCTTCGTGACCCTGCTGACCAACGGCACGCGGCTCGACGGACCGCTGGCGCCCGCCGTCGCGGCATCCGGCCTCGATGAGTTGCGCATCAGCCTCTGGGCGTCGGACGAGCAGGAGTGCATCCACAACTACGCCGGATCCAGCCCCCGTACCTTCCATCGCGTGCTTGACGGCGCCCGTGCGGTGTCGCAGGCCAGGGCCGCCGGCCATCGGCCCACGCCTCGCATCGTCCTGCACCGGCCGATTGATCGCGTGTACTTCCGCGGGCTCGATCGCATGGTCGGCCTCGCGCGCGACGCCGGCTGCGACGCGCTCTCATTCTCACCCATGAGGCCGATGGGCGCCGGCGCGGTCGAGCGCACGCTCGCGCCGGAGGAGGTGGCTGAGCTGCGCCCGATCCTGGAGCGCGTCGGCAGGTCCGCCCGTGCCGCCGGTCTCGGCTGCAACGACGCCGACACGCTCGAGCGTTTCCGCATCGGCCGGAATGTCTGGGCGGCGTTTCCCTGCTACGTCAACTGGCTGGACGTCCGGATCCGATCAAACGGCGACGTCCACGCCTGCGCAGCCTGCCGCCGGCCGTTGGGGAATATCAGGCGGTCCAGCCTGACAGACATCTGGAACGACGAACCCTACCGCCGTCTCCGCCGGACCACACGGACGCGCGCGGGACTCGCAGGGATGGCTCGCGACTGCAACTGCGGGTACTGTTGCCACGTCCTCACCAACGCGAGGCTCCATCGCGTCCTCCGGTTCGTGCCTCGTCTCGGGTGACACGCCCGATGCCGGCTGAGCAATGAGGGGTGGTGACGCGGTGCTGATGAGGCGAAGCCTCGAGGCCGTGAGGGCGCTGACGACGGGCCGGCTCGTGGTGACGTCGGACGGCATCCCGTACCTGTTCGAGCGCCTGCCGCGCCGCAAGGTGTGGAACGCCATCCGCACGGAGCTCTCGGTCTACGCGAAGCCCCTGCGCCCGTGGGGGTGGCCGACGCACCTGATGATCGAGCCGTCCACCCGCTGCGACCTGCGCTGCGCCCTCTGCCCGATCACTTCCGGCTTCGACCGCCCCCAGGGCCTGATGGACCCGGCGCTGTTCCGCACCATCCTGGACGAGGCCGGCCCGTACGCGTTCACGCTGCAGCTCTGGGACTGGGGCGAGCCCTTCGTGAACCCCCACATCTACGAGATGATCGCCTACGCCAAGACCAAGGCCGTGAAGGTCATTTCGAGCACGAACGGGCACCTGCTCGCGCGGATCGAGCACGCGGAGGCCCTCGTGCGCTCGGGCCTCGATACGATCATCTTCGCCATTGACGGCGCGACCCAGGGTACCTATGAGCGCTATCGCCAGGGCGGGTCCCTCGAGACGGCGCTCGACGGCGTCCGCCAGGTTGTCGCCGCGAAGCGCCGGCTGGGCTCCGCCACCCCGATCGTGAATCTCCGCTTCATCGTGATGGACCACAACGAGGGCGACATTCCGGCCGTGCGTGTTCTGGCCCGGGACCTCGGCGCCGACGTCCTGACGTTCAAGACGCTCAACCACTGCCTTCGTGACCCGTACCGGGACACGGCAGCCAATGCCGCGGCTGCCGGCGACGCCTTCTCGCCGGTGGGAGCCGGCTATCGGCGCTTCCGCACCGATGCCGCCGGGCATCGCATCCGCCGGCGGCGGAACCCCTGCAAACAGCTCTGGAACAACCCGAGCGTGCACTGGAACGGCAACGTCTGCCCCTGCACGTTCGACCCTCAGGACCAGCACGTGCTGGGCAGCCTCGCACGTGAGCGCTTCTGGGACGTCTGGAGCGGCGATCGCTATCGCCGCCTGCGCCGGGACTTCGCGCGCGATGCGGGCGCGATGGCACTCTGCGGCGAGTGCAGCTACGCCTACGAGGGAGGCAGCCTCGCGTGTGAGACCATCGCCGAGGCGGTGTTCTTCGCGGGGTTCACCCTCGTGCCCACGCGCGCGCGGGGGCCGAACTCATGAGCCAGCCCGGGCCGGATCTGAGCGTCATCATCACGTCGTTCAACGCCAGGCCGACGATTGAGGCGTGCCTCGAGTCGCTGCGCCGCCAGCGAACGACCCGGAGCTTCGAGATTCTGCTCGTCGACAGTTCCAGCGACGGCACGGCCGCGTTCGTGCGGGAGGCGTTCCCGGAGGTCCTGCTCCTGACGTCGGCGCATCGGCTCCACGCCGGGTCGGCGCGCAACCTGGCCGTTCCGAGGTCGCAGGCTCCGATCATCGCGTTCCTGGACGCCGACTGCTACGTCGACGAAAACTGGGTCGATCGCGTGTCCGCCGCCCACGGCCGCGGCGACTGGCTGGTCGGCGAGATCGGAAG
>Ga0209048_10006246_pt1 | contig 11179 bp, 14 predicted proteins | sample FrelakmetCRP12CR_FD_187146 | JGI IMG/M metagenome (GOLD analysis project Ga0209048, IMG submission 187146) | Freshwater lake sediment microbial communities from the University of Notre Dame, USA, for methane emissions studies - CRP12 CR (SPAdes)... | ecosystem: Environmental > Aquatic >... | reverse complement strand
AAGGCCGCCGATGCGACGAAGGACGCCGCCGCGAAGGCCGCCGACTCGATGGCGCCGAAGAAGTAATACCCGCTTCACGCTGAACGCAAAACGCCGGCTTCAAGCCGGCGTTTTTCTTTTGCGGGCGTGGGCAGCGATCAGCCCGACTTCGGCGCCGCGTGCCGCGCAATCCAGCGCGTCAGCGGTTTCCACTGCTCCCAATCCTGCTCGGCCCGGGATCGCGGCAGGTCGAATACCGACGCCCCGTCGCGGGCGCAATGGACGTACACCTGGGTATCACGCAGGTGGGTGATCAGCGGCAGATTGAACCCCTTCAGGAATTCGTCGAGCTCGGCAGCGCTGCGCGTGCGTGCGTCGACGCGCATTGCAATGATGCCGATCACCACTTCGTCCCTTTTTACGACCTTGTAGTCCGCGATCGCCGCGAGGAAGTGCGCGGTCGCGGCCATGTCGAACGCCGAGGGCGCGAGCGGCACCAGCATCACCTCGGCCTGGTTCAGCGCGTCGCGCAGGTCCGATCCATGAAGACCCGCGGGCGTGTCGACGACGAGCCATTGCGGATCGGCGTCCTTCAGGGCCTTTTTCGTCGCGCCGAAGGGCAGCCCGGTGATGGCCGGAAACAGTGACGGCCGCCGCGCCAGCCATTCGGTCGCCGAGCGCTGCGGATCATGATCGGCGAGGGCGACCCGTTGTCGCTTGCCGGCAAGCCAACCCGCCACATTCGTCGCCACCGTCGTCTTGCCGCTGCCGCCCTTGGGATTGGCGACGAGAATCGTCTGCATGCTAAGCCCCGCTCCGTATCGATCCGCCGGCGGTATGGTAACCCGACCGAGGCGGCGCGGTATCCCCGCGGCGCCCACGGGCGCGGACGCCTTGCGGCCCGCTGCCGGTAGAATGTCGATCCCATGGACGACACCCCCCGCCACGACGCCCACGCGCCGGCTGTCGCCGACCCGCCGCCGCCGGTGCGCGACCCGCGCAAGGCCGAATTCGAGGCCAACAAGCTCAAGAAGCGCCTGCGCCGCCAGGTCGGCGAGGCCATCGGCGACTTCGGGCTGATCGCGCCCGGCGACCGCGTCATGGTGTGCCTGTCCGGCGGCAAGGACAGCTACGCGCTGCTCGACATCCTCCTGTCGCTCAAGGACCGGGCGCCGATCGACTTCGAGGTGATCGCCGTCAACCTCGACCAGAAGCAGCCCGGCTTTCCCGCCGACGTCCTGCCGCGCTACCTCGAGGCGCGTGGCGTGCCCTACCGGATCGAGTCGCAGGACACCTACAGCGTGGTCAAGCGCGTCGTTCCGGAAGGCGGCACGATGTGCTCGTTGTGCTCGCGGCTGCGGCGCGGCGTGCTCTACCGCGTGGCCGGCGAAATCGGCGCGACCAAGATCGCGCTCGGCCACCACCGCGACGACGTTCTCGCGACGTTCTTTCTCAACCTCTTCTTCGGCGGCAAGCTTAAGACGATGCCGCCGAAGCTCGTCTCCGACGACGGCAAGCACGTCGTGATCCGCCCGCTCGCGTACGTCCGCGAGCGCGACCTCGCGCGCTACGCCGGGCTCATGGAGTTTCCGATCATCCCCTGCAACCTCTGCGGCTCGCAGGAGCACCTGCAGCGCAGGCAGGTCGCGACGATGCTGCGCGATTGGGAGAAGAAGCATCCCGGCCGCATCGAGTCGATCGCGCACGCGATCGGCACGGTCGTGCCGTCGCATCTCATGGATCGCGCGCTGTTCGATTTCGCGGCGGTACGCGCGACCGGCCGCGCGGAGCCCGGGGGCGACACCGCGTTCGACGTCGACAGCGAGCTCGAGCGCTCGATCGAGGTCGCGCCCGCCGACGGCGAGACGCCGCCGCCGCGCATTGCCGTTCACGTCCGATGACCCACTGCGGTGCCGGCCGCGCGGCATTCCCGTGCTGAACGGCAAGCGCATCGTTGTCGTCATGCCGGCGTTCCATGCCGGCCGCACATTGGAGGCGACCTGGCGCGAGCTGCCGCGCGACGTCATCGACGGCATCATCGTCGTCGACGATGCGAGCGACGACGACACGGTCATGGTCGCGCGCCGGCTCGGACTCGAGGTGATCCTGCATCCGCGGAACATGGGGTATGGCGCCAACCAGAAGACCTGCTATCGCGAGGCGCTGGATCGCGGCGCCGATATCGTCGTCATGGTGCATCCCGATTACCAGTACGACCCTCGTCTCGTGACGGCGATGGGCGGCATGATCGCCTCGGGGGTCTACGACGTCGTGATCGGGTCGCGAATCCTGTGCGGCGGCGCGCTGAAGGGCGGCATGCCGCGGTGGAAATACGTCGCCAACCGGCTGCTCACGACATTCGAGAACGTGCTGCTCGGCGCCAAGCTGTCCGAATACCACTCGGGCTATCGCGCCTATTCGAAGACGCTGCTCGACACGTTGCCATGGCAGCAGAACTCGGACGACTTCGTGTTCGACAACGAGATCCTGGCGCAGACGATCCTCGCACGCTTTCGCATCGGCGAAGTTTCCGTGCCGACGCGCTATTTCCCCGAGGCAAGCTCGATCGATTTTCCCGGCGCGGTCCACTACGGGTTCGGCGTCGTGGGCACGGCGCTCCTCGCGTTCCTTGCGCGCATCGGCGTCTATCGGCACCGGATGTTCGCAACGCCTCCGCGCGCCGATTGACCCCGCACGCCGGTCGAGTCGCGCGATGCCGATCCGTAAGCTCTTCCGCCGTCCGAAATCGGACGAGAGCCTGCTGCACTGGGCCCACACGTTCGTGCTGCACGTGATGACAGGCTTTCTCGCCGTCGCCGCGCATTACGCCGCGATGTACGCCTTCCTCCGCACCGGCATGGCCGGCGTGCCGGCGAGTACGCTCGGCTTCGTCGCGGGCGCGTCGACGCGGTTCGCGCTCTCGTATTGGCATGTCTTCGAGCCCACGCGAGGCATGCGCGTTGCAAGCCTGCGCTTTGGCGTCGTGATCGCGCTGCAGATGCTCGCAAACAGCGCGCTGCTCGCGCTGCTGCTGCAACTCGGTCTCAGCCTGTGGCCGGCGCAGGTCGCGACCACGATTGCGCTGACGTTCGCCAACTATCTCGCGTATCGCCTGTGGGTATTTCGATGAAAAACGAATACATGCGCATCATCAACCGCGTCTTTTTTCTCGTACTGGCCGCCTGCGTCGCCGCCATCGCCTTGCCGGCAGCGGCGCAGCCCGCGCCGACGCCGCCATCACAACTCAAAGGTCCCGCCCTCGTCGCGGCCCTTCGCGACGGCGGCTACGTCCTCTACTTCCGCCACACGGCGACCGACTTTTCGCAGAGCGACGACAGAATGACCGACCACGAGGATTGCGCCCATCAGCGCAACCTGATCGACCGCGGCCGGACCGACGCGCGCGCGATCGGCGCCGCGATCCGCGCGCTCGGGATTCCCATTGGCGAAGTGCTCGCAAGCCCGTTCTGCCGGACGATCGAAACCGCGCAGTTGATTTTCGGCCGCGCGACCGCATCGACGGCCCTCCGGGGCGGTCCGTCGGGCACCGAAACTCCCGGGCAATATGCGGCGCTCCGAGCGCTCCTTTCGTCCACCGTGCCGCGCGGGACCAATCTCGTGCTCGTGGCCCACGGCAATCCTTACCGCGCGATCTTCGGCGGCGCGTATCTCGCGGAAGGCGAAGCCGCGGTGATCGAGCCGCGCGGCAAGGACGGCTTCCGCGAGGTCGCGCGCGTACGCCTCGAGGAATGGCGCACCGTCGCGACGGCGTCGAAGTAGCACATCGCGACGGGCGCCTTGGCCCGCTTCACGGCACTTCCCCTGCAGCGACCGATCCGTCACCGGCCTGCGGTTTTCTCGCCAGTGCGATCGAGCACGCGTGACACGAACGGAAGGTCCCAGGCATTGCGCGTGGCGCTCGCCTTGGTCGACGCTTCCTTGTCTTCCGTTACCGGCGCCGCGCGCTTCAGTCGCGTGTAAGCGCGCCGCATCGCCCAGAACACCGGATACGTGAAGTCCCAGAACGCTACGGGTGCAAGACCCGCGCCGGCGAGCCGCGCGCTCAAGTCGTCGACCGTGTAGCGCCGGAAGTGCCCGTAGAAATCGTCGTCCCAGCGCCATTCGCGCGGATTGCTCGGGACCGCGAGGAGCAGCCGGCCGCCGGGATTGAGCAGCCGCAGGACGATGCGCAGCGCGCCCGCGTCGTCCTCGATGTGCTCCAGAACGTCCCACATGAGAATCGTGTCCCAGGATCCGGTCACGTCGGAGAGCGCCTGCTTTTTCACGACGACGCCGGGAAACTCCGCGAGCGTCGCGCGCGCCTCGCCGATCGCCGCGTCGGAGAAGTCGATGGCCATCCCCTGCCATCCTTTCCGCGCGAGATGGGCGCTGACGTCGCCCTTGCCGCAGCCGATTTCGAGGAACGGCCCATTGAGACGGTGCTGCCCGATGCAGCGATCGAGGCAGTACAGCATGTAGTTCTTGAGGGGGGCGAAATTCGCCATGCGCACTCGGAGGGAGGCGCCGCGGCCAACCGCTACTTCACCGTATCCTTGCTCTGGCCGAACAGCACGCGCCGCGCCGCCTCGTCGTTGGCGACCGGCTTCGGGTTGATGACGTGCGCGAGCGCGTAGGCGCGCTCCACCGCCGGACGGGCACGGATGTCCGCCTTCCACCGCGCAAGATGCGGAAACTCGTCGATGTCCTGCGACTGCCGCTCGGGCAGCACCCAGGGATAGCAGAGGATGTCAACGATCGAATAATCGCCCACGAGATACGGGCGATCCGCAAGGCGCCGGTCGAGCACGCGGTAGAGCCGGCCCGTCTCGCGTACGTAGCGGTCGATCGCGTACGGGATCTTCTCCGGGGCGTAGTGGACGAAGTGATGGTTTTGCCCGGCCAGCGGCCCGAGATTGGCCATCTGCCAATGGACCCACTGCCGGCATTCCCAGATCCCGCGGAAATCCTGCGGCATCAGCCGTTCGGTCTTTGCCGCGAGATACTCGAGGATCGCGCCCGATTCCATCAGCGACAGCGGCGCGCCGCCGTCGGCCGGCGCGTGATCGACGATCGCCGGAATGCGGTTGTTCGGCGCGATCTCGAGAAATTCCGGCGCGAACTGCTCGCCCTTCGAAATGTTGATGGGCTTGATCGTGTACGGAAGTCCCGTTTCCTCGAGGAAAATGGTGATCTTGTGGCCATTCGGCGTGGGCCAGTAGTAAAGATCGATCATGGTCGTCGCTGGATGCGCAGTCAGAACGTGCCCGGATACTGGCCGCCGTCGAGCAGCAGGTTCTGGCCGACGACGTAGCCGGCGTGCACGCTGCACAGGTACGCGCAGGCGGCGCCGAACTCCTCGGTTGTGCCGAAGCGCCCTGCGGGGTTCGCCGCGCGCCCGGCGGCCAGCACTTCTTCCATCGATTTGCCCGCCGCCTTCGCGCGCGAGGCCATCGTGGCGCGCAAGCGATCGGTGTCGAACGGGCCGGGCAGCAGGTTGTTGATCGTCACGTTGTGGCGCGCGACGCTGCGCGCGAGCCCCGCGACGAATCCGGTCAGGCCGGAGCGCGCGCCGTTCGACAAGCCGAGGAATTCGATCGGCGCCTTCACCGCGCCGGACGTGATGTTGACGATGCGGCCGAACTTGCGCGCGATCATGCCGTCGACGGTGGCCTTGATGAGCTCGATCGGCGTCAGCATGTTGGCGTCGAGCGCGCGGATCCACGCGGCGCGGTCCCAGTCGCGGAAGTCGCCCGGCGGCGGGCCGCCCGCGTTGTTGACGAGGATGTCGGGCTGCGGGCACGCGGCGAGCGCCGTGTCGCGGCCCTCCGGTGTCGTGATGTCGCACGCGACCCACGCGACGTCGCGCCCCGCGGCGGCACCGATCTCGGAGGCGGTCGAACGAAGCACGTCCTCGGTCCGCGCAACGATCGTCACCTCGCACCCGGCACGCGCGAGCGCTTCGGCGCAGCCGCGGCCGAGCCCCTTGCTCGCGGCGCAGACGAGCGCCCGGCGCCCGGCGATGCCGAGATCCATCGCCGTCCTAGGCCGAGGCCGCGGGCACGCCGCGGGCCGTGCGGATCCGCACGACGGTGCCGATCGCGACCAGCAGCGTGGCGGCGATGGCGAGGAACATTCCACGGCCCATGCCGTGGTCCAGCATCGCGCCGAACCAGATGGGCGCGATCGTCGAACCGACATCGAGCCCCGAGTAGACGAAGCCGTAGACGCGGCCGGACGCGCCGCGCGGCGTGGCGTTGCGCACGATGAGATCGCGCGACGGCCCGGTGGCGCCCAGCACGAAGCCCGTCATCGCGAACAGCGGCAACAGCGCCGCGTTGCCGATGATCCCTGTCGCCACGAGACCGAGCAGCACGGCGCCGCCGAGGAGCCCCGACGCGGCGACACGATCGTGGTGCGTGGTGCGGGCCGCGAGGAATCCGCCGGCGAGAATGCCTGCCGTGCTGCCGAGGAGGTAGGCCGTGATGGCCGACGCCGCAAGCGCCATCGGTACGTCGAACGTGACGTTGAGCGCCACCGCACCGAGCGTCTGCACGCCCATGCCGGCCATCGTCTGGAAAACGAAATAGCCGAAGCACAGCAGTATCGCCGGCTGCACGAAGAGGTGCATGCTGCCGCGAAGCGAATGCGCCTTGCCGTCGGCCGACTTGTGCGACTCGAGCACCACGCGTTGCGTCGCGATCACGCCCAGGACGATCAGTCCCGCGACGCCGAACAGCGCCAACGCGGGCCGCCAGCCGATCGCGGTCCCGAGACCGTAGCTCAAGAGTGGCGCGAGCGCGTAGCCAAGATTGCCACCGATGCCATGCGTGCTGTAGGCATGCCCGAGGCGCTTTGGCGCCACGCTCGCATTGAGAATCGCAAAATCCGCGGGGTGGAACACGCCGTTGCCGACTCCCATCAACGCGGCGATCGGATAGAGCCAGAGGATGCCGGGCGCAAGACTCGCGAGGATCGTCCCGCCGGCGACCAGGCCGAGCCCCCCCAGAAGCACGGGACGCGCGCCGAAGCGGTCGACGGCGAACCCGGCCGCGAACTGGGTCAATCCGCTGGCAAGATAGAACGCGCCGGCAAGGGCGCCCAGTGCCGCGAACGAAACGTCGAATTCCGCGCGCAACAGCGGGAACATCGAGGGCAGCACCAGTTGGAAAAAGTGCGACGTCCCATGGGCGAGCCCGATCAGCCCGATGACCTTCACATCGTGGCGGAGCGGGTCGGCGCGAGCGGTATCCAAGGCGGAGCGTGACTTGCGAAAGACGATGCAGACCTCCACTATACTTGATCCCGCGACACCGGATCCGCACGGCCGCGCAAGGCGGCGACCCGGGACCCCGACAATCCCGGACGGCACACCCGATGCCCGCTACCGCAGGAGTAACCTCATGGTCGAAAAGGTCAACAAAACGGATGCCGAATGGCAAAAGGCACTCACGCCGGAGCAGTACAAGATCGCGCGCAAGAAAGGCACGGAACGCGCGTTCACCGGCGAATACTGGGACAAGCACGATCCGGGCATGTATCGCTGCACCTGCTGCGGGGCGCCGCTGTTCGACGCGGCGACGAAGTTCGATTCGGGCACCGGCTGGCCCAGCTTCTACAAGCCTCTCGCGCCGGAAAGCGTGCGCAACGAAGACGACTCGACGTGGCTCGTGCGGCGCACCGAGGTCGTCTGCGCGGCCTGCGACGCCCATCTCGGCCACGTGTTCGAGGATGGTCCCGAGCCGACCGGCCTTCGCTATTGCATGAACTCGGCGTCGCTCAAATTCGAGCCGAAATCCTGACGTTGCGCCGCGTGCGGATTTCGCCCGGATGCGCCTGCTCCTCGCCGAAGACGACGCGATGATCGGCGAGTCGGTCCGGCGCGGACTGCGCCAGGACGGGTTCGCGGTCGACTGGGTGCGTGACGGCCGCGAAGCCGAAATCGCGCTCGCCGAGGGCGTGCATGATCTCGTGCTGCTCGACCTCGGGCTGCCGCGCAAGGAAGGCCTCGACGTGCTGCGCGGAATGCGCCGCAAGGGCGACGCACGTCCGGTGCTGATCGTGACCGCGCGCGACGCCGTCGCCGATCGCGTGGCAGGGCTCGACGCCGGCGCCGACGATTACGTCCTCAAGCCCTTCGAATTGACCGAGCTCGCGGCGCGCATCCGCGCCCTGCTGCGCCGGCATTCGGGCCGCGCGGCGCCGATCGTCGCCCTCGGGGACATCGCGCTCGATCCCGCGACGCACGAGGTGCGCGTGCGCGACGTGCCGGTCGCGCTGTCGGGGCGCGAATTCGCGCTGCTCGAAGCGCTGCTGGCCCGCCCTGGCGCGGTGCTGTCGCGCGCCCAGCTCGAGGAAAAGCTCTACGGCTGGAACGAGGAAGTCGGCAGCAATGCGGTCGAGGTGCACTTGCATGCGCTGCGGCGCAAGCTTCCGCCCGACACGATCCGCAACGTGCGCGGCGTCGGCTGGACGATCGCGCGCGCGGAAGCGAGCCCGGGATGAGCGCCGCAGGGCCGCCCCAAATGCGCGCACTGCTGTCCGCTCCGGCGGGCAGCGCAGCGGCCGAATTTGCATTTGAGGCCGCAAGCGTGGGGGCCCATTGAGATCGATCAGGCGCGGGCTCCTCGTGTGGCTCGCGGGCGGCCTTGTCGTCGCGGTTGCCGCGGCCGCGTTCGCGACGTACGTCCGCGCGCGGGAGGAAGCAAACGAAATATTCGACTATCAGCTGCGGCAGATGGCCGCGTCGCTCATCGGCGTTCCGCTCGCCGGCACGCCGGGCGGACTCGCGGTCGGCAGCGAGGCGCTGGTCGTGCAGGTCTGGGACCGCAACGGCGTCCAGCGCTTCGTTTCGCAGCCGCAGCAGCCGCTGCCGCAATACGCGCAGCTCGGCTTCAACACCGTGACGACGTCCAATGGCGACTGGCGTGTCTTCAGCACGCTCGCCGGCGACCAGGTGATGCAGGTGGCGCAGCCGATGAGCGCGCGGCGCGAGCTCGCGGCCAGCATGGCGCTGCGGACGATCGTGCCCCTGCTCGTCGTGGCGCCGTTGCTGGCGCTCTTCATCGGTTATGGCGTGACGCGCGGTCTTGCGCCGCTTGCGCGGCTCGCTTCCGCCGTCGCCAAGCGCGTCCCCGGCGGACTCGAGCCGGTCGACGAGGCCGGCTTGCCCGACGAGGTCCGGCCGCTCGCGCAGGCACTGAACGGATTGCTCTCCCGCCTCGACCGCGCGCTCGATGCGCAGCGCGCGTTCATCGCCGACGCGGCGCATGAGTTGCGCACGCCGCTCACCGCCGTGCATCTGCAGGCGCAGCTCGCCGAGCGCGCCGCCACCGACGCAGAGCGGGACGCCGCGCTGTTCGCGCTGAAGGCGGGACTCGCGCGCGCGACGCACCTCGTCGAGCAGCTGTTGACGCTCGCGCGCGAGGAGCCCGGCGTGGCGCAGCGCCCCTTCGCGCCGGTCAACCTGACGGAACTCGCCCGGAGCGCCGTGGCAGACCAGGCGGCCATTGCCGCGGCGCGCGGCGTCGATCTCGGCGTGACCGGCGCGGCCTCCGACAAGCTCGGCACGGCGCCGGCCACAGTCGACGGCGACGCGAACGCGCTGCGCGCGCTCTTCTCGAACCTCGTCGACAACGCGGTGCGCTACACGCCCGCGGGCGGCCGTGTCGACGTGACGGTCGAAAACGAGCCCGCCGACGTGGTGGTCGCGGTCCGCGATTCGGGCACGGGCATCCCCGTCAGCGAGCGCGAGCGCGTCTTCGATCGCTTCTATCGCGCGGCGGCGCCCGGCGCGGCGGATGTTTCCGGCAGCGGCCTCGGTCTCGCGATCGTCAAGCGGATCGCCGAGCGGCACGATGCGACAATCACGCTGGCGCCCGGAATTGCCGGGCCGGCGGGCGAAGGCGTGACGGTGACCGTACGCTTCCCGCGGATCCCGCGCTCGTCCTAGCGCCGGTCGCCTCTCGAACAGGAACGCAAAACCATGCGCTGGCGCAACACCACGACGAGGTTCGGATCGCTGGCGATCGCTTTTCACTGGCTGATGCTGGTGCTGATCGTCGCCGTTTATGCCCTCATGGAATTGAAGGGAATTTCCAGGAAGGGCAGCGCATTGCGCGACGGCATGGCGACCTGGCATTACATGCTTGGACTTTCGGTGTTCGGGCTCGCGTGGCTGCGCCTGCTGGTGCGCGCGACCGGCGCGACGCCGCAGATCGAGCCGCCGCCGGCGGCATGGGAAGCCCGGCTCGCGGGTATCGTGCATGCGCTGCTATACGTCCTGATGATCGGTCTGCCCGTGCTCGGCTGGCTTACGTTGAGCGCCAAGGGCGAGGCCATTCCTTTCTTCGGCGTCGAATTGCCGGCGCTGGTCGGTGTTGACAAGGACATGGCGCGGACCTGGAAGGACATTCACGAGACCGGCGCGACAATCGGATATTTCCTGATCGGCCTGCACGCGGCGGCGGCCTTGTTCCATCACTACGTGAAGCGCGACAACACGATGACCCTGATGTGGCGCCGGACGTGACGTCTGGTCACGCCAAGCCCTGGACGCCGACGATCCTCGTCTCCGCGAATGACCGGGGGCTGCTGCACGCGCGGCAGCGAATCGTGGGGTCAATCGACAGAAGCCGCGCCGAAGAAGTTGTACGTGGCCGTGTAGGGCACGCGTAGCTCCCTGCCCTCCTGCTTCGCCTCGCAACCGTCGGCCGGGGCCCTGCCGCCGATCGTATCGACCCGCTGAATGTTCGTCGTCCGGCCGAGGACACCCGTTCCGGAATTCGACTTCGCGGTGAGAAGCAGCCATGCGATGGCATTGGCGTCGGGTCCGTCGTCACTGCGTTTCACTTCGCCGACCACCTTGCTGCCATCGTCCAACTCCCACGTCGGCCCGCCATAGTGCCGGCCTATGCGCTTGCCGCTCCCGTCGTACAGCTCGGCTTCGGGCGCCTTGAAGGTCCACTCGTACCGGTAGGGATCGTCCTTGCGGGCACGGCACGTATAGATCTGCACGCCTATCGCTTTGCTCTGCAGCGACAGGATTTCTTCGGCCGGCGCTTTCACGCTCTCCGGCATGTATGCGGCGGCAGCCATCGAGGCAGTTGCGGCCAGCGCGAGCGCCACCATGGCGTATTGAAGACGCATTGAAATTCTCCTTGGGTCGATGATCGGTTGCAAATTGGCCAGGGAAATCGACAAG
>Ga0209048_10006245_pt1 | contig 11180 bp, 10 predicted proteins | sample FrelakmetCRP12CR_FD_187146 | JGI IMG/M metagenome (GOLD analysis project Ga0209048, IMG submission 187146) | Freshwater lake sediment microbial communities from the University of Notre Dame, USA, for methane emissions studies - CRP12 CR (SPAdes)... | ecosystem: Environmental > Aquatic >... | reverse complement strand
GCTCAGGGTCGAGGCGACCCCGCAGCCTGCGCGCCCGCCGCCGGCATCACGCTCAGTCCTGACGACGGCTGGACGGGCGTCGGCGGTGTGACGACTTCGACGCGATCGACAAAGTATTCCGTCTCGCCGAAACAGCTCGTCGGCAATCCCGGGTGCTGGGTGTAATGCACCCGCACCTGCTGCCCAACCGCCTTGTTCAGCCTCTCGGCGGTCGCGGCGTCGCGCACGCTGAAGTTCCAGATCTGCGGGGCGATGCCGCCCACGACATACATCGCGAGCTCGCCCTCCTGGGTCTTGCAGATCCAGCCGCGCTTCGAGAACTTTTGCAGCACGCCGGCGCGCTCGCCGTCCGAGTAGCTCCACCACAGCAGGAACAGCGTGTACAGGACGACCAGCGCCAGCGCTCCGAACAGGGCCCCCAACAGGTAGGACAGGAAGCTGCGCCGCCGCGGCCGGCCGGTGGGTGTCGGCGCTGTGACACGGGAAGGGGTGTTTGCGGCCATCGGGCACACCTCGCTCAGAGCTGGGATTCGATCGGCAGGAGGCGAAGCAAGTTCACTTCGATCCGGCGCCAGGTGCTGGCGTCCGGCTCGTGCTCGGTGCGTCGCTCCCGGCCGTCGACGCGATCGTACCAGACGAGCTCGTCGCCGTTCTCGAGCGCAACGCGGTAGGACAGCTCCGGCGAGCTGTTCAGTTCGAACTGCTGGCGCAATTGCGCCGCCAGCTCGGCGCTGTCGACGAGCACGCCCATCTCGGTGTTGAGCTTGGCGGAGCGCGGGTCGAGGTTCATGGAGCCCACGAAGACCCAGTGGCGGTCCACCAGCAGGGCCTTGGTGTGCAGGGACGCGCCGGAGGACCCGACGATGCTCAACTGCTTTCGTCCGTCGCCGACCGACGCCTTCCGCTTCATCTCGTAGAGCTCGACGCCGCCCTTCAGCAGGGTGCACCGGTAGCGGGCGTATCCGCTGTGCACGGCGGCGACATCGGTCGCCGCGAGCGAGTTGGTCAGGACCGCCACGCGGATGCCTCGCTTGACGTCCTTGACGAGGCTGCGGCTGCCCTCCTCGCCCGGGACGAAGTAGGGCGAGACCACCAGCGCCTCCTCGCTCGCGCGGCCGACGGTGTCGGCGAGCCCCGCGAGCACCTTGGATGCCTCGAGGGCGGTCGCCTCGCCGTCCCGCCCGACCTTCGCCGGGTCATCGACCAGCAGCCGGATGTCGCGGACCTTGAGTGGCTCGGGGGCCTTGGCGATGAGATCGGCGCGCTGCATTGGATCGCGCAGCGCGGCGATGTAGGGGGTCTCGCCCGCCTCACGGCGATACTCGTTGGCGCTCGCAATCAGTGCCTCGAGCTCGCCCGGCTTCGGCTTGTGGCCGTCGAAACGCGACACGGGCACCGCACTCGGGTCGTTCCAGTACGCGTCGAACTCGCGGCTCACGTCGTCGACGACGGGGCCGGTCAGCACGACGTCGAGATCGGCGAAATTCGAGTGCGGGTCCGCGCCGAAGTACTCGTCGCCGATGTTGCGTCCGCCGACGATGGCGACGCGGTTATCGGCGATCCACGCCTTGTTGTGCATGCGGCGATTGAGGCGGCTGCCGCGCAGCAGCCACTCGCTCATCTTCGCCAGCGCCCCGTAGCGGCTGTAGAACGGGTTGAAGATCCGCACCTCGACGTTCGGGTGCTGATCGGCGACGAGGAAGATGTCGTGCCTCGCGCGGGCATGGATGTCGTCGACGAGCACCCGCACGCGGACCCCGCGCTCCGCCGCGCGCAGCAGTTCGATGGCCAGCAGCCTCCCCGTCAGGTCGTTATTCCACAGGTAGTACTGGACGTCGAGCGTGCGCTCGGCCGCCGCCGCCGTGGCGGCCCGGTAGGCGAACGCCAGCGCGTTCTGCTCCACGAGGCGCACGCCGGAGAGCTCGGATGACGGACCGAGCTCGTCGAGCACCGCACGATCGAGCGACGCGGACACCCCGGGCGGCACGGCATGGCTGACCGGGACGCCATCGAGCCGCGGTGCGCTCGCGCAGTGGGCGAGCAGCGGCAGCAGCGCGAGGACCGCCAGGTGACGAAGCCGGGGCATGGCCACGGATGATAGCGATTCAGTGGCGGCCCGCCGCGCGGGTCACGAACTCGTGGACGCGCCTGAGCAGGTAGGCGTGAAAGGGGTTGCTGCGCTGGCGAGTCAGCATCCAGGCAGGCACGCGCAGCACGCCATTCTCGCCATGCACCTCGATCCTGCCGAGCTGCACGTGATTGGATTCCGCCACGTTGGCGTAGCCGTACAGGGGATCGTCCGGCGGAAATGGCAGCGCCACGTGAGACAGGGAGAACACGCCGGGCGGCCACTCTATGTCGAGCAGAGTCTGCGTCTGCTGCCCGGCCAGCGACTCGGCGCGCAGCTCTTTCACCTGCCTAGTATGCGAATCGACGTTGGTGATCACCGTGAGCGCAAACGGCCGTTGCGGCAGGGCGAGCAGCCGCCCGGTCAGGGGGCCAGGGTCGTCGACCAGCAGTGACTGGAGCATGGCGTAGCGGTTGACGTCGAACAGAACCAGTTCGTGGCCACCGGGCGGCAGGCGCCCGAGCAGCACGTCGACGACGGCATCGGCCCGTATGGTCGAGTCCACCGTCGAGAGGAACGCGAGCACGGGCGGGAAGCCGGCCAGCGCGCCGCGGTCGCCGAGCGCCCTGACCCGGCGAGCGAGCCCGCTCGTCAGCCGCTGCACCTCGCCCCCGGCGTGGAAGCTGAAGGACTGGTACTTGAACGGATCGACCTCGAGGGCGATCTCGGACCAGGCGGCACGGCCGAAGCCGGGCAGCTCGGAGATCCCCAAGCGGATCCGGCCGAGCATCGCGAGCCGGGTCACGCCGATCGCCGGTGCGATGAGTACGAGTCCCGCGGGGGGCGGCAGCGCCTCGCCCTCCTGGACCGCGAGCGCGTAGCTCACGGCCAGTGCGGCGCCGTTGGAATAGCCGACGAGGTAGATCGGCTTGTCCGGACCGAGCTGCCGGCGCAGGTCCCGCATCGCGAGGCGCGTCGCAGCTTCCATGTCCTCGACCTGGAAACTGACCAGTCCGGAGGGAGCGGTGCCGTGACCGGGCAGGCGCAGTCCGACGACCTGAAAGCCCTGCGCGCCCAGTTCCGCACCAAGGCTGCGCAGGCTGTAGGGTGAATCGCCCATGCCATGCAGCAGCAGGGCGCCGCCCACCGGGGCCGGCGGCCGGATCTCGAAGGTGCGGTTCCAGTTGACCGGCCAGACCGCGGGATCGCTGCGGCTGCCGGCGGCGTAGCGGTTGAAGGGGGCCTGCGTGCCCGGCCCGACCTTGGCAATCACCTCCCGGTGCAACTGGTCGAACAAGCGGTCCTCGAGTTGCCGGTAGTCCTCGATCGTGTGGATCTCACCGGTGCGGTCGGCCTTGAATTCCAGGTCCAGGCGCACCCGGTGCCAGAGCTCAACCTCGGGGCCACTCAGGACGAAATACCCCCAGGCGCCCACCGCGAGCACCAGCAGGCCCAGGGCGGCTGCCCCCAGCAGGCGGCGGCCGATACGGAGGACGGTACCGAACATGCCCCGGATCATAGCCGCAAGCCCCGCCCTCTCGTAAAACCCGAATGGCCGGGGCTGCGGGGGCGGATCAGCATCCGGCAATTGCCTCGACCCACCCGGCCGTCAACGTCATGTCGCGCCATCATTCGCCGCCGATCCTCGCCTACATGACGCCGTTCCCGTACTCGATCGACATCGAGGCGCCGCTCGGCGAGGCGCACGCGTTCCTCCGCAGCCGACACATCCGCCACCTGCCGGTCACGCAGGCCGGCGTCCTCGCCGGCATCCTCACAGACCGCGACATCAAGCTCGCGCTCGGCCCCGACTTGGGCTCGCCGCCCGAGCGCGAACTGCGGGTGCGTGATGTCTACCAGCCGGACTGCTTCGTCGTCGACGCCGGGGCCTCCCTCATGGAGGTCGCCTCGATCCTGGCGGAGCGGCACTGGGGCTCGGCGCTCGTCACGCGCCAGGACAAGCTCGTGGGAATCTTCACCGCGACCGATGCCTGCCGTGCGCTGGCACGGGTGCTGCGCGAGCAGTACCCGGATCCCGGCCCCGGCGAGGTCGCGTAGGCGGCGACGCAGCATGGAACGAGACGACAACGCGCGCTACGCCGACCGACTGCGGGAGGCTGCGGACTTGCTCGAGGCGCAGGGGGCCAACCCGTTTCGCGTGTCGGCGTACCGCAATGCGGCGGACACGCTGCGGGACCTCCCGGAAGACCTCACCACGCTGCTCGAACGCGAAGGCAGCGCGGGCCTCGAAGAACTGCCGAACATCGGCCGCGGCATCACCGCCGCGCTCGTCGAGATGGTTCACACCGGCCGCTGGACGCAGCTCGAGCGGCTGCGCGGCAACTCCGACCCGGTGCAACTATTCACCGTGGTGCCGGGCCTCGGCCACCGCCTCGCCGAGCGCATCCATGAGGAGCTGCACATCGACACGCTGGAGGCGCTCGAGGCGGCCGCGCACGACGGGCGCCTCGAGAGCGTCCCGGGTGTGGGGCCGCGGCGCGCGGCAGCGATCCGCTCGAGCCTGCAGACCATGCTGTCGAGGGGCCGGCCGCGGCGCTCGCGCGCGGACGGCCGGGTCGTGGAACCCTCGGTGGCGACGCTGCTCGACGTCGACCGCGAGTACCGTGAGAAGTCGGCCGCGGGCTCGCTGCCGATGATCGCGCCGAAGCGCTTCAATCCGGCCGGGGCCGCTTGGCTGCCGGTGCTGCACACCTCGCGGGACGGCTGGCACTTCACCGCTCTGTACTCGAACACCGCTCAGGCGCACCAGCTCGGCCGGACGCACGACTGGGTCGTGATCTATTTCTACGACGACGAGCACGCCGAGGGACAGCACACGGTGGTCACCGAGACACACGGTCCGCTCATCGGGCGGCGCGTCGTGCGCGGGCGTGAAGCGGAATGCCGCCGGCACTTCGCCGGCTGAGGGTGCGGCAGGCAGGTGTGGTCATTGAGGCGCCTTCTGGCCGCGCGTCGGCACCTCAAACCGCCCGTAGCCCGCGAGCCTCGCCCGGTAGTACTCGTCGCCGAGGCTTGCCACGCTGACGCGATGTCCGGACTCCGGCGCGTGCACGAACTGTCCCCCGCCCGCGTAGATCCCGACGTGCGTCACTTCCCGGCTCGGCGCATCGAGCCGGAAGAACACGAGGTCACCAGGCCGCAGCTGCGCCGGCTGAACCGGGCGCGCCGCGGCGTACTGCTGCGCGGCCGTGCGCGGGACCGCGATCCCCTGCCGGCCGAACACGTAGGCCACGAGGCCGCTGCAGTCGAAGCCGCGCCCGGGATCCGCGCCGCCGTAGCGGTAGGGCGCGCCGACCTGCACCATCGCATCCTGCACGAGCTGCGCGGCCGGTTCCGCAGCGCGGCCGCCTGCCGCCGGGACGCCCGTGGGCCGGAACGGCGCGCACGCCGCCGCCAGGACGGCGATCAGCAAGAAGGGGCCTAAGCGCAGTGCTCTCACGAAGAGCCAGTCTAAAGCACGGTGTGCGCCGATTGCGCGCACGCCTGCACGGTGCTGCAATGCCGCGGCAGCCAGGCTGGACTGCGGGCAACGGCGCCAAATCATGACCAAACCCAAGGCTCGCCTGCTGATCGTCGTGGCACTCGCGGCCCTCAGCGCAGTGGCGCTCGTGCTGTGGCTCGGGCGAGCGAAACCCATCGTCGTCGATACCGTCGAGGCGGCGCTCGGGCCGGTGAGCGAGACCGTCACCAACACGCGGGCCGGCACCGTCAAGGCCTGCGACCGGGCGCGCATGGCGCCGCCGTCCGCCGGACAGATCGCACGACTGCCGGTGAAGAAGGGCGACCGGGTGGCCAAGGGGCAGATCCTGCTCGAGCTGTGGAACGAAGACCTGCAGGCCAACCTGACGCTCGCCACGCGCGATGCACGCGCCGCGGTCGCGCGTCGCGAGCAGGCGTGCATCGACGCGGCCACTGCGCGCAAGGAGTCGGCGCGGCAGGCCAAGCTGGTGCAGGACCGGCTCGTTTCGGTCGAGCAGGCGGAACGGGCCGCGGGACAGGCCGACAGCGCGGCAGCCGCCTGCCGCGCGGCCGGCGAGCAGGCGCGGGTCGCGGATGCGCGCATCGACGCCGCCAATGCGGCCATCGAGCGCACGCGCCTGCGCGCGCCGTTCGCTGGCACGGTGGCCGAGATCAACGGCGAGATCGGCGAGTTCATCACCCCCTCGCCGGTCGGCATCCCGACGCCGCCGGCCGTGGACCTGGTCGACGCGCGCTGCATTTACATCTCTGCACCGATCGACGAGGTGGATGCGCCGCGCGTCAAGGAAGGCATGCGGGCCCGCGTCACCCTGGACGCGTTCAAGAACCGGCATTTTGCCGCGCACGTCCGGCGCGTCGCGCCGTACGTCCTCGACCTTGAGAAGCAAGCGCGGACCGTGGAAGTCGAGGCCGAGGTCGACGAGCGTGAGGGGGCGGCCATGTTGCCGGGGTACAGCGCCGACGTCGAGATCATCATCGCCGAGCAGCCGAACGTTCTGCGCATACCGACGCGTGCGCTGATCGACGGCAAGAAGCTCTATGTGCTCGAGTCTGGCCGCGCACGGCTCCGGCCGGTCGTGGCGGGTCTCGGCAACTGGGAGTACACGGAGATACGCAGCGGCATCAAGCAGGGCGACCGCGTCGTGCTGACGGTGGACCGCGAAGGCCTCGCCGACGGTGTGCGGGCCGTGAGCCGCTGAGCCCGGGCGGACCCGTGATGATCGAACTGCGCTCACTCAGCCGCCACTTCCTGGTCGGCGAGCAGCTGGTCCGGGCCCTCGATGACGTCAACCTCAACTTCGAGGCGGGTGACTACGTCTCGATCATGGGCCCGAGCGGCTCCGGCAAATCAACACTCCTCAACATCATCGGCCTGCTCGACCGGCCGACCTCGGGCGACTACGTGCTCGACGGCCGCGACACGACCGGCCTCGGCGACGACGAGCTCGCGGCGCTGCGCTCGCGCAAGATCGGCTTCGTCTTCCAGTCCTTCCACCTCGTCCCGCGCATGACCGCGCGCGAGAACATCGAGCTGCCGATGGTGCTCGCCGGGGTGCCGCCCGCCGAGCGACGCCGGCGCGTGGACAAGGTCCTCGCCGACCTCGGGCTCGCGGACCGCGCCCACCACCGCCCGGACCAGCTCTCCGGCGGCCAGCGCCAGCGGGTTGCCATCGCCCGCGCCATGATCATGGAACCCACCGTGCTGCTGGCGGACGAGCCGACCGGCAACCTCGATCACGTCTCCGGCGCCGAAGTGCTGAACGCGCTCGAGGCGCTGAACGCGCGGGGCATCCTGCTGCTGGTCGTGACCCACGACAACGAGGTCGCCGCGCGGGCCCGCCGCCACGTGCGGATGCGCGACGGCAAGGTGGTGCTCGATCAGCGTGGCGCGGCCGGGGGCCTGCCGCCATGATGACGGTCGACCTCCTGCGCATAGCTGGCCAGTCGCTGGCGCGCGCGCGGCTGCGCAGCGTGATGATGCTCATCGCGATGTCGATCGGCGTGGCCGCCGTCGTCGTGCTGACTTCCCTCGGCGAGGGAGCACGACGCTACGTGACCGGAGAATTCCGTGCGCTGGGCACCGACCTCATCATCGTGCTGCCGGGGCGCTCCGAGACCACTGGCCTGCAGCCCGGCATGTTCGCCGGGGAGACCCCGCGCGACCTGACGCTGCGCGACGCACAGGCGGTCGGGCGGCTGCCCGGGGTCGAGCGCATCGCACCGCTGGTGATCGGCTCGGCACCCGTCGCGGCCGGCGAACGCTCGCGCGAAGTGCCGGTGGTCGGCACGAGCGCCGAGTTCATGCCGATCCGCAACCTGAGCATGGCGCAGGGGCAGTTCCTGCCGCCGGGCGAGCTCGACCGGGCCGTGGCCGTCTGCGTGGTCGGCAGCAAGGTGAGCCGCGAGCTCTTCCCGAAGGGCGACGCGCTCGGCGCCACGGTGCGTATCGGCGAGCGGCGCTTCCGCGTGATCGGCGTGCTGGCCGAGAGTGGCCGGGCGATCGGCTACGACCTGCAGGAGCTGGTCATCGTGCCGGTCAGCGCCGCGCAGCAGGTGTTCAACCGCGAATCCCTGTTCCGCCTCTTCGTGCAGGCGCACGACCGCGACTCCGTGCCCCGTGTGCGCGACCTCGTGCGCGCCACGCTCAAGGAACGGCACCAGGGCGAGGAGGACGTCACCGTCATCACCCAGGACGCGGTGCTCGCGACGTTCGACCGGATATTCGTCGCGCTCACGCTGACGCTGGCCGGCATCGCCTCGATCAGCCTCGCGGTCGCCGGCATCCTGATCATGAACGTGATGCTGGTGGCGGTGAGCCAGCGCACTGCCGAGGTGGGACTCCTCAAGGCGCTCGGCGCGCGGGGCGCGCAGATCACTGCGCTGTTCCTCGCCGAGGCGATCCTGCTGTCGATGGCCGGTGCCGCCGCCGGGCTGGCGCTCGGCTACGCCGCCAGCTGGGTCGTTGGCCGCATCTATCCGACGCTGCCGGTCGGTGCCCCGCCGTGGGCCGTCGTCATGGCCGTGCTGATCGCGGTGGCGAGCGGCGTCGTCTTTGGCCTCCTGCCGGCGCGGCGCGCCGCCCGCCTCGACCCCGTGGAAGCCCTCTCGGGACGGAAGTGAGGCATGCGCTGGGGCGACCTCATCCGGATCACGAGCGGCTCGGTCGTCGCGCACCGCACCCGCGCCTTCCTCACCGGGCTCGGCATCACGGTGGGTGTGGCCGCGGTCGTGCTGCTGACCTCGATTGGCGAGGGCGTGCACCGCTTCGTGCTGTCGGAATTCACGCAGTTTGGCACCAACATCGTCGCCATCAATCCCGGCGCGGCCAAGACCATGGGCGGCTCGATCGGGGTGTTCGGCACGGTGCGGCCGTTGACCGTCGACGACAGCGAAGCGCTGCGCCACCTGCCGTACATCACCGCCGTCACGCCGATGGTGCAGGGCAATGCCGAGGTCGAGGCGCTCGGCCGCAAGCGTCGCGTCACCGTATACGGTACCGGCTACGAGTTCGCCGGCGCGTTTCGCTTCGCGATCGCCCAGGGCAGCTACCTGCCGCCGGACGACCCGCGCGCACCGCGCAGCCTGGCCGTGCTCGGGTCGAAGATGGCACACGAGCTGTTCGGCACGGCGAACGCCCTCGGTGCCAACGTCCGGGTGGGCAGCGAGCGCTATCGGGTCGTGGGCGTGATGGCGCCGAAGGGCACCATGATCGGCATGGACCTCGATGACACGGTGTTCCTGCCCGCGGCCCGCACGCTCGAGCTCTTCAATCGCGACAGCCTGTTTGAGATCGACGCGATCTACGAGGAGGGCGCGCCGGCCGGGGAAGTCCGTGACGCCATCGAGCGCGTGCTCGCCAGCCGCCACGGCGACAAGGACTTCACGGTCACCACCCAGCAGGAAATGATCGACACCCTGGGCAGCGTCCTCAACGTGCTCACCTTTGCCGTCGGTGCGCTGGGGAGCATCTCGCTGCTGGTCGGTGCGGTCGGCATCTTCACCATCATGACCATCGGCGTCCGGGAGCGCACCAGCGAGATCGGCCTGTTGCGAGCGCTGGGCGCGGGCCGCAACCAAGTGCTCGGCATCTTCCTCGCCGAGGCGGTCGTGCTCTCCTTCCTCGGCGGTCTCGCCGGTCTTCTCCTCGGCGTGGGTGGGGCCTGGCTGCTCGGTCACCTCGTGAGCAAGCTGCCGGTGAGCCTCTCCGCGTTCTTCGTCCTGCTGTCCGCCCTCCTCTCCGTGCTGATCGGGCTCATCGCCGGCATCCTGCCCGCGCTCCGCGCCGCCTCCCTCGACCCCGTCGAGGCGCTGCGCGCAGAGTGACCGCGCGCCGCCACCTCAGCGCTCGCCCGGCGGTCGCACCTTGCGGGTCGGCGTAGCGGCGAACGGATCGTCCGGCCAGTAGTGCTTGGGGTAGCGCCCCTTCAGTTCCTTCTTGACCTCGACGTAGCCCCTCGACCAGAAGCTCGCCAGGTCGCGCGTGACCTGCACCGGCCGCCGCGCGGGCGACAGCAGTTCCATCGTCACCGGCACCTTGCCTCCGGCCACGCGCGGCGACTCCATCAGGCCGAACACCTCCTGCAGCCGGACCGACAGGGTCGGTACGCCGCCGCCGTAGTCGATCGGGATGCGCGAGCCGCTCGGCACGACGAGGTGGGTGGGCGCGAGGGAGTCGAGTTCGCGCTGGTGGCTCCAGTCGAGCAGGCCGTGCAGGGCGCCGCGCAGGTCGATGCGTGCGAGCTGTTCGCGGCGCGTGACGCCGGCGAGCCACGGCGCAAGCCATTGCTCCAGCGTGGCGAGTAGCGCCGCGTCCGACACGTCCGGCCAGCCCGCCTCGCGCAAGCCGCCGGCTTGGGCTTTCACCAGCGTGACGCGCTCGCGCCACTGCTCGAGCTCGCGCGTCCACGGCAGGCAGGCGAGACCGAGCGCGCGGATGCCCTGCAGCATGGCCGCGGTCACCAGCTCGGCGGAGATGCCGCGCAGCGGCTCCTCAGCCAGCACCAGCGCGTCCAAGCGGCGCACGCGGCGCGCCACGACCGACTCGCTGCGCGGCTCCCAGGCAATCTCGTCCTCCGTGACGACGAGGTGGCCCAGGTGCTCCTCGAGCGAGCGCGGGTCGAGCGGGGCGGCGAGAAAGATCCGTGCCTCGCGATCGCCGGCGTCGAGGTCCGCGGCGACGATGTACTCGCTGCGGGCGAGCGCGGAGGGGCCCGGCAGCGCGCCGCCGCGCCCGCCGCTGAAGTGATATCGGCCGGCCTCCCCACCGCGCGCGCGGCCGATGCGATCCGGGTAGGCGAAGGCAAGGAGCAGGCCGACCGCCGCATCGTCGGCAAGGGCCGGTCGTGCGCCGTCGGTGACGCCCGCGCGCCGCGCCTGTCGCCCGATCAGCTGCGCGGAGCGGCGCACCCGCTGCAGCGCACCGGCGTCCACGCCGAGTCCCGGCGGTGGCGGCGCGCCGTGCAGCACGTCGATGCGATGCCGCAGGTCGGGGTCGCGGCCGGGGCCCGTGCCGCGCAACGGGTCGCGCTCGGACAGCACGGCCGCAATCTCGCAGGCAAGCGCGGCGAGACCCAGGGCACCGGCGCGCAGCACCATGTGCCCGAGGCGCGGG
>Ga0209048_10006244_pt1 | contig 11180 bp, 11 predicted proteins | sample FrelakmetCRP12CR_FD_187146 | JGI IMG/M metagenome (GOLD analysis project Ga0209048, IMG submission 187146) | Freshwater lake sediment microbial communities from the University of Notre Dame, USA, for methane emissions studies - CRP12 CR (SPAdes)... | ecosystem: Environmental > Aquatic >... | reverse complement strand
GCGCGGGCGATCGCCAGCATCTGCTGCTCGCCTCCGGAGAGCGACCCGCCAAGCTGCCCTGCCCGTTCCTTGAGGAAGGGGAACCGCTCCATCACGCGATCCATGTCCAGCAAAGCCTTCCTCGCGTCGCGCTGGGTGAACGCCCCCATCTCCAGGTTCTCGCGGACCGTCATCCGGGAGAGAATCGCCCGCCCCTCCGGGACCAGCACGACGCCGCGCCGCACGATATTGTGGGAGGGGAGGCCGGTGATCTCCTCGCCGAGGAAGGAGACCGTGCCGGAGCGCGGCCGAAGGATCCCCGCGATCGTCTTCATCAGCGTGGTCTTTCCCGCCCCGTTCGCCCCGATGATGGCGACGACGCTTCCCCCGGGGACGTCGATGGAGATCTCCCTCAGGGCGGGGATGTTGCCGTAATACGTCTCGATGCCCCGGACCTCAAGCATCGGCGTCCCCTTCCGCGGCGCCGAGGTACGCCTCGATCACCTGCGGGTCGTCCCGGATCTCCGTTGGCGTTCCTTCCGCGATCTTCCGGCCGAAGTTGAACACGACCAGCCGGTCGCACGCCTTCATCACCAGCGACATGTCGTGCTCGATCAGCAGGATCGTCACCCCCAGCGACTGCACCCGCTGGATGAGGCGGAACACCTCCTGCGTCTCCGCGTCGTTCATCCCCGCGACCGGCTCGTCGAGCAGCAGCAGCCGTGGCTCCGCCGCCAGCGCCCGGGCGATCTCGAGCCGCCGCTGGTGGCCGTAGGGGAGGCTCCCCGCTGCCATCTCCCGGTCGGTCCCGGACAGCCCCACCAGGTCCAGTAGCTCCCGCGTTTTCCCGCGAATCCCCTGTTCCTCCCGCCGCTGCCCCCGGGTGCGCAGCACGCCCCGCCAAACGCCGGCTCCGGTGCGGCAATGTCTCCCCACCATGACGTTTTCCTCGACGGTCATGGTGGAAAAGAGGCGGATGTTCTGGAACGTCCGTGTGATGCCCCGCTTCGTGATCGTGTGTGAAGGGAGCCCGCTGATCCGCTCCCCGTCGAATACGACTTCCCCCGCGGTCGGCGGGAAGACGGCGGTGACCACGTTGAAGAGCGTTGTCTTTCCGGCGCCGTTCGGGCCGATAACGCCGACGATCTCCCCCGGTTGGACGTCGAAGGAGATCCCGGAGAGGGCCGAAAGCCCCCCGAACGATTTGCCGATGTTCCGGAGGGACAGGAGGCCGCTCACGCGGGCGTCTTCTTCCCGGATCGACGGAACCGTCGCAGCAGCGGGGGGTCGATCACCCCCTGCGGCCGGAAGACCATCATCAGCACGAGCAGGATCCCGTAGAGGATGTACCGGTAGTCGCTGATCGCGCGAAGCGCTTCGGGGACGACGGTGAGAAAGGCTGCGCCGAAGACGGGACCGAAGATGTGCAGGCTCCCGCCGAAGACGGCGAAAACGAGGATTTCCACCGCCCGGTGGTAGGTGAAGTCCCCCGGGCTCACGAACGACGTCGAGTGGGCGAACAGCGCCCCGGCGAACCCGGAGAGCAGCGCTCCCTGGGAGAAGGCCAGCACTTTGTAGTACGTGATGGGAATCCCCGCCGCCGACGCCGCGCTTTCGTCCAGCCGGATGGCGGCGTACGCGCGGCCGACCCTGGAACGGGAGAGGCGCAGGAAGAAGGCGACCGTCAGGATCGTGCCGAGAAGAAGGATCAGGAACACCGTCAGGCTGATGAACTGGTTGCCTTGCAGTCCGAGCGATTCGGGGGAGAATCCCCTGTCCCTCGCCCACGCGAGGATCACGCGCCCCATCTGCGGGATCGCCGCGACTCCCACCGCGCCGCCGGTCAGCGACTCCCAATTGATGAGGACGGCCCGGAGAACCTCGCCGAATCCGAGCGTGGCGATGGCGAGGTAGACGCCGGAAAGCCGCAGGGACGGAATGCCGACCAGGATCCCCGCCCCCCCCGCGAGGAGGCTTCCGGCAAGGATCCCCACGGGGATCGGGACCTGGTGTTGCGTGGAGAGGAGGGCGGCGGTGTACGCCCCGATGCTCATGAACCCGGCGTTGCCCAGCGAGAGTTGCCCGGTGGAAAGGGTGACGTAGATGCTCACGCCGAGGATGGCGTTGATCAGCACGAACGACGCCACCTGCAGGTGGTACGGATTCAGCCACTCCATCGGCGCGCCTACCGCCTTGCCTCGGCGGGCGCCTGCCCGAACAGCCCCTGCGGCCTGATGAGGAGGATGACGATGATCGCGACGAAGGCAATCGCGTCCCGGTACCCGGAGGAGCCGTAGGCGACCACGAACGTTTCGGAGAGCCCGAGGATCAAGCCCCCGGCCATGGCGCCGTAGACGCTCCCCATGCCGCCGAAGATGATGATCGCAAGCCCCTTCAGCCCCATGGAGAGCCCGATCTGGTTGTTGATGTAGTTGAACGCCATCCCCACCAGCACCCCGGCGACCCCGCCCATCGCCGAGGCGATGACGACCGTGGCGGTGATCATCCGGTTCGTATCCACCCCGAGCAGACCCGCCGTCTCCAGATTCTCCGCGGTGGCGCGCAGCGCCTTCCCCGCGCGCGTCCGCGACAGCCAGAGAGAGAGCCCCACCATGAGGAACAGGGAGATGAGCAGGATCACCACCTGGACGAGGTAGACCGTCACCGGGCCGATCGTGAAGCTGATCTCCGCGAAGGGGGTCTCGAACAGGTGGTTCCCGGATCCGAAGATCTTGTGCGCAACGTTTTCCAGAAGGATGGAGACGCCGATCGTGCTGATGAGGGAGGCCAGATGCGAGGCCCCGGGCCGGCTCCGCAGCGGCCGCAGGGCGAACCGCTCCAACAGCAGGCCCATCGCCGCGGTGACGACGATGGCCCCAAGAAACGCCACGGGAAGCGGAGCGCCCGCCTTGCTCACGATGAGCAGGCTGGCGAACGCCCCGAACATGAAGATCTCGCCGTGGGCCATGTTGATGATGTCGAGCACGCCGAAGACGAGCGTGTACCCCAGCGCGACGATGGCGTAGATGCTGCCCAGGGTGATGCCGTTGATCAGTTGCTCGAGGAACACGCCCGCCTCCGCCGCTTCGCCCGGATCAGTTGAAGATCGTGAACTTTCCATCCTTGACGATCAGGACGTTGGGCGCCATGACGACGTCGCGCTCCGCGTCGAAGGAGAAGTTGCCGAGGACCCCCTGGAAATTCTTCGTCGCCGCCAGCGCGTCGCGCAGCTTCGCCCGGTCCGCTGTTCCTGCCGCCTTCAGCGCGTTCGTCATGATGTAGAAGGCGTCGTACGCTTGGGCCGCGAACTGGTCCGGCTTCTTCCCGTACGCCTTCTCGTACTTCGCGACGAACGCCATTACCTTCGGGTCGCTCTTTTCGCCGAACCAGGGGGTGGCCACGATCAGCCCCTCCGCCGCGTCCTTGGCGATCTCGATGACCTTCGGCGAGTTGAAGCCGTTCCCGCCGACGAACGGGACCTTCAATCCCATCTTCCGTGCCTGGGCAAGGATGACTCCCCCCTCGTTGTACAGGGCGGAGCAGAGGACCGCGTCGGGCTTCAGCGATGCGATCTTCGTCAGTTGCGCCTTGTAATCGGCCTGCCCCTTCTGGAACTCCTGGATCGTCAGGATCTCCAGCTTGAGCGTTCCGGCGACCTCTTTCATCGTGTCGAAGCCGGACTTGGTGAAAGCGTCGTCGTTCCCGTAGAGGAGAGCGACCTTCCTGATGTTGTACTTCTTCACCGCCTGGCCGACGGACGCTGGAATCGCCTGGGACTCGGGGAGCGCGTTCCGGAAGACGAACTTCCCGATCTGGGGGATCCCCTTCGCCGTGGTGGACGTCCCCATGATCGGGACGCCGCTTGCGTTGGCCTCGGGGCCCGCGGCAAACATCTCGTTGGAAAGCGTGGGGCCGATGATCGCCACGACCTTCTCCGAGTTGATGAGCTTCTGTGCCGCCGCCAGCGCCTGCTCCTGCTTCCCGGAGGAGTCCTCGACTTTCAGGTCGATCAGGACCTCGCCCTTCGCGTTGACCTCGTCCCGGGCGAGCTTGATGCCGTTCGTGATCGCCTCGCCGTACGCCGCCCCCTGGCCGGTGATAATGGAGATGACGCCGATCTTCGCCCGGATCGGCTCGCCCTTCGGCTTCTCCGCCCCCATGAACACGAAGGCGAAGAGGGCGCACGCGACAACGGCGAACAGACGCACGGTCCTCTTCATGGAACACCCCTCACTTGAAATTAATCGTGAATTGTAACTCGATTCGGCGGACGGGGATACGTGAAGGAATGGGCGGGCGCGGCACAAGGGGCTGCTCTACTGCTTCGCGGCGGACTAGAGGGGATCGCTTGCCGGAATGAGTTGGTGCCCGGGGGGGGTGGGGGAATCGAACCCCCATGGCCTCGCGGCCTCGGGATTTTAAGACCGACCAGAAGACACCGAAAGAAGTAGGCAGAAACAGGAAGGAGCATGAAACAACGGGGGAAGTCGGAAAGCGGCTTCCCCCGTCTCATGCTCATTTCGTATCCAGTAGGCAGGGTCTACTTCAGAATTTACTTCACAGTCCGAGGGGGGGTGGGGGACACCATCTTTTCTCCGGCCCATTTAGCTGATTCCCCCGCCAAGGAATATCAGTTCGGTAGTTGCTTTCCTTATCTTCCGTCGCTGGGCGGCCCTGTGAAGGTAATGACGGGTCTTGTACGTGACGCACCCGACAACCCCGACCGCTAGGGCATAAATCCCAAATATGAACGGACTGTCCAGCGACTGGTCGAACTGGGGGTACAGGAACGAGAAGGCAAAGCCGCCTGCGGAAAGCCACCCGCTCGCGGCGCACCGCCTCCTCAGTTGTTCCCCCCGGGAATCGGTCTCCGCCATAGGCATTTGGAGGTCCTCCCATTTGATCCTTTCTGCCACCTCAAACAACATATTATTCAAACAGTATGCCAACGCCGGAATGCCGGAAAGTAATCGGATATAAATGATATTATTCGTCCTAACCCACGCCCGCGACGGTTTGTTGTCCCTTGTTGGAAATAATTTTCCGCTTCTGGTTTCCCGATCGGCGCACCGCCCCGGGTGAAGTTGAATGGAATCGCGGCGGCCGGAGGATGAGGTACGTCTCGATCGCCACCCCCCACTGTGCGCCGTTTCAAGAAGTGGCACAAAAGGGTTCCGGATTTTAAGGTACAGGTGTTTGGATTCGGGGATGGGTTTCCCGGGATCTTGACAGGCTCGTCGGGTTCCGCGAAGGTTGCCGTGTGAGGCAGCCGGAAAGGAGCCTTTTGATGGGAATGAACGTGGTGGCAAAGATTCGCCGGGCGACGCGTAGGAAGTACACGGCCGAAGAGAAGATTCGCATCGTCCTGGAAGGACTGCGGGGCGAGATTCCGATCTCGGAGCTGTGTCGTCGCGAGGGAATCGCGCCGACGATGTACTACCGCTGGTCGAAGGTGTTCCTGGTTTGGAAATATCCCGTTGAAGCGGTTCAACGTGGCGATGCTTGAAACCTTCCAGCAGGGGTTACTCGTGGAAGGGAAGGCTGCCGCCACGATCAACAGAAGGATGGCTATGCTGAAGCACCTGTTCCACAAGGCAAGCGATTGGAACATGGTGGACGACGACACGCTGCGGATAGTCCGCAAGGTGAAGCCGCTCAAGGAACCGCCGGGGCGACCGCGGTATCTGACCCCGGAGGAAGCCCGCCGCCTACTGGCGGAGTACAAGAAACGCCTGCTTCGGGAGATCGTCACCGTGGCGCTGAACACGGGTATGCGTCGCGGGGAGATCCTGGCGTTGAAGTGGGAGAACGTCGATCTTCGGAACGGATACGTTCAGGTGGTGCAATCGAAGAACGGCGAGAGTAGGACGGTGCCCATCAACAGACGCGGCTATGGCCTCCAATCAACCGCCAACTTCACAATTCACTTCACAGTCGGCCTTTTTACCCCCCCAGGCAGCAGAGGGTGCCGCAGTAAGCACCTGATGTAATTGGTGCCCGGGGAGGGAATCGAACCCTCACGGCTTATTCAGCCTCGGGATTTTAAGTCCCGTGCGTCTGCCAGTTCCGCCACCCGGGCGCTCACAGGGAAGATACCAGAAAACGGGAGGGTTCGGTACGAAGGAGGATGGAGGCGGCACCCGGATTCGAACCGGGGGATAAAGGATTTGCAGTCCTCTGCCTTACCACTTGGCTATGCCGCCGCAACAGGTATTCTTTTCCGGCACCCCACTCCCTGTCAAGGTATTCCGGTTCTGCGGTACTATTGGTGGGAGCAGGGAAAAGAGACCACGGAGGTACCCATTGCCCCGCACCGTCTTCCTCACCGGTGCCGCCGGCTTCATCGGCTCGCACGTTTCGGAAGCCCTCCTGGCCAGGGGGGACCGTGTCTTCGGATTCGACAACTTCGACCCGTTCTACGATCGGCGGATCAAGGAGCGCAACCTCGCGCCGCCTTCGGCGCACCCGTCGTTCTCCTTCCTCGAGGGGGACATCCGCGACGCCTCCGCCCTCGCCCGCTGGGGGGAGGGGATCCCTCCCGACGCGTTGATCCACCTGGCCGCGAAGGCCGGGGTGCGCCCGTCGGTCGCCGATCCGGTCGGCTACGCGGACGTGAACATCCACGGCACGATCCGTATGCTCGAGTGGGCGCGGGAGCGGAAGGTCCCGAAGGTCCTCTTCGCCTCCTCCTCGTCCGTCTACGGCGGCAACATAAAGGTTCCCTTCTCCGAGGAGGACTTCGTCGATCACCCGGTGAGCCCCTACGCGGCGACGAAGAAGGCGGGGGAACTTCTCTGCCATACATACTGCCACCTGTACGGGATGAACGTGGCGGCCCTGCGCTTCTTCACCGTGTACGGCCCAAGCCAGCGCCCCGAGATGGCGATCCACAAGTTCACCCGCCGGATCCTGGGCGGGAAGGAGATCGACCTGTACGGCGACGGCTCCTCACGGAGGGATTACACCTATATCGATGATATCGTCTCCGGGATCCTCGGCGCGTTAGCCGCGCCCCCGGGGTACCGGGTCTACAACCTCGGGGAGTCGGCCACGATCTCCCTTTCGGACCTGGTCGCGCTGATCGAGGGAGCGTGCGGGAAGGCCGCCGTGCGGCGCTTCAAGCCGCCGCAGCCCGGGGACGTCCCCGTGACGTACGCGGACATCTCCCGCGCGAGGAAAGAGATCGGCTACGACCCGCGCATTTCCATCGAGCGGGGGGTCACGCTTTTCGTCGACTGGTACCGCAAACAGGCGGCCGCGGAAGCGGGCCGGTAAGGGGGACGACGTGGGCGACGGGATCCGGTTTCGATTCGATTTCTCCCTCGTGGGAGAGAGCAACCTCCGGGGAGGGGACGGGATCGCCGCGCCCGACTTCCGGAAGATGATGGCGCTGGTCGATGACGCCGTGGAGACGCTCGCGGCGAAGCATCGGCGCGGGGAGATCGGCTTCCCCGACCTGCCGTTCTTCGAGAAGGAGGCACGGGCGATCTCCCGGGACGCGGCGGCCCTTCGCGTGAAATGCACCCACCTCCTCGTCCTTGGCATCGGCGGCTCGGCGCTGGGGACGAAGGCGGTGCACGAGGCGGTCGGAGGCGCGGCGGGACGCCCCGGGATGGCGCTCTCCGTGGGGGACAACGTCGATCCCGACGCCTTCTTCCCCCTCCTGGCGAAGCTCCCGATGAAGAGGACCGTCGTGGTGGCCATCAGCAAATCGGGCGGGACGGCGGAGACGAACGCCCAGCTCGCGCTCGCGATCGCCGCGTTGAAGAAAGCCGTCGGGATCCGTTGGAGGGAGCGGCTGATCCTCGTCACCGATCCTTCGAGGGGGGTCTTCCGCCGGATGGCGGACGCGGAGGGGCTGAAAAGTTACGCCGTGCCACCGAACGTGGGCGGCCGCTTCTCCGTCCTCTCGCCGGTGGGGCTTTTCCCGCTCGCCGCGGCGGGGGTTCGCGTGGAGCGGCTTCTCGACGGCGCCGCGCAGATGGAGGCGGTCTTCCGGCACACGAAGGGGACCGACAACCCGGTCCGGTTCGCCGCGGCCGTCTACACGTACTACCTCCTGGTGAAGCCGAAGGCGGTGCAGGTCTGGTTCACCTACGGGGCGGGGCTGGAGCGGATCGCGGAGTGGTGGCAGCAGCTCTGGGGAGAGAGCCTGGGGAAGGAGCGCGAGGGCCGCGCCCCCGTCGGGCAGACCCCCGCGCGCGCGGTGGGTGTGACCGACCAGCACTCCCAGCTCCAGCTCTACCAGGAGGGCCCCGCGGACAAGGTGTTCACCTTCGTCCGGTGGATGGCGGGAAGGGAAAAGGGGAACGTGCCGAAGGCGGGGTTCGCCCCGGACATGGCGATGCTCGGCGGCCGTCCGCTGCGGGATCTCTTCGACGCGGAGTTCGAGGGGACGATCGGTGCGCTCTGGAGCGCGGGACGCCCGATCGTGCGAATGGAGATCGGAAAGCGCGACGAGGAGCACGTCGGTGCGTTCCTCCACTTCTGGGAATGGGTGACGGCGATCGCGGGAACGTGCGCCGGGGTCGACCCGTTCGACCAGCCCGGCGTCGAGGAGGGGAAGCGGATCGCCCGCGCGCTGATGGGGGAGAAAGGCACGGAGGCGCTCCGGGCGGACTTCGCGGAGAAGGTCTCGGGGATCCGCCGCGCCGAGATCCGCATCGGGGGGGATCTTCCCGATGTTCCCCCCCGCCGCAAGAGTGGGAAGTAGTTGGCCTCCCGCATCCGGCCGCTGCCGGACGACGTCGTCAACCGGATCGCCGCGGGGGAGGTGGTCGAACGCCCCGCGTCGGTCCTCAAGGAGCTGCTCGAAAACGCCGTCGACTCCGGTGCGGGGAGCGTGGAGGCGCGCGTCTCGGGTCCCTTCCCGTTCTCCCTCCGTGTCACCGACGACGGGTGCGGCATGTCCCGCGAGGAGGCGGAGCTCGCGGTGCGCCGGCACACGACGAGCAAGATCGCCTCGGCGGACGACCTCGAGCGGATCGGTTCCTTCGGGTTCCGCGGCGAGGCGCTCCCGTCGATCGCCTCGGTGGCGCGGGTCTCCGTCGTCACGAGGCCCGAGGGAGAGCGAAGCGGGACGGAACTGGTCGTGGAGGGGGGAACGATCCTCTCCGTCCGCGAGGCGGGCGCTCCCCGGGGGTCGACCGTCATCGTCTCGGGGCTCTTCGAGAACATCCCCGCCCGTCGGAAGTTCCTGAAAAGCGAGCGCACCGAGATATCGCACCTGTGGGAGGTGTTCCACGGCGTCGCGATTCCCGGCGAGGGGATCTCCTTCCGGTTCATCGATTCCCGCGGGGCGTTCGCGTACGAGAGCCGCGAGTCCGCCCTGGACCGCGCGAAGCGCCATGCGGGCGACGACGGGCAATACCTTGTCCCCGTCGACGTCTCCTCCGCCTTTTTCCGGATCTTCGGCTGGGCGGGGCTCCCCCAGGTTTCCCGCGCGGGGGCGGGCGGTCTCTGGTTCTTCGTCAACGGACGGCGGTTCCGCGACCGCGGCCTCTACGCGGCGGTTCGGGAGGCGTACCGGGGGATCCTGCCCGGCGACCGACTCCCCGTCCTCTACCTGTTCGTCACCTGCAGCCCGCGGGAGGTCGACGTCAACGTCCACCCGGCGAAGACGGAGGTCCGCTTCCGTTACCCCCGCGACCTGAACGAACTGGCGCGCTACGCCATCGGCGGGGCGCTCGGAGAGGCATCGTCGCGCGCTGCATTCCCATTCCGCGTCCGGGAGGAACGGATCCCGCCGGGAGGGCTTCGGCCGGCGGGATCGCCGCCGGACATGTCGCTCGAGGGCGTCACCGGTTCCCCCTTCCCCCTGCCGGCGGCCGGCGCGGAACGGCTGGGGGAGCTGCCGTTCGCCGAACGCGGCAGCGAGGCGACCGGGGAGCGGTTCTTTTCGTCCCTTGTCCCGATCGGGCAGGTGCTGGCGACGTATCTGGTCTGCGAGGAGGCGGACGGGATCGTCCTCGTCGACCAGCACGCCGCCGACGAACGGATCGTCTTCTCGCGCCTGAAGGATCGGTACCTCGGGAAGAGGGCCCCGACGCAGCGATGGCTCGACCTCGTGGAGGTTGCGCTCCCGGGGGTCCTGCCGGAGGCGGACGAGCGCCCGGCCGTGGAGACGTTTCTCGCCCGGACCGGATTTTCCTTCGAGCCGGCGGCGGGGGAGCGGATCCGCCTGACCGGCGGCCCGGCGGCCCTGCCGGGGTTCGACGCGCGGCGATGGTGGGAGGACCTGTGCGAATCGCTGCGCGCCCAGGAGACCCTCCCCAAGGACCTGTTCGACGCGGATCGCGAGCTGTGGCGGATGGCGTGCCACACAGCCGTGCGCGGCGGCGAACGGGTGACGACGGAGCGCGCCCGCCTCCTGCTCGCGGAGCTCGACGCGGCGGTGGCCGCCCACAGCTGCCCCCACGGCCGCCCGGTGTGGATCCGCATCTCCCGGGCCCGCCTCGAGGCCCTCTTCCACCGCACGGGATGACCGCCGAACGGATCGTCGTTCTCTCCGGCCCGACGGCCTCGGGAAAATCGGCCCTGGCCCTCGCCCTGGCGCGCGAATTCCCCGTGGAGATCGTCAACGCCGATTCCCTCCAGGTGTACCGGCACTTCGACATCGGCACCGCGAAGCCCACCGTGACGGAGCGGGGCGAGGTCCCCCATCACCTGATCGACGTTGCGGATCCCGACGAGCCGTACGACGCCGGGAGGTACGTCCGGGAGGCGGAGCGGGTGATCGGGGAGATCCGGGCCCGGGGAAAGGTCCCGATGCTGGTCGGCGGGTCGGGGATGTACATCCGCGCGCTGCTGCGGGGGCTGGACCCCCTCCCCTCGGACCCGCGCGTCCGGGAGGAGCTCTCGCGGCGTTGGGAAGCCGAAGGGGGGGCGGCGCTCCACGCGGAGCTTGCGCGCATCGACCCCGAAACGTCCGCGAAGGTCCATCCCTCCGACCGGCACCGGGTCCTGCGCGCGCTCGAGATCGCCTCGGTCGCCGGGATCCTCCCCAGCCGGGCGCGTGCGGCCTGGAGCTCCGCGGGGGCGAGGCACGGGTGCCTGTTCCTTGCCCTTTGGCCGGACCGGGAGACGCTGTACGGGAGGATCGATGCCCGGACGGAGGAGATGTTCCGGCGAGGGTTGGCGGAAGAGGTCCGGGGGCTGCTCGCCGGGGGGGTCGACCGCTCCCTCAAGCCGATGATGGCCCT
>Ga0209048_10006243_pt1 | contig 11180 bp, 10 predicted proteins | sample FrelakmetCRP12CR_FD_187146 | JGI IMG/M metagenome (GOLD analysis project Ga0209048, IMG submission 187146) | Freshwater lake sediment microbial communities from the University of Notre Dame, USA, for methane emissions studies - CRP12 CR (SPAdes)... | ecosystem: Environmental > Aquatic >... | reverse complement strand
CCCGGCTGCGGCTTGCGCCTTGCCTGCGGCCTTTCTGGCTGTCAACGCGATCCCCTCCAGTAGTGTGGACAGGCCCTAGTCCAGCAGGCCGATCGCGGTCGGCGCGTCTTCGGGGCTCGTGGCGAGCTCCTCGAACTCGTTGATCGCGTCGATCTCGGTGCCCATGGCGATGTTGGTCACGCGCTCCAACATGACCTCGATGACCACGGGCACCTGGAACTCGGCGATCCAGGCTTCGGCCTGCCGGATCGCGGGCGCGATCTCCTCCTGCCGGTAGACGCGAACGAACTTGCAGCCCAGGCCCTCGACGACCTGCTTATGGTCGACGCCGTAACCTTGGAGCTGCGGCGCGTTGATGTTGTCGAAGCCGAGCTGCACGCAGTAGTCCATGTTGAAGCCGCGCTGCGACTGGCGGATCAGCCCGAGGTAGCTGTTGTTCACGACCATGTGGATGTAGGGCAGCCTGAACTGCGCGCCGACGGCGAGTTCCTCGATCATGAACTGGAAATCGTAGTCGCCCGACAGCGCGACGATGGTGCGCACCGGATCGGCGGCGCGCACGCCGAGTGCCGCCGGGATCGTCCATCCCAGCGGGCCGGCCTGGCCGCAGTTGATCCACTGCCGGGGGCCGAACACGTGCAGGAACTGCGCGCCGGCGATCTGCGACAGGCCGATCGTGCTGACGTAGGTGGTGTCGCGCGGGAAATTGTTGTTCATGCACTGGTAGACGCGCTGTGGCTTCATCGGTACAGCCTCGTAGTTCGTCTTGCGCAGCAGCGTGCGCTTGCGCTCGCGGCACTCGGCGACCCAGGTGCCGCGATCCCTCAGGCTTCCGGCACCCTTCATCTCGCGCGCGACTTCGACGAAGCGCTCCAGCGCCGCCTTCGCGTCGGACACGATCCCGAGGTCGGGGCCGAACACGCGTCCGATCTGGGTCGGTTCGATGTCGACATGGACGAAGGTCCGACCCTTCGTGTAGACCTCGATCGAGCCGGTGTGACGGTTCGCCCAGCGGTTGCCGATGCCGAGCACGAAGTCGCTCGCCAGCATCGTCGCGTTGCCGTAGCGGTGGCTGGTCTGCAGGCCGCACATGCCGGCCATCAGCGGGTGGTCGTCGGGAATCGTGCCCCAGCCCATCAGCGTCGGGATCACCGGCACGTTCACCAGCTCGGCGAACTCCTGCAGCAACGCACTCGCGTCGGCATTGATCACGCCGCCGCCCGAGACGATCAGTGGCCGCTCCGCCGCCTGCAGCATCGCAATCGCCTTCTCGATCTGCACGCGTGTCGCCTTCGGCTTGTAGACCGGCAGCGGCTCGTAGGTGGCCATGTCGAACTCGATCTCCGCCATCTGCACATCGAACGGCAGGTCGATCAACACCGGCCCCGGGCGGCCCGAGCGCATCAGGTGGAACGCCTGCTGGAACGCACGCGGTACCTGCGCCGGCTCGCGCACCGTGACGCTCCACTTGGTGACGGGCTTGGAAATCGACTCGATGTCCACCGCCTGGAAGTCTTCCTTGTACAGCCGGGCGCGCGGCGCCTGACCGGTGATGCACAGGATCGGAATCGAGTCGGCGCTGGCCGAATACAAGCCCGTGATCATGTCGGTGCCGGCCGGGCCCGAGGTGCCGATGCAGACGCCGATGTTGCCCGCCACCGCGCGGGTGTAACCCTCGGCCATGTGCGAGGCGCCTTCGACGTGGCGCGCCAGCACGTGAGCGATGGTGCCGCGTTCGCGCAGGCAGGCATAGAGCGGATTGATCGCGGCGCCGGGCACGCCGAAGGCCTGCGAGACGCCTTCCCTTTCCATCACCAGAACAGCAGCCATGACGGCTTTCATGCGGGCCATTGCGCAGACTCCTTCAAACATGCGAGGGGACCGCTTGCATCTTGTTCGCGCCGCCCGGTCTTGTGAAGCCCAGCGCCGGGATAAGTGCTATTCCGGGGAGGAATGCGCGGCCAGGACCGGGCATCATCGCAGACAGCACAAGGAGGGTCGATGGATCGCATCACCGGCGTACAACTGTTCGCCCGCATCGTCGAGACGGGCAGCTTCTCGAAGGCCTCGGCCGACCTCGGCGTGACCCAGCCGACGGCGACCAAGCACGTTGCCGCGCTCGAGGCCAAGCTCGGCGCGCGGCTGCTCAACCGAAACACGCGCGGCGTCAGCGCCACCGAGATCGGCGCCCTCTACTACGCCAAGTGCAAGACGATCCAGCGCGAACTCGAGGAGGCCGACAACCTGGCGACGCTGCTGCAGAGCAAGGTCGGCGGCCAGTTGCGCGTCAGCACCTCGGTCGCCTTCGGTCGTCGCATGCTGACGCCGCTGGCGCTGCGCTTCATGCTCCAACACCCCGACATCAGCATCGACCTGAGCTTTGACGACCGCTATGTCAACCTCGTCGAGCAGGGCATGGACCTCGCCTTGCGCATGGGGCGGCTGGCCGACTCGTCGCTCGGGGCGCGCTACCTCGGCACGAACCCCTGGCTGGTCGCCGGCTCCGCGGAGTACCTGGCGCGCGCCGGCGCGCCTGCCACGCCGGCCGATCTGGCGCGTCACGCCTGCCTCGTCTACAGCAGCGTGCAGGGCGACGACCGCTGGCAGTTCACCGACGCGCAGAACAAGGGCATCACCGTTGCGGTGCAGGGACCGCTGCGCAGCAACAGCCTGTCGGCGGTGCTCGCCGCGGCCCGCGCTGGTCATGGCCTGGCGGCGCTGCCGTGGTACGTCGCCCGCGAGTCGGTCGCCGAAGGCAGCCTGCGCCCGGTGCTCGAAGGCTTCGCGCTCCCGGTGCAGGAACTGCACGCGGTCTACCCGTCGCCCACGCTCGTGCCGTCGAAAGTGGCGGCGTTCATCGCCTTCCTCCGGGCGGCGCTCGACGAGCGGTGGTGGCAGCGCGACGTCTGAGCGCAGGAAACGGCCGGCTCAGGCTGGCGCGTAGCCCTCTTCCGCGAGCGCCTTGGCAAAGGCCTCGACCGGCTGCGCCGAGTCGATGCGCACGCGGTGGGATGGTAGGTCGATCTGTGGCTGCGCGCCCGGGTCCACCCGTTGCACGGTGCGCGTCACCGCCTGAACGCAATGGTTGCAGGTCATGGTCGGCAGGGTCAGTTCGATCATCTCTCGGCTCCACGGCGGTTGAAGATGCCTATTCTTCACCTTCCCACGAGGGCAAGGTCAAGCCGCAACGATGCAGGCTCGGCGACGAGGCGCCCGAAGCCATGCCCGTGTTCCGCGTCGGTTGACTCTGACATGATGGCAAGGTTTATGGTTCATTGATGAACACCACTGCCGCCGCCGAATCGCCGCTCGCCCTGCCGATCAGTGGCATGACCTGCGCGAGTTGCGTCGCGCGGGTCGAGAAGGCCTTGGCCAAGGTTCCCGGTGTTCGCACGGCGGGTGTCAACCTGGCGACCGAGCGCGCGACCGTCCAGGGCGATGCGACACTGGCGCTGGGCGCTCTCGTCGATGCCGTCGAGAAGGCTGGCTACGGCGTCTCGCGCGAGTCGGTCAGCCTGGCCATCACCGGCATGACCTGCGCCTCGTGCGTCGCCCGCGTCGAAAAGGCGTTGCAGCGCGTGCCTGGCGTGCTGCGCGCCGAGGTCAACCTCGCCATCGAGCGGGCGCAGCTGACACGCCTGGCCGGCAGCGCACCCACCGCCGAGTTGATCGCCGCGGTTCAGCGCGCAGGCTACGGCGCGCATGAGCTAGGCGACACCGCTACCGCGGCGCTCCCCTCGCGCAGGCTGAGCGACGGGTGGCGCGTCGCACTCGCCGCGCTGCTGTCGGCGCCGCTCGCGCTGCCGATGCTCGGCGACCTGACAGGCCACCACTGGATGCTCGACGGCTGGCTGCAACTGCTGCTCGCCGCGCCGGTGCAGTTCTGGCTCGGCGCGCGCTTCTATCGCGCCGGCTTTGCCGCGCTGCGTGCCGGCAGCGGCAACATGGACCTGTTGGTGGCGCTCGGCACCAGCGCGGCGTTCGGGCTCAGCCTGGTGACGCTGCTGAAAGCCGGCGAGGCCATGCCGCAGCTCTACTTCGAATCGGCGGCGGTGGTGATCACGCTGGTGCTGCTTGGAAAGTGGCTGGAGTCGCGCGCCAAGCGGCAGACGACCGACGCGATCCGCGCGCTGCAGGCGTTGCGCCCCGACACGGCACACGTGCGCCGCGACGGCGTTGAGCGCGAGGTGGCGCTCACCGAAGTGCGCGTCGGCGACGAGGTGGTCGTTCGCCCCGGCGAGCGCATTCCGGTGGACGGTCTGCTGCTCGAAGGGCAAGGCGATGTCGACGAGTCGCTGCTGACCGGCGAGAGCCTGCCCGTGGCCAGTCAAGCAGGCGATCGCGTCACCGGCGGAGCGCTCAATGGCGAAGGCCTGCTGCTGCTGCGCACGATGGCCGTCGGCGCCGAAACGCAGCTCGCGCGGATCGTGCGCATGGTCGAGTCGGCGCAGGCGCGCAAGGCGCCGATCCAGCATCTCGTCGATCGTGTGAGTGCCGTCTTCGTGCCGGTCGTCGTGGCCGTGGCGGCGATCACCGCCATCGGCTGGTGGCTCGCCGGGGCGCCGATCGCGACCGCGGTGCTGCATGCGGTGGCCGTGCTGGTCATCGCCTGCCCCTGCGCGCTCGGGCTGGCGACGCCGGCGGCGATCATGGTCGACACCGGCGTCGCCGCGCGCCACGGCATCCTGATCCAGGACGTGGTCGCCCTCGAAGCCCTTTGCGACGTCACTGTGATCGCTTTCGACAAGACTGGCACGCTCACCGAAGGCAAGCCGGTGTTGGTAGAGGCGCTGCCCCTGGCAGTCGAGCGCGCGGCGCTGCTGGCCGCCGCCGCCGCACTGCAGCGTGGCAGCGAGCATCCGCTCGCACGCGCGGTGCTGCAGGCGGCGCCCGCCGGCGACACGACGGCCGCAACCGAGGTGCGTGCGGTGCCCGGCCGCGGCATCAGCGGCAGCATCGGCGGACGAGCGCTGATGCTCGGCAGCGGCCCCTGGATGCTCGAGCTGGGGGTCGACCTCTCCGCGCTCCTGGCACGGGCGCAGGCGCTGCAGGGCGGAGGGCGCAGTGTGTCGTGGCTGGCCGAGCAGGGCGTCGCCGGCGCGCCGCGCCTGCTTGGGCTGCTGGCATTCGGCGACTCGGTCAAGCCCGGCGCCGCGGAGGCCGTCGCGCAGCTGAAGGATCTCGGCGTGCGCTCGGTGCTCGCCACGGGTGACAACCGCGGCAGCGCGCAGGTGGTGGCGGCGCAGCTCGGCATCGAGGATGTCCGCGCCGAGGTGCTGCCCGGCGACAAGGCCGCGGTCGTCTCCGGATTGCGCGCAGGTCTGGGCAAGGGCTCCAAGGTGGCAATGGTCGGAGACGGAATCAACGACGCGCCGGCACTCGCCGCCGCCGACGTCGGCCTGGCGATGAGCACCGGCACCGACGTTGCGATGCAGACCGCCGGCATCACGTTGATGCACGGCGATCCGGCGCTGGTCGCGCAGGCGGTGTCGATCTCGCGCGCGACGACGCGAAAGATCCGCCAGAACCTCTTCTGGGCCTTCGTCTACAACGCGGTGGGCATTCCGCTCGCCGCGTTCGGACTGCTCAGCCCGGTGCTCGCCGGCGCGGCGATGGCACTGTCCAGCGTCAGCGTGGTGACGAATGCACTGACGCTCGAGCGCTGGAAGCCGGCGCAGCGAAGCGCCCGTGAAACTGCACAGTGAAGCCGGCTTGAACTCGCGCCTCCCCTGCACAATTCCATAAGTGCTTCGGTGCGGCGCGAGCCATGAACATTGGCAAAGCGGCTGGCCAGGCGCCGCACTGACCGGACTCTCAGCGGCCCGCCTGGCGCAGCACGTCGGACCCGGCCCACAGCTCGTCGAGCTGGGCGAACTTCCACTCCCGGTTCGATTCGCGCCCGACGATGCGGTCGTTGCAGCCCGGGCGGCTGAGGTCGATCGGCTCGGGCGGGAGATGCATCTGCGAGAGTGTCGAGAAGAAGACCTTGACCTTCGGCGCCGTCAACGACGCGGCGTTCTGCTCGACGACGACGGCAAGACGCCCCGACCGCATGCGCACCAGCGAACCGGTCGGGTAGATCCCGATGCTCTTGACGAAGGCCTGGAACACCGCTTCGTCGAAATGCCCGCGACGCCACTCGGCCATCTTGCCGATCGACTCGGCCGGGTCCCAGCCCTGCTTGTACGGGCGGTTCGAGGTGATCGCGTCGTACACGTCGCACACGGCGCCCATGCGTGCGTGCAGACTGATCTGCCCCTGCGTCAAGCCATGCGGATAGCCGCTGCCGTCGACCTTCTCGTGGTGGTGCAGGCACACGTCGAGCACCACGTCGCCCGTCTCGCCGGAGCGCAAGAGAAGCTCGTGGCCACGCACAGGGTGGCTCTGCATGACGCGGAACTCTTCGCTGCTGAGCCGGCCTGGCTTGTTCAGGACCTCGAGCGGCATCGCGGCCTTCCCGAGGTCGTGCAGCAGACCGGACATTCCGGCCGTACGAACCTCGGCCTCGGCCAACCCGAGCTGGCGCGCCAGTGCCATCATCAGCGCGCACACCGCCACCGAATGCATGTAGGTGTAGTCGTCGTGCGTCTTCAGCCGCGCCAGGCTGATCAGCGCCCCGCTGTTGCGCCACACCGACGCGGCGATGCTCTCCACGAGCGGCAGGCAGCTCTGCGCATCGACGACCAGGCCCATGCGCGCCTGACCGAACATTGCCACCACCTGCTGCCGCGACTGCTGCAGCAGTGCCGTCGTGCGCCTGAGCTCGTCCTGCATCGAAGTCTGCGACTCGCTGGCCTGCGGCACGGGTGACAGCGACGCGGCGGGCGGTGGCTGCGGCGCGTGCGGCGGGGTCACGTCGAGCCCCTTGCCGGTGTCGATCCAGCAGTGCGTCACGCCGCTGGCGCGCGCCGCGGCAAGCTCCTTCGGGTCGCATAGCGTGAACTTCGCACGCCAGAACGGATGGTCGATCCACGCCCCGCAGAATCCGTGCACGTGCATGCCCAGTCGAAGCTGCTCGACACGGATCTTCTTTCTCATGGGCTGGGCAGGAGGGGATGGGCGCGACCCGCTGTCTATCGGTGAGCGGAGACGCGACTTGAGTCGTGCACCGCGAAGCCTCAGGACGGCGCCGGCGCTGCCGATATGACACCAGCGGCCACGCGAACTGCGGCCGCACCGGCATCACGCGCCGCCAGCCCGTCCACACGCCGCTACTTCAGTTTGCCGCACCGAGGCATTGCACGCATGTCCGTCGTGAAGTCCGCTCCCACCGCCGCGACCATGGCGCCCTCCACCGACATCGACGAGCTGATCCGTAGCATCGCGATTCCGCCGCGTCCGGCACTGCTGACCGAAGTGCAGAAGGAGATGGCCGCGGACGACGCCGATCTCGGGCGCATCTCGCGGCTCGTCGGCATGGACGTGGCGATGACCGCAGCCGTGCTGCGCAGCGTGAACTCGCCCTTCTACGCGCTCGCGCGCAAGGCCTCGACGCTGGACCAGGCGATGGCACTGCTCGGCCTGCGCCAGATCGGTGCGCTCGTCACCGGTTTCGCGATGCGACAGGCTCTGCGAGGCGATTCTGCCAACCTGACCCGCTTCTGGGACGTGTCGACCAAGCGTTCGTATGCCTTGTCTCGCCTGGCACGCGGCCTGCGCGGAGTCGAGGTCGACGTGGCGCAATCGTTCGGCCTCTTCTGCGACGTCGGCATCCCGCTGCTGATGCAGCGCTTTCCCGACTACGGGGCAACGCTGCGAGACGCCAACCAGAGCCGTTCACAATCGTTCACCGCTGTCGAGCAGGCTGCCCACCAGACCGATCACGCGATGATCGGCGCGCTCATGGCGCGCTCGTGGGGCCTGCCGAAGCTGGTTTGCGACGCCATCCGCGCGCATCACGACTACGGCGTGTTCCAGGATGCGAAGGTGCCCGACGGGGTGCAACGCCTGATCGCGATGGGCCTGCTGGCCGAGGTCGCGATCCAGCGCTTCGCCGGCCTGAACGCGAGCGTCGAATGGCTCAAGGGTGGCGACCAGGCGTCGGGCGTGCTGTTGCTCGGCGAGTACGAGCTCGAGGACTGGATCGAAACGCTGCTCGAAGGATTTGCCTCTGGCCTGGCCTGAGCCGGCACGGCGAAGCCGGCTCGAGCTCGCACCTGCCTTGCACCCGCGAAGGTGCTTCGGTCCGGCGCGAGTGGCGGCTCAACGCAGGCGCGACTCCGGCACGGTCTTCAACTCGCCCGGCAGCGAGCCGATGTACTGCGCCAGCAACTTCAGCTCCTGCCAATTGAACGGTGCGGCCATGCCGCCCATCACCGCATTGCCACGCCCGATCTGCGGGTTGCCCTTGGTCTGGTAGGCCTTCAGCGCGATGTACAGATAGTCGCCATGCTGACCGGCGATCTTGGGGTAGCTCGGATCGATGGGCGTGCTGAAGTTCGCGCCGTGGCACGACACGCAGTTGCCCTTCTTCAGCAATTCCGCCACCTGCGCCGGAGCTTCTTGTGCCGGCCTGGGCGCGCCGTCGCCTGCCCCCTTGCCCTGCTGCTCGTAGAACGCAGCGATGTCGGCGAAGTCCTGCTCGGACAGCGAGGCCGCGATGGCGCGCATCGTCGGATGCTTGCGGTCGCCCTTCTTGTACTCGCCAAGCGCCGCGACGATGTACTTCGAGCCCTGCCCCGCGATCATCGGCACCTTGTGGATTTCGGGGAAGCTGGCCTGGTAGTCCGGAATCCCATGGCAGCCGATGCACATGGCGATCTTCTTCTCGCCCGCCTTGGCGTCCTGGGCCTGGGCGCCTTGCGTCAGGCCGGCCAGCACCGCCGGCAGCAACATGGTGATGAACAGTCTATTCATGGTCCGGCAGGGGCTGATTGCGACGAGCGATTGCGGAATAGCGGCGGATTATAGGGGGCCACTTATACTCGCTCGCTTCCTCCAATCGACAACTCCCCATGAAGTTCCAAGGCTCCGACAACTACGTCGCCACGCAGGATCTGATGCTGGCCGTCAACGCGTCGATCACGCTGAAGCGCCCGCTGCTGATCAAGGGTGAACCGGGCACCGGCAAGACGATGCTGGCCGAGGAAGTGGCGCAGGCGCTGAACATGCCGCTGCTGCAGTGGCACATCAAGAGCACGACCAAGGCGCAGCAGGGCTTGTACGAGTACGACGCCGTGAGCCGGCTGCGCGACAGCCAATTGGCCGACCTGGACGGTGGCGAACGGGTCAAGGACATCCACAACTACATTGTCCGCGGCGTGCTGTGGCAGGCCTTCACCGCCGAGCACCCGGTGGTGCTTCTGATCGACGAGATCGACAAGGCCGACATCGAATTCCCGAATGACCTGCTGCGCGAGATCGACCGCATGGAGTTCTACGTCTACGAGACACGTGAACTCGTGCGGGCCAAGCACCGCCCGCTGGTGTTCATCACCTCGAACAACGAGAAGGAGTTGCCCGACGCCTTCCTGCGCCGCTGCTTCTTCCACTACATCCGATTCCCTGACGCGGCCACGATGCAAAGCATCGTCGACGTGCACTTCCCCGGCCTGAAGAAGGCACTGCTGGGCGCCGCGCTGAAGAGCTTCTACGAGGTGCGCAACCTGCCAGGGCTGAAGAAGAAGCCGTCGACCTCGGAGCTGCTCGACTGGCTGAAGCTGCTCGTGGCCGAGGACATTCCGCTCGAGGCGCTGCAGAGCAAGGACGACAAGGTCAGCGTGCCGCCGCTGGTGGGCGCGCTCCTGAAGAACGAGCAGGATGTGTCGCTGTTCGAGAAGCTCGTCTTCATGCAGCGACACAACCGATGAGCCGGCATCAGACGGCTCATCGGTTTCGGCGCAGGTTCACATCGCGCAGCGATGTGAAGGCGCGGAGCGCCGGCCGGAACCACAAGCTGTGACACCGCACATGAGCTGGCTGGCACCGATAACACTTTCCGGCACGCACGCCACGCTCGAGCCGCTGGCGCGCGAGCATGCCGACGGGCTGATCGAGGCGGTGCGCGATGGCGAGCTGTGGAAGCTCTGGTACACCGCGATCCCCGAGCCCGCACGCATGGCGCAGGAGATCGATCGCCGCCTGGCGCTGCAGGCCATGGGTTCGATGCTGCCGTTCACGGTGCGCGATGCCGAAAGCCGCATCGCCGGCATGACGACCTACATGAACATCGACGCGACGCACAGGCGCGTCGAAATCGGCTCCACCTGGTATGCGCGCCGGGTGCAGCGCACGCCGCTGAATACCGAATGCAAGCTGATGCTGCTGACACATGCGTTCGAGGCGCTCGATTGCATCGCGGTCGAGTTCCGTACCCACTTCTTCAACCAGCAGAGCCGGCGCGGCATCGAGCGCCTGGGCGCCCGGCTCGACGGCATATTGCGCTCCCACCAGCGCGCCGCAGATGGCACGCTGCGCGACACCTGCGTCTACAGCATCACGGCCGCCGAGTGGCCGACCGTGAAATCGCACCTCGGCTTCCAGCTCAGCAGGCCACGCTGACTGATCGCGCCCGACGGCGGCGAGGCACGCCGCGCGAGCGACTTCGCGCCTGGCATCGGAGCCTTCAAGTGGTTTCCCGACGGCCGGCGAATCGCCTTCGTCGCCTGGGTCTGGCCCGAGCTGAAGGGCCGCAAGGTGCAGGCGAAGAAGTTCAGGAAATGCAAGGAAACCGGCTACGTCACCAGCGAAGCGCAATAGCGCTATTGGGACCACCACATTCCGATGGGCCGCGTCGCCCACCTGCACGTGCTGGACGTGCAGACCGGACGCGTTCGCGACCTGTTCGAAGGCAGCGACCATGCACTCACCCGTGCCGACCCGGACGCGAACTGCTTCGACGTATCCCCCGATGGCCTGCGCCTCTGTTTCGCCTTCGATCCGCAGGTGCAGAAGCAACTCGACCACTGCATGGCACTGGCCGAAATGGACATCAGGAGCGGTGGCATCGAGCACATCGCTGGGGCGAGCTCGAATCGCAGGATGTGAAGGCCGCCACCGACTGGCGTTTCGCGCAACCCTGGGCCGACGCCAATCAGGCTGGTCGCGCCGAGACGAGTTCGTTGAACCGATCGTGTACGCCCCTGCCCACCCTGCCCGCGATCGCGACCGATGGGCGCGTGGCGAGCATGCGCTCGAATGCGTCGCGCACCTGCCTGGCGGTCACGGCCTCGACGCGCGCC
>Ga0209048_10006242_pt1 | contig 11181 bp, 13 predicted proteins | sample FrelakmetCRP12CR_FD_187146 | JGI IMG/M metagenome (GOLD analysis project Ga0209048, IMG submission 187146) | Freshwater lake sediment microbial communities from the University of Notre Dame, USA, for methane emissions studies - CRP12 CR (SPAdes)... | ecosystem: Environmental > Aquatic >... | reverse complement strand
CTGGACAGCAACTGCATGCACTGGACGGGGGCCATCTCTTTTGCCTCAGTACTCCCGAATGATTCCCATTTTGACGTATATGGGACGAACTATTTCTCTAAGGGACGGAAGCTTTCGCGCAAAAAGAATGGCTGCCAGGATGCAGCATGCACTGTTTATCAACAGGGTATTGGAAGCTCCCAGAAGACTGGCCAGCTTGCCTTCCAGGAGGCATCCAAACGGCACCATGCCCATAAAGGCCATGGCAAAAATGGCCATAACCCTCCCCCGTTTATCCTCTTCCACGAGGGTCTGGATGATCGTGTTACTCGATGTGATCTGCACAATCGTCCCGAAGCCGGCAGCCAGCAGCAAAATGGTGGAAAGCCAGAAAGAACGGGATTGAGAAAAAGCAATGAGACTGGCGCTTAACAGGGCGCAGGCCATGGCGATCTTCCGCCCCAGTCCGAGCACGGTCCTCCTCGAGGCAAGATAAAGAGCCGCAGTGAGGGCCCCCACACCGGATGCCCCCATGAGGAAGCCGAGGGTTCGGGGGCCGCCATGCAGGATATCTCGAGCAAAAACAGGCATCAGCACCATATAAGGCATCCCCAGCAGGCTAACCCAGGCGATGAGCAGCAGAATCGCTCGGATGGGAGCGAACCCAAAGGCATAACCAAAGCCCTCTTTGAGCCCCTCGACAACATCCATCTTTTTGCCGTTCGGTTCAATGTGTACAATCTTCATCAACAGGAGGGAGAGAATTACGGCAACGTAGCTTGCAGCGTTGATCAGGAAGCACACCCCTTCACCGAAGGCCCCAACGATAATGCCGGCTGCCGACGGTCCCACCATGCGGGCCACGTGGACCATGGATGAGTTGAGCGCTATGGCATTGGCCAGGTCGCCGCGGTCATCAACCATTTTTACCACAAAGGCCTGCCGGGTGGGCATATCGAAGGCATTCACCGTGCCCAGGAACAGGCTCAGGACGATGATATGCCAGACGGCGATGGTCCCGGTGAGGATCAGGACGGCAACAGTCAGTGCCTGCAGAAGGGCCAGAGTTTGGGTGACGATCAGGACGCGGTGCCGGTTCCACCGGTCGATAAAGACCCCGGCCAGGGGCGAGAGAAAGAAGGTGGGAACTTGATCCGCAAACGCGACTACCCCTAACAAGACGGTGGAATCGGTCAGGCGGTAGACCAGCCAGCTCATGGCGGTTCGCTGCATCCAGGTGCCAATGAGTGAGATACTCTGGCCGCTGAGAAAGAGGCGAAAATTCGGGTGCCTGAGCGCTCTGAACATATGCCTGGACCTTGCTTTTCCGTCAGCATCCACCGTGTCTGTCTTCATCCTCTCTCACTGGAGCGTCGCACTTTTTGGTAACTATTTTAGCCTTTTCCAAAGGTCTCCGTGCGCTCGGATACTTCACCAAACCACCCTGCCACAACCTGGCGCCCTGAATCCGCGTGGAAGCTTTATGTATCATATCCTTGGCATTAAGGGGAGAAGAGGCGCCATGGCCTGTAGCCCCCTCATTTTCGGTCTGCGATGTGGCCTGTTCTAAGATCTCGAAAATTAAGGTTATTGAGCTCTAGGCTCTAAGATAATGTTTTGGGGTAGGTTGGGTTGAGCGGAGCAAAACCTGACGCCGAATTGCTAAGTTTTGCACCTCAACCCAGCCTACAGAACCCCAAAATCTTTTTCTTGAATTCTGTATTATCCGGATAGTCGAGTGCTTAGTTGCATCAGGGAGTATTTCACTCTCGGGATGTGGAAAGCTGATCTGTCGTTGGCGTTTCCTCATATACCATTGACGCCCTCCATGACACGTGTTACTCAGAAACCGCCAAAAAGCTATTTCCTGTCACCTCACCCCATCGCCAACCACAGAAGCGGTCCAGGTCCTCGGCGGGTGAGGTGACACGAAGGAACACCCGGTGGAACGCATGAGGAGGGATGCCAGGATAACTCGATCGTATAGGAATTTCCATTTTTTCACGCAGAGACGCGGAGACGCAAAGAAATATTGCTTTTATACGGATTTTTTTCTGCGTGTTCTGTGCCTCCGCGTGATGCTTTTTTAATGAAAGAAGGAGCTTAAGTCATGAGTCGAGATAACGATGTCGTCATGGTAGCGGCGGCGCGCACCGCTATCGCCAGATTTGGGGGCGCCCTGAAAGAAGTGAAAGCCTCCCGGCTGTCAGCGCATGTGATGCTTGAGGTGATCAAGCGCGCCCATAATCTTGATGCCAATCTCCTCAGTGAGATTATTGTCGGCGATTGCCTGCAATGTTCCGATGAGGCCAATACGGCTCGCACCGCAGCGCTTATGGCCGGTTTGCCCGCGCATGTTCCCGCCTTTACGGTGCAGAGGCAGTGTTCCTCGTCGATGCAAGCTTTGAACAGTGGAGTGCAACAGATTCGTTGCGGAGATTCCGACATCGTCCTGGTCGGAGGTGTTGAGTCCATGAGTTCGGCCCCGTTCACCCTGGCCAGCGCCAGGTGGGGAATGCGACTCATGAATCAGGAAGTGACCGATGCCGTATGGGAGCTGCTCTATTCCGGCAGTCGCCTGCTCGGCGAACCCATGATCATGGGAATAACTGCCGAAAACTTGGCGGCAAAGTACAACCTATCCCGTGAGTCCCAGGACCAGGTTGCACTCCAAAGCCACAATAAGGCTGAAGCTGCAGTCAAAGCCGGTCGCTTCAAGGATGAAATAGTTCCATTCCCACTTCCGGGGAAAAAAGGACAGCAAGAAGTATTCGAGCAGGACGAGCATCCCCGCTTTGGTCTGACGATGGAGGACCTGGTCAAGCTCAAACCGGCTTTTAAGGGCGACGGGACCGTCACGGCGGGTAACTCTTCCGGGCTCAATGACGGCGCCGCCGCGGCCATCCTCATGACCCGCAAAAGGGCAAGCGAGTTGGGCTTGACCCCGATGGCAAGGATTGTCACTCACGCCGTAGCCGGGGTTGAACCTCATCTTATGGGCTATGGACCTGTGCCCTCCACTCAGATGGCATTAGCCAAAGCAGGAATGACCCTGAAGAACATTCAGTTGGTTGAAGTGAATGAAGCTTTCGCAGCACAGTATCTAGCCTGCGAACAAGGGCTCGGCTTGGATCGAGCCATAACCAACGTGAATGGCAGCGGCATTGGCCTGGGACACCCGGTCGGATGCACCGGTCTTCGGATTGTCATCTCCCTGATTTACGAAATGGCGCGCCGTAATCTTGAAGTTGGCCTGGCCACCTTGTGCGTTGGCGGCGGCATGGGAATGGCTACCATCATCGCACGTGACTGAGCAGCGACCGTCAGCATCTCGGATCGCCCTTGAGAAACAAAGACTTGATGCGATTAAGGTTAGCGTTGCAGGTTGCGGGTTGTGGCATCTTGTTTTATGAGGATATTCCCTTTACAATGAAGCCTGTCGGTCGTCTCGGGCAATGTCGGGAAGGTTTGTGGCGTCCCGCAGCATGTGCTCTCGTGACCCTATCGGTATTGGCTCCCGGAATGCAGTTGCGGGAAGTCCGCATCAGCATCGTTCGCTGCTTTTCGAGTGTGAGGTTATGGCTGTCTGCTATTACAAGGTTTTGGGCCTTCCGGTTCGCGCCAGCGAGGAGGAGATCAAAAGAGCTTTCAGGCTGTTGGCTCTTCGTTGGCATCCCGACCGCAACCCCCATGACTCCCTGGCGGCGGAACGCTTCCGGGAGGCTCTCGATGCCTACGAGAACCTCATTGACCCTTCGAAACGAGGCCACTACGATAAGGTCCGGCGTCATTCCAGGTCAAGAAGCACCACACGCCCTCGCCGCAACCGCCGCCACCCGATGTCGGATAAGACCTCCACCTATACGGTAGAGGAGATTTTGAACGAGTTTTTCGGCGTTGAATCCATTCGCCCGAAGGAGCATAGAAGAAATGATCTGCGATTCGACCTGCAAGTCCCTCGAAGCTCCGCCCTTGAGGGAACCCATGAGCAGATTGTTTTTCAAAGACTGGTGTTCTGCCAGGCATGCATGGGAAATGGCAGGAAGAACTCTTCGCCGGAGTGCCTGAAATGCCACGGAAGAGGCGAACTGGAAGAATACTGCTCGCTAAGCGTACAGATTCCTGCCGGCAGTCAGCCCGGAGTTCGATTGCGAGTCGCGGGCCAGGGCGATCGACTGAGTCCCATGGTCCCTCCCGGAGACCTGATCATATGCTTGCACGTTGTCGACGAGAGATAGTCCTGAGTGATAGGTGAGGCAATTGGGGGTAGGTCGGGTTGAGCGGAGCGAAACCCAACGCTGAATTGCTGGGTTTCGTGCCTCAACCCAGCCTGCGGAACTGGGGTGAGATTCTTTTCGTGGCGGCGTTCCCCGGCGACAACTATTCGGTAAAGGAAGTTCAGACCATGAACGAGAGCGAAAACGAACTCACTCATATCGATTCCGAGGGTCGCCTGCGCATGGTGGATGTCAGCGCCAAGGAAGTGACCCATCGCGAGGCCAGGGCTGAAGCTGCCGTTCTTGTTTCACCGGAGACTTTGCAGCGAATCCTTGACAAGAAAATGCCTAAAGGAAACGTTTTAGAGGCTGCACGACTGGCGGGCATCCTCGCAGCCAAAAAAACATCTGATTTGATCCCCCTTTGTCACCCGATTCAACCCACTGAAATCAAAATTGATTTCTCAGCCGACCCTGAGAAGGACCAAATCTCGATATCTTCCCAGGTCAAAACCAGAGATCGCACCGGTGTCGAGATGGAAGCGCTGGTTGCTGTGACGCATGCCGCCCTCACCATTTATGACATGTGCAAAGCGGTTGATCGGGGCATGAAGATCACCGACGTGCAGCTGACTTACAAGAGTGGCGGGAGAAGTGGAACCTACCAGCGCAGCTAGTGGTTTCTAACCGGCGATTTTTGCTTTACTCTTGTGCGCGAGTGTGATAGCGAGAAATGCTTCAAAAATCCACGGAGGTTGTCGCATGGACAAAGAGACACAAGAACTGTTTAAAGATATTCTGGCCAAGAGGTTGAGCGAACTCTTCACAGAAGCTGAAAAGACCGTGGCAGGCATGACGGATACGGAAGAGACTTTTCCGGACCCGACGGATCGCGCGACACTCGAGTCGGACAGGAATTTTATCCTCAGGATCAGGGACCGGGAGCGGAAACTCATCATGAAAATCCGCGAGGCCCTGCAACGCATGGATGATGGTACCTTCGGTATGTGTGAGGCCTGCGGTGACGAGATCGGCATCGATCGGCTCAAGGCGCGGCCGGTGACGACCCTGTGCATTGAGTGTAAGCGCAGGCAAGAAGAGAACGAGCGAGCCCGGGGCATGTAGATGGTGATTCAGGCAGGCTAGTCACTTCTGCCAAAAGAGACAGGCCTGGTAGCAACCCCTAGTGGCCCTCCACTCGCAGTACGTCCCCGACCCAGATTATCTCCTCCTTCCCGTCCCCTTTCAGGAGTCGGAGTGCCCCTTCGGGCGTAAATCCCAAAGCCTTTCCTGAGAGGTCTTCCTTTCCGGACTGGATCCGCAATTGTTTCCCGAGAATCGCCGAAACCCCTTCGTACTCCGGGAGCACCGCGCTAAAGCCGTTTTGCAGGTAATGGTCGTACTCCGCCTCAAAGCGATGGATAAGGCTCAGAAGAAGGTCCTGGCGTTTGACCGGAATTCCCAGTTCGATAGCGAGAGAGGTTGTAGGATAGCGGAAAGGCCCTGCCAGATCAGACTCCTTGTGATTGACATTGATGCCCATCCCGATCACCATAAAACGTGTAAAATCCTGATCCGACTGCATGTCGGCCAGAATTCCCACAAGCTTTTTCCCCTCAACCAGAACATCATTGGGCCACTTGATGGCGGCCTGAAGCCCGTAACTTTCTCTGAGTACCTTTACCAGCGACAGTCCGGCCACCATGGCGGACTGGGGAGCTTCCTGCACGGGCAGCGGACTCCTTAGAATCACTGAGACGTATATACCTAAACCTACAGGCGAAAACCATGACCGCTGCATACGCCCCCGGCCTTTGGTTTGTTCTTCGGCGACCACGACTGTGCCATGTTCTGCCCCTTGGGCTGCCAGAAGCAGAGCCTGGTCATTGGTGGAACCGATCTGTCGGTAATGTTGGTAGGATCGGGCAAGCCAGGCGGTCTTGAGGTGAGGAACGATTTCTTCCGGGATGAGGAGGTCGGGAATCTCGGTCAGATTGTAGCCTTCCTTCGGATGGCTGATAATGCCATAGCCCAAAGATCTCAGGTTTTGGATATGTTTCCATACACTCGTTCGACTTAATTTCAACGAGGATGCCAGACTCATCCCGGAAACGTAACGCCCTTTCCTTTCCTTCAACAGGCGCAGGACCTGCACATGCGTTCCGTCGGTTCTTGACATGGTCCCGACTCCAATAGGCGCCAATCAGCCACCACAGCAACAGGCCGAGGTCCCAAGCAAGGCGATCTCGGTGATTTCGTTTAGAGCGCCGAGCACATCTCCAGTCATTCCTGCCAGCCAGCGGCGGGCCAGGAATCTTATCAGCCCGGCACACCCCATGGCGATAACCAGGTAAAAGACACCTAACTTCAGGCTGAAGAGAACGAGAAACATGACCGACAGCAAAAAAGCCGACAGCAAGTGCTGAAGATCCATGTGTTCCAGGAAGGGTTTGCCCAGTCCCCCGGCACTTCGGGCATAAGGCATCCGGTATGCACCCAGCACCATGGCAAAGCGGCTCAACGCCGGCGCCAGGAGCATGCCCGACCAACAGTGACCAAGCACCAGAGTGTATATGGCAGCGCTCTTGAGAAGCACTGCAAAGATCAGAGCCAAAGCGCCAAAGGTGCCCGTCCGGCTGTCTTTCATGATTTCCAGACGCCGCTCGGCGGTATAACCACCTCCGACGCCATCTGCCAAATCGGCAAGGCCGTCGAGGTGCAGACCTCGAGTCAGAATGGCCAGAAAGGCAGTGAGAATGACTGCGAGCAAAAGGGGTGGTGCACTCTGGAGAAGGTGTGCCACGGCAACCATACACAGTCCGAGCATAATCCCGACCAGGGGAAACCAGGAGAAGCTCCCGGCCAGGTCCGCAGGCTTTGCCATTTGCACCGCTGTGTAGGGCAGACGAAAAATGGTGAGGAACGAAACGGCTATGGTGAAATGCTTCCACATCAGAGATTTCCGGCAACATTTTCATTTGGGGTGCAAAGGGGAGCTGTGAGCATCATGGTCCATTCACTTGAGACTGAGGGGAAGCCCTGCAACAATCATGGTGACCGCCCGGCAGGCCGCAGCTACCTGCTGGTTGGCAAAGCCCGCCAGATCGCGGAAGCGTCTCGCCAGAGGATTCTCGGGGACAATTCCACCCCCCACTTCATTGGATACCAGGAACAGCGGATAATCGGCCACCTTTATGAACTCTACCAGGTCCCTCACCGCTCCCTCCGGAGGTTGGTCGCAGGTCCGAAGCAGAAGATTGGAGAGCCAGAGTGTTAGGCAGTCCACCAGCACCGCACTCCGTCGCCCTTGAAACTCGCCAAGAGTTTTCACCAGTTCGAGTGGACTCTCAAAGGTTTCCCACGAACGTTCTCTTCGCTTCCGGTGCGCTTCGACCCGCTTCGCCATCTCCTCATCAAAAACCTGGGCCGTAGCGACATAGATATGCGGGGCAGGATAATCGGCAACCAGTTTCTCAGCATAAGCGCTCTTACCGCTTTTGGCGCCTCCCAAAATCAGATGGGACTCTTGACTTGCGGGGTCTACCGGCATTGTTTGTCCGTTTTGCGGGAAAGCAGTGCAAAGAGATGCTCGCTTACGAGCTTTTCCACAAGATGAGGCAGCGGTTCTCGGGTGGTTCCGACAACCACCAGAGGCTCTTGTGTCAAGGGAAGAAGGATCTTGGATGCCGGTGTGGACCCAATAGCCTGGATCATGCGTGGAGTGACTTCACCCATCATGGCATTGCACAACAGGATGGAGATCGGGCCGATGACGGCCTCAACCCGCTCGACACAGTGACAGATGGCATTTTCTCCCGTGGCCCCCCGGTTGGCGCCGGCCTTCATCATCTGTGACGTGGCAATGGCATTGGTTCCGAGTGCCCACAGGTCGATCTTTTCGCCGTAAACTTCCCTTATTCTCTTGATGATCGTTGCGCCGATCCCACCGCCTTGACCATCGATGACCGCTATCTTGACCAAAAAGATACCCTTCTCAATCTGTCCTTAATCATCCGTTTCTGAATCACCTTCCACAATTTGATGAGGCGCCAGGATACTCCATGCTCTAAAGAGTTCATGATAGCGGATGATGTATTGCTCTCCGCCAGTGGTCTTCACTTTGAAATAGCGAAGCGGCATACGCCTGGCATCAAGGTAACCTTCGTACCATCGGTCAAGGATGCATGCAATGTCAAATCGGTCATTGCGCCATTCAAAACCGTAAGGTTCCTCTGCATCTCGGTATTCGTCCCGAGTGAAAACGACGATTCGCTCGAATTTCATACCAGCAAAAAGAGCCATATGTCACGAGTATCTAAAGCTGAGAATTATAGTGACATCCGGTTACAAAGGACAATGTTTTTTGATAAACTTATCGTAAGATTGGAGCGATACGAGGATCAGAGAACGGCGTGGGCTGTTCCCGTTAGATGGATCTTCGGAAAAGGACTTTGACGTTGCATGGAAACCCGTACCCGGGTTTTTTGAGCGATGCCTTCACAGGAGGGAGCATATGGCTGAGAAACTACTCATGGTGATTGATATGCTCAATGATTTCATGGACCCAAAGGGAGCACTCTACTGTGGGGATGAAGCGAGAAAAATCATTCCCGTCGTCCGCTCTCTGGTAGACAAGTTCGTGGCTGAAAACCAGCCTGTTGCCTACCTGTGCGATGCGCACGCTCCGGATGATAAGGAATTCGAGTTGTTTTCCCCTCATGCGGTCAAGGGGGCCTGGGGGGCTCAGATCATTCCAGAGCTGACCCCTCCGGAAGCCGGTATGGTGATGGGGAAAACCCGGTTCAGTGCACTTTTCGGCAACAACCTGGAAGCGCTCCTGGCATCGCTCAAACCTACTGAAGTCTGGATCAGTGGTGTATGCACATCCATTTGCGTGATGGATACCGCTGGAGATTTGCGAAATCGCGACTATACCGTGGTCGTTCCGGTTGATGCGGTCGCCGACTTCGATCCTGAATTCCATGATTTTGCCTTGAAGCGAATGAAACGGGTCTATGGAATTCGACTGGTCGAAGCTAATTCCTGAGTGCGTGTCTGAGAACTATCATTTCAACCCGGAGGAGAGAAATCTATTTTTCAGCGAAAGGTCAACATGACTATCTGGAAACAATATGAACCGGAGCTTCTCACCGACCTCTATGAACTGACCATGGCAGCCAGTTACCTGGAGGAAGGGATGTTTGGAGAGGCGACCTTCAGCCTGTTCATAAGGGACTATCCTCCTCATCGAGCCTATTTCGTTTCAGCGGGACTGGAACACCTAAAAGAAATCATCCCCCAGTTGCGGTTCTGTGATTCATCAATCGACTACATCGCCGCGACGGGGAAATTCTCGTCTTCCTTTCTAGACTATTTGAGGGACTTTCGTTTCACTGGAACTGTGAGGGCAATCCCGGAAGGTCGTATATTTTTCACTCAGGAACCGATCATTGAAGTGACGGCCCCGGTCATTGAAGCGCAGGTTCTGGAAACCCTTGTGCTCAATGTCATTCAGATGGAAACGCTTATTGCATCAAAGGCTGCTCGCTGTGTTCACGCGGCCCGGGGAAAGGGCCTCGTCGACTTTTCCTTCAGACGGACCCAAGGTGTGGATGCTGGCGTGAAGGTGGCCCGGGCAAGCTACTTAGCCGGGTTCCTCGGAACCAGCAACATGCTTGCCGGAAAGATCTACGGCATCCCGATTTTCGGCACTATGGCCCATTCTTACGTAACCAGCTTCAGCAGCGAGATGGATTCCTTTTGGGCTTTTGCCAGAGCCTTTCCCGATGATGTTATCCTCCTCATTGACACTTACGATACCTTGTGCGGCGCTAAGAAGGCCGTGGAAGTGGCTCGATACATGGCTGCGGAGGGCAGGAAACTTCGTGGCGTGAGGTTGGATAGTGGCGATCTGGTGCAACTCAGCCGCCAGGTTAGAGAAATCCTCAATAACGCAGGTTTCGGCGACGTAAAGATTCTCGTTAGCGGCAGCCTCGATGAATTTCGCCTGAAGGAACTGCTGGATGCAGGGGCAGACATCGATACGTTTGCCGTTGGCACGCGCATGGGGGTTTCGGCCGATGCTCCGTATTTCGACATTGTCTATAAGCTTGTGGAATATGCCGGCCAACCCGTGCTCAAGCTGAGCAGCGGCAAAAAGACCTGGGTGGGGAGAAAACAGGTATTCCGATATTATGACGAACAGGGCAGGATGCGAGAGGACCTGCTTGGACTGATGGGGGAAGACCACCCGGTAGGAGAACCTCTACTCGGTGTCGTCATCGACAACGGCCACATATCGTGCCCGATGGAACCGCTCAGGGTGATCCGGGATCGTTTTGCCAAGGAATGGGAAACGCTTCCGCTGCCTTATCGGGACATTGAGTCAAAGTCAACATACCCGGTCAGGATCAGTCCGGCCCTCCAGGAACTGGAAGAACAAACGGCCAGGGAGAAGACACGGCAGGAAATTCCGGGGGAGGGTGAAAAATGAGGCCGCACAACACCCCCACTCAAGCGCCCCTGGCCAAGGACATAAGCGCTAACTTAATTGAATATCGAATTTGGTTCCGGCTTTACCGGGTTAGGTCAATGGAGAGTTAAGAAGAAGAACGAGTGAGCAGTATGGTAATTTCCACTTGATCATCAGCAGTTAACCTACCGTCTGTGTTAAGAAACATCCCTCTCATGCTGAGATTGTCGATTTTTCCATTGATCATGATATCCTTGCTTTTCACCATTGCTTCTGCGTGAAAGGGTACTCGTTTATTCTTTCGCTTTTCCATCAGATGTCCCTCAAGTTAATCCACGAAGTCACACGAAGAAACACCAAGAGAAGATAACCACCAATACTCCGTGTACCTTCGTGTCTTCCTTTCGTGGTGCCAAAGCCAAAGATTAACAAGGATTGAAGCGGAGAGAGATGCCAAATAGATCTGTGATCATCTGTGTGTATCCGTGTCCGCTGAAGGGTTCCGCCACACTA
>Ga0209048_10006241_pt1 | contig 11181 bp, 13 predicted proteins | sample FrelakmetCRP12CR_FD_187146 | JGI IMG/M metagenome (GOLD analysis project Ga0209048, IMG submission 187146) | Freshwater lake sediment microbial communities from the University of Notre Dame, USA, for methane emissions studies - CRP12 CR (SPAdes)... | ecosystem: Environmental > Aquatic >... | reverse complement strand
CAGCACCGTCCCCGTCCGGATGGCCATGAAACTTCCTGCGCTCTGGTGGATCTTTTCATAGATCTTCGTCGGGATGTTGTAAATGCCCACTTGAGTTCCCAGGATGGCCGGCACTCCGAAATGGGACAGCGAATAGAGAGCCACCAGCAGCGCTCCTGCGAGGATGCTGGGCATCACGAGAGGGATGGTAATCTTGCGAGTGATCGCGAAGAGTCCGGCCCCGGAGATCCTTGCCGATTCCTCGAGGGTGGGATCCATTCGCTCCAGGGCGCCCGAGACCTGGATGAAAACAAACGGGAATAGATACATCGTCTCCACGGCGATGATGCCCCAGTAACCATAGATGTTGAAAACAGAGTTTTCCAGCCCCAGAAGGTTCATCAGCAACTTATTGATCAAGCCCGACCTCGGAGAAAGAAGCATCTTCCAGGCAAGGGCTCCGATGAAGGATGGAAGCATGAATGGGACCACAAACAACAGTTTCATCCCCTCTTTGAAGGGCAGATCGGTTCTCGATACGAGCCAGGCAAAGAAGACCCCGATCACCGTGCTGAAAAAGGTCACCCCAATGGCAATGAGAATCGAATTCTTCAAGGCTTCGTAGGTATCCGGTTGACTTAAGACTTTCATCACGTCCTTGAGGTTGAACTGGCCGTCCACCACAAAGGAGTTCCAGAAGATCATGCAAATCGGGATGGCCACGACCACCACCAGGATCAAAATGGAAAGGACCAGGATAATTTCAGCAACGCCCCATTTCTTGATGTCTAACATGATGCAATCTCTTCCTCGACGCCGTCGGGGTTAAACCATTTCAGGTCGTGAAACTTAAAACCGCACGTTTCTCCCTCGGAGAAGACGAGCTTTTTAGACATGGCTTCCTGGGTGTCCTGCTGAACCCTTATCTCTCTCCCACCCATTTCGATCCGATAGTCGATGATGGACCCGAGAAAGACCATTCTTTTGACCACGCCTTTCGTGCCTGTTTTGTCTCTGGATAAATCAATATCCGAAGGCCGGCAGCCCGCAACAAAGCCCTGCCTTTCCCTCTCGCCTTCCGGAAGCGAGACACCCTCCAGCGGGATGTCACTCCCCTTAAGATAGACGCTGTCGTTTCTCAGTTCCACAGGGATAAAATTGGAAACACCCATAAATTTAAAAACAAAAGCATCTGCCGGGTTTTCATAAATTTCATCAGGGGCTCCCACTTGCCTGACCCGGCCGTTTCGATCCATGATCGCTACCCGGTCCGAAATGGCCAGGGCAATTTCCTGATCGTGAGTCACGTAGAAGATGGTCACGCCCGTGCTCTTCTGAAGTTCTTTAATCTCAAACCTCATCTCTTCCCTGAGGTTTGCATCCAGGTTGCTGAGGGGTTCATCGAGAAGCATGACCTCCGGCTTCGACACCAGGGCCCTTGCCAGGGCGACCCGCTGCTGCTGCCCTCCGGAAAGCTGGTAGGGCAATCGGTTCTCCAGGCCTCCAAGGTTGACCTGCTCCAGGGCACGCTGCGCCCTGGTGGCCGCCTCGTTCTTTTCAATCCGCTGAATCGTCAGAGGATAAATGACGTTCTCGAAAGCAGTCTTATGGGGCCAGACGGCGTAGTCCTGAAAAACGATCCCGATCTTTCTCGACTCAGGGGGAAAATGGATCTTCTTGGCAGCGCTCGAGACAAGCGTCTTGCCGATGAAGACATCCCCATGGGTCGGGTGCTCAAAACCTGCAATCAGCCTCACGGTGATCGTCTTCCCGCAACCGGAGGGACCCAGAAGGGTAAAACATTCGCCGTCGCGAACGGTGAGATCCAGATCTTCATAGACCTTGTGCTTATCAAAATACTTTCCAACACCCACCAACCTGACTTCTGCCATGAAACATTCCTCGTTCAGGCGACATCCATCGCAATCATTAACCCCAAAAAGAGGAGGAGGTCAAAACACCTCCTCCTCTGACAACGCTCTGTTCTGTAGACCCCGCCTCCCCTCCCTTTTCCAAAGGGAGTCAATCATCCGCCTGTTAAGCGAAGAGGTCGAGAAGGGTTTTCAGGGGTCAACCTACTTCGCCCTCATAATCTTCGTAAACTTCTGGATGATCTCTTCTTTCTCCCTGAGCATCTTAAGATAATCGAGTTTCATGGCTCGCTTATCAGCCTCTTTCGCAGGAACGAGGTTATATCCTTTGATGATAGACACATCCTCCCGGATGGGGAGCGTCCCTGTGGAGGCGATAATCTCCTGCCCTTCTTTGGTCAACAGGAAGTCGACGAACTTCTGGGCGGCCTTGACACTCTGGGTTCCTTTGATGATCGCCACGGGGCTTGGGATGACAAGCATTTCTTTCGGGAACATGAGACCGAGATCAGCGCCTTTTTCCATCTTTTCTACGGTGATGTAATCGACGGCGATCGATGCCTTTAAATCCCCGGAGGCCGTGTCGTCAACCACCTGACCGGAGCCCTGCCCCATCAGGGCCCCGTTCGTCTTCAATTTTTCAATGTAGTCCCACCCAAAATTGTTTACCAGGATCGCCACGCTCACACAAGCGGTGCCGGAGAGGGAAGGATCGGCAATCCCGAAACCGTTCTTGAAACGCGGATCGAGCAGGTCCTGCCACGTTTTGGGCGGGTTGGTCACTTTCTTCGTGTTATACGCGATACCCAGGGTACCAAGACGGGCCGGCGTAAAGTACCCCTCCGGGTCTTTCACAGGGCTGATGATTATCTTCGATTCCGGCGAGACATACTTTTCTAGCACCCCCTGATTCTTCATCTGATAAAAGTCGGGGACCTCACTGGTCCAGAGGACATCCGCCACGATCTTGCCGGACTGACGCTCTGTCGCGATCTTGGCCATCAGCTTCCCTGCCCCTGCGGAATAGTAGTCGAACTCAATATCAGGGTTCTTCTTGACAAAGCTATCCCGCAGTTTCCCGATGAGAACTTCTTTCATGGATGTGTACACCGTCAGTTTTTCTTTCGCCGTGACCGTTGAAACCGGAAAGGCACTGATGATCAAGACAAGGGCTAAAAAACAGATCCATTTTTTCATCGCCCACCTCCATAATGATGTTTTGAACAATTCCCAATACTGTTCATTTTAAAGAAAGATTTAGTCCCTGTTGACAAGAACTTGTTTTAATATGCTTCGAATATACAAAAAGAAGAACCCGCATGTCAAGGATCACAACATCCGGGCCGGCCACACGGAGGACATTGTTCCAGCAGGATCTCTGGCACCGAATAGCCAGTCCCCGGTTGTCAGGGGTCTCCCCGGCCGCAGCAACTACCTTGATGTTGATTTTTTTTACGCGCATAATATTTCATTGAAGCATGCCATCAGAGACAAAATGGTAGTAAAACATGGGCTGTTTTTTTACAATAACAGGAGAAGAGAGGAGATCGCATGGATGCCGCGGAATTATTAAAAGGGGCGTATGACCTACATGTTCATTCAGGTCCCGACGTGATGCCCAGAAAGCTCGATGACCTTGAACTGGCAGAGAGAATCCAAAAAAGTGGGATGAAAGGCTATGTCATTAAATCGCACTACTTTTGCACTGCCGAAAGGGCCAAGATCATCCATAAGGTTTTCCCAAAGGTAAACGTGGTGGGTGCTCTCAGTTTGAATAATTCAGTAGGCGGATTGAACCCCATGGCCGTCGAAATGGCGGCGAGAGCGGGCGCAAGACTCATCTGGATGCCCACCGTCGACGCCACGAATGAGCAGGACCATCTGAAAGTCCATAAGCCTGAAAAACTCCCTTACTGGGCTAAATTGCAGATGGAGATGATCGCGCAAGGGAAAACGGCAAGCAGTATTAGTATTTTGGATGGCGGCCAACTGAAACCGAGCGTCATCGAGATATTGGACATCATCGCTCAATACAATCTCATCCTGGCGACAGGCCATCTGGGTAGAGAGGAAACGCTTGCCCTGGCCAAGGCAGCCAGAAATCGCAAGGTCAAGAAGGTCGTGATTACTCACCCTGACTTCCCCTCCACCATCATATCCAAAGAAGAGCAAAAGGAACTTGCCCAGATGGGGGCCTACGTGGAACACTGCTTTACAACCCCTCAAACCAATAAAACGACCTGGGAAGCGGTATATGAACAAATTCGATTTGTAGGTCCCGACCATTGTGTATTATCGACCGATCTGGGGCAGCCGCAGGGACTTTATCCGGATGAAGGTTTGAAGCTTTTTGCTGAGAATTTGCTGAGCCACGGTTTTTCAGCAGAAGAAATCAAGACAATGGTGGTCGAAAACCCTACGTTTCTTTTGGAAGGCTAAGATTGACTCTTGCGAGGAGGTGTATGAGGTCATGATTGATAAAAACGTAAATCTGTTGGTTGTGAGTGCCCACGCGGCAGACTTTGTCTGGAGGGCAGGCGGTACCATCGCGAAATATGTGAAGCATGGTGGGAATGTTGCGCTTGTCATTTTAAGCTACGGGGTTAGAGGCGAATCGAATGACCTCTGGAATATTGAGGGTCAGACCACGGACAATGTAAAAAAGATCCGACGGGGTGAGATTGAGGCGGCGAGTAAGCATCTTGGCGTTCAAAACGTAGAGATCTTGGATTATGACGATTATTTTATGGAATTTATCCCGGAACGCATGGACAGGATGGTTCGCAAAATCAGGGAGGTAAGGCCTCACCATATCATCACCCATGGTCCAAAGGATGCATTTAACCCTGACCACGAAAGCGTTTCTAAGTTCGTGTTTGAGGCCAGTGTCCTTTCGATATCCAACGGAGTCAGGATCGAGGGCCATCCAACGGCAAAACAGGCAAGGATTTTCGGGTTCGAACCCCACCAAACCGAGATCTGTGATTTTAAACCGGAAGTCATCATTGATATCACGGAAACCTATGACCAGAAGATGGCCGCCATGCAGGTTTTTAAGGCTCAGAAGCATTTGATCGATTACTATGCGGACAGGGCAAAGATGAGAGGAAACCATGCCCGTAGATGTTCGGGAAATAATCAGTATCAGTATGCAGAAACCTTCAGCAGGTTCTTTCCATACGTGGGGGAAGAATTAATCTGATGGAAAATTCCTCTCTGTCGAGGAAGTGATGCAGTCCCTCGGAAATGAACTTAACCAGTCGCAATAAAGGAGGAATGGTACGATGAAATCTTTCAAAACGATGATGCTCCTGGGATGGCTCGCTGCAGGGGTCCTTTGCACTGTGGCTGGCGCTTCTGCCCAGAATTATCCCACCAAACCCATCCACGTGATCGTCGGTTTCGGGCCGGGCGGCGTGGCTGACCTGACGGCTCGCGTGGTTGCCCAGAAGCTGTCAGGCCAACTCGGGCAGCAGGTCCTGATTGAGAACCGACCCAGCGCGGGCGGAATCATCGCAGCGGATGCCGTCGCGAAAGCCGCCCCGGACGGTTACACCCTCCTGCTCATGTCTAACGGCAACGCGGTCAGCGCTTCGCTGTTCAAGTCCCTTCCTTACGACACCGTCGGAGACTTTGCTTCCGTCTCCACATTAGGCTTCTTCGACATCGCGGTAATCACAAAATCAGACTCGAAATTGAGCTCTATCAAGGATCTGCTGGCATACGCCAAGGCGAATCCCGGGAAACTCAATATCGGCACGATCAGCATCGGCAGCACCCAGCACCTTTCGGCGGAGCTCTTCAAGGGGATGACCGGCATTGACGCCATGATCGTGCCCTACAAGGGGAGCCCGGACGTCCTCGTTGCGCTTAGAGGAAATGACGTGCAGGTCGCCTTCGACATGCTGGCACCGATCATGTCACAGTTAAAGAGCGGCGTTGTGCGCGTCATCGCTGTCACCTCGGATCGACGCTTTCAAGGCCTCCCCAATGTGCCGACCGTGGCAGAAAGCGGGGTTGCCGGGTATCAGGCTTCATCCTGGAACGCGATTTCCGTGCCGACCAAGACACCCCGGCCGATCATCGACCGGCTGAGCAAGGAGATCAATCTCGCCCTGTCAGCGCCGGAGGTCAAGCGTAAGCTCCTCGACCTCGGGGTGGCGGCGCGCGGAAGCACGCCTGAGGAGATGAAGACCCTTCTTGTGTCGGACATCAACAAGTGGCGAGGCGTCATCGAGCGGGCAAAGATCGAAAAACAGTGAAGGGTCGGGGACAGAGATGAAAGACTTTAAGGTCATGGGTCAATCGAAGGATTTCTGGTCCGGCGTCATCTTTCTCGCCACGGGCCTCGGGTTTGTCGGCTTTGGCCGCGACTACCCGATGGGAACGGCCATGAGCATGGGCCCCGCGTACTTTCCCACGGTGCTCGGGGGGCTTCTGGCCCTGATCGGACTCATTCTCATCGTGCGCGCACTGCTCCGGCCCGGGCCAGCCGTGGGAAGCTTAGCCCTTGGCAAGCTCGGTCTGGTGACGGCATCCAACGTGCTCTTCGCCCTGCTGTTACGTCGGCTGGGCCTCGTCGGCGCGCTCATGCTACTCGTGGTCGTAAGCGCCTACGCCAGCGCGCGGTTCCGGTGGTCGGTTGCGCTGACCCTTGCCGTGGGGCTCGCGGTCGGCTCCTCTATCATCTTCGTGTGGCTGCTGAGCCTGCCGATTCCGATCCTCGGGACCTGGCTGGGAGGTTGAGGCATGGAAATTTTCGCAGGTCTCAGCCTTGGTTTTCACACGGCCCTAACGCCCTTCAACCTGCTCTATTGCTTGATTGGCGTTTTCATCGGCACATTGATCGGCGTCCTCCCCGGCCTCGGGCCGGCTGCGACGGTCGCCATGCTCATGCCGGCCTCCTTCGTCCTCCCGCCCGTGTCGGCACTGATCATGCTGGCCGGGATCTATTACGGGGCCCAGTACGGCGGGTCGACCACCTCGATTCTGGTGAACCTGCCCGGAGAGGCCTCCTCCATCGTGACGACCATCGATGGCTACCAGATGGCCTTACAGGGCCGTGCCGGTGTGGCCCTGGCCACCGCTGCCATCGGTTCCTTTTTCGCAGGAACCGTCTGCACCGTTATTATCGCCCTCTTCGCGCCCCCGCTCGCCAAAGTGGCCCTCAAGTTTGGCGCGCCCGAGTACTTCTCCCTCATGTTACTCGGCCTCGTCGCCTCCGTGGTCCTCGCCCGTGGTTCCCTGCTCAAGGCCATCGGCATGATCGTGCTGGGCCTACTCCTCGGCCTCATTGGCACGGACGTGAACTCCGGGGCACGACGGTATACGTTCGGGGTCAAGGAATTGATGGACGGCATCGGCTTCGTCACAGTCGCCATGGGCATGTTCGGGCTCGGGGAGATCGTCCTGAACCTCGAGCGGGAGGGCACGGCTGAGCGTGTCGTCAAGAAAATCACGAGCCTGATGCCGACGCGAGAGGACTGGAGACGCATGGTTGCGCCTATCATCCGGGGAACGGCGCTCGGTTCGTTTCTCGGGATCCTGCCGGGTGGAGGAGCCTTGCTCGCCTCCTTTGCGGCCTACTCGGTAGAGAAGAAGGTCTCGAAGCATTCCGCCGAATTTGGCAAAGGCGCCATCGAGGGCGTGGCAGCACCCGAGTCTGCAAACAACGCCGGGGCGCAGGCCTCCTTCATCCCCATGCTCACCCTCGGCATCCCGACGAGCCCGGTCATGGCCCTCATGATCGGTGCGATGGTCATCCAGGGCGTCCAGCCCGGGCCTTCGGTGATGACCGACCAGCCTGCGCTCTTCTGGGGCGTCATCGCCTCGATGTGGGTGGGAAACCTTATGCTCTTGGTGCTGAACCTGCCCATGATCGGGATATGGGTTCGGCTCTGCATGGTGCCGTATCACTTGCTCTACCCGGCGATCCTCGTCTTCTGCGCCATCGGCGTGTTCAGCCTCAGCAACAGCGAGTTCGACGTTCATCTCATGGCCCTCTTCGGGGTCCTCGGCTACATTTTCGGCAAGCTCGAGTGCGAACCGGCGCCCATGCTGCTCGCCATGATCCTTGGGCCGATGATGGAAGAGCACCTCCGGCGCGCCATGCTTCTCTCCCGCGGCGATCCGACAATCTTTCTCCGCCGTCCGATCAGCTTCGGGATTCTCCTCGCTGCCGTGATCGCACTCGCGGCTGCGCTCCTTCCCGCAATCCGGGCCAAGCGTGAGGAAGCCTTCAAAGAGTGACAGGCCCAAGAATCCCCGAAGGATATGGGATCCGGGTGTGGGAACGATTAATATGTTGGATTTTGGGGTTTGGTTATTGAAATTATTCTAAACGGTTAAAATAATTGCGAGATTTTGGTCTGGCAATTATGGCTTCAAGCCTTCTCGATGGTGATTTTGACGCCGTCTCTGACCTTTCGGAAAACTTTGGGGTCGGATGAAACCTTCCCGATGATATTGACAGCGCTGGCTGCTCGAATCTCGTCACCCCGGCTTGCAGGGGTGGGACCGAAAAAAATGCAAAAGGCGTGTCCCGGAGGCCAGTACCCAAGCTCTCCGGCCGAGACAACCTCCCTTGCTCCTTTCTCCTGTCCGGCCTTGACCGGGATGCTGAAATAAATCTCCTCACCCCAGAGATTGTTGTTCGACTCAATCGGCAGGGCGTCCCAGATCACCTCGGCAGTTTTCGAATCATTCAGCTCCGCTTCGACCTTCAGCTCGCCCGTGATAATCCTGATTTTCTTCTCCATCTTCTACTCCTTTATTATCCAGGGGCTCGAATTCATTATAGAGATACTCATGTTCCCTTTCACTCGAAAGGTGGTTGGAAAAAAAGAGGGTCTCCAGGTCAATCTTTGATGCCTTGCCGTTTGGGGCAAGGTAAGGACGGGCTTGCACCCTCAGCAGAAAGAAGCTGAGAACGACCAGAACATAATTTAAGAGCTCTCTTGCCGCGACGAGAAAGAACCGGTCCTTAAAGCCGTAAAAGTAGTATTCTTCGATGAGCCGTCTCAGGCTGTTGATGAGCAGGCAAAGAGTGAAAAGCTGCAAGAATATCTTTGTCCTTGAAGTATTTGAGAGAAAAGAGGTCTGGTACTGATCATAAGTCCTTTTAAAATTTTTCCAGCTGGTTGAGAGGGTCTTGAGAAGTTCGCGCTGGACTTTGTCATCTTTTCCATACACCTTCAAGCGGATCTGCTTGTCCCCCCGAAAGAGAAGATAGCGGCGAAATAAATCTTCTCTTTCCGCAAGAAGGAATTGATTTTTTTTAAGCCCCCGATAAGTGACCATGCTCAGGCCCACGAGAAGAAGAAGAGGAATTCCTTCATTCATCAATTTGATCCACATCATCGTATCCATCCGTCCTCATAAAGAAAGCAAAGCGCATAGAGCATGGCGAAACCCGAACGATGCAGGACTTCTACAGGCACAGCGTTCAAGAAAGCCAAGTTCTTAAGACCCATCATTCCATTATTCCAATTTGTCAGCATCGACCTCTGTGCCATGGTGAATCCTTAATCACATTCGGTTGATCAGGCTGGCCATGCAGCCTGCGCCGAATCCATTATCAATATTGACCACTGCCACGCCTGAGGCGCATGAATTCAACATTGCCAGAAGGGCCGTGACGCCTCCGAAACTGGTCCCATAGCCGATGCTGGTGGGCACTGCAATCACGGGCCGGTCCACCAATCCCCCGACCACACTGGGCAGCGCCCCTTCCATCCCGGCAACCACAATGATGACACGCGCTTTCTCCAGTCGCTCTCTTTCGGAAAGAAGACGGTGAATCCCTGCCACGCCCACATCATAAAGAGTCTCAACCTGGTTTCCCATCAGTTGGGCTGTCACCACCGCCTCTTCCGCCACGGGAATATCTGTTGTCCCTGCCGTGACGACAAGGATTGTTCCTTTACCGATCAGTTCTATGGGATGATTGAGAAGGGTGAGAACCCTTGATTGGAGATAGTACCGGCTCTTTCGAAAGACCTTGCGAATGACCCTGGCCCTCTTCTCATCCAGACGCGTGATAAGAACATTATGGCCTTTGCTCTTTAGCTGCCTCATGATCGAAAGGATCTGGGGGGAGGTCTTACCCTCCCCCCAGATTACCTCCGGAAAGCCTTTCCGAAGGGCTCGATGGTGATCGATTCTGGCAAAACCGAGATCCTCAAAGGGAAGAGATCTTAATTGGGCCTTGGCCTCCTCAACGGACGTCTCACCCGATTTCACACTCTTTAGAAGGTGCTCCAGCTTTTGAATATTCATCTTTCTCTCACCCAACCATTCTATTCAGTCTCCCAATGAAAAGTCAAGAAAAAGGGAGTGGAAAAACCTCTACGGGCTAAATTTTTTAAGGAAAAACTCCGTGGGAAAAATCGATGATGTATTACCTTGAAGAATCATTTATAATGGTTTCGCTCAGGGGAAGGTTACCGTCCCTCCTTTTTTATAGAATCAATTTCAGGAGGAAGATCATGTTCTTCATTTTTCGTTTACTCATCCATATGGTGGCGATCCTGATCATCTCCTATCTCTTGCCAGGGGTGATCCGGGTTGAGGGTGTGTGGGCAGCCCTGGCGGCTGCGTTTCTCCTGGGAATCGTCAATGCCGTTCTCCGACCTATCCTGATCTTCTTTACGCTTCCGATTACGGTCTTGACTCTGGGCCTCTTCCTGCTCGTCATCAATGGCCTTATGCTCTTGCTGGTATCCTCTATTGTAAGAGGTTTCCATGTCAACGGCTTCTGGGGTGCAGTGCTTGGCTCGATTTTGATCAGCCTTGTGAGCTGGGTCTTGTCACGGGTTTTGCCTTCGTAAAATCAGACCTCGCTTTTTGGATGGTCAGGAGTTTGATCAATTTTCTTTTTCTGATATTCCAGGACTCGCCGCATCCGGTTCCTCGCGGAAGTTCTCCCGCTCCGTCAGCTCCGGTACATCCGTGTCTCCCTCAAGCCAACCCCAGCCTATTCCTTTGAGCTGTTCGCAAAAGAGCTTTTCCACGAGGTCGCAGTCCCTGTCGCCTAAATGTCGCGATTCGTGTCGCGAGTTTGTCGCAAGTTTTCATAACAACTTGTATTCCAGTTGATTAGTAGCGCCGCTGGTAGTAACCAGGCCCGCGTCCAGCAGCCCCTTTAGATCCCGCTGAAGGCTCCGCCGATGGCTTTGCGGGCAAAGCGCCTCGTAATCCTGAATCGTCATATTGCCATGTTCCAGCAGGAACCGGAGGGCCGACGTCTGGCGGGCGTTCAGGCCATGTTGTTTCGCCAGCACGTCGGCCCTAATAGCTCGCTTGCCGCGCTCTATTACCTCATCCATCTGCG
>Ga0209048_10006240_pt1 | contig 11181 bp, 6 predicted proteins | sample FrelakmetCRP12CR_FD_187146 | JGI IMG/M metagenome (GOLD analysis project Ga0209048, IMG submission 187146) | Freshwater lake sediment microbial communities from the University of Notre Dame, USA, for methane emissions studies - CRP12 CR (SPAdes)... | ecosystem: Environmental > Aquatic >... | reverse complement strand
GTGCGCCCGCAGGTCTCGATCTTCGGCACGGACTACCCGACGCCCGACGGCACCGGCGTGCGCGACTACATCCACGTCGAGGACTTGGCTTCCGCGCACCTGAAGGCGGTCGATTACCTGTGGGCGGGCGGAGCCTCCACCACGCTCAACTGCGGCTACGGCCACGGCTACAGCGTGCGCGAGGTGCTTAAGGCGGTCGAGCGCGTGAACGGCGGCAAGCCGCTCAACCTCGTCGAGGGCCCGCGCCGGGCGGGGGATCCACCCTCGCTCGTGGCCCACGCGGAGCGCATCCGCCACGTGCTCGGCTGGCAGCCGCGGTTCGATGACCTCGCGACCATCGTCCGCACGCAGCTCGAGTGGGAGTTCCGGCTGCTGCGCGAGCCCGCGCTGCAGCAGAATTGAGACGCTACCGGCACATCAGCCTCGTGCTGCGCGGGTGCGCGGGTGCGCGGGTGGGCGCGGCCGGGAGCAGCGTCCGCGCCATGCTATTCTGCGCCGGTCGTCCTCTTGACCGCTAGAACCCCAGTGACCCGACGCTCCGAAGGATTCCCGAGCGCCACGCTGTCGTTCATCTCCCGCATCCCGGCACTGCTGACGCTCACCGCGGCGCTCGCGCTCGCGGCGTGTGGCGGCGGGGGTGGCAGCAGTGGCGGCGGCGGGTCTTCCGGGACGCCCCCGTCCGCCAAGTTCACGGTGACGAACTTGAGCGGGCTCGCAGTCAGCATGGATGCCTCGACCTCGAGTGCCACCACGGCCGGCGCCAAGATCACTTCCTACGCGTGGACATTCGGCGACGGCGCTACGGGCGCCGGGGTCACGGCGAGCCACAGCTACTCGGCCGCCGGCACCTACACCATCGCGCTCACGGTGACGGACAGCGGCGGCCGGCAGGGGAGTGCGACGGGCTCGGCAACGGTGTCCGCCGGGCCACCGCCCGCGACCGTGATCGTGAGCGGCAAGATCACCTACGACCGGGTGCCCTTCAGCACGTCGCTCGGCTCGGGCCTCGACTACAGCCGCATCACGGCGATGCCGGCCCGAGGCGTCGTCGTGCAGTTGATCAAGTCCGATGGGACGCTCATCGCCACGACCAGCACGGACGCGACCGGCGCCTATTCGTTCTCCTCGGCGCCGGCGAGCACCAGCCTGTTCGTGCGCGCCAGGGCGCAGTCGAGCGCGAGCGGTGCGCCGGCCTGGAGCCTCTCCGTCGAGAACAACACCAACTCGAACGCCGTCTACGTGATGGACGGCGCCACGTTCAACTCGGGGACCTCCGACCAGACCCAGAACCTGCGGGCGGACTCGGGATGGACGGGATCGAGCTACGGCAACCCGCGCGTGGCGGCCCCGTTCGCGATCCTCGACACGCTCTATACCGCGGTCCAGTTCGTCATCGCACAGGGGGATTCGTCGATTGCGCTGCCGTCGCTCGGTGCCTTCTGGAGCCCAAGCAACAGGGCCTCGAGTTCCTGGGACCCCTCGACCGGCAACATCCAGACCACGGAGTATCGGTCGACCGCCGTCGGCGGCTTCCCGGCCGGCATGTACATCCTCGGCAACGACGGGGTGGACACCGACGAGTACGATGAGCACGTGCTGGCCCACGAATTCAACCACTTCCTCGAGCACAGCGTCAGCCGCGACGACACGGTGGGCGGTCCTCACTCGCTCGGCGACACGCTCGACCTGCGGGTCGCCTTCAGCGAGGGCTTCGCCAACGCCTTCTCATCCATGGTGCTCGGAGACCCGGTGTATCGGGACTCGAACGGTGCCCGGCAGCGCTCGGACTTCAACTTCAGCCTCGAGACCGACCCGTCCGCCGCGGCGGGCGGCTGGTACAGCGAGCAGTCGGTTGGCGCGATCATCTGGGATCTCTTCGACACGGTGAACGACAACGCCGATACCGTGACGGTGCCGTTTGCCTCGCTGCTTGGCGTCGCCCGCGGCACGCTGCGGACCGGGCCGCCGCTCACGAGCCTCTTCCCGTTCATCGTCGCGCTGAAGGCACAGGTGAGCACGACGGTTGCCGGCCAGATCGATAACCTCGTCGGCGCACAGAACATCGTCACGCCGATGGACGCCTTCGGGGCGGGCGAGACCAACAGCGGCGGCGTCAATGACGCGCTGCCGATCTACCAGGACATCCTGCCCAACAACGCGGTGTTGACCGTGTGCGGCAACCACGACGCCGGCACGTACAACAAGGTCGGCAACCGCCGCTTCCTCAAGTTCTCGCTGCCGGTGACGCGCAGTGTCACGATCACCGCCCAGTTCAACCCCGCGCAGTCCGCCGCTCCGGCCTCCACACCGCCGACGCCGAACCCGGACCTCGTTCTCTTCAAGGGCGGGTACCTCACGATCTCGCAGAGCACGGCGGCCAGCCAGGAAGTGCTCACGCAGGCGCTCCAGGCGGGCGACTACGTCCTCGAGGTCTACGAGTACAGTCACATCGCCCCGTCGGCCAGCAGCCGCCGCGGGCGCACCTGCTACGACATCACGGTAAACTGAGCTGTCACAGGCAGAAGCAACACCCATGAACGCACGCAAGCAACGCTCCGAACTCCCGATGACCCTGGCACTGGGCGCACTCACGGCGCTGCTCGCCCTGGCAGGCTGTGGCAAGAGCGCCGATGAGAAGGCCGCGGAGGCCCTCGCGCCTACCAAGGTTACGAAGAAGCCCGGCGCGGGGCCGGAGAGCAAGCCGGAGGACCGCATGGCGAATGCGGTGGTGAGCGGCAAGACCACGGCGCCCGTGGAGCTCAAGTACGACCTGGCCGCGAAGCCCGACGTGGGCCAGCCGATCGAGATCACGCTGGCCTTCCAGCCACGGCTGCCGGCGGACACCCTGCAGGTGGAGGTCTCCGCGGTGCCGGGGCTCACGCTCGTGAGCGCCGGAGCGCCTAAGTTCCAGAAGGTGGTGTCGGACCAGACCTACACCTCGAAGGTGCTCGTGCAGGCGAGCCAGCCCGGCGTCTACTACGTGAACGTGCTCGCCCGGATGATCACGCAGGTCCAGTCCGAGGTCCGCACGTTCTCGGTGCCGGTCGTGGTCGGCACCGTGCCGGTCGTCGCGGAGAAGCCCGCGCCAAAGACCGACGCGTCCGGCCAGCCGATCGAGTCGATGCCCGCGGCGAAGGACCGCTAGGCGCATGCGTCTCTCCCGCGTGCGCGCGGGAGCGGCGGCACGGCGCCCGGGGGAGGGTGGATTCCGGTATACTCCGCGCCCTTTTTGCTCCCTCCGGTTCGCCCCCACGTGTCCTCCGATTTCACCCTGCATCTGCGCAACATCGCGATCATCGCGCACGTCGACCACGGCAAGACCACGCTCGTCGACCAGCTCCTGAAGCAGTCCGGCACCTTCGACTCGCGCACCATCGTGCCCGAGCGGGTGATGGATTCGAACGCCCTCGAGCGCGAGCGAGGCATCACCATCCTCGCCAAGAACACGGCGATCCGCTGGAAGGACTACCGTATCAACATCGTCGACACGCCGGGCCACGCCGACTTCGGCGGCGAGGTCGAGCGGGTGCTGTCGATGGTGGACTCGGTGCTGCTGCTCGTGGACGCGGTCGACGGCCCAATGCCGCAGACCCGCTTCGTCACCCAGAAGGCCTTCGTCCACGGCCTGCGCCCGATCGTCGTCATAAACAAGATCGACCGCCCCGAGGCGCGCCCGAACTGGGTGCTCGACCAGACCTTCGATCTCTTCGACCGGCTGGGCGCCACCGAGGCGCAGCTCGACTTCCCGGTCGTCTACACCTCGGCGATCCAGGGCTTCGCGAGCTTCGACCCAGCTCACCGCGGCGGCGACATGACGGCGCTGTTCGACACCATCGTCAAGCACTGCCCGCCGCCGGACGTCGATCCCGAGGGCCCGCTGCAGCTGCAGGTCTCGCAGCTCGACTACTCGAGCTACGTGGGCGCGATCGGCATCGGCCGCATCAAGCGCGGTACGGTCCGCCGCGGCATGACGGTCACGGTCGTGGACCGCCACGGCCGTGCCCACAATGAGAAGATCATGCAGGTACTCGGGTTCCATGGCCTGAACCGCATCGAGGTGGAAGAGGCGAGCGCCGGGGATATCGTGGCCTTCGCGGGGCTCGAGCAGCCCGCCATCTCCGACACGCTCTGCGACCCGGCGCAACCCGAGGCGCTGCCGCCGCTCGTCGTCGACGAGCCCACCATCGGTATGACCTTCGAGGTCAACACCTCGCCGTTCGCCGGCCGCGAGGGCAAGTTCCTCACCAGCCGCCAGATCCGTGAGCGCCTCTTCCGCGAGGCGCTCACCAACGTCGCGCTGCGGGTCGAGGAGACGGACGACCCGGACAAGTACCAGGTCTACGGCCGCGGCGAGCTACACCTCGGCGTGCTGCTCGAGAACATGCGGCGCGAGGGCTACGAGATCGCGGTCTCCCGCCCCCGCGTGGTCATCAAGGAGATCGACGGGGTCAAGCACGAGCCCTACGAGATCCTCGCCGTGGACATCGAGGACTCGAGCCAGGGCGCGGTGATGACCGCGCTCGGCAGCCGCGGCGCGCAGCTGCAGGCCATGCACCCCGACGGCAAGGGCCGCGTGCGCCTGGACTACGTGATCCCGGCGCGCGGGCTGATCGGCTTCCAGACCGAGTTCCGCACGCTCACCTCGGGGATGGGGCTCCTGTTCCACGTCTTCGACCACTATGCCCCGGTGTCCGAGCGCGAGATCGCGAGCCGGCCGAACGGCGTGATGATCTCGAACGCCCAGGGCACGGTGCTGGCCTATGCGCTCTTCAACCTCCAGGAGCGCGGCAAGCTCATGGTGGCGCACGGCGATGAGGTCTACGAGGGGCAGATCGTCGGCATCCACAGCCGCGACAATGACCTGGTGGTGAACCCGCTCAAGGCGAAGAAGCTCACCAACATCCGCGCCGCCGGGCGCGACGAGAACATCATTCTCACCACCCCGGTCCGCTTCACGCTCGAGCAGGCGATGGAGTTCATCGAGGACGACGAGCTGGTGGAGATCACGCCGGCCTCGATCCGGCTGCGCAAGCGCCTCCTCAAGGACCACGACCGCAAGCGCTCCGGCCGCGCCTCGGTCTCTGAAGAGGACTAGTCGTGGGGTTGTCACCGCGCGCGCTGAGGCGCGGGGGACAACAGCTCCGTCAGGCGACCCGGTCGTGGGTCAGCGGCTCGGGCTCGCGCTCGAGGAGCGACCGCAGCAATTCGACCGGCTGCGGCGAGGCGATGTAGTGCCCCTGCGCGTACTGGATGCCGATCTCGGCAAGGCGCTGCAACACCTCGCTCGAGTCCACCCGCTCGGCGACGGTGGCGATGCCCATGGTGTGGCCGATCTGCACGATCGCCTCGACCATGCTCTGGTCGATCGGGTCGCTCACCACGTTGTGCACGAACTGCCCGTCGATCTTGAGGAAGTCGACCGGCAGGTTCTTCAGGAACATGAACGAGGACAGCCCGCTGCCGAAGTCATCGAGCGAGAACCGGCAGCCCCGCCCGCGCAGCTCGCGGATGAAGTGTGTGGCCGAGGCCAGGCTCGTCATGGCGGTGGTCTCGGTGAGCTCGAAGCACAGTGCCCCGGGGCTGAGGTCTGCCGCGGTCATCTCGGCCAGCACGAAGTCGAGGAACTGCTCGTCGTTGATGGTGGTGCCGGAGAGGTTGATCGCGAGCGTGAACGGCGCTCGCACGCCCTCGTCGGCGCGGCGGTGGGCCAGCGTGGCGCAGGCCTGCCGCACGACCCAGCGGTCGATCGCCGGCATCAGGTTGAACCGCTCGGCCGCCGGGATAAATTCCGCCGGCTTGACCAGCTGGCCGCTCTCATCGCGCATCCTGAGCAGCAGCTCGAAGTGGCGTAGCCGCTCCACCCCCGTGCGGATCGGCACGATCGGCTGGGCGAGCAGCACCAGGCGGTCTTCCTCGACGGCGAGGTTGATCCGCGACACCCATTGCATCTCGCGGTGGCGCTCCGGCGCGCGGCCCTGCTGGTAGGTCTGCACGCGGTTGCGCCCGGATTCCTTCGCCGAGTAGCAGGCGACGTCCGCGGCGCTCATGACCGCGGCCATGGTCTCGGCGTGGCGGTTGATCTCGGCCAGGCCGATGGACACGCCCACCTTCAGGACGCGATCCGCCCAGACGAACCGGAAGTCGCGGATCGCCTGGCGCAGGTTCTCGGCGATGCGGCTCGCGGTGTCGAGGTTGCAGTCCTCCAGCAGCACCCCGAACTCATCGCCCCCGAGCCGGGCGAGGGTGTCCGTGGTGCGGATCCGCGTCTGCACGATGCTCGTGATCTGCTTCAGCAGCTTGTCGCCCGCCTGGTGCCCGCAGGTGTCGTTGACGACCTTGAACTGGTCGAGGTCCAGGTACATGAGCACGTGGTTCGCGGTCTCGTCGGTCCGCACAGTCTGCAGCGCGTCGTTCAGGCGGCTCTCGAACTCGCGGCGGTTGATGAGGCCGGTGAGGGCGTCGTGGGTGGCCTGGTAGGTGAGGGCGCGCTGCAGGCGACGCTCCTGGCTCACGTCGTGGAACACCATGACCGCGCCGAGCAACTGGCCGCTGCGGTCGCGGATGGGCGCGGCGGAGTCCTGGATCGCGATTTCCTGGCCGCGACGGTTGATGAGCAGCGACTGCTCGGGGCTCTCGACCACGCGCGCCTCGTGCAGGCAGCGCAGGATGGGGCTGTCGATCGCCTGCCGCGTCGTCTCGTTGACGACGTGGAAGACCTCGCTCACCGGGCGGCCCGCGGCCTCCCGGGAGTCCCAGCCGGTGAGCGCCTCGGCCACCGGGTTCAGGTACTCGATGCGCCCGTCGGCATCGGCGGTGATGACGGCGTCACCGATGGACTGCAGCGTGACCTGGGCCTTCTCCTTCTCCTCGTAGAGCTGCAGTTCCGCCCTCTTGCGCACCGTGATGTCGGCGAAGGTGCCCTCGTAACCGGCGATCTCGCCGTCGGCGTCGCGCACCACGCGCGCGTTCTCGATGGCGGTGATCAGCGTGCCGTCCCGCCGGCACAGCCGGCACTCGGCGTGGCGCAGGATGCCGTCGCGGTGCAGCGTGCTGATGAGGTCGGCACGCTCCTCGGCGCTCGCGTAGATCGCCTCGGTCGAGGGTAGCGCCAGGAGCTGCTCGCTGCTGTCGTAGCCCAGCATGCCGACCAGGGCCGGGTTCACGGACTCGAAGCGTCCCTGGACGGTCGAACGGTAGACACCTTCGATGACGTTCTCGAAGAGGCTGCGGTACTGGGCCTCGCTGCGGCGCAGGGCTTCCTCGGAGCGCTTGCGCTCGATGGCGATCGCGGCGATCGCGCTCAGGCGGCTCATGAGCTCGAAGTCGCGCTTGAGCGGACTCCTCGGCTGGCGGAAGAACAGTGCCACCGTGCCGAGCATCCCGCCGTCGGATGCCCGGATCGGCGTCGACCAGCAGGCGCGCAGCCCCCCGGCAAGCGCAGGCTGACGCAGGTGCTCCCACAGCGCATCGCGCGAGATCTCGGCCACGATCACCTGCCGCTGCAGGAAGATCGCCGCCGCGCAGGAGCCGTTGCGCGGGCCGACCGCGACTGTCTCCATGGCGGCAGAGAGCTCCGCCGGCAGGTGCGAGCCCGCCACGCGGTGCAGGGTGTTGGCCTCGGCGTCGTAGACCGAGATGGCGCAGAGCGCATCCGGTGTCACGCGCTCGGCGGTCTCGGTGATCGCCGCGAGGGTGGCGGCGAGGTCAACGTTGCCGGTGATGCGCTCGAAGACGCGCCGTTCACCCGCGGCGAGGAACTCGGCCCTCTTCCGCTCGGTGATGTCGGTGATGCTGCCGCGGATCAGGCGGCGCCCCGAGGAGGGCAGCCGCACCAGGCGGACCTCGCAGGGGATGTCGTGCCCGAGCGCGTCGCGGTGCAGCCACTCGAAGATCGGGGCCTCGCCCGCGAGCGCGCGGTCGATGTGGCCGCGCTTGACGCCGAACGACGGGCTGCCGTCCGCTTGCTCGGGCGCGCTGATCTTGTCGGGCCCCACGGCGAGGAGCTCCTCGCGCGTCATCTTGAAGAACCGAACGGCGTTGTCGTTGCACTCGACGAAGTGCCCGGTGTCGTGGTCGAGCACGACGATGGCCTCGGGCGCGTTCTCGACCAGCGTGCGGTAGCGGGCCTCGCTCTCGCGGACCGAGGCCTCGGCGAGCGAGCGGTCGGTGACGTCGCGCAGGCAGACGATGAACACCTCGCGCCGGTCGAGCTTCACCTTGCTCACGCCGATCTCGGCGTCGAACAGGGTACCGTTCTTGTGGCGGCCCTTGGTCTCGCGCGGAGCCAGGTCGACCTGAGTGTCCTCGACCCGGCGGGAGAGCTCCTCGAGCGACTCCGTCATTCGCGGGTGGCGGGCGAGGGAGGGGATGAGGGTGTCCAGCTTGCGGCCGCGGACGTCGGACTCCTGGTAGCCGAAGACGCGCTCGCCGGTGGTGTTCAGCGTCTCGATGCGGCCGGTCTCATCCACCGTGAGGATCGCATCCTTGACGTGATCGAGGATGACCTGCAGCTGCGCGGCCGCGCTCTCGCGCACCTCGCGGGTGAAGGCGGTGGTCTCGTCGGCGAGGAGGCGCATGGAGCGCACCACGCCGCGCCGTTCCTCATCCCATTCCGCGTAGGCGCTGCTGATGAGCTGCAGCAGTTTGCGCAGGTCGAGCTGCCCGCCGCCCTCCGGGCGCGCCTCGTCGAACTGTTGCTTCAGTAGCGGATGCAGGCTCATGGGGCAGCGATCGCGCTCGCCTCGCGACAATTAAGGGCAGGATTGCCCGGATGGTATGACTCGCCCCGTGACTGCAGTGTGAATCTGGTCACAGCCCAGGGAGGGCGCCGCCGAGGTGAGGGCCGGGCCGCCACCGGGTACACTACGGTCCCGACCCCTAACCCCCCGCCGAACTTGCAGAAAACCGACCCAGGCCCGGCCGCGAGCCGGCCGCTCTTAGGCCCCGACGACCCGCCGCCGTTCGTGGTCCTGAACGAACACGGGCCCGCTCCGGCCCTCGTGGTCTGCGACCACGCCAGCCGGGCGATCCCGAAGAGCCTCAGGCGCCTGGGGCTCCCGGAGCTTGCGACCTGGCAGCACATCGCCTGGGACATCGGCGCGGGCGAGGTCGCCCGCGGCCTCGCCAACGCGCTCGGCGTGCCGGCGGTGCTGGCAGGTTACTCGCGCCTGGTCGTCGACTGCAACCGCCAGCCGGACGACCCGGAGGCGTTCCGCACCGAGAGCGACGGTCAGGTGGTGCCCGGCAACCAGGGGCTCACCGAGTTCGACCGGCGGGTGCGCCTCGGCTGCCTCTTCGACCCGTATCACGAGGCCATCGCCGCGCTGCTGGCCGGGTTCCGGGCGCGCGAGACAGTCCCGCTCGTCATCTCCGTGCACACCTTCACGCCGAGCATGGCGGGCCAGGATCGCCCCTGGCACGTGGGTGTGCTCTGGGACCAGGACGAGCCGAACGCCCGCCGGCTGATCGCGGCGCTGCGCGAGGTGGCCGGCCTCGTCGTGGGGGAGAACCAGCCCTACAGCGGCAAGCACCCCTGCGACTACACCATTGACCAGCACGCCGAGCGGGCGGGCCTGCCGCATCTGTGCATCGAGATCCGCCAGGACCAGGTCGACTCTCCCGCAGGGGCCGAGCGCTGGATCCTCCGGCTCGCGGCCGCGATCGGTGCCATGCTCGAGGACCCGGCCGTGCGCCGGCCGCTGCCCAGGGAGTCGCAGGAATGGCGACACGCGAACCGCCGCTGACCCTCGGCGTCGAGGAGGAGTACCTGCTCGTCGACCGCAGCACGGGCGCGGTCGCCGCGGACCCGCCCTCGGAGCTCTTCGCGCGCCTGCACGACCGCACCGCGGGGCGTGCGTTCCCGGAGTTCCTGCGCGCGCAGGTCGAGGTCGCCACCCCAATCTGCCACACCGCGGCCGATGCGCGCCGCGAGCTCACTGCGCTCCGCCAGGCCGTGATCGAGGAGGCCGCTCAGTTCGGGCTCGCGCCGATCGCAGCCTCGAGCCACCCGTTCTCGCTCACCTCCTCGCAGAAACGCACCGACAAGGAGCGCTACGTGGCGCTCCTCGAGGAAATGCAGGGGGTGGCGCGCCGGATGATGATCTGCGGCCTGCACGTACACGTGGGCCTCGAGGACGACGAGCTGCGCATCGACCTGATGAACCAGCTCACCTATTTCCTGCCGCACCTGCTCGCGCTCTCCTGCAGCTCGCCGTTCTGGGAGGGCGAGCGCACCGGGCTCATGTCGTTCCGGCTCATGATCTTCAACGGCGTGCCGCGCACCGGCCTGCCCGAGCGCTTCGACAGCTGGAGCGAGTACCGGCGCCACACCGACACGCTGATCGAGACGGGCGTGATCGTCGACACCTCGCGCGTGTGGTGGGACCTGCGGCCGAGTTCTCGCTACCCGACGCTCGAGACCCGCGTGATGGACTGCTGCACGACGCTCGAAGACGCCGTGTGCCTGGCTGCGCTCAACCAGTGCCTGCTGCGCATGCTCTACCGGCTGCGCCGCGGTAACCAGCGCTGGCGCACCTACCCGCAGCTGCTGGTCGGCGAGAACCGCTGGCGGGCGATGCGCTACTCGTTCGACGCCGGTCTCCTCGACCTCGGCCGGCAGTGCATCGTGCCCTTCGGCGAGCTCCTCGAGGAGATGATCGAGCTCTTGCGCGAGGACGCGGAGGCCCTGCGGTGCACCGCGGAGATCGAGGGCCTGCGCCTGATGCTGGCCCGCGGCACGAGCGCGCACCGCCAGATCAAGGTGTTCGAGGCCGCGGTCGCGGCCGGGGCGAGCGAGGCAGAGGCGCTCAAGCGCGTGGTCGACTGGCTCATCGAGGAGACCGCACGGCTATGACGGGGGCAGCGCCCGCCGCCGCCCGGCCCGCGGTCGGACTCGACCGGCGCCTCTGTGTGGCGCCGATGATGGACTACACCGACCGGCACTGCCGCTACCTGCTGCGGCTCCTGAGCCCGGGCGCGCTACTCTACACCGAGATGGTCACCGCGCAGGCGCTCGCGCACGGCGAGCCCGAGCGGCTGCTGGGATTTCACCCGGCCGAGCACCCGCTCGCGCTGCAGGTCGGCGGATCCGAGCCGGCATTGCTCGCGCGTGCCGCGGCCCTCGGCGAACGGTACGGCTACGACGAGGTGAACCTGAACGTCGGCTGCCCGAGCGACCGCTCT
>Ga0209048_10006239_pt1 | contig 11181 bp, 5 predicted proteins | sample FrelakmetCRP12CR_FD_187146 | JGI IMG/M metagenome (GOLD analysis project Ga0209048, IMG submission 187146) | Freshwater lake sediment microbial communities from the University of Notre Dame, USA, for methane emissions studies - CRP12 CR (SPAdes)... | ecosystem: Environmental > Aquatic >... | reverse complement strand
GAGGGGCCCACAATGTCCGTACCGATGCGCAGCCAATCCGGGTCCAGGGCGGCGTTGCGGATCCAGCTCTGCAGGTCTGGCGCGAAGGCCGTTCCGGGGCTCACGATCGGCCTGGATGCCGACAGCCAGAAGAAATTACCGTTGCTCAGGAGGACCTGCGGGATGAAAAAGTAATGGTCGGGCAGAAGGTCGATCGGCGTGGTGAAGGTGACATCAAACTCGACTTCTTGCCCCGTGACCGGACCCTCGCCGCCCGTCGTCTGATTGGGAGTCGGATTGATGCCGTTGAGGACGCTGTTCTGCGCGGTGAAACTCGCGGCCAGGATCGACGTGGTGAAGGTCAGGTTGCCGCTCGCGGTGTCGCGGTCGGCGAACGCCACGTCCGAAGGCGAGTTAACGCGCGTCGGAACCCTGCCGTCAGGAGGATTGGCCGAATCCCTTGGGAAGACCCTGTATATCTCCACCGTCACCCCGCTGACGGAAAAGCCCACCGGCATCAATCCGGTGAACGTGGCGCTGGTTATCCTGGTCAGGCCGCTGGTCAGGACGAAATCGTCCGCGGACTCGATCTCGCTGCCTGGCGGGCTATCTGGCCTCGATGCGGTGGCCATGAGGCTGTTCACCGGACCGGTGCTGAAGAAAAACGGCCCGGCCGAGCAAATTCCCGCACCAAGCATCGATAGCGCGGACGCTGCGAGCAGCAGAGTGATTCGGCGGTGGATCAGGGCAGACGCTGTGCGCATGGTCAGCTCCTTGAGCGGTGGCGGGTGGTCAGCTTGCCTCCCACAACATGCACACCTCAAGCAACACTTATGCCGCGCTCAACTTTGCGCTTGCAAACAATGGGTTCAGTCGCATCGGCGGCCATGGATCTCCGGCCACTGTAAGATCGATCGACAACGGCTCACGCGGTGCAAAGCGAAACCGCCCGCACGGCAGAACCCCCGCGCGACGGCCTCGTCGCCCCCGTACCGTCGCCGCGGGTCCATCGCCGCCAGGTAACGCTCGATGCCATCCTCGATCCGCACCATATGCGCCCGGATCTTGCCAGCGGTAATGTTGCGGTTTCGCACGCGCGGTCATACGCCGTTGAACGGATTCGATGAATTGCGCACGCGCCGCATAACCAGCGCCCGTACCGCATCAATGCGCTAGGCGTGCGCGCCCAGGCACAATGCGATCATGACGACACGACTCGTTTTCCTGGTACCGGGCTTCTTCGGCTTCACGTCCGTCGGCGCAGTGAGTTATTTCGAGGACGTGGAGCAGGCGCTCGGCCGCGCGCTCCGCCGACGCGGCGCCGAGGCCCGAATCGTCCGGTGCATGACGCAGCCAACGGCTTCGATCAGGCGACGTGCCGAGGTGCTGCGCAGCCAGGTGTTGCGCAGCGGCGGCCTCAAAGCCTGGGAACTGCACTTCGTCGGCCACTCGACTGGCGGCCTCGATGTGCGCATGCTGCTGACGCCGGGGGCGAAGGTCGCGCGCGGCGACACGGCCGAGCGCATTGCACGTCTGACGCGGACGGCTATTTCCGTGGCCACGCCGCACTACGGCACGCCTATCGCCAATCACTTCATCACGGTCCACGGCCAGACGCTTTTGCTGGTGCTGAGCGCGCTGGCGACGTCTGGGCACGGACGCGGCGCGATTCTCGCCGCGGCGAAGGCCATCGCGCTGGTCGCTCGGCTCGACGACTGGCTGGGACGCACAGGAACCCCGCTCGATCGAATCGCCGCCGGCCTGCTGCGCAAGATGCGGTTCGACCGCCGGGACCCGGTGTGGAAATACCTGGGCGAAATCGAGCGGGATCAGGGCGCAGTACTGCAGCTCACGCCTGAAGGCATCGACATGTTCGATGCAGCCGTTGCGGATCGTCCTGGCGTCGATTACGCCTGCGTCGTTGCCGGCGTGCCGAAGCCGCGCGAGGAATTCAAGCTCAAGCCGCTCATGGATCCGGAGTACCTGGCTCTTCGTACGCTGTTCCGGCTCCTGCACGCGCTCACGGCGACGCCGCACCCGCATTATCCCTATCCGAACCCGAGCAAAGCGACACAGCGACTGCTCGATCGCGGCCTCGGCTTCACGGCGACCCCGGGCATCAGCGATGGCATCGTGCCGACGTTGAGCCAACTGCACGGCCGGTTGCTGCATGTCGCACGGGCCGATCACCTCGATGTGGTCGGGCACTACACGCTGGCAAGCGGACGCACGGGGGACTGGTTGCCCTCAGGCGCCGGCTTTACGCCCGAAGCATTCGAGGCCACTTGGGCGGCGGTCGCGGCCGCGATCGCAAGACCCCGTCGACCCGCTTGAACCGCCGACATGACTTGAAACCTGCCAGATTGGACGGAAGGGTGCGCCATCGCCTGTACCCCGCGAGCCCGGCGTCGTCGAAGGCCGTTGCCGCGCCGGGCCTGATTTGTCCATGCGCTTTGCACCGGGTGCGAATGCGGCGACTGAGGTGCGGGCTGCGAATCCAAGTGCCCGCAGCGCAGTCGCCAAATTGGCCACTGAAGGCGCTCTCAAGTTTTAAGAACGTCCGGAATGCCCGATGCCTCGGGTACGGGCGTGCCACCATGCTGCTTGCGCCCAACTGCGGCATCATTGGGCGCTTCAACGTATCATGTTCCGATGGCTGCACGATCGAATATTCCCCTCAAACAGGCGGTCAATCGCCCGGGCTCGTCACTGCCGAGGCAGGCTTCCGCCTCGAAGCCGTTTTTGCGCTTCTATCATTCTGACGATCTCCGCACCAGAACGCTGGCGGTCCTCGCCTCTATTGAGCACTCTGCGCAGCCCACGCGACACCGCGATGCCCTGGCGGACATCGCGGTCGAGCTGGCGCACGCGGGTATGGACTACTACTTCCTTAGGCCGCTCGAACGTGCAAGCGTCGGCTTCCTCATCCAGACATCGGCGAGCGTTGGCGTAGCTGGCGGTTTGCAAGTCATCGGCTCAGTCATCCGCAACATCATTGGGCGGATGGATAGACACCAGCTTCTATCGATCTGCGGGTCAATCCGGCAATTCATGCGCTAGGCACTTCGCGCGAGCTATGAACATGATCTTTCGAATACTCCGATACGTCTGGGCCGCCCCGGCGACCACGGTCGGTTTGGCGGTGGCCGCTGCTGCAGTCTGCGCCGGTGCCAAGCCACGCATGGTCCGTGGCGTCATCGAAGTTGCTGACGGAAAGCTTGGACGGTTCATGCAGTTTGTTCCCGGTGCTTTCCGTTTCGAGGCCATCACTTTCGGTCATGTGGTGCTCGGCCGCGATCATGCGGCACTTGCCTGCCTGCGCGAACACGAACGAGTCCATGTTCGCCAATACGAGCGCTGGGGCCCGTTCTTCTTTCCTCTTTACGCTGGCTCAAGCCTCTGGCAGTTGCTGTGTGGCCGCGATCCGTACCTTCACAACGCGTTCGAAATCGAAGCGTATGGGGCTTCAGACATCGGGAGCGGGCGTGATCAAGCCATCGAGGCGATCGGCAGCCGCAAGCCGCTCTCGTTGGCTCGGGCCGGGCCTTGACCGTCCGCGTCAACAGGCACGAGGGCCTGCGTTTCGCCAACTCGGCTGACTGCATAGGGTCGACACCACGACTTGTTGGCAACGGTCAACAATCGGCCGGACGCTGGCTGACGAAGAGGTTGCGCCGGTCAAAGGCGCCCCTGCCACGCCGCGTGTGAGGGCCGCGACCAAGTGGTGATAGTCTGGCCGCGCGCTGCAGACGAATCGCCTCGTCAAGGTGTGTCAGCGGCGCATCCCGGGTGTGTACGCTGACTGGCCGCTTGGCGGGCGCGCGACACCGGCGACGCGGCTACCTCACCAGCCCCTGCCCGCCGTTGACGCCGATGATCTGCGCGGTGACCCAGCTGGCGAGCGGGGAGGCGAGGAACAGCACCACGTTCGCCACTTCCTCCGGTCGCCCCATGCGCCCAGCCGGACAGGTCGCGAGCGTTGCGTTGTATAGCGCGAGTTCCGCGCGTCGGCGGTTGCCCCAGATGCCACCAGGAAATTCGATCGAGCCCGGCGCCACGCAGTTCACGCGGATGCCCTGGCCGATCAGAGCCGCCGCCTGGGTGCGGGTGTAGTGGATGATTGCCGCCTTTGCCGCGCCATAGGCGGGCGTGCGCACCGACGGGTTCAGGCCCGAACCCGAAGCAATGTTGGTGATCGAGGCGCCCGTGCCCTTGAGCAGGAACGGTATCGCCGCGCGTGAGGCACGCACGGCAGCGAGTAGGTCGACAGCAATGCTCTGCTCCCAGCTGGCCTCGTCATCGCCCCAACCGTAACCCGTCGCGTTGTTGACCAGCACGTCGATGCCGCCAAGTACTGTGGCCGCTGCCGGAACGTAGGCCGCGATCGCGGCCTCACTCGCAAGATCGCACGTCGCCGCATGGACGGTGCCGCCGAAGGTCGCCAGCTCGGCCCGTGTCTTCGCAAGCGCCTCCGCCCCTCTTGCGCAGATCGACACCGCCGCGCCTCCCGCCGCGAACGCGAGCGCGATCGACCGACCGATGCCTTTGCTGCCGCCGGCAACGACAACCCGCTTGCCCTGAACGTTCATCTGCATTGATCGTCGCCTGAAGGAAATCCGACGCCACGAAGGCGAGTATTTCGAGATAACTGCCGCTGGTCAAGCGACGGTCGACCGAGGTTGCGCGCTGGTGCGCCAGGGCAGGCATCGCACAACCCTTAACAAGAGCCGCCGGTCGAGCAGAGGCGGCAACATCGGCGGCATCGCGGTCCATCTGGCTTCACGCGTGCAGGCCGAAGCCGTCGTTGGCGAGGCGACGGCGTCGAGCACCACCAAGGACCTGGGTCTCCGGGTCTGGAAGCGTGTTTCAACCGCGCGGCAGTAGGCAGCTCAAAGGCGTTCCCGACGAGTGGGTGCGGTTCGCCGCGACACCCTGGCGGTTGACCGACAGGAGGCAATCAGGTTTGCCTTTCAGGGGGAACAGCGCCAATCGATCGAGCAAGCCGGTCTTGCGGGGCCCGGGCCTCCGCGAAGGTCGCGAGACGACGGACCGCAAACGCTCTCGCGGCGCACCTCAAGCTTTGGTTCCCTGCCGCCACATGTCGACCTGCCGGCCGACGATGCGATTCTCCTCGTCCTGCATCAGCCACCACTCGCGCAGCGCCGGCGCTTCCAGCGGCCGGGAAATGAGAAAGCCCTGCGCCTCTTCGCAGCCGTGCGCTCTGAGGAATTCGAACTGCGCGACCGTCTCCACGCCTTCCGCGATCACGCGCAGGCCCAGACTGTGCGACAGCGCGATGATCGCCTGCGTGATTGCCTCGTCGTTGCGATTCTGCTCCAGGCCGCGCACGAAGCGCTGGTCGATCTTGACGCTCTGGATCGGTAACCGCGCCAGGTACGACAGGCTCGAATAGCCGGTGCCGAAATCGTCGACGGTGATCGAGACGCCCATTTGCTTGAGCTTGATCAGCGTCGCCACGGCCTTGTCGGGGTGCGTGATGATCACGCTCTCGGTGATTTCCAGATCGAGGTAGCGCGCCGCCAGACCGCTGGAACGCAGCGCATCGTCGACGATCGACAGCCAGTCGTCGTGCTGCAGCTGCTGCACCGACAGGTTGACTGACAGGCGCAGCAGCATGTTGTTGCGGTGCCAGCTCATCACCTGCCGGCACGCGTCGCGCAGCACCCGCGCCCCCAGCGCCTGGATCATTCCCGACTCCTCGGCGATCGGGATGAATTCGTTAGGTCCGATCACGCCGCGTTCCGGATCGCGCCAGCGCAGCAGCGCCTCGACGCCGCAGGCGCGGCCACTGCCCATGTCGATCTGCGGCTGGTAGACGAGAAAGAACTCGTCGTCCATCAGGCCGCGCCGCATGTCGGTCTCGAGCTGCAGTCGCGCCTGCACGCGAGTATTCATGTCCGCCGTGAAGAACCGGTAGGCGTTGCGGCCGGCGTCCTTGGCCGCGTACATCGCGGTATCCGCCTGCTTGATCAGGCCGCTGGGATCGTCGGCATCGACAGGATAGATCGACACGCCGATCGAACACGTCAGCGTGGGCGTCTGCTCGCCCAGCCGGAATGGCGCCAGGAACGATTCGCGCACGCGCGTGAGCACCGCCATGATCTCGAACGTCGTCTTGGCGGGATCGAGTCCGGGAAGGATGACGACGAACTCGTCGCCGCCCAGGCGGGCGACGGTATCCGATTCGCGCACGGCGTTGGTGAGGCGCTGCGCGACCGCCTGCAGGAGCTGGTCGCCGGCGTCGTGGCCCAGCGTGTCGTTGATGCGCTTGAAATGGTCGAAATCGAGGAACAGGCAGGCGATCTGCTGCCCGTCGCGGGCCGCCTGCGCGACGATCTGCTTCAGGCGCTGGTTGAGCAGCGCGCGGTTGGGCAGGCCGGTAAGGATGTCGTGCTGCGCGAGCTTGTACGCCTGCGCCGTTGCGACCTCGAGCTCCTTGGTGCGCAGCGCGACTTTTTCCTCCAGCGTGCGCTGGTAGGTTCCGACCTGGGCCTGCGATTGCGCGAGGCGCTGGATCATCTGGTTGAAGGACTGCGCCAGCATGCCCATCTCGTCGCCGGACTTGGTCGGCAGGACGACGTCGAGGCGGCCGTAACCCACCCGCCGCGCGGCACGCATCATCTGGTGGATCGGCGCCACCAGCCGGCGCGTCAGCAGCAGGGTGAGGAAGATGGCGGCCGCAAGTAGCACGCCGACGACCGAGAGCGCGCTGAGGAGATTGTGGCGCAACTGGACCAGGCTGCGGTCCAAACTCACGCCGAGGCGCACGTAGCCGCCGAGGCCGGGCTGTTCAATGGTGGGCACGGGGCGACCGATGACCTCGGGAGCGATCTTCGGCTTGCCGATCGGCGCAATGAACTCGAGGTAGCGGTGGCCGGCAAATTCCTGGACGCCGCTGGCGATTTTTTCGCCAGTGGCCTTGGCGAACGGACCGGCCGGTACCGGCAAGTCCCCGAAGGTGTGCGAAAGCAGCGTCTTCCCGTCCTTGCCGACGACTGCGACGTAGGCAATGTCGTGATCGTCGGCGAGACTCTTCGAAATCTGCTCCAGTGCCGCGCGATCTTCGCGCTCGACCGCGGACGCGGACCAGTCGGCGAGTATCGACACGACCGTCATGCCCTGAGTGCGTACCCGCGTCTGCTCGTCGTTGAGTTGCTGGTACGCGAGGAGAGCAACGATACCGATCGCCGTCACCGCGATCAGGCCGATGGCGAACGCGTTGAGCTTGGCCAGGAGGCTGATGCGCACCGGCGCCGGCGCCTGCGGCACCATCGTGCCGGGATTCGGCGGCAACTGCGGAGGGGGCATCGCCGCTTCAGGCCCCGGGCGGCTCTGCGACCAGGTTCGGGTGGCCATGTCTGGGGCGCTCGACCGACATGCCCGGGCTCAGGCAACCGCGACCGGTATCTTGCCGATGCGCTGCTGCCATTCGCGCGGTCCGGTGTCGTGGACCGAGGTGCCGCTGGCGTCGACGGCAACGGTCACCGGCATGTCCTTCACCTCGAACTCGTAGATCGCTTCCATGCCCAGCTCCGCAAACGCCAGCACACGCGCGCTGCGCACTGCCTTCGAGACCAGATACGCCGCGCCGCCCACCGCCATCAGGTACGCGGCCTTGTGACGGCGTATGGCCTCGACCGCAATCGGACCGCGCTCGCCCTTGCCGATCATGGCGATCAGGCCGGTACTGGCGAGCATCATGTCGGTGAACTTGTCCATGCGCGTCGCCGTCGTCGGGCCCGCCGGGCCGACGACTTCGTCGCGCACCGGGTCGACCGGGCCCACGTAGTAGATGACGCGGTGGGTGAAATCCACGGGGAGCTTTTCACCCCTGGCGAGCATGTCGGCGATGCGCTTGTGCGCGGCATCGCGTCCGGTCAGCAGCTTGCCATTGAGCAGCAGTCGCTCGCCCGGTCGCCACGATGCGACCACTTCGGGCGTGAGCGCATCGAGATCGACGCGCCGCGATTCCGGCGACGGTGCCCATTGGACGTCGGGCCAGCGCGCGAGATCCGGCGGCTCGAGCCGTGCTGCCCCGGACCCGTCGAGCGTGAAATGGGCGTGCCGCGTCGCCGCGCAGTTGGGGATCATCGCCACCGGCAGGCTCGCCGCGTGCGTCGGGAAGTCCAGGATCTTGACGTCAAGCACCGTCGACAACCCACCCAGGCCCTGCGCGCCGATGCCCAGCGCATTCACCTTGTCGTAGAGCTCCAGGCGGAGCTCATCCAGCCGCGAGAGCTGCGTGCCGCTCGCGGCGCGGCGCTTGAGCGCGTGCATGTCGATGGGTTCCATGAGCGACTCCTTGGCGAGCAGCATCGCCTGCTCGGCGGTGCCGCCGATGCCGATGCCCAGCATGCCAGGCGGGCACCAGCCTGCGCCCATGGTCGGCACCGTCTTCAGCACCCAGTCGACGATCGAATCCGACGGATTGAGCATGATGAACTTGGACTTGTTCTCCGAGCCGCCGCCCTTGGCTGCGATTTTCACCGCGACGGCGTCGCCCGGCACGATCTCGTAATGCACGACCGCCGGCGTATTGTCCGTCGTGTTCTGGCGTTTGCCGGCGGGGTCGCGCAGGATCGACGCTCGCAGCTTGTTGTCGGGATTCAGGTACGCGCGCCGCACGCCCTCATCGATCATTTCGGTCACACCCATGGTGGCCCCTTCCCAGCGAACATTCATCCCCACCTTGACGAAGGCGCAGACGATGCCGGTATCCTGGCAGAGGGGGCGATGCCCTTCGGCACACATGCGCGAATTGGTGAGGATCTGCGCGATCGCGTCCTTGGCCGCGGGTGACTGTTCGGCGCGATAGGCCTCGGCCAGCGCCTCGATGTAGTCGGCGGGGTGGTAATAGGAGATGTATTGCAGCGCGTCGGCGACGCTGTCGATGAGGTCTTGCTGTCTGATGTTAGTCATGGTGGGCACGCGTCAGTGGCCGCGGCTGCCGTCGCCCGTGCGACAGCCCTTCCGGATCGTCGGGGTGGCCGTCGAGAAGGCGCTTGCGGGGGCGTGATTCCATCATCGGCCGGGAGGGGGGCGGGGGACCAAGATTCTACCATCGCGACGCCGGCCCTTGACGCGCGTCAATACATCGTTTCCGTAGCGGCATAGATTGCGTCATGCGCTGCAGAGTCGGTAGACTGCGCAAGGCGTAGTGGACAGAACGGCCGGTATCGACCGGTGCTCAAACGTGAACCCTGCTGGAGGAAATTCGACCATGGCCAATATCGAATCCGTTTCGCATGAGACGCGGGTGTTCCCGCCGCCGGCCGATTTCGCGGCCCAGGCAAACGTATCGAAGGGCGACTTCGACCGCATGAATGCCAGTGCCGCGGCAGACTATCCGGGATTCTGGGCGAGGCTCGCGCGCGACGAGGTGCTGTGGCAGAAGCCGTTCACCAAGTCGCTCGACGAGTCCAAGGCGCCCTTCTACAAGTGGTTCGAGGACGGCGAGCTCAACGTTTCCTACAACTGCCTCGAGCGCAACCTGCAGGGCGGCAACGCGGGCAAGGTCGCGATCATCTTCGAGGCCGACGACGGCGCCGTTACGCGCGTCACGTACCAGGAGCTCTACCACCAGGTCTGCCGCTTCGCCAACGGCCTGAAATCCCTCGGCATCAAGAAAGGCGATCGCGTCATCGTGTACATGCCGATGTCGATCGAAGGCGTGGTCGCGATGCAGGCCTGCGCGCGCATCGGTGCGACGCATTCGGTGGTGTTCGGCGGCTTTTCGGCGAAGTCGCTGCAGGAGCGCATCATCGACGCGGGTGCGGTCGCGGTGATCACCGCCGACGAGCAGGCGCGTGGCGGCAAGCACCTGCCGCTCAAGGCCATCGTCGACGAAGCGCTGGCGCTGGGCGGCTGCGAAGGCGTCCGCAACGTCATCGTCTATCAGCGCACGCGCGGCAAGATCGCGTTCAAGGCGCCGCGCGACGTCTGGATGCACGAGCTCGCCGCCAAACAGGCGGACACCTGCCCGCCGGAATGGGTGGGCGCCGAACATCCGCTGTTCATCCTCTACACCTCGGGGTCGACCGGCAAACCCAAGGGCGTGCAGCACAGCTCGGGCGGCTACCTGCTGTGGGCGATCGTGACGATGAAGTGGACCTTCGACCTGAAGCCCAAGGATGTGTTCTGGTGCACCGCCGACATCGGCTGGGTGACCGGCCACACCTACATCGCGTACGGACCGCTCGCTGCCGGCGCGACGGAGGTGATATTCGAGGGCATTCCGACCTTCCCCGACGCCGGGCGGTTCTGGGCGACGATCCAGAAGCACAAGGTGACGACGTTCTACACCGCGCCGACGGCGATCCGATCGCTGATCAAGGCTTGCGACGCCAATCCGCAGACCGCGCCGAAGAACTACGACCTGGCGAGCCTGCGGCTGCTCGGTACTGTCGGCGAGCCGATCAATCCCGAAGCGTGGATGTGGTACCACAACAACGTCGGCGGCGGTCGCTGTCCTATCGTCGACACCTTCTGGCAGACCGAAACCGGCGGGCACATGATCTCGCCGCTGCCCGGCGTCACGCCGCTCGTTCCGGGATCGTGCACGCTGCCGCTCCCGGGAATCATAGCGGCGATCGTCGACGAAACCGGACACGACGTGGCCAACGGCCAGGGCGGCATCCTGGTCGTGAAGCGGCCATGGCCGGCGATGATCCGCACCATCTGGGGCGATCCCGAGCGCTACAAGAAGTCGTATTACCCGGACGAGCTTGGCGGCAAGCTCTACCTTGCCGGCGACGGCTCGGTGCGCGACAAGGCCACCGGCTACTTCACCATCATGGGACGCATCGACGACGTGCTCAACGTATCGGGGCATCGAATGGGCACGATGGAAATCGAGTCCGCGCTGGTCGCCAACCCGATCGTTGCCGAAGCCGCTGTCGTCGGCCGGCCCGATGACCTGACCGGCGAAGCGGTGTGCGCGTTCGTGGTGTTGAAGCAGGCGCGGCCCACGGGCGCGGACGCGGAAAAGATCGCCAAGCTTCTGCGCGACTGGGTAGGCAAGGAAATCGGCCCGATCGCCAAGCCCAAGGACATTCGCTTCGGCGACAACCTGCCCAAGACGCGCTCGGGCAAGATCATGCGCCGCCTGCTGCGCTCGATCGCCAAGGGCGAGAACATCACCCAGGACACGTCGACGTTAGAAAATCCGGCGATTCTCGACCA
>Ga0209048_10006238_pt1 | contig 11184 bp, 7 predicted proteins | sample FrelakmetCRP12CR_FD_187146 | JGI IMG/M metagenome (GOLD analysis project Ga0209048, IMG submission 187146) | Freshwater lake sediment microbial communities from the University of Notre Dame, USA, for methane emissions studies - CRP12 CR (SPAdes)... | ecosystem: Environmental > Aquatic >... | reverse complement strand
CCGACCGAATTCATCCATGATGGTGATCTCACCGGAACGCGATACCGCCACCAGGTGCCCTTCTTTATTAAGCACCGTCTTCATGTTATGCAGACGGATAAAGCCCTTGGCCTTGACCTGAACGTTGCTTACCGCAGCGGCGCGGGAGGCGGCGCCACCGATGTGGAAGGTACGCATGGTCAACTGGGTACCCGGTTCGCCAATGCTTTGCGCCGCGATGACACCCACCGCTTCGCCGATGTTCACCAGATGGCCACGGGCCAGGTCGCGGCCGTAGCAGGTGGCGCATACCCCGTAACGAGTTTCACAGGCGATGGGGGAGCGCACGGTGATTTGATCGACACCGAGTTTTTCCAGGGTATCGACCCAGGCTTCATCCAGCAGGGTACCGGCAGGAATGACCACCTTATCGCTGCCAGGCCGGCACACATCCTCAGCTACTGCTCGCCCTAACACCCGATCGCGCAACGGCTCCACGACATCGCCGCCTTCGACGATAGAGGTCAGCAACAATCCCTGGTGGGTACCGCAATCCGGCTCGGTGACCACCAGGTCCTGGGCCACATCCACCAATCGACGGGTCAGATAGCCGGAATTGGCGGTCTTCAGCGCCGTGTCGGCCAAGCCTTTGCGAGCGCCATGGGTGGAAATGAAGTACTGCAGGACGTCCAATCCCTCGCGAAAGTTGGCGGTAATGGGGGTTTCGATGATGGACCCATCAGGCTTAGCCATTAGACCGCGCATGCCGGCGAGCTGGCGGATCTGCGCCGCAGAACCGCGGGCGCCGGAGTCGGCCATCATGAACACGGAATTCAAAGAAGGCTGCTTGACCTGCTTGCCCTCGCGGTCGGTAACGATTTCGGTGCCCAGCTTATCCATCATCGCCTTGGCTACCTGATCATTGGTGCGCGACCAGATGTCTACCACCTTGTTATAGCGCTCGCCGTCGGTCACCAGACCCTGGGCATACTGGTCCTGAATCTCCCTGACTTCCCTTTCAGCCCCGGCCAGGATCTTACCTTTTTCATCGGGAATAACCAGGTCCTCGAAGCCGATGGAGGCACCGGAACGCATGGCGTAGTAAAAGCCGGTGTACATCAACTGGTCGGCAAAAACTACCGTCTGCTTCACGCCCAAGCGGCGATAACAAGCGTTAATCAATTGCGAGATGGTTTTCTTCTTTAGCACTTGATTGACCAGCTCGAAAGGCAACCCCTCCGGCAAGATCTCGAACAGCAGGGCGCGCCCAACGGTGGTATCCACCCGCCGGCGCACCTTGGCACGGGCACCGTTCTCATCGGTGCTGAACTCTTCGATACGCACCTGGATACGGGCCTGCAATTCCACCATCCGGTTTTCATAGGCCCGGTGGACCTCCTTGATGTCGGCGAACTTCATCCCTTCACCGCGGGCGTTGACGATCTCGCGGGTCATATAATAAAGGCCCAACACCACATCCTGGGAGGGCACGATGATAGGATCGCCGTTAGCCGGGGACAGGATGTTGTTCGTGGACATCATCAAGACGCGGGCTTCCAACTGCGCCTCGATGGACAGGGGCACATGCACAGCCATCTGATCACCGTCGAAGTCGGCGTTGAAAGCGGTACAGACCAGGGGATGCAGTTGGATAGCTTTACCTTCGATCAACACCGGCTCGAAGGCCTGGATACCGAGGCGGTGCAAGGTCGGCGCTCGGTTCAACAGCACCGGATGCTCGCGGATCACCTCCTCAAGGATATCCCAGACCTGGGCATCCTCGCGTTCCACCATCTTCTTGGCCATCTTGATGGTGGTGGCGATGCCGCGGCGAATCAACTTGCTGAAGATGAATGGCTTGAACAGCTCCAGCGCCATCTTCTTGGGCAGGCCGCACTGGTGCAGGCGCAGGGTGGGACCTACCACGATCACGGAACGCCCGGAGTAATCCACCCGTTTGCCCAACAGGTTCTGGCGGAAACGGCCCTGCTTGCCCTTGATCATGTCGGCGAGCGACTTCAAAGGGCGCTTGTTAGTGCCGGTGATGGCACGGCCGCGGCGACCGTTGTCCAGCAGCGAATCCACCGCCTCCTGCAGCATGCGCTTTTCGTTGCGCACGATGATGTCCGGCGCGTTCAATTCCAGCAGACGCTTCAAACGGTTGTTGCGGTTGATGACCCGGCGATACAGATCGTTCAGGTCGGAAGTCGCAAAGCGACCGCCGTCCAAGGGCACCAGTGGCCGCAAATCCGGCGGCAATACCGGTAGCACGGTCATTACCATCCATTCCGGACGGTTGCCGGAATCGATAAAAGACTCGACCAGCTTAAGCCGCTTGGAGATACGCTTAAGCTTAGTCTCCGAGGAGCACTCGGCAATCTCCTCGCGCAGCTTGGTGGCAACGTCCTTGTCCATGGTTCGCAGCAATTCATAAATTGCCTCGGCGCCCATCCGCGCGTCGAAATCATCGCCGTGCTGTTCGATGGCTTCCAAATAGGCTTCGTCGGTCAACAGTTGGCCGCGTTCCAGGGGAGTGTAACCGGGATCGATGACCACGAAGGACTCGAAATACAGTACCCGCTCGATATCGCGCAGGGTCATATCCAGCAGTAAGCCAATCCGGGAAGGCAGGGACTTCAAAAACCAAATATGGGCCACAGGGCTGGCCAATTCGATATGGCCCATGCGCTCGCGGCGTACCTTGGCGAGCGTCACCTCAACGCCACATTTCTCGCAAACCACGCCGCGGTGCTTGAGTCGCTTGTACTTGCCGCACAGGCATTCGTAGTCCTTGACCGGGCCAAAGATCTTGGCGCAAAACAGACCATCGCGCTCGGGCTTGAAGGTGCGATAGTTGATGGTTTCCGGCTTTTTGACTTCGCCATGGGACCAGGCTCGAATCATTTCCGGCGACGCCAGACCGATACGGATGGCGTCAAAATCCTCGACATCGCCCTGCTGCTTAAAAAGATTCATCAAGTCTTTCATATCGTGACCGCTCAAAGTGGTTTACTCGCTCATCGTCCCTTGGCGGGATCAAGCATGACCTCAGTCGCTTTCCAACTCGATATTGATACCGAGGGAACGGATCTCCTTGACCAGCACATTGAAGGATTCGGGCATCCCAGCCTCCATGCGATGGTCACCATCGACAATGTTCTTGTAAACCTTAGTACGGCCGTTGACATCATCCGACTTCACCGTGAGCATCTCCTGCAAGGTATAGGCGGCGCCATAGGCTTCCAGAGCCCAAACTTCCATTTCGCCGAACCGCTGTCCACCGAACTGGGCCTTGCCACCCAGAGGCTGCTGGGTCACCAGGCTGTAAGGCCCCGTAGAACGGGCATGCATCTTGTCGTCGACCAGATGATTTAGCTTTAACATATACATATGACCAACCGTCACGGGCCGATCGAAAGCCTCACCGGTGCGCCCATCGTAGAGCCTGGTTTGACCACTCTCAGGCAGATCGGCCAGCGCCAGCATTTTCTTGATCTCCTCTTCCGTAGCGCCGTCAAACACTGGTGTGGCCATGGGCACCCCGGCGCGCAGGTTGTTACACAAGACCAGGGTTTCCTCATCGCTGAATTGGCTCAGGTCCACCTGCTGCTTGCCAGTGCCGTTGTAGATCTGGTTAAGGAAGGCGCGCAGTTTCTCAATTTTGGCATGCTCCACCTTGGTATGGGCATCCAGCAGGCGGCCGATTTTCAGGCCCAGCCCTTTGGCGGCCCAGCCCAGGTGGGTTTCCAGCACCTGGCCAACGTTCATGCGTGAAGGCACGCCCAGCGGATTGAGCACGATATCCACCGGCGTACCATCATCCAGATAGGGCATATCCTCCTGGGGAACAATCATGGAGACCACGCCCTTATTGCCGTGCCGGCCGGCCATCTTGTCGCCAGGCTGAACACGGCGCTTGACGGCCAAATAGACCTTGACCATTTTCAGCACACCTGGCGCCAGATCATCGCCCTGGATCAGCTTGGCGCGTTTTTCCTCGAATTTTTCATCAAAGTCCTTGCGCTGCTGCTTAAGCTGCTCGGCGATTCGCTCCATTTGCTCATTTGCTTCCTCGGCGCTCAGGCGAATCTCGAACCAGCGATCGGCGGGCAGTTTGCTGAGATAGGGTTTGGTAATCTTGGCACCGGCACCTAGGCCATCCGGTCCACCCTCGACCGTCTTGCCAATCAGCATCTTCTCCACGCGCTGATAGAGGTCTTCCTCCAGAATGCGCAACTGGTCATTCAGGTCCTTCCTGATCCGGTCCAATTCCGTCTTTTCAATCTGCTTGGCGCGGGAGTCCTTTTCCACCCCATCGCGGGTGAATACCCGCACGTCGATCACCGTACCGTCCATGCCAGGCGGCACTCGCAGCGAGGTATCCTTCACATCGGAGGCCTTCTCGCCGAAGATGGCCCGCAGCAGCTTTTCCTCTGGGGTCAGTTGAGTCTCGCCCTTGGGAGTGACCTTGCCTACCAGGATGTCGCCGACGGCTACCTCGGCGCCGATGAAGACGATGCCCGCCTCGTCCAGCTTGGCCAGGGCGCTTTCACCCACGTTGGGGATATCCGCCGTGATTTCCTCCGGTCCCAGCTTGGTGTCGCGGGCCACACAGGTCAGTTCCTCGATATGAATCGTGGTAAAACGATCCTCCTGCACGACCCGCTCGGAAATAAGGATGGAGTCCTCGAAGTTGTAGCCATTCCAGGGCATAAAGGCGACCAGCAGATTTTGGCCCAGCGCCAACTCGCCAAGATCGGTGGACGGCCCATCAGCCAACACATCGCCGCGCTCCACCACATCGCTCAGTTTCACAAGCGGACGCTGGTTAATGCAGGTGTTCTGATTGGAACGGGTGTACTTGGTCAGATTGTAGATATCCACACCCGGCTCGCCCGCCTCGGTTTCCTCGTCACGAACACGCACCACGATGCGGCTGGCATCCACCGAGTCTACCACCCCGCCGCGCTTGGCCACCACGGTCACTCCGGAGTCGATGGCGACGGTGCGCTCGATGCCGGTACCCACCAGGGGTTTCTCGGTGCGCAGGGTAGGCACAGCCTGGCGTTGCATGTTGGAACCCATCAGCGCGCGGTTAGCATCGTCATGCTCCAGGAACGGTATCAGTGCGGCTGCCACTGACACGATCTGCTTGGGCGACACGTCCATGTACTGCACTTCGCCCGGCCGTTTGAGGGTGAACTCGTTCTGATGCCGACAGGACACCAGATCGTCCAGCAGACAGCCTTCCGCATCCAGCGTGGCATTCGCCTGCGCGATGACATAATGTCCCTCTTCAATGGCGGACAGATAGTCGATCTGATCGGTAACCCGGCTATCCGCCACCCGCCGGTAGGGGGTCTCCAGAAATCCATAGTCGTTGGTACGTGCATACACCGCCAAGGAATTGATCAGGCCAATGTTAGGACCTTCTGGCGTCTCGATGGGGCAAACCCGGCCGTAATGAGTCGGATGCACGTCGCGTACCTCAAAACCGGCGCGCTCACGGGTCAGTCCGCCCGGTCCCAGCGCCGAAACGCGCCGCTTGTGGGTAACTTCGGACAAGGGGTTGTTCTGGTCCATAAACTGAGACAGTTGGCTAGAACCAAAAAACTCCTTGATAGCGGCGGCCACCGGTTTCGCATTAATCAAGTCCTGCGGCGTCAGGCTCTCGGACTCCGCTTGGCTCAGGCGCTCCTTGACGGCGCGCTCGACGCGCACCAGCCCCACCCGGAACACGTTTTCCGCCATCTCGCCGACACAGCGGATACGGCGGTTGCCCAGATGATCGATGTCATCGACGGTTCCCTTGCCGTTCTTGATGTCAATCAGCACCTTCATGACAGCGACGATGTCTTCGCCCTGCGACCCACCGCAGAGCTTCTTATAGGCTGCATACTGGGCAGTATCTGGCAATGAACTTGCATACTGGCGATCGATCAGTACACCCGGCCCTTCCACCTGACTAAATCCAACCCGGCGATTGAACTTCATCCTGCCTACCGGCGACAGATCATACCGTTCCTCGGTGAAGAAAAGATTATGGAAGAGATTTTGGGCCGCTTCTTTAGTCGGCGGCTCACCAGGGCGCATCATGCGGTAGATCTCGACCTGGGCCTCCAACTGGGTGCGGGTGGGGTCTGCGCGTAGGGTATTGGATATGTAGGGGCCGCGGTCCAAGTCGTTCACGTACAAAGTACGAAACTCCTGGATACCGCTCGCGCGGATTTTTTCCAATATCTCCAAGGTCAACTCGTCGTTGGCGTTGGCCACGAGTTCGCCGGTACCGGTGTCAACCATATCATGGGCCAGCACCTTACCGGTTAGATAATCCGCCGGCACTTCCAGGTTTTGAACGCCCGCTTTCTGCAGATCGTGAATGTGCTTGGCGATAACGCGGCGTCCCGACTCGACCAACACCTGGTCACCGATGCGGATATCGAAACTGGTGATCTCGCCACGCAGACGGTCGGGCACCAAATCCAGAGTCAGGCGCTCACCTTCCAGGCGGAAGGTATTCGTCTCGAAGAACATGCCGAGAATCTGCTCGTCAGAATAATTGAGAGCCCGCAACACCACCGTCACGGGCAGCTTGCGGCGACGGTCAATACGGGCAAAGAGGAGATCCTTAGCATCGAACTCAAAATCCAGCCAAGAACCGCGATAGGGAATAATCCGCGCCGAGAACAGCAGTTTGCCAGAGGAATGGGTCTTGCCTTTGTCATGATCAAAAAACACACCTGGCGAACGGTGCAACTGGGAGACGATCACCCGCTCAGTACCATTAATGACAAAGGTGCCATTGTCCGTCATCAGCGGCAGTTCGCCCATGTAGACCTCGTTCTCCTTGAGATCTTTCACGGACTGGGAACCGGCCTCGCCGTCTTTCTCCAAAATGGCTAAGCGCAGCCGTACCCGCAATGGGGCGGCATAGGTCAAACCCCGCAACTGGCATTCGCGGACATCGAAGACTGGTTCGCCAAGGCGATAGCTGACATACTCAAGCTGCGCATTGCCGGAATAGCTGGTGATAGGGAAAACAGAACGAAAAGCGGCATGCAATCCTGCTTCCTTGCGCTCCGGGAGAGGAACATCGGCCTGCAAAAATTCACGATACGAATCCAACTGTATCGCCAGCAGATAAGGCACCTCAAGAATGCTGGGGCGCTTACCAAAATCTTTACGAATACGTTTCTTGTCAGTGAAAGTGTAGGCCATCGGTATTCCTCATAACAGGAGTTCGAGCCATGGGCGACATTGCACCCGTAACTCCGTTTTTCAGCCACGGCGCATAAAATTTGCAGACTCGAACCGGAGCTTCCGTAATAACAGCTACAACAAGGAAAGGCCGGTGGCATAAAGCCACCAGCCGCCCTGGTACAACGCCCTGTCGCGGCTAATCTCCGCGCAGGTGGAAAACAAAGTTGCTATTTGACCTCGACCGTGGCGCCGGATTCTTCCAGCTGCTTTTTGACATCTTCAGCCTCTTGCTTGGAAACTCCTTCCTTGATGGTCGAAGGTACGCCTTCGACCAGGTCTTTGGCCTCTTTCAGGCCCAGACCGGTAAGACTGCGAACCACCTTGATCACATTTACCTTCTTTTCGCCGAAACTGGTCATTAGCACGTCGAATTCGGTCTGCTCCTCGACGGGAGCGGCGGCAACGGCGGCAACGGGAGCGGCAGCAACGGCGGCGGCAGCGCTGACCCCAAATTTCGCCTCCATGGCGGAAATCAGATCAACCACCTCCATAACGGTCATGTTAGAGATGGTTTCCAAAATTTCTTCTTTAGAAACAGCCATACGGATTACTCCTGGTAAAAATTTCAATGAATGCCGTGAATGCCGAAATGCTCAAGCACTTGCTTTTTTCAGGCGGACCGCTTCAACAGTGCGCACAAGCTTGCCGGGAACCTCGTTGAGGGTGCGTGCCAGCTTGTCGAGCGGTGCTTTCATGCAGGCCATGAGCAGACTGATAGCTTGCTCGCGGGTTGGCATGCTCGCCAGGCGCTCCAGATCGGTGGCTGGCAACAACCGTCCACCAATGGACAAGACCCTGATCACCAACCTGTCGTTGGCTTTATCAGCGACGAAATCCTTGAGCACCCTTGCCGCTGCACCCGGGTCATGCTGGGAAAACGCCAGGATAAGCGGTCCCACTAGACTTGGCTGCATGCACTCAAAGCTGGTACCCTGCACAGCACGCCGCGCCAGAGTGTTCTTGACCACGCGCAAATAGACGCCATTTTCCCGGGCCTTGACGCGCAAAGCCGTCAATTGGCCTACACTCAAGCCCCGGTACTCCGACGCAATCGCGGAGTGCGCACTGGCAGCCACTTCAGCGACTTCGACAACAACAGCCTTTTTTTCTGCCAGACTTAAACTCATGAAAAACTACCTCGGTTCATACCCGTTATCGGGAATGGCTTGGTTCAGCAACCACCCTGACTTCCCAAATTCATAACAAAGCTTGGCAAGCCAACCTGACTGCATTTACCAACGGTAGATACCCAGTCAACCGCAACGCGGTTGTACCTCCTCACGGCAGCCTTCACCAGGAAAATCCGGAAAGGGCATTACCGTCTGCGCAGGCAGGCAACGATCATCGCTTTCCCAATGACTGATACCAGATTAAGGGCTAAAGCGCCTGCGGTCTTTGACGTCAGCCGGAAACCCAGCCGCCCAAAGTCTTTGCCCGGCATTGGTATCAGCACCGATGCCGGATCAATCTGCAATGATTGCTATAACGACAGCGTGGCCTGATCAACGCCAATACCGGGTCCCATGGTCGTGGAGACGGTAACCTTACGGATATACACACCCTTGGACGTGGAAGGCTTAGCCTTCTGCAAATCAGCCAGCAACGCCTGCAAGTTTTCCTTCAGCTTGTTGATCTCGAAGTCAACCTTGCCGATGCTACAGTGAATGATGCCAGCCTTGTCGGTACGGTAACGGACCTGACCACCCTTGGCGTTTTTGATGGCGGTAACCACATCAGGGGTCACGGTACCGACCTTTGGATTAGGCATCAAACCACGAGGGCCCAGGATCTGCCCCAACTGACCTACGACCCGCATGGCGTCCGGCGAGGCGATGACCACGTCGAAATTCAACTCGCCCGCTTTCACGGCTGCGGCCAAATCCTCGAAACCAACCACATCCGCGCCGGCGCTTTTGGCAGCTTCGGCATTGGCGCCTTGCGCAAACACGGCAACCCGCACCGTTTTACCCGTGCCATTGGGTAAGACAGTGGAACCACGCACCACCTGATCGGATTTACGCGGATCGACCCCCAGGTTCACAGCCACATCCACTGATTCTTTGAATTTGGCCGCAGTAATATCTTGCAGCAGGACAAACGCTTCATCGATTGGATAAAGCTTTCCCGCCACCAGCTTGCTGCGAATGGCCTGCATACGTTTAGACAGTTTGGCCATGACTCAAACTCCCTCGATTTCCAGTCCCATGGAACGGGCGCTACCGGCAATGGTGCGTACCGCCGCATCCAGATCGGCCGCCGTCAAATCGGGCTGCTTGGCTCTGGCGATTTCCTCAAGTTGCGCACGGGTTACGCTGCCCACTTTAGTGGTGTTGGGACTGGCACTGCCTTTGTCGATACCCACCGCCTTCTTGAGCAAGATGGCGGCCGGGGGCGTCTTCATGATAAACGTAAAACTGCGATCGCTATAGACAGTGATCACGACCGGGATCGGCAAGCCTTGTTCCAACTGCTGAGTTTGGGCATTAAACGCCTTGCAAAACTCCATAATATTCACACCATGCTGACCCAGCGCCGGACCAACGGGTGGACTTGGATTAGCCTTGCCGGCCGCCACCTGTAACTTGACATATGCAGTAACTTTCTTAGCCATTCAGGTTCTCCTAAGTGGGTGCAAGCGCCTTGCGGCTCCCCTAATCAACCCCTCGCCTTATGGACAGAGGTCTTCGACGAATCAAAGGTGTCAGGCCTTTTCGACTTGGCTAAATTCCAACTCCACCGGAGTTGATCTGCCAAAAATGAGGACCGCCACGCGCAGGCGGCTTTTTTCGTAGTTCACTTCCTCGACAACACCGTTAAAATCATTGAAAGGACCATCGGTAACGCGCACCACCTCGCCTGGCTCGTACAACACCTTGGGCTTCGGCTTGTCCGCGCCTTCCTGAATTCTTTGCAGGATAGCCTGCGCCTCCTTGTCGGTGATCGGCGCCGGCCGGTCGCTGGAGCCGCCGATAAACCCCAGCACCTTGGGGACGCTCTTGACCAAGTGCCAGGTATCATTATCCATGTCCATCTGCACGAGCACGTAGCCGGGGAAGAATTTGCGTTCACTCTTGCGCTTCTGGCCATCGCGCATTTCGACAACTTCTTCGGTCGGAACCAGTATCTGGCCAAACTTGTCCTGCATGCCCTCGCGTATCACCCGATCTTCCAAGGAACGTCTAACCTGATGTTCGAATCCCGAGTAGGCCTGCACCACGTACCAACGCATGGCCATGACCCTAACCCCCTTGAGTCAACAGGCGCACCACCCAAAATAGCAGCATGTCAAGTATCCATAGAAAAATGCCCATTACAACAACCATCACAATGACAGCAAGGCTGGTTTGCAGGGTTTCGGCGCGGGTTGGCCAAACAACCTTGCGCAATTCCATACGCGAATCTTTGATGAACTCCAGCGTATTACCGCCAAGCTCTGTGGTCGATACAATAGCCACAGCCACAGCCACAGCCACCAATAAGCCGATCACCCGGATCAACAGCAGGGTATGCGCAAAGTAGTAGAAAGCCACCAGACCGGCTATTACCAGCAAAGTGGCCGAGAACAGCTTTAAGGTATCAAATTTGAAAGCTTGGGTTTCAGGTTTAGAATTCATCTTTAAGGATTCACATCCCCGGGACGGACAGCGGGAAATACACGTTGCTCATATCTGCTGCGCCCTTGGAGTGCTGTCATGGGAATGGCAGGCCAGGAGGGTCTCGAACCCCCAACCTGCGGTTTTGGAGACCGCCGCTCTGCCAATTGAGCTACTGGCCTGTTGCTAGGAACAGGAGACGAGACCACCATTCGGACCTCGTCTTTTCCTCATCTTTACTACAACAATAAACTTACTCGATGACCTTAGCGACGACGCCGGCGCCGACGGTCCGACCGCCTTCGCGAATCGCAAACCGCAACCCCTCCTCCATCGCAATCGGCGCAATCAA
>Ga0209048_10006237_pt1 | contig 11184 bp, 9 predicted proteins | sample FrelakmetCRP12CR_FD_187146 | JGI IMG/M metagenome (GOLD analysis project Ga0209048, IMG submission 187146) | Freshwater lake sediment microbial communities from the University of Notre Dame, USA, for methane emissions studies - CRP12 CR (SPAdes)... | ecosystem: Environmental > Aquatic >... | reverse complement strand
GAACGCTTATTATAAAATGATTTTGTATTGTTTCCTGTTTGATGTTCTAAGAAGATATCTATTAGTTCTTCCCAGGGGCGTTCTTGGTCGAATTGGATTCGGCCAGCCCAGCCATTCCTAGTCCGAAAGAATTCAAGCCTACCTGGGACGTCATTGGCGGTGATGGACCAGATTCCTTCGATCCTACCAAGGTCAACCGGTCTTGAGGGTGGTTCCCGAGGATAAGAGGGGTCTCTCCCGGCTGTTACCACACAAGCCGTAAAGGGGAGTATGATCGCAAACGCAGCCAAGACAGCCAAAGTGAACCGGCATATTCTTGCCGAGTCATTCGAAAGATTAGCCATCATCGAATTTTGCCTCCTTACTTGTTAAGAAATCCTCTTCCATCAAATTATCCCAATACTGCTGAGATGTCAAATCAGTTTGGCATGGCATGCGTTAAATCAAGTCAACAAATGTCAAGTCATGTCATGAAAAATTGAGAGATTTTAGAGTATTATCGTGCCAATTGATATTTTAAGTATTGAGTTTTTACTATATTCTATTTATAATAATTGAGGATTCAGACACTGAATTCGAGGAGGAAAGGTCTGGTCGTTAGAATGGAATGGAATTCGTTTGAAACTGAAAACGATAGCAGATTTCCTAAATCCTCTTCAGCTAAAGATGGAATAAAATCCATCGAATCTGAAGTGGATTTTCTCACAAATGAGCGAAATACTCCTTTCTTAAGCCCATTTTTTATTGAATTGATTCAACGCATTGAGAATAGTCTTGGCTCCATCAAAAATTATACTCAGATTTCCCGGGGAAAATTTAGCGATAGAGAATTCGGTGAATATTATTATCGCGCGGTGACCGAGGACATTGAGAAGATGGAGATGGTATTGAATAGCCTTATTGATTACATCAAGCTCCATACGCCGATCAGAAAAATGAACACGGTTCACAATATCATTGAGGAGGTATTGAAGAAGCACCACGTTAAATTGGAGGAGAAGGGAATCAAGTTATTAAGAAGATTTGAAAAGGATCTTCCCGAAACTACCGTCCCTGATGAACAGCTGAAGTATGTTTTAGGTTCTCTTCTTCAATATGCAATGGTCTTGACGCCTCCTAGTTGGAACATTGTCCTTTCGACGAAATCTCTCATGCTTGAGAAAGAGACCGGGGAAGCTGAGGGTTTATTTAAGAGGGACGCAAAATACATCGAGATCTCAGTGTTTTTTGCGGTCCATCAGAGACGGAGCGAACCGGCATCGGGAATGGCCACCCTCCCAAAAGAAGAGGCCTCGGATATCCTCCTTCGTTTTGTCAAGGAAGTGGTGCTGCGCAATCATGGGACAATGAAGATTGGAGCCGACGAAAAGAGAACAAAATCCTTTATCTCCTTGCGATTCCCGGTTGAGCGGAGAAAAGTGGTCTATTATGAATCTGTGAACTAGCAGAAGAAAATGAAGTTTCTGGCGAACTCCCCTTGCAGTTTTCGGGCAATTGGGTTAATTTGATAAAATAACATTTTGAGGTTCAATTATGGCGAAAGTTTGTGATATCTGTGGGAAACGGCCGGTATTTGGACATAATGTGAGCCATGCCAACAACAAGACCAGAAGAGTCTGGTACCCCAACCTCCATAAAGTAAAGACTTTTATAGAGGGAAGGACCACTCGAATGAGGGTTTGTTCGAGATGCCTTCGGTCCGGATTGATTACCAAGGCCGCCTAATCCCCTTAGCAAAGAGCAGAGAGCATGGTGTTAAAACCCTTTGCCCTATGCCCCACGCACCTTGCACAACCTTAGGATTCGGCTTGCATATCCACCCTCACTCTTTCTACCCGGTGGATCCCCTTAATCTTCACGATACCCCTGATCACTTTGTTAAGGTGGTTTAAATCCCGAATCTCTACCTCGAAGGTGCTGATAGCCTTTTTGTCCTCTGTCGTTTCTACCCTGGCATTCTTGATGTTGGCTTCATTGGAGGACATGGAGTTGCTGATCTCGCCCAGGAGTCCTTTCTTGTCGTCAGAATAGATTCGAACGCGTACAGGATAACTGTATCCCTTCGTCGAATCCCATTCTACTTCGACCTTCCGGTTCGGATCATCGTCCTTTGCATTTTGGCAGTCGGCTGCATGAATCGTCACCCCTCTCCCTCGGGTGATGAACCCGACCACTCTGTCCCCCGGCAAGGGGTTGCAGCATCCAGCATAGCGCACCATCACATTATCGATCCCCTTGATAAGGATGGCATCTTTGGGACCATGAGTAATCTTTTTGAAAAGGCTTCTTAAACGTCCTTCTTCTTGCTCTTCCCTCTGTTGCTCCAACCGCTCTTGAGGGAGGATCTTTCCAATAATCTGGTTGGTGGTCACCTTCCCATAACCCACGGCAGCGATGAGATCATCGACTCCTTGGTAGCTGAATTCATTAGCGACCTTCGCGAGATCTCCAGTCTTGATCAATTTGGCCTGTTGGAGGTCGTATTTCCGGAGTTCCTTCTCCAGGATTTCTTTCCCAAGGTTGATCGATTTTTCCCTTTCTTCATTCGTAAACCATTGACGAATTTTCGTTTTTGCCCGTGCCGTTTTGGCAAACTTAAGCCAATCTTTGCTGGGCTTCTGGTTGGGCGAGGTCATGATCTCGATCGTATCCCCGCTTCGGAGTTCATATCTCAGAGGGACGATCTTGCCGTTCACTTTTGCCCCGGAACAATGGTCCCCGACATCGGAGTGGATGCTATAGGCAAAATCCACGGGGGTAGCCCCGAAGGGAAACTGCTTCACCGCCCCTTTGGGGGTGAAGACGTAGACCTCGTGAGGGAAGAGGTCCACTTTGACGCTCTCGATAAATTCTGCGTCATCCTTCAGATCGCGTTGCCATTCAAGGAGCTGCCTCAGCCAAGTGAAACGTTTATCCTCCGCCTCTTCAACCACTTTTCCCTCTTTGTATTTCCAATGGGCGGCAATGCCTTCCTCCGCAATCTTATGCATTTCATGTGTTCGAATCTGGATCTCGATCCGCTCCCCATAAGGTCCGATCACTGTGGTGTGAAGGGATTGATACATATTTTCCTTCGGAAGTCCGACGTAGTCTTTGAATTTCCCAGGAATGGGTTTCCAAAGGGAGTGGATGATACCCAAGACATCGTAGCATTCTTTAATGGAATTGACGATGACCCGGAAAGCGGTGATATCATAAACCTGAGCAAAGTCGAGGTTCTGTTCTTTCATTTTCAAGTAGATACTGTAAATCTGCTTTAATCGGCCGATCACATCGCTCTCAATGTGATTTTCATAGAGTTTCTTCATCAAGGTACGTTTTACGTCTTCTATGTAACGGGTTCTCTCCTTTTCCCTCTTCGCAATCTTGTGTTGGATCTCTTCATAGATTTCGGGATGGAGGTACTGAAAAGCCAGGTCTTCCAACTCCGATTTGATCCAGTCAATCCCGAGCCGATGGGCCAAGGGAGCATAGATGTCAAGGGTTTCCTGAGCGATTTCGACCTGTTTCTCAGGATGGTGGTATTTAAGTGTTCGCATGTTGTGGAGGCGGTCAGCCAGTTTAATCAGGATGACCCGAATGTCTTTCACCATGGCCAGTATCATCTTGCGGAAATTCTCTGCCTGGTGCTCTTCGGAGGATCGTAGAGAGATCAGGCTAATCTTGGTCAGTCCGTCCACCAACTGGGCGATTTCTTTGCCGAAGTTTTCTTGGATCTCTTTAGACGTGGTCAGAGTGTCCTCCACGGTATCGTGAAGCAATCCAGTGGCCACGCTGGCAACATCCAGTTTCAGCTGAGTCAAAATTCCAGCGACTTCCAAGGGATGATTGAGGTAAGGTTCTCCAGAAAGGCGGACCTGGCCTAAATGAACTTTGGCAGAAAAAACATAAGCCTTTTTCAGGAGTTCTATGTCCGCGTTGGGATTATAGGAAGTTAACCTTTCTAAGATATCATTGAATCTTAACATTGGATTAATCCATCTTACTCGTAACTATAAGAAAATTCAAGAGGGTTGTCTTCCCTCAGCTTATCCCTGTCCCCCAACAGGAGAGGGAGGCGAGGGGAAAAAACTTTGACAGCGATAGAAATAGAATCTATAATGATTTCCTTTAGGATTGAGGAGAGGGGGGTAGGATGAAGCGGGCTTTACTGATTGTCATTATTGCTGTTGGCATCGCTGGCCTTCTCTACTATCTCTTCACAAGAGAACAAGAGGAAGAGGCGACTTTTATCAAGGTTTCGGGAAATATCGAGGCGACTGAGGTGGACGTAGGGTTCAAAGTCTCAGGAAGGATTGTCAACCGTTTCTTCGAAGAGGGGGATTGGATCGATCAAGGGAAGGTTCTGGCCAAATTGGATGACGAGGATCTCCGCAATCGTGTTGAAGTGGCACGGGCCACATGGAAGTCGGCACAAGCTCGATTAAGCAAACTGCTTGCGGGATCAAGGCCGGAAGAAATAAGGCAGGCCGAAGCCAATCTCCACCAGGCCCAGTTTGATCTTGGGAATAAACAAATCCAGTACGAACGGATGAAGGGTCTTTATGAGAGGGGGGTGATTTCCAAGGAGGCCTTTGACAATGCGGAGACGGGCTATAAGATCGCCCAGGCCGCTGTACAGGTGGCCACTGAGAATTATCAACTGGTGAAGGAAGGACCGAGAAAGGAGGACATTGAAGATGCAAGAGCTCAAGTGGATCAAGCCCGGGCCTCTTTGAAACTGAACGAGACACAGCTCAGCTACACCACTCTCTATGCTCCCATATCCGGAGTCGTTCTGGTCAAATCGGGGGAAATCGGCGAGGTGGTCAATCCGGGGACATCGATTCTCACCATGGCTGATGTCGAAAATGTTTGGCTGAAGGCCTACATCCCTGAGACCGATCTCAGCAAGGTGAAGTGGGGTCAGGACGTGATCGTGACCACTGACCTTCGACCCCAGAAAAAGTATAGGGGGAGAATCTCCTTCATCTCCTCTCAGGCCGAATTTACACCCAAACAAATTCAGACGGAAAAGGAGAGGGTGACGCTGGTCTATCGGATCAAGGTGGATATCTCCAATAAGGATCGTGAGCTCAAGCCCGGCATGCCCGCCGATGGACGGATCCAACTGGCGCCATCCCAGTCTCAGAAACCATAATCTCAACTGTATCATGGAGACGGGTGTTGTATCTTTAAATTACAAATTACAATTCCCAAATCCCAAATAAATTCCAATTCTCCAGATACCAAATTCCAAACTGTTTTGATCATTCAAATTTGGGATTTTGAATTTGTTTGGTATTGGGTGCTTGGGATTTGGTGCTTGCTCCTATGTTATCCATTCAAACCACCCATCTGACCAAGTCTTTCGAATCAGTGACCGCCGTCAAAGATTTGAACTTGGAAGTAAAAACAGGGGAGATTTTTGGCCTCGTCGGTCCGGATGCTTCTGGAAAAACGACGACTCTCCGGATGCTATGCGGAATTCTCCCTCCGGATGGGGGAGAGGCAACGGTGGCGGGATGTGACATCCGGAATGAGACAGAGTCTTTGAAAGAAAAAGTCGGTTATCTTCCCCAGCGGTTTGGACTCTACGGGGATCTCACCGTTCTCGAAAACATCCATTTCTACGGAGATCTTTATCAAGTTCCGAAGCAGAAAAGAAAGGAACGCATAGAACGGCTTCTTCAATTTGCCAATCTGAAACCCTTTGGGAAACGAAAGGCTCAGGATCTTTCGGGTGGGATGAAACAGAAACTGGGACTGATCTGCGCGTTGATCCATACGCCTCAAATCCTCTTCCTCGATGAACCCACCACTGGAGTCGATCCTCTCTCCCGGAGAGATTTCTGGATCATCCTTTACGATCTATTGAAAGAGGGGGTGACCATCCTTTTCTCAACTTCTTATCTGGATGAAGCCGAGCGTTGTAGCCGTGTCGGCCTGATTTATCAAGGAGATCTGTTGATCGCGGATACTCCTTCTGCTGTGAAGGCGCGAATTGGAGGGAAGATCCTGGAGCTTCGGGTCGAGAACCACCAGAAAGGGATGAAGGTCCTTGAAAGGATCGAATGGATTCGAAGCCTGGTCTTATCCGGGGATAAAATCCACATACTCGTGGAGGATTCTGAAAAGGGAGAAAAAGGGGTTCGAGAGGTTCTCAAAGAGCAAAACATGGAGATTCTCGACCTCGTGATAGTCCGGCCCTCGCTTGAGGACGCCTTTGTCTCGATTGTCCAAAAAAAGCAAAGAAATAATGCTGAGTTGTGAATTATGAACTAGGAATTATGAATTAAGGACGATGGATTAATTTAGAATTTATAACTCAAAACTTAAAACTTAAAACTCATTGCTCGTTCCTATGTCAACATTCGTCGTCGAGGTGGAAGACCTCGTAAGAACATTTGATAGCTTTGTCGCCGTAGACCATATCGATTTTCAGGTGGAAAAGGGAGAAATCTTCGGATTTCTGGGCCCGAACGGTGCTGGCAAGTCCACGACCATCCGAATGCTGTGCGGACTCTTGCTGCCTACTTCTGGAAAAGGGAAGGTTGCAGGATTCGATATCATGAAGGAGCCGGAGAAGATAAAGCAGGCGATCGGCTATATGTCCCAGAAATTTTCGCTCTACGATGACTTGACGGTTGTCGAAAATCTCCATTTTTTTGGAGGCATTTATGGCCTCTCCGGTTCATTCCAAAGAAAGAGGGAAAGTGAGGTTTTAGAGATGATTGGTCTTCAAGATTTCCAGGAGCGATCCACCCGAACACTCCCTGTCGGATGGAAACAGCGCCTTGCCCTTGGCTGTGCCATTCTCCATGAACCCTCCGTCCTTTTCTTGGATGAACCCACTTCAGGGGTGGATCCGATCTCACGAAGAAATTTCTGGAGTCTTATCCAGGAGATGGGAGGAAAGGGTGTGACCACCTTCGTCACAACCCACTACATGGATGAAGCAGAGTATTGCGGTCGGTTAGCCCTCATCTATCAAGGGAGGATCGTTGCGCTGGGGACTCCTTCCGAATTAAAATTGAAGACTCTGTCACAAGGAGTGTTGGAAGTAGAATGCGATCCTCTCGTTCCCGCTTTGGATCTCTTGAAGAAAGAGTCTTGGGTTTCAGAATCAGCCGTTTTCGGAGATGGCCTCCATGTGATCGGTAAGGAAGGTGTCGATTTGGAGCGAGAGATCCATGTTTTATTCCAAAAGCATGGAATCCTTCTTAAAAGGGTGGGAACGATCAGACCCTCCTTGGAAGATGTTTTTGTTTCATTGATTGAAAAAGAGGATAAGGAGTGAAGGTCTCCCGTACCTGGGCCATTGCGAAAAAAGAGTTTGTTCATATCTACAGGGATCCGAGGAGCCTGGCGCTGGTGATTCTGATGCCGGCCCTCTTGATGCTCCTCTTTGGATACGCCGTCACTCTCGACGTGAAGAAAGTCTCGATGGCCGTCCTCGACCGTGACCGGAGCCAGGAGAGTCTAAATTTCATCCAACGGTTTACCGCCTCTCCCTATTTCCATCTCCGCTCTTGGGTTCAGGATGAAAAGGCGATGAAGCGACTCATCGACCAGGGAAAGGTGAAGATGGGGTTGATCCTCCCCTGGGATTTTTCAAAAACGATCAAGGCAGAGAAGATGGTTGCCGTTCAGGTGTTGATCGACGGAGCCGATGCCAATACGGCCAGTCTTATTCTCAGCTATGCCCAGGCGATCGCACGGCAATACACTCAGGAGAAGACCGTTCTGAAGGTCACACGGATGGGGATGCAGAATCTGAGCTTCCCCATCGAAGCACGGCCAAGGGTCTGGTTCAATGAAGACTTGGAATCGAAGAACTATTTCGTCCCGGGGCTGGTCGCGGTAATCATCTCGATCATCGGGGTCCTCCTGACCGGGCAGGTGATTGTTCGGGAATGGGAGAAGGGGACGATGGAACTCCTCATTTCCACTCCAGTTCGAAAAGGAGAATTGATGGTGGGGAAGTTATTCCCCTATTTTTTCTTAGGCCTTGTAGACTTGTCCCTGTCTGTTCTGATGGGTAAATGGGTCTTTCAGGTGCCATTGCGAGGAAGTGTTGCCCTGCTTTTTGCCCTGTCCTGCATCTACATTCTTGTCGCTCTGGCTCTCGGGTTAACCATCTCCACCTTTGCGAAGACACAGCTTCTGGCCAATCAGATGTCGATGGTCATCGGATTTCTGCCCACGTTCCTCCTCTCCGGGTTTACCTTTGTGATCTCCAACATGCCCACCTGGCTGCAGATCATTACCTATGGGATTGCTCCTCGGTACTACGTGACTATTGTGAAGGAGATTTTCTTAAAAGGGGCGGGCTTCTCCTTTCTCTGGCGTGAGACCCTGGTATTGATGGTGATGGCGATGGCAGGGCTCTGGGTGGCCACCAGGAGTTTTAAGAAGGAGTTAAGGTAGATGTTTCAGAAGGTTCGGTACTTCTTTGTTAAGGAGTTAATCCAGACATTAAGAGATAAGCGGATGCGAGTGATCCTGATTATCCCGCCCATTTTTCAACTGATCATTTTTGGATATGCCGCCAACCTGGATGTGAAACATATCCGTACAGCCATCCGGGATCTGGACCAGAGTGTTGAGTCGAGGGATCTGATCGGAAGATTTGGAAGTTCAAAATATTTTGATATCGTCTCTTTCCCCAATAGCCCGAAAGAAGTCAAAGACCTCATTGATCAAGGGGAAGTCGCGGTCAGCATCGAGATCCCCACTGATTTTTCGAGAAAGTTGAAAAAGGGGGACACGGCCACGGTTCAGATTGTTCTCGACGGAAGTGAATCCAATACGGCGTTGATCGCCCTGGGCTATGCAAACCAAATCCTCTCGGAGTTTTCAACGCAGGTTCTCGTGAAAAGGTTGAATCGAGCCGGCATGATCGGCTTTGAGGAAGCGGGTGTAGAATTGCAGCACCGAATCTGGTTTAATCCGAATTTGGAAAGCAGGCTCTTTTATATCCCGGGAGTGATCGCCTCCATCGCCTTTCTCATTCCAATCATTTTGACCGCTCAGGCGATTGTCAGGGAGAGGGAGATCGGGACCCTTGAACAAATCATGGTCACTCCCATCCGTTCGTGGGAATTGATGTTAGGGAAGACGCTTCCCTTTGCTCTGTTCGGCCTTCTTGACGCCATGATGATCGTCCTGATCGGAGTCTTTTGGTTTGAGGTTCCTCTTCTCGGAAATCCCCTCGTCCTTCTATTGGGCGCCGTGCTTTTCCTGATGAGTTCAGTGGCCATTGGACTCTTTATTTCCACAATCTGCTCCACTCAGCAGCAAGCTCAGATCTCCACTTTCTTTTTTGCCATGCCCGCTTTTATTCTATCCGGCTTTGCCTTTCCGATAGAGAATATGCCTGAATGGATCCAATACCTGACTTATGCCAACCCACTCCGTTATTTCTTAATTATCATCCGAGGCGTCTTCTTAAAGGCGATTGGGCTGGATATCCTTTGGCCCCAGATGTTGGCATTGGGCGTATTGGGCACACTCATGATTCTTTTGAGTTCGGTGAGATTCCAAAAAAGACTGAAATAAGAGGGTTCAAGGATTCGAGGTTCAAGGGTTCATAATCTAAGGATTTCATTTCTTTTAGTCTCACATTTTTCGCTTGATCCCTTGAATTCTTGACCCGTTGGACCCTTTTGTATAATTCCAATTGGAAGTCAAGAAACCGTTATGAAGAAAACTTTAATGAAAATCTATCGCAAACTTTACAGGGCTTATGGTCCCCGACACTGGTGGCCAGGAGAGACTTCCTTTGAGGTCATGGTTGGGGCGATCCTCACGCAGAACACCTCCTGGAAGAATGTGGAGAAGGCAATTCAAAAATTGAAAGGGAGGGGAATTCTAAATCCGGAAGGGATCCATCGTCTGAAAAAAAAAGAGTTGGCCCCACTGATCAGATCTTCAGGCTACTACCGAATCAAGGCGGATCGGTTGAAAGGGTTTATGGACTTTCTCTATGAAGAGTTTGATGGGAATTTAAAGAAGATGAGGAAAAGGAAGCTGGAAGAGTTGAGGGAGAAACTTCTCGGAGTAAAAGGAATCGGCCCTGAGACAGCGGATAGCATCCTCCTTTATGGTTTGAAGAAATCTATCTTCGTTGTCGATGCCTATACCAAACGGATCCTATCACGACACGGTATCATTTCAGCGAAAGCTTCCTACGGAGAAGTCCAGAAACTCTTGATGGATCATCTCCCCCTTGATGAAAAATTATTCAATGAATACCATGCCCTCTTCGTTCATCTGGGGAAAATGGTTTGCAGAAAGATGCCGAAATGTGATATCTGCCCCTTGAAAGGGATAGGGAATAGAGCATAGGGCAAAGAACATAGGCAACCCATTCTGTCATTCCCGCGGAGACGGGAATCCAGACGGGGATAGTAGCAATTGCGGAAGAATATGGATTCCTGCTTTCGCAGGAATGACAACCTGTAATATTGTAGCTTTTACGCTATGCTCTATGCGCTTTGCGCTATGTGGTTTGAAAATGGCTTACTGGGAAAAAGAGATTCGAAGCTTGATGGGAAAAGCAATTCACCGTTATGGTTTGATCCAGGAGGCAGACCGCATCTTGGTCGGGGTCTCCGGAGGAAAAGATAGCCTTTCACTCCTCCACCTCCTCCATGAGCGAAGCAAGCGGGTTTCCATCCACTACAAACTTCTACCGGTTTACATTGACCTTGGTTTTGATTCCAGTCGGGCCGAGATCCTGAAGAATTTCTTTAAAACAAAGGGGCTCCCCTACCACATTGAGTTCACCGATATCGGGGTTAAGGCGAATAGTGCTGAGAATCGAGAAAATCCCTGTTTTCTCTGCTCCTGGGAAAGAAGAAAATGTCTTTTCCGCCTTGCCCATCGGTTCAAATGTAACAAGATCGCCCTGGGCCACCATAAAGACGATATCATTGAGACTCTTCTTCTTAATATTTTTTATAGCGCGGAGATTAGCACGATGCTTCCCCTTCAAACCCTCTTTAAGGGGAAGATTACCCTCATTCGCCCGTTTGCCCTGTTGGAGGAGAAGAAGATTGAGCGGTTTGCCGGTGAGATGGGATTACCATTTGGCCCCGGTAGTTGTCCAAGTTCTGGGAAGACGAAAAGAAAAGTGGTAAAGGATTTAATTGAGATGTTGAGCAAAAAGGACCGCCAGGTCAAAGGGAATATTTTCCGTGC
>Ga0209048_10006236_pt1 | contig 11184 bp, 11 predicted proteins | sample FrelakmetCRP12CR_FD_187146 | JGI IMG/M metagenome (GOLD analysis project Ga0209048, IMG submission 187146) | Freshwater lake sediment microbial communities from the University of Notre Dame, USA, for methane emissions studies - CRP12 CR (SPAdes)... | ecosystem: Environmental > Aquatic >... | reverse complement strand
TGCACACCCTCCCGCCATCACTCCCAGGGCCGCCAACAGCACGGTATTCAGGATTGTCCGTATCATGGACGCAGCATCCTACACTTCATCTTGTTTCTTCTCCTCCACCGCCATGGACCGCAATCGTTTCAGATGTCCCTCCATCTTGTCGAGTGATTCACTCATCATGGCATAATAATGTGTCCGCTTCTCCAGATCTCCCTGCGACGACTGGAGGAAGTAGACCGCCATCCGCAGAATACCAAGCGGGTTGCTCAGATCATGGCAGATCTGACGGATGTCGCTTCGCATGACATCTATCGATGGTGAAGGGGCGGCGTCGTCGGCGTTCATGGTCGTCTCTCCCGTTTCGTCCCGGCCTATGGCCAGCGGGCATTCTCGATGTTCGTGATCTCTCGCAACAAATCCTTCTTTGTGAAGCTGGCCTTGCTGACCAACCCGGCGACTGAGCTTCCGAGCTGCTCCTGCAGCGTCGCATCAACATCAAGCGACGTCAGAACGATGATCGGAATGGCTCGGGTTGCCGGAATCTGCTTCAGCTGGTGCGCAACGGCCACACCGGACATCTCCGGCATGATCAGATCGAGGATCACAACATCCGGATGCTCACGCGTGGCAACCTCCACCCCTTCCTGGCCGTGGAACGCCTTTAACACCCGGTACCCCTCGCTCTCGAGAATCACCTGGACCAGATCCGTGGCAGCCCGATCATCATCGATCACAAGCACCGTTGGCTTCTGGGCATCCCGTGCGGGGAGCAGATGCACGCGATCCAGGGCATGCACAAGATCGTCCCGGTTCACGGGTTTCACAAAGTACTCAACAGCACCCAGAGTGAAACCCAGGTTCTTCTCGTCAACAATGGATACGATAATGACCGGGATTTGTTTGCAGAGGGGATGCCGCTTCAACTCATTGAGGACCTGCCAGCCATCCTTGCCTGGCAGGATAAGATCGAGAGTGATGACGTTCGGGCGCAACCGTTTTGCCAGATCGAGCGCATCAGTGCCATTGCGAGCGATTTCAACAGAATATCCCGCGGACTCGATGTACACGCGGAGGAGTTCCGCCGCTTGCGGCGAGTCCTCAATGACAAGCGCCAGGGGTCTCTCCCCCCCCTCTTTGCGCCAGTTTTCGCGTTTCAGTGCATCCAGCAGCATCCCTGCCTGCACGATCTTTTCGGAGGTGGCATCCACCACCATCGGCACCTTGAACGACACCGTTGTCCCCTTCCCCCACTCGCTCTCCACCCAGATCGTCCCGCCGTGCAGTTCCACAAGTCTCCGGACGATTGCCAAACCCAGACCAATCCCCTCTCTGTTGTGCCCCGCACCGCTTTTCGCCTGTCTGAACGGCTTGAAGAGCGACGGGAGTTCCTCTGCCCTGATCCCGATCCCTTCATCTTTCACGGCAAAGTGCAAATCGTTGCCGACACGCAATGAACTGACAGTCACCGTGCCGCCAGGATTGCTGAATTTCACTGCATTGGAAATCAGGTTGATCAGAATCTGCTTGAAGCGTATCTGGTCAACAACGATTTCGTCGATGTCATTGTCAAACGAAAATTTCAGACGCACCTGCTTCTGCGACAACATCCCGGCAAGCACGCCGTTGACACTCTCCTCAAAGTACGTTACGGGATAGCTGGCGATGTGCAATTCCATCTGCCCCGCTTCAATCTTCGAGAGATCGAGGATGTCATTCAGGATGTGTTGCAGGTGCCGCCCGCTCATCTGGATATTTTTCATGAACTCCTGAATTTTGTCGGGCCCGAGATCGTCTATCTGGGTCGACAGGAGCTCCGAGAATCCGATGATGGAGTTCAATGGCGAGCGCAATTCGTGACTGAACATCGCGAGGAACTTCTTGAGCGTGTCGCTCGCTTCGAGCGTCCGTTCTGTCTGCGCTTCGAGCTCCAGGTTCTTCATCCGCAGTTCGTCGATCAGCCGCTTGCGGCTCATGGCCAGCGCGATGTCCTTGGCAGCGATGTCCAGGATCTCCATCTCCTCCTGCGCGTAGGCATATTCCTTGATCGTGAGGACTTCGATGACCCCTTGCACTTCGTTCTGGACGATGAGCGGCATTGCGATGAGTGTGCGGAGGGGAAGCCCGTGCACGGACGCGCCAAACAGATGGCCGACGGTCCCTGCACTGATGTCCTCAGTGATGACCGGTTCGCGCGTGAACGCGGTCCGGGCGGCAATGTACGGTGCATCGGCACACACCTGCTGATGTGCAATCTGCGCAGGCACGTCAACGCCCAGCAGCGTGGGGGCAACGAGGCGCACTTCATTGCCACGCGGATCGTACAGATAGACGCAGACAAGATGAGAGGGGATTTCGAACACGTCAGCAATGACAGTAGCCGAACGCTGACACAAGTCATCGAGCACCTGGGCCCCGTTCACCGCGCGCGAGATCTCTACGAGGAACTCCTTGCGCTTCTGATCGCGTTTCCGCTCGGTGACATCCTGGAAAAACACCGAGAGCCCGTCGTCGGCCGGATAGATGCGGACATCGTACCAACGTTCAAACCGCTCATCGCGGTATGCGGTTTCGAAACTCTGGTACGTGCGTGTCTCCATTGCCTGGCGATACTTCTCGCCAAGGAGGGCGCCGCGGGCATTCGGAAAAATATCGAATACGTTCTGACCGATAACTTCACCGGCCGTGAGGTTGGTGCCGACTTCCGCCGCGCGGTTCCAGTATGTGATCACGTACTGGGAGTCCATCGCGAAGAAGCCGCCGCTTATGCTCTCAAGGATGCTTTCGTAACGAAGCTGGTTGGACATTGAGATTTGCAGACGCCTTGTCTATGTGCAGGAGGGATCAATCCGCCTGTAAATAGCTAATTTTACAAAGAAATGCAAGAGGTTTCTTAAGAGATACTTTAAGTGCGACTGGGGTGGCTACAAGGAGAGACCGGTGAGCAGCCGCAACGCGTCGCGATACTTCTGCGCTGTTGTGTCGATGATATTCTGCGGAAGTGCGGGACCCGGCGGACGCTTGTCCCAATGGAGCGAGACAAGATAGTCGCGAACATACTGCTTGTCAAAACTGGGCTGCGACACACCTGACCGGTACGAGTCCAGAGGCCAGAAGCGGGAAGAATCCGGGGTCAGCGCTTCGTCAATCCACACCAGCGTGCCGTCGCCGTCAAGACCGAATTCGAATTTCGTGTCGGCGATGAGTATGCCACGCGTCTCGGCATACGCCGCACCTTCGCTGTACAAGCGGATCGAAAGATCCCGCAACTGTTTCGCAAGAACGGTTCCTACAAGATCCTCGACCTGGGCGAACGTTATGCTTTCGTCATGCACACCAACGTCGGCTTTGGTGGTGGGGGTGAAGAGCGGTTCAGGCAATTGCTGCGATTCCTGCAATCCGGCAGGAAGAACGATGCCACAAATCGCGCCGCCCTGTTTATACTCATTCCAACCGGAGCCGGTGATATACCCGCGCACCACACACTCGACAGCCAGCGGCGTGGTTTTCCTTACAAGCATGCTGCGGCCCGCAAAAAGATCCGGACGCGCCCGGAACGGCTCCGGGAACGCTTCGCGTGCAGTGCTCAGAAGATGGTGCCTGACGATATGCCCGAGACGGTTGAACCAGAACGCAGAAACCTGTGTCAGCACCTTTCCTTTGTCGGGAATTCCATCGGGGAGGACAACGTCGAACGCGGAGAGTCGGTCAGTGGCAACAATGAGAAGGCGGTCGCCGAGATCGAAAATATCCCGCACCTTCCCTCTCTTCCAAGGGGCGAATCCATCTACGGCTGTAGTGCTGAGTGCAGGCAACGGCATGGAGGAATGGTGATCTAGCGATCGAGGTTTGTCCCGAGTATTTCCTCGATCGTGCCGCGAACGATAGCATTCGACGGAGGCGCCGCCATTGTCGGCCGGCTAATGCTTTCAAGTCTCAAGCCGCGCCATTCGGTCTGAATCTTGTCGTTCACGAACTCTTGCACCGTTCTCTGGAGATTGCGGGCCTGGATCTTCCCTTTCTTCAACGGATCGAGGAACAGATCAACTTTGATTTCTCCACTGGAGATCTTGGTCGGCACAAGCATGTAGTTCAGCGTGCCGGTCGTACGCCAGGAGTACGTCCGTTCGATCTGGTTGAAGGTTGAGGGAATGTTCAGCAGACTGCGTTCATCGGTCCGGGGGACGAGAGTGATCGTCACCCGTTCTGTTCTATGTGGTTCGCGCGCAAATGGCATCGCCATGCACTCCTCGTGAGTATCTCACCTCGGGCGGCTTTCGCCTGACTCAATATAGCCACAAAACCCGGACAACGCAATACCGTTGCGAGGGCTTCTCCGATGCTGTGATGCAGGTCACACGCAGGATTATTCTTCTGTGAATGTGGCCTCAATCGAGAGAGCTTCGCGGAGCATGCGCAGGTAGTCATCCCGGGGGACCTCACAGGCCCCGAGACTGGCCAGATGCGGGGTCAGAAATTGCGTATCCAGGAGCAAAAAGCCCCGTTCCGTGAGCCTGCGCACCAGGTACCACAGGGCGATTTTTGAAGCATCCGCGACCCGGCTGAACATGGATTCTCCGAAGAAAGCGCCCCCCATCGCAACCCCGTAAAGCCCTCCCACAAGCCGGCCTTCTTGCCAGCTTTCGACCGAATGGGCGTGACCCATATCGAAGAGACGGCAATATGCCTCAATGATCTCGTCGGAAATCCAGGTTTCTTCACGCGCCGCGCAACGCCGCATCACCTCCGCGAATGAAGTATTGATGCGGATTTCCACGTGCCCTGCATGGACCCTCTGTCGGAGACTTCGGGAAATTTTGAAGCGGTCGAGCGGAATGATGGCACGCGGATCAGGTGAATACCACGCGACAGGCCCGTTCCGGTCTTCGGCCATGGGAAAGAATCCGGCCGCATAGGCGCGAAGCAGCCGCCCCGGTGTCAGGTCCCGGCGAGCTCGAGCATCCATGCCTGGCACTACAATACCCGTTTCCCCTTTCGCACAATATATTTCCCGTACATGGCGTCCAGCCGCTTCTGGGAGATGACATCCAGATCTTCGTCGTCCTTGTCCCGCTTCACAAACATGGTGAAGGTCTCTTCCTCATCACGGGTCATCTTGTGCACTGCGTCTCTCAGCTCCAATATCATGCGATGTTGTTCTGCGTGCGTCATGGCTCCTCCATGCCTAGAGTGTACAAAAAAAGAGGGGAAGCCACAACGCTGCTGTGTTGCTTTTCTTGGTGGGAATTGCAACATTGAACGCCAACGAAAGGAGGAATCATGGCGGCCAGACCCAATTTCCTTGGCGCAGCGATCAAGCTGATCAGACTGAAACAATGGATCAAGAATTCCTTCGTGTTTGCAGCGCTGATCTTCGCCAAAGAACTGTTTCAAACTACACCGTTCCTGACTACCCTGCGCGCCTTCGGCGTATTCTGTCTGACCGCGAGTTCCGTCTACATTATCAATGATATCCTTGACGCCGACGCCGATCGCACACACCCCAAGAAACGATTCCGGCCCATCGCCGCACGCGTCATCACGGTACCCCAGGCATTGGTCGTTCTCGGGATACTTGTGTGCGTCACTGTGCTGCTTGCATGGCCGCTTCCGGACGCCTTCAAGGCGATTGTCGGGGCCTACTTCGTGATGAACCTGGCCTATTCCTTCAAGCTGAAGGAAGTAATCCTGCTTGATGTATTCATCATTGCAGCGGGGTTCATGCTTCGCGTGCTCGGCGGCGCGTACGCAATAGGCGTGGTGGTGTCGAGCTGGCTTGTGCTGTGCACGATGTTCATTTCGCTCTTTCTGGGATTTGCGAAGCGGAGGGGAGAGCTTGTCGCGGTGCAGTCAGCCGGAGCACAATCCGAACGCAAGGTCCTTCAGCAGTACCGCCTGGAGGTGATAGATCAGATGCTGACGATCACCGCCGCCGGCACCGTGATCTCCTACGCTCTGTACACCGTCGCGCCTCGAACACTCGAGATCTTCGGAACCGACAAGCTGATCTACACAACAGTGTTCGTGATCTACGGAGTGTTTCGGTACATACACCTCGTCCACGCTACAGACAGCACGGAAAATCCGACCGCCGTCGTCGCGTCGGACATTCCCATCATTGTGGTCGCCGCCTTGTGGATCGCTGTGTGCGTGGTGCTCATCTACTTCAGGGGAAGTATCCCGGGGTTGTGATGCATTCTGAACGCAGAGCGCAGAACTACCGTACAAGGACATCTCACCGCAGAGAGCAGCCGGTATTCCCCGAGAGAGCTCGCATCAAACATCCTCTCTCTGCTTCCCAGTGCCTCTGCGGCAAAGCTTTTCGTCTGTACCTAGTTCAACCCGCAAGACCCGCCGCAACAGCTCGCATCGCCACAGGGAGGAAGGTCAGAACTGCCACCCGTTTTTATGCTCGGCGCGGAGAGAAGCCGCGTGCGCTTCGTCGATGCGCATTCCGGACACACGACATCTTCTTCGACTTCCTTCACTTTGTGAAACACATCATACACCTTCCCGCAATTGTCGCAACGATAGTCATAGATCGGCATAGCAACTCCCTGCTCTGGTGTGGTCCGTCCTGCTGCACATAGGATGCGAAATTCCGCACTCAGGGTCAACTTTTCACCGTCCGGACGCCAAATTTGACTTACCCGGCACATTTGGTTATATTTTTCAGGCTCGTGTCGACATGGCGATCGTGGAACCATGAGCTCGCAGCAGGATGTTATACAGATAGACGGTGAAGATCGCCGGATACCATTAGACGATAGGTACACGAATGGAAGGTAACTTTTCGAACAGGGTGCAGGATGTTATCCGCTTGAGCCGCGAGGAAGCAATACGGCTCGGGCATGACTACATCGGCACGGAACACCTGCTGCTCGGCGTGATCAAGGAGGGAGAAGGGATCGCGGTGAAGATACTCCGCAATCTCGGCGTTGATCTGTTCAAACTGAAAAAAGCGATTGAAGACACCGTCAGGACGTCCGGCGGAACGCTGACCATCGGCAACATACCGCTGACCAAACAGGCGGAAAAAGTACTGAAGATCACCTACCTCGAAGCAAAACTGTACAAATCAGACGTGATCGGAACGGAGCACCTTCTGCTCTCATTGCTGCGCGATGACGACAACATTGCCGCGCAGATTCTCCATCAGTTCAATATTCACTACGATGTTGTGCGGGCCGAACTTGACAATATTATCAGCGGCAAACCTACCGGCACCCCGCAACAGGGTGCCCAGCAAACGCACCAACAGGCGTCCGAAAAGAAACCGGAAAAGTCCAAAACACCGGTTCTCGACAATTTTGGCCATGACCTGACAAAGCTGGCCGCCGAAGACAAACTTGATCCTATTGTCGGGCGTGAAAAAGAGATCGAACGGGTCGCCCAGGTGCTGAGCCGCCGGAAGAAAAACAACCCTGTGCTTATTGGCGAACCCGGAGTGGGTAAAACGGCCATCGCAGAGGGACTCGCGATGCGTATCGTGCAGAAGAAGATCTCGCGGGTACTCCACGGTAAACGCGTCGTGACACTCGATCTTGCAGCTCTTGTCGCCGGAACGAAATACCGCGGGCAGTTCGAAGAACGCATGAAGGCAGTGATGAACGAACTGGAAAAAGCCAAGGACGTTATCCTGTTTATCGACGAATTGCACACCATCGTGGGAGCGGGTGGCGCCTCCGGGTCGCTGGACGCTTCAAATATGTTCAAACCTGCCCTCTCGCGCGGCGAGCTGCAATGTATTGGCGCCACGACACTCGATGAATACAGGCAGTATATTGAAAAAGACGGTGCCCTGGATCGCCGCTTCCAGAAAATCATGGTCGATCCTACGACCGTTGACGAAACTATCCAGATCCTCAGGAACGTCAAACACAAATACGAAGAGCATCATAGCGTCCGGTACGCCGACAAGGCCATCGATGCTGCGGTCAAACTAAGCGACCGCTATATCACCGATCGCTACCTGCCGGACAAGGCCATTGACGTGCTCGATGAGTCTGGATCCCGTGTCCATCTCGCGAACATCCATGTTCCCAAGGAGATCCTGGATCTGGAAGGAGAAATCGAGAAGATTAAACAGTCCAAAAACCAAGTCGTGAAGAGTCAGAATTTTGAAGAGGCGGCCCGCTTGCGCGATCTTGAGAAGAAACTCCTCAGCGACCTGGAGATTGCGAAACGGGAATGGGAACTGAAGGCACAGGATACGGTGCATGAAGTGACCGAAGAGCATATGGCGGATGTGGTGGCCATGATGACCGGCATCCCGGTGAACAAGATTGCCGAATCCGAGTCCACAAAGCTCCTCAAAATGGCAGAGGTCCTCAAGGGACAAGTGGTCGGCCAGGATGAAGCGATCCAGAAGCTGACGAAGGCGATTCGGCGCACACGGGCGGGGCTCAAGGACCCCAAGCGGCCGATCGGTTCGTTCATTTTCCTCGGCCCGACAGGCGTCGGGAAGACCGAACTCGCCAAAGCGCTTGCCCGCTACCTGTTCGACACGGAGGATGCACTGATCCGTATCGACATGAGCGAATACATGGAGAAATTCAGCGTCTCCCGGCTGGTGGGTGCCCCTCCGGGATACGTCGGCTACGAAGAGGGCGGGCAGCTCACCGAAAAGGTGCGCCGGAAACCCTATTCGGTTGTTCTGCTTGATGAAATTGAGAAAGCACATCCGGATGTCTTCAATATCCTTCTTCAGGTGCTCGACGATGGCATCCTGACCGACAGTCTCGGGCGAAGGGTGGACTTCAAAAACACCATTCTCATCATGACCTCAAACATCGGCACGAGGGACCTGAAGCGGACGGGCGGCATCGGCTTTGGCACGCAAACCGCGCGGGATGAGTACGGTGCAATGAAGTCGACAATCGAGGAAGCGCTCAAGCGCGTGTTCAACCCCGAGTTTCTTAACCGGATAGATGACACGATTGTCTTCCATCCATTGGAAAAGGCGCACATCCTGGAGATCGTGCAAATCCAGATTCGCGAGCTGTCGAAGCGGCTCGAGGCACAAGGTCTGACCCTGGAATTGACCATGGAGGCGAAAGAATTCCTCGCGGACAAGGGCTACGATCCCGCCTACGGGGCGCGGCCGCTGCGCCGCGCGGTGCAGAAATACCTCGAAGACCCCATCGCGGAAGAACTGCTTAAGGGGATCTTCGTTGAGGGCACCGTTGTTCGCGTCAAGGTGAACAGCGAGACCGGCGAATTGCGGTTCACCAGTTCTGTAGAAGACAAGGCGGCGGGAGACATTGCTGCAGAGAATTCTGCCGGCGTCGGTGACACGCCAGCAGGCCCGCCGGGTGAACCGGATGCTGGCAAGAAAGGGTAACCCTACCCAAGTCCCTTCCCGCACTGCGGGAAGGGACTTTGTGCTTCCAGTGCAGCCATCGCCAGCAGCTCCTTCAATGCGACGCCACGCACCCCGAGACTCATGAGGTTTCCGTTCTCCCCATCGTGCAGCGTGCAGACCGGCTTCCCCAGATGCAGGCTCATCCGCACGAGCGCCTCAGTACTACCACCCCGCATTGCATAAGGCACAAACAGCACATCGGCGAGAGCAGCAACCAGAAAGTTGCGTTGCCGTGCCAGGGTACGTGTGACCCGGCGCTGGGACGCGACGAATGGCGAGAGAACGAGGAGCCGCTGTTCTGCGAAGGCGCCATCCCACGCATGGGGAATGCCGCGTTCGTTCAGACGCCGGGCAGGACAATAGACCACAGGAATATGCCGCGCCAGCAATGTGGCGAGACACGTGCGCTCCATGGGGGAGTGAAATCCACAAATGATGACAGCGCCATCCTGCGGAGCCTTCTTGGCAAATTCGTACGTTGCGAGAATGAGCGATCCTGGACAGCGAATGGAGCAGAGAAGGCCCAGGGAAGGTCTGGAAAGAAGGCCCAGGTGGCCGATGGTGGAGAGGGCGGGTCCGGAAACGGCATCATCAACTGCGAAAAGGCAATGCGGGTCCCTCAACTCATGCCACTGCCTCACGCCCGGCGGATACGCTGGTGAGCCGGAGCGGACGACGACGATCAACCGGGATGCCCCGGCCTTGTACGTGTGGGAGGAATCCGTGGACATGGCATCGCCTCACGGATTACTACACTCCCGAAGAGGTTTTTTCGACGTGGCGCGGACTATTTCTTTTCGTCAGCGTGGTGTTTCACGACCCTGGCTTGCGTCAAGAAGACCACCTCTTCGGCGATGTTCGTGGAGAGATCACCGACACGCTCCAGATTCCGGCTGATCCGGATGAGATCCAACCCTTCTTCCACCGGCAGGTTCTTTTCGCGGATCCAGTTGATCACCTGACGGGCATTGGAGCGATTGAGGTCATCAATCTGGTCATCACGTGTGAGTACTGCTCGCGCCTTTTCGGGCTCCAGGTGCAAGAATGAGTCCAGTGCATCGCGGAGCATCCACCGGGTGACATCGGTCATTTTGGGGATTTCGAGGTAGGTGTTCACTTTCGACGATTCAGTGAGTGTGCGCGCCGATTGTGCGATGTTCACGGCATGATCCGAGATCCGCTCCAGGTCATTGTTGATCTTCAGGGCGGCAATGATCATGCGCAGGTCGCTGGCGACGGGTTTCTGCAGCGCGAGAATGTCAACCACGGCATTGTCGATCTCCAATTCCAGGGCGTCCACCCTGTGGTCGGCTTCAATCACCTGGTCGGCGAGCGGCGTGTTCCGCTCGGTCAGTGCCTTGATGGCATTATGGAAGTTCTCCTCCGCCATGCTTGCCATTTTCATAAGCATGGTTTTGAGGCTGTCGAGTTCGCGTTCAAAGTGTCGTTCCATATCCGCTCCCACAGTTGTCGTTCGCACAGTGTCCTTATCCGAATCGGCCGGTGATATATTCTTCGGTCTTTTGTTGTGTCGGCGCGGTGAAGATCTGCTTCGTCTCGCCGAATTCCACAAGCTGGCCGATGTACAGAAATGCCGTATAGTCACTCACCCTCGCCGCCTGCTGCATGTTGTGGGTGACAATGACAATCGTATACTGCTTCTTGAGTTCGCGCATCAGTTCTTCGATGCGGAGCGTCGCGATCGGGTCCAGCGCCGAACAGGGTTCATCCATCAGAATGATTTCCGGACGCATCACCAGCACACGTGCGATGCAGAGGCGTTGCTGTTGCTCCAACGACACCGAGAGTGCGGAGTCGTTCAGCCGGTCCTTCAG